>Ga0209382_10004615_pt1 | contig 18326 bp, 19 predicted proteins | sample SoiMetdeltSBSDD5_FD_187599 | JGI IMG/M metagenome (GOLD analysis project Ga0209382, IMG submission 187599) | Bulk soil microbial communities from a Populus tree surrounding site in Tennessee, USA - Soil MetaG P. deltoides SBSDD5 (SPAdes) (version 2) | ecosystem: Environmental > Terrestrial >...
GGGTCAGCACGGCCCGCGACACCTCGCTGGGCAGCGTCCCCGTGCCGGCGACCACCGACCCGGTCGGGGTCAGCACCCAGCATTCCATGCCCAGCTCCGAAGCGATTTTGGGCATCACGTCCGGCAAGTGAGCACCCGTGGCCAGTGCAGTGATCATCGTCCGGTGCCTGCTGAGCACGCCCTGTAGCCCCGTGGCCCGTTCGCTCCACACCGCCGGAACGGCGGCTTCGACAATGGCCATGAAAGATATCTCGACGGGTACCTTGAACAGCGGCATGGCGTGCTTGCGACAGGCTTTGAGCAAGTCGGTGGGTACCCGGCCGAGCGCGGCCTCTCCGGCGCCCAAGGCGACCACGCCCGATCGGGCCAGGGCCGCGACGAAGCGGTCTGAGGTGGCCGGTCCCCGGTACCACATCAATCCGGAAAGAACGATCTCACCGCCGGACAGGTAACGGCTCGGATCGAGCAGGTCGGTGGTGACGATTCCGGTCACCGGCTGGTCGAGGCCGTGCTCAGCGCCGGTCAGTAGGGCGAGCCGCAGGTCGGGGCGCGCGATCAGGTCCCGTAGCAACATGGCCGACCTCCGCTTTGTGGGTAAGTACAAAACGTTACGACGGAACTGCGTCGATATCAGATCACCAGACTATTCCGTCGCGGACCAGGTCTCGCTTCACTGCCTGCATGGTGGTGCGGCAATGAGGATTCTCGCCCCACGGACCTGGGCGCAGGCCCTGACGTTGAAGGCCGAGTACCCGCAAGCGCTTGCGGTACGCGGCGGAACCGATGTCATGGTCGAGCTGAACTTCGGCCGGCGCCGCCCGGATGCGCTGCTGGACTTGGGCCGGGTGACCGAACTCGACCAATGGGACGTTGCCGAGGGGCGGGTGCGGATCGGTGCGGGCGTCACATACCAACGCATCATCGACGAGTTGAGGGAGTTGGTACCCGGGCTGGCGCTTGCATCGCGAACCGTTGGATCGCCGCAAATCCGCAGCCGCGGCACGGTCGGCGGCAACCTCGGCTCGGCTTCGCCGGCGGGTGATGCGCATCCGCCGCTGCTGGCGTGTGGCGCCAACGTGCATGTGGAGTCGGTGCGGGGGGAGCGCCGCGTCCCGGTTGAGGAGTTCTTCGCCGGCCCCAAACGCAGCGTCCTCGAGCCCGACGAGCTGATCGCCGCCGTGACACTGCCCTTCGCGCATGGGCCGCAACGGTTTGCGAAGGTGGGTACCCGCAACGCGATGGTGATAGCGGTTTGCTCGTTCGCGCTGTCGCTGGATGTAACCCGCAGGAGAGCCCGCACCGGGATCGGCTCGGCGGGGCCGACGCCGCTTCGGGCCCGGCAGGCTGAGGCGTTCCTCAACGAGTTGTGGCTGTCCGGTGCCCCCTTGGATGAAGCCGCGATCATCACGTTCGGCCGGCTGGTGTCCGAGGCGGCGTGTCCGATCGACGACGTTCGCGGTACGGCCGATTACCGGCGGCATGCGCTGTCGGTGCTGGCGACGCGAGCGCTCAGATCATGTTGGAGGGAGGCTGTGTCATGAAGCTCGTCCTGATGGTGAACGGGCGCGTCCGCGAGGCGAACCTGACGTGGGAAGGCGAAAGCTTGCTGTACGTCCTTCGCGAACGGCTGGGCCTCCCAGGCTCAAAGAACGCCTGCGAGCAGGGAGAATGCGGCTCATGCACGGTCTATCTGGACGGTGAGGTGGTGTGCTCGTGTCTGGTGCCCGCGGTGCAGGCTCAGGGAGGTTCCGTCGTGACGGTGGAAGGGCTTACCGACGGCGACGGGCTTAACCCGATACAGCAAGCGTTTCTCGACCACGGCGCTGTCCAATGTGGATTCTGCACACCCGGGCTGATCGTGAGCGTGCATAACCTTCTGCGGAAGAACCCGGCTCCATCCGATATGGACATACGAGAAGCGCTCTCGGGCAACCTCTGCAGGTGCACCGGCTACGAGATGATTATGGACGCGGTTCGCAGCCTGCGGTCCGCGCCATGAACCGCGCTGTGGTCCAAGGCTGCGCCATCGCCACCGTGGATGGCGAGTCGAACGAGTACCGCGACGGCTACATCGTTGTGGAGGGCAAGTACATCACCGAAGTCGGCCCGGGGTCGTACGGCGGCGACATCGAGCGACGTATCGACATGGGCGGGTGCCTTGCCACGCCGGGACTTGTCAACACGCACCACCACCTGGTCCAGTGGGCGACCCGCGGTCTGGCTCAGCAGCAGCCGCTGTTTGGCTGGCTGACCGAGCTTTATCCACTCTGGGCGGGCATAGACGCCGAGATTACCAGGAACGCCGCGGCCGCCGGCCTGGGCTGGCTGGCCCTATCGGGCTGCTCCACCAGTACTGATCATCATTATGTCTTTCCCGCCGGCGGGGGTGATCTGCTCGCGGCGGGAATTGAGGCCGCGAAAAGTATCGGGCTGCGTTTCCATCCGTGCCGGGGGTCGATGGACCTAGGGGCGACCGTGGGGGGCTTACCACCAGACGAGATCGTTGAGGCCACCGACGATGCTCTCGCCGCCACCGCTGAGGCGATCGACCGGTGGCACGATTCAGCTCCAGACTCGATGCTGCGGATCGCGGTCGCACCCTGCTCGCCATTTTCGGTGACCCCGCGGCTCATGCGGGAAGCGGCCGATCTGGCGCGGGCAAAGGGTGTCCGGCTGCATACCCATCTGGCGGAGACGCGGGAGGAGGAGCGGTTCTGCCGGGAGCGCTATGGACGTGGTCCGGTTGATTACGCCGCAAGCCTTGGCTGGCTTGGCCCTGATGTCTGGCTCGCCCATGGCGTACACCTGGATAGCCGGGCCGTCGCGGAACTGGCCGCTTCGGGTACAGCGCTCGCGCACTGCCCAAGCTCGAATGCGAGGCTGGGAGCCGGGATCGCACCGGTGGGGGAGTTGCTCGCGGCCGGCGTTCCGGTCGGGATCGGCGTCGACGGCGCTGCGTCGCAGGAGGCGGGCCAGCTCGGAGCAGAACTGCGGCAGGCTCTGTATTCGGCTCGGCTCGCGGCCGGCCCGGCGGCGATGAGCGTGCGTCAGGCCCTTGCCCTTGGCACCGTCGGCGGTGCGCGATGCCTTGGCAGGCAGGACGAAATCGGTTCACTCGAGCCAGGCAAACTCGCCGACATCGCGATCTGGCGCCTCGACGACCTCGGCCACGCCGGCATCGCGGATCCCGTCGCGGCATTGGTCCTCGGTCCACCTGCCCAGGTCGAGCTACTGCTGGTCAACGGTGCTCCCGTGGTCTCTGAGGGGCGGCTCACCGGCGCATCGGAGATTGACCTTGCCGCACAGCTGGCCGTTGCGGCGCACCGTCTCATGGAAGGCAGAAGGTCATGACCACCAGACAGGACACGCACGCCGCTGGGGTAGGCACAAGTCCACCGCGACCCGACGGCAAGCTCAAAGTGCGTGGCGAGTTCGCGTTCTCCTCCGATTTGTGGGCCGAGGAGATGCTGTGGGGGGCGACCCTGCGCAGCCCGCACGCGCGGGCGCGCATCAGATCCGTGGACATCACCCGCGCGCTCGCGATGACTGGCGTGCATGCCGTGCTTACCCACATGGATGTGCCCGGCGCCAAGACCTACGGTCTCGACCGTGCCGACCAGCCGGTGCTCGCTGGGGATCGAGTTCGCTATCACGGTGAGCCAGTTGCCATCGTCGCCGCCGACCATCCGGAGATCGCGCGCTGTGCGGCCGCCGCGATACACGTGGATTACGAACCTCAGCCGGCGGTCGTCGATGTGGAGTCCGCACTTGCCGAGGGGGCGCCAAGGGTTCACGAGCAGGGCAACCTGGTGCGGCATGTGCCGATCCGCGCGGGAGATCCGGATGCGGTCGCGGCCGTGATAGTGCGCGGCGATTACGAAGTCGGCATGCAGGATCAGGCATTTCTCGGCCCGGAGTCGGGGCTGGCCATCCCGGACGGCGACGGTGGGGTCGACCTGTACGTCGCGACCCAGTGGCTGCACGCCGACCAGCGCCAGGTCGCCGCCTGCCTCGGCCTGCCCGCGTCGCAGGTACGTCTCACCCTGGCCGGAGTCGGCGGCGCGTTCGGCGCTCGGGAAGACCTGTCGATGCAGGTGCATGCTGCGATGCTTGCTCTGCGGACCGGCCGGCCGGTGAAGATGGTCTACGGCCGCGAGGAGTCGTTCTTCGGGCATGTGCACCGTCATCCGGCAAAGCTGCGCTACGAGCACGGGGCGGGCGAGGACGGCCGGCTCGTTTATGTCAAGGCCACCATCCTGCTTGACGGCGGCGCCTACGCCTCGACTTCGAGTGCGGTGTGCGCGAACGCCGCATCGCTTGGAGTCGGCCCCTATGCGGTCCCCAACGTCACGATCGACGCATACGCTGCTTACACCAACAACCCGCCTTGCGGAGCGATGCGCGGCTTCGGTGCTGTGCAAGCCTGCTTCGCGTACGAGTCTCAGATGGACAAGCTCGCCGCCGCGCTGGGTCTCGACCCGGTCGAGGTGCGGGTGCGCAACGCCCTGGCCACCGGCGACCGCCTGCCGACCGGTCAGGCCGTCGATGGTCCGGCGCCCGTCGCCGAGCTGTTGCGGTTGGTACGGCAGGCACCACTCGTTGTGTCCGAAGTGGACGATACGCGCGCCCTGCCCGGCGGAGCGGGCTTCACTACTACCGGCGAAGGCGTGGTGCGTGGGGTTGGGTACGCGGTGGGCATAAAGAACGTCTGCTTCTCGGAGGGGTTCGATGACTACTCCACTGCCCGGGTGCGCCTGTCCGTCATCGCGGGGCGGCCCGCGGTGCTGGTGCACACCGCGGCGGCGGAGATGGGGCAGGGACTGGTGACCGTGCAGGCCCAGATTGCCAGAACCGAGCTCGGTGTGTCGCAAGTGGACATCACTACCGCGGACACGACGGTGGGAAGCGCAGGATCATCCTCGGCGTCCAGGCAGACCTATGTCACGGGCGGTGCGGTCCGCGCCGCATGCATAGCGGTGCGGGAAAAAGTGTTGGCGTTGGCGGGCGTACCCGATGGAGCTCTGCGAGACGAATGGGTGCGCGACGAGGCCGGCCGGGCGCTGCACCGCCTGGCCGACCTGCTCGGTGACACGGTCATCGAAGAAACCCGGCAGTACCGACACCGCCAGACGTTCCCGCTCGACCCGCAGACCGGGCAAGGGGACTCCCATGTGCAGCTCGCGTTCGCGGCGCATCGCGCGACGGTGGACGTGGACACCGAACTCAGCCTGGTGAAGGTGGTCGAGATAGTGACGGCTCAAGACGTGGGCAAGGCGATGAACCCGCTTGCGCTGACCGGGCAGATCCATGGCGGTATCGTGCAGGGTCTCGGCTTGGCGTTGATGGAAGAGATCCAGGTGAGCGACGGCAAGGTCCGCAATCCGTCCTTCACCGACTACCTCATCCCGACTATCGCGGATGTGCCGCCGATTCGCGTGCACGTTCTTGAGCTGGCAGATCCCCATGCGCCGTATGGGTTGCGGGGCGTCGGTGAGCCACCGGCCATCTCGTCGACACCCGCGATCGCCGCAGCGGTTCGAGCAGCCACGGGAAAGTGGCTCTCCAGGGTACCGATCAGGCCCGAACACCTGACCGAGAGCCCTCAGCGTTGCTCCAGCCAACGCTCGAGCAACACCGAAGAGCAACAGCTGCGGGATGGAACCCAGAACCGGTGATGACGCGATCGCCCGACTTGAACGCATATCTGTATCGACGGACGTAGTTCTGCTTCTGGCGCTGGCTCTGTCATGTGATGGCACAATAGGGAGTGTTAGAGTATGTGCAGCCAAGCTATTCGGAGTGATGAGGAAGTATGCCTGACACATTGGCTCGATATGACGGCGTCACGGCCCTCGTGTGCGACACCGACGGGCCGCCTATCGCCACGGCGCAGGACGCCCTTGACCTGATCGGCGCGGCGCTCTCGCAGGCCGAGGTGGTCGTTGTGCCCGCGGCACGGTTCGACGACGCGTTCTTCACCCTCCGCACGGGCCTCGCCGGGGAGATCATGCAGAAGTTCGTGAACTACCAGCTGCGGCTGGTGATCATCGGGGACCTGTCTCGGCACCTGGAGAGCAGCTCGGCCCTGCGCGCCCTGGTCCACGAGTCGAACCGGGGACAGCACATCTGGTTCGTCGCCGACCTCGACGAGCTCGGCGCCCGGCTCAGGTAGACCGCAGGGGGAAGGACACGGGGAAGGATGGGGAAGATGTCGGAGCTCTACTCCGCGGAGCAGGTCGCTGAGCGGCTGGGCCTGCACGTGAAGACCGTCCGCAACTACGTACGGGAGGGCAGGCTCAAGGCGGTCCGGATAGGCAAGCAGTACCGCATCACGGGCGAGGACCTCGCCGCGCTGACGGGCGGCAGCGTGCCGGCCACCCCGCGCGAGGACGCCCATCGGACACGCCACATCGAGGTGTCCAGCGTGGTCGCCGTGGACGCGATCTCCCGTCAGGACGCCGACCGGGTGACGACCCTGGTCATGGCCGCGGTCAACGGGCGTCGCGAGGATGACGATCCGATGCGGGTGCAGACGGTGTACGACGAGGAACGCGCGCGGCTGCGCATCATGCTGCTCGGGGGCGCGCAGACCAGCGCCGAGCTGCTACGCCTGGTGAGCGCCCTGCTGGAGTCGCGATGAACGAGGTCTAACGGTCCGAGGCCGGCCGCGTTCACCTCGGCGCTGTAGGTCATCTAACCCCGCTTGCGGGTACGGTGGCTGGCCGGCAGCAGATCTGTTGGTCAAGAAACTCAGCACCATGGAGGTACCCGGATGACCTTTAACCTGGCCACGCTCCTGGAGGACAGCGCCCGCCATTATCCCGGCCGGCCTTCGTGATCCGCGGCGAGGGCGCGGAGATCACCGAGAGCGAGATCATCTCGTGGTGCCAGGAGAACATGGCCGCGTACAAGTACCCGCGCATCGTCGAGTTCGTCGAGGCGCTGCCGATGACCGCCACAGGCAAGATTCTCAAGCGCGAGCTGGCCGGACGGTGACCGCGTCCAACAAAGCCGTCGCCGACCCGTCCGCCCGCCGACCCCGCCCGCACACGGTTGTGCCGGCGGCGGTGGCGGCCGCGGCCGGGCTCGGTGGCGCCGCACTCGGGCACCGGCTGGTGCCGGAGGTCGGCGTGCTCACGTGGGCGGTCGGCCTCGGTGTCCTCGCCGCCAACCTCAACCTCCTGCCCGGCGCCAGCACGGCAGCGCTCGGCTTCCTGACCAAGAAGCTGCTCCGGGTGGGCGTGATGCTGCTGGGATTCTCGGTTTCGTTCGGCGCCATTGCGGCTCTCGGCGCACCGGTCATCGCGATCGTGGCCACCACCCTGGTGGGCACGATGGTGTTCACCAACTGGCTCGGCAAGCGGATGCGTTTGGGCGGGCCGAGGAGTCTCCTGCTCGGGACCGGCATCGCCATCTGCGGCGCGTCTGCCATCGCCGCCATGGAGGAGACCGCGGGTGGTAACGAGGAGGACGTCACCGCCGCCATCGCGATGATCACCCTGTGTGGCACGGCGGCCCTGGTGGCGTACCCGCTGCTGCGCGGGCCACTCGGGCTCAGCGGCCCGCAGTTCGGGGTCTGGACCGGGGCCGGCGTGCACGAGGTCGGCCAGGTGGTCGCCGCCGCCAGCCCCGCCGGCGCGGCCGTCGTGGCCACCGCGATCGTGGTCAAGCTGACCCGGGTGCTGCTGCTGGCGCCGGTCGTCGCCACCGTCAGCGTCATGCGCAGGCTGGCGTCACCGGTCGCCGCCGGCACAGCCCGGCCGCCGCTGGTCCCGCTCTTCGTGCTCGGGTTTCTCGGGTGCGCCGCGCTGCGCGGCACCGGCGCGATCCCGGCGTCGGCCCTCGGATGGATCGGGAACGTTCAGGTGGCGGCGCTGGGCGCGGCGCTGTTCGGCATGGGGGCGAGCGTGCACCTGGCCTCCCTGGTCAAGAAGAGCGGCTCGCTGATGGTGGTCGCCGCCGTCTCCACGCTCTTCATCACCGGGATCGCGCTCGGCGGGGTTCTGCTCTTCGTTGCGCACTCCTGATGGGAGATACACGCCGCAGCAGGCGAGGCTGAGCCGTTCCCCGCCGGCGCGGCTCAGCGGCGACCAGCCAACGCCGTCCGCGCCAGGCTCTGGCACTGGGCAAGGGTATGCGCGGCAAGCGATTCCCGGCACGCCGGGATGGCGCGGGCGGGCATGGAAAGGCTCGTGATGCCAAGGCCGGCAAGGATCGGGGCCAGGGCGGGATCTGCCGCGGCCTCGCCGCAGACGCCGGCCGGTTTGCCCGCGGCCACCGCCGCCTGCCCACACATCGCGATCAGCTTGAGCAGCGCGGGTTGCCAAGGGTTGTTCAGGTCGGCCAGGTCGCCGTTTTCTCGGTCGGCGGCGAACGTGTACTGGCTCAGGTCATTGGTGCCGATGCTGATGAAATCGCACTCGGCGAGGATCGCCTCGATCTGCAGGGCGGCGGCCGGAATCTCAATCATCACGCCAGCGTGGGGCAGGCCCGCGGCACGGCATTGCGCCGCGAAGTCGCCGGCTTCGGTGACCGTGGCGACCATCGGTGCCATGACCCAGACATCGGCGCCGGTCGCCTGAGCCGCCGCCGAGATCGCGAAGAGCTGCTCTCGCAGGATCTCAGGATCGCGCCGCGCCAGGCGCAAGCCACGCATCCCCAAGGCGGGGTTGGGTTCCGGCTCCTGGCGCAGGAAAGGCACCGGCTTGTCAGCGCCCGCGTCCAGGGTGCGCACCACCGTCCGCTTGCCCCTGTTGAGCGCGAAAACCTTGGTGTATAAGGCGATCTGCTCCTCCACGCTGGGCGGCTCGGCGCGGTCGAGGTAGAGGAACTCGGTGCGGAACAGGCCCACCCCTTCGGCCACGGGGGCGCCTGGATCCTCGAGATCACGAGCGGATCCGATGTTGGCCATGAGGCTTATGGGGTACCCATCAAGCGTGCGACCGCTTCCGGAAGAGCTTGCCAGTTCGGCTCTGCGCCGGCGCTCGCGTTCGCGGGTCGACTCGACGACGTCCGGCTCGACACCGACGGCGACCTCGCCGGTGGAGCCGTCGACCGTGATCGTGGTGCCGTCGGCGATCTGCATGGCGCCTTGGCATTTGACGATCGCGGGGATCCCCATCGAGCGGGCGACGATCGCCATGTGGCCGGTGGGGCCGCCTCTCTCGGTGACGATGGCCAGAACCTGTTGCGGGTCAAGGCCTGCGGTGTCTGCGGGGGCAAGATCCCCGGCGATGAGGACGAACGGCACGCCCGGATCCGGTATGCCCGGCATCGCCAGGCCCAGCGCGGCGGCGATGGCCCGGTCCCGCAGGTCGTCGAGGTCGGTGACCCGCTCCGCGAGGTAGCCTCCGGCGGCCAGGAAGGTGTCGCGGTAAGAGGCGAATGCTTGGTCGATCGCGTGTGGGGCGTCCACTCCGGACCGTGCCACCGCAGTCCCCGCGTCGGTGAGAACCGTGTCCTCCACCATCATGACCTGCGCGCGCAGGATCTGCGCCGCCGTCTGGTCGACGGCCGCCTCCGCGCGCCGGCTCAACTCGGCCGCGACCTCCTGCAAGGCCCGTGTGACACATCCGGCCTCGGCTTCGGGGTCGGTGACCGCCGACGGCGCGGGCACGGTCGGCGCGGGCACGAGCCGGTGTGCCGGTCCGCCCGCCAACCCCGGGCTCACCCCGATCCCTTGCAGGCTGCCGGCCTCCGCTTTCCCCGGCTCGGCTTCCGGTTGCGGCAAACGCTCCGCTTTCTCCGGCTCGGCTTCCGGTTGCGGCAAACGCTCCGCTTTCTCCGGCTCGGCTTCCGGTTCCGGTAAACGCTCCGCCTCTTCCTCCGGCGCCTGCTTCGGCTCCTCGTCGAGGTTCTGCGCTATCAACCCCGCCAGCTCATCGAGTGCCTCTTCGGCGCCAGGACCGTCGGCCTCCAGGATCACCTCGGTCCCGAAGCTCGCCCGCAGCGCCAGCACCGACAGCATGCTGCCGGCCGCCACCGCTGGTCTGCTTGCGGTCCTTATCGTCACTGCCACGGGAGCCGCGGCCGCCGCGGCGACGAACAGGGCGGCCGGGCGGGCGTGCAGGCCGCCGGTGGATCCGACGGTCACGGTTCGCGATGCCATGGCGGTGCTCCTCCATGCTCAGGGTTCGATGGTGACCTTGATGGCCTCGCCGCGGGCGACGATGTCAAAGGCCTCCAGCGTCCGCTCAAGTCCCAAACGATGCGTGATCAGATCGGCGACGGGCACCTCGCCCGAGCCGATAAGTTGCAGTGCTTGGGCATTGTGGGCGGGTGACGATCCGTTGGCGCCGACGATGGTCAACTCCCGGTAATGCACCAGATTGGAGTCGCACGCGATGATCGGATCGTCCTTGGGCAGGCCGCCGAAGAAGCTGATCCGGCCCTGCCGGGCGGCCATGGCGATGGCCTGTTCCTGTGCGCGCCCCGACGCCGCCGCGGTGATGACGACGTCGGCTCCACGGCCCTCCGTCAGCTTCATCACCGTCTCGGCCACATCAACGCTGACGGTGGCATCGGGATGCACCAGCGACGCGGCGTGTGCGAGCCGGTCCGGGTTGATGTCGACGAGGAACACCCGCGCGGCCCCGCGTGCCCGGGCGAGCCTGACATGCAGGCAGCCGATCGGCCCCGATCCCATGACCACCACATCGTCGCCCTCGCCCACACGGGCCAGTATCTGTCCATTGAGGACACACGCCAGCGGTTCGGTCACCGATGCCTCGGCGTAGGAAACGTTGTCCGGGATGCGGTTGAGCCCGTCCACCGCGAGTACCTTCGCCGGCACCACCATGTACTCAGCGAACCCACCGTCGTAGTGGTATCCCATCGACTCCTGGTTGGGGCACACCGTCATCCGGCCGCGGCGGCACTCCTCGCACTGTCCACACGGGATCGCCGCGATCACCTGGACCCGGTCACCTTCACCCCAGCCTGAAACACCCGACTCCACGATCTCCCCGGCGATCTCGTGACCCATGACCCGGGGCGGGACGATGTGATGGTGACCGTGCTTGAAGATTTTCACATCGGTCCCGCAGGTGGAGCAGGCCTTGACCCGCATCAGGACCTCGCCCGGGCCGGCCTGGGGCTGCGGGGCCGTCTCCAGGCGCACGTCGCCGGGGCTGTGGAAGCGGATCACCTTCACTGTTCAGTCTCCTTGCCCACCGGTGCCAGGAGTTCGAGTACCCGGTCCCGGTCTGTTGCTTCCCGCAACGCTTGCGCGCGTTGCGGATCCAGCAGGATGTCAGCCAGCTCCCCGAGGATCGCGATGTGGCCGTCTCCCTTGGCGGCGATGGCCACGCAGACGGTGACCAGCTGGCCGCCCCAGTCGACGCCGCCGGGGAAGCGGAGGACCGCAAGGGCATCGCGGTGGACGGCGTCCTTGCCGGCGTTGGTGCCGTGCGGGATGGCCACACCTTCTCCCACGTAGGTGGAGATGGACCGTTCCCGCTCCAGCATGCTGTCGACGTACGGCGGGCTCACGGCGCCGACCTCCAGCAGCACGGCACCGCACTGCCGGATGGCGTCGTCGCGGCCCCCGGCGCTTTCGGCGAGCCGGATCGCGCCGGGCGAGAGCAGGTCGTCAGCCATTGAGCTCACTGCCCGTCTTCACCGCGTTGATGAGGGTGTTGACGGCGGGATCGCCGAGGAACACCTGGACCGGGACGATGACCGTGCCGGGCGCGCTCGCGCGCGCCCGATCTGCCAGTCCACTGTGGACGACGACCACGTCGGCGTCGGCCGGGATCTCGTTGACGGGCTTGTGCTCCACCGTCACCGCATGTCCCTTGAGCTGGCGGCGCAGCTGGCTGGCCAGCATCACGCTGCTGCCCATGCCGGCGTCGCAGGCCACGATGACCTTGTGGATGTCGTTCCCCTTGATGGTCGGCATAGTTTGCTACCCCTTCGATGATGCGGGCTGCGCCGGTACGCCTGCCTGCTGCGGCGCCCGCACGTCGGCGTCGGGCAGCGCCACCGCGTCGCCCTCGTCCTTCTCCAGCCGGCCGAAGCCCAGCAGCAGCGAGGCGACGGCGAAGGTGACACCGGCGGCGATGATGATCCCTAGGAGCACAACAACGTGGCCGCCCTTGGGCGTGACCGCCATGTAGGCGAAGATGCTGCCCGGTGACGGCGTCGCCACGAGGCCCGCGCCGGTGACCAGGAAGGTCAGCACGCCTGCGGCGCCACCGGCGATCATCGCGAGGATCAGGCGGGGCTTCATCAGCACATACGGGAAGTAGATCTCGTGGATGCCGCCGAGGAAGTGGACCACCATCGCGGCGGGCGTGGTCGGGCGCAGGGCTCGCGGGCCGAACAGCAGGAACGCCAGCAGCAGGCCGAGACCGGGGCCGGGATTCGTCTCGATCATGAACAGGATGGACTTACCGGTATCGGCGGCCTGCGCCACGCCGAGGGGGCCAAGCACCCCGTGGTTGATGGCGTTGTTGAGGAACAGCACCTTGGCCGGCTCCACCAGGACCGAGGCGATGGGCAGCAGGTTGTTGCTCACCAGCCAGTCCACGACTTCACCGGCCCGGTTGGTGAACCACTCCACCACCGGTCCGATGCCCCAGCGGCCGAACAGGGCCATGGCGCCCCCGATGATGCCGGCGGAGAAGTTGTCGATGAGCATCTCGAAGCCGGGCCGCACCCGGTCCTGGATCAGGCCGTCGAAGAGCTTGAGCAGGTAGGCGGTCAGCGGGCCGATTATCATGGCGCCCAGGAACATCGGGATGTCCGCGCCGACGACGAGCCCGACGGTGGCGAGCGCGCCGACGACGGCGCCTCGCTGGCCGTGCACGAGCCGGCCGCCGGTATAGCCGATCAGCACCGGCAGCAACACCTTGATCATCGGGCCGACCAGCGCGGCGAAGAACTCGTTGGGTACCCAGCCGGTGGGGATGAACGCGGCGGTAATCAGGCCCCAGGCGATGAACGCGGCGATGTTGGGCATCACCATCGAGGCCAGGTAGCCGCCGAAACGCTGGACCGTCGCTTTTACGCCGGTGCCGGTCACTTTCGGGGTGTAGGGGGTGGCGGTCATCTCTGCTACTCCTCGGATAAGGGATGGATATGAGCGTTGTGCTGGCGCACCTCCCGCGGGCCGGGCATGCGGCTGCCCGGCAGGCTGACCGCGGCGGCCCCCCACGCCAGCGCCTCGGCGAGCGCCGCGGAGCCCCGGGCACCCGCGGCAAGGAAACCCGCCAGCAATGCGTCGCCGGCGCCCACCGAACTTCGAGGGCTGAACACCGGCGCCTCTCCTTTCAGGACACCGTCGTCGTCGACCAGCACGGCGCCCTCGGCGCCGAGGCTGGCCAGGACGGCGCCCGCTCCCCACTTGCGCAGCTGCCGCGCGGCCTCGACCACGTGATCGAGCGTCGGCAGCGCCGAACCGACAACCTCGGCCAGCTCCTCGCGATTGGGCTTGACCAAGGCGACACCCGCCTGCGCCGCCTCGCGTAGGCTCTCGCCACTGGTGTCCGCGGCAACCCGGGCCCCGGTCGCGACAAGCCGCCGGCACAGGTCGGCGAAGGCGCGTTCGGGCAACCCCGGCGGCAGGCTGCCGCAGGCGACCACCCACGCCGCGGACCCCGCCGCGGTGGCCAGGCAGTCGATGACGGAGTCAAACTCCTTTGAGGACAGCACGGGACCCGGCTCATTGACCTTCGTCACCGTTCCATCCGGCTCGGCGAGGGTCACGTTGGACCGGGTGTGGCCGCTTATCGGCACAGCCCGCAGCGGAACTCCCGCGTTTTCAAGCAACCGCACCAGGTGCAGCCCCTCGTCGCCGCCGCACGGCAGGACGGCCAGGGTGGCGTAACCGTTGGCCAGCAACGCCCGTGACACGTTGACGCCCTTGCCGCCGGGGTCGACGTGCGCGCTGGTCGCGCGCAGCACCTTCCCGCGTTCGAGGTGCGCGACCTCGATGGTGCGGTCAAGGCTCGGGTTGAGCGTCACGGTGACGATCATGCGCGGAGCACCCGGACCCCCGCGGCCTCGATGTCCTCGGCGAGATCGTCATCGAGCGCGGCGTCAGAAATGATCAGATCGAGGTCGTGGAGGGAACCGAAGCGGGCCAGGTAGTCGTTGCCGATCTTCGTGTGGTCGGCGAGCAGCACGGCGCGCCGCGCCGCCGCGATCATCGCCCGCTTGACCGCGGCCTCGGCCGGGTCGGGCGTGGTCAGCCCGCGCTGCACCGTGCATCCGTTGGTCCCCATAAATGCCACGTCGACATAGAGCTCGGCCAGGGGCCGAAGGGCCCAGTCGTCCACGGTGGCCAGCGTCTTGCCCCGGATCCGGCCGCCGATCATGAGCACATTGATGTTTTGACGGGTACCCAATGAGGCTGCCAGGACCGGAGAGTTGACCACCACGGTCAGTTCGCGGTCCACCGGCAGTGCTTGGGCAAGGCGAGCCGTCGTGGTCCCGGCGTCGAGGATGATGGCGCCCTCCTCGGGCAACTCGGCCAGCGCCGCCTTGGCGATCCGCTCCTTCTCGGCGGTCAGCACCGTGTCCCGGGTCGCCACTGCGGGCTCAAACCCCAAGCGCTCCACGGGAATCGCCCCACCGTGCACCCGGCGGAGCACCCCGGCACGCTCCAAAGTGGTCAGATCGCGCCGGATGGTTTCGGCGGTAACATCGAAACCCTCGGCAAGCGCCGTGACGTCGACGCGACCGTTGGCACGGGCGATCCGCACGATCTCCTGGTGGCGTTCCTCCGCATACATGTGGTTTCACCGCCGTTTCGCTTTTTGCTTGTATACTATTTACTTTTGTTTCTGTGGGATGTCAAGACTTACCTGCTGGAAAGTTCGCGCGGCCCTCTGCCGTCCTAACCGGACGCCAGAAGCTCGCGAACGCGCGGGATGACCTGCGTGCCGTAGAGCTCGATGTTGGTCATGAGGGCGCCGTGGGATAGGCCGCCCATGCCGTACTTCAGCTCGAAGCGGCTCGCACCGAGCGTGGTGAGGTTCGCTGCGATCTTCCGTGCGACGGTCTCCGGCGACCCGACATACAGCGCCCCGTGCGGGCCGACCTCGAAGGCGAAGGAATCCTTGGTGGGGATGGCGAATCCGCGGGTCTTGGCGACGCGCCGGATGACCTCCAGGTAGTGCGGCCAGAATTCCTGCCTCGCCTGCTCGTCGGTGGCGGCGACGTGCCCCGGCGAGTGCACTCCGACCGGCAGGGCCTCGCGGCCGAGCCGTTCGAGGGCCTGCCGGTAGAGCCGGGAGAAGGGTGCGAAGCGCGCCGGGGATCCACCGATGATCGCGAGCATCAGCGAGAACCCGTACCGCGCGGCCCGGATCACCGACTGGGGACTGCCACCGACGCCGATCCACGTCGGGAACGGCCCGAACTCCGTGTGCGGCACGACATCCTGGTCGTGCAGCGGCGCCCGGGTGTTGCCCTTCCAGGTGACCGGCCCGCCCTTGAGCAGCTCGGCGAAGAGCTGAGCCTTCTCCTCGAACAGCTCCTCGTAGTCGGCGAGGTCGTAACCGAAGAGCGGGAACGAGTCGATGCTGGAACCGCGCCCCAGGATCACCTCCGCGCGACCGCCGGAGACGGCGTTGAGCGTGGAGTAGCGCTGGAACACCCGGACCGGATCGTCCGAACTGAGCACCGTGACCGCCGATCCGAGGTGGATCCGGTTGGTGCGAGCGGCGATCGCGCTCAGCACGACGTCGCCCGCCGACAGCGGGAAGTCGTGGGTGTGGTGTTCACCGATGCCGAAGAAGTCCACGCCGACCTGCTCGGCCAGCACGCCCTGCTCCACGAGGTTGCGGACCGTCTGCGCGTGCGAAAGCGGGCGGCCGTGCTCGTCGTCGGTGACATCCCCGAAGGTGTCCAAGCCGAGCACAAGCGGGAATTTGTCAAACAGTGGCCTGGACACTCAGTGCGTCCTCAAATTCGGTTTTTCCAAGGGGTACCCCGAAGACAGCGCCGCCGGGTTGGAGAAGCCGGCCGGCGCGCAGGCTGCCCAGCGGGACCGTGTCGTAGCCGATGCGCTCGATGAGTTCGGCCGTGGCCTCCACCGCCCCGGGGTCGTCGCCCGCGACGCCAAATGCCCGTCGCTCCGGCGAGCCAACGGGTCGCCGATCCGCGTCGAGCTCGTGGTAGCCGATGTGGTTGAGCGTCTTGACCACCGTCGACCGGGCAAGCCGCCGTGCGACTATCTCGCTGGTGCCGTACCGCCGGTCTTCGAACATCTCCTGGACCCCGTCGACGGGCGGCCAGTAGTTCATCGTGTCGACGACGACCTTTCCGGCCACCAAAGCGGGATCGAAGGCAGCGAGTTTGTGCAGCGGGATCGCCAGTACGACGATGCCGGCCTTCCTGACGGCATCCGCCGCCCAGCGCGCCTCGGCGCCGGGTGCCAGGAACTCGGCGATCAGCTCGATCTTCGCGGGGTCGCCGGAGGCGGCTATCGACACGGGATAGCCTGCCTCGATCGCCACGCGCGCGATAACCGGACCGGTGTGCCCGGCACCCAGCACCGCGATGCGCGGCAACGATTGCACTGCACTAGTCATGACCGATCTGTCTCCCGCTGGAGATTTTCACGCAGCGCCTGCAGGATGCCGGCGAGCGCTTCGAATTGCTCTGGCGTCAGGGCGTCGGCGAAGTACTTCTTGATCGCCCTCGTGTGAGGCGCGGTCGCGCCCCGGAACATCCCGGCCCCGCCATCGGTGAGACAGATCTCGGCGCCGCGGCTGTCGGTGGCGCACTCCTCGCGGCGGATAAGGTCGCGCCGCTCCATCCGCGCGAGGTGATGGGAGAGCCGGCTCCGCTCCCAGTCGATCGCCGCGGCCAGCTCCGATGAGCGCAGCCGCCGGCCATCCGCCTCGCTCAGGGCGAGCAGCACCTGGTAGTCGGCGGGGGACAGGCTCGTCTCCTGGAGCATCTGCGCTCCCAGGATCCGGCGCAGGTCGGCGGTCGTGTCGACCAGCGCGCGCCAGACGGCGAGCTGCCTCGACGTCAGCCGTTGCTGTCTCATCTCTGCATTACCTCCATGTAATTGACGCGTCAATGATAGCGCCGTATAGTTGAAACGTCAATTACAATGGGCGCACAACAGGGACCTCGGGAAGGAGGGACCTCGAATGGCCACGGTCAGGTATGACAGGGCCACGCGGACCTACCCGGGCACGACCCGGCCGGCGGTCGACCGCCTCGATCTCGAGGTGGGCGACGGGGAGTTTCTCGTCCTGGTCGGCCCGTCGGGCTCCGGCAAGTCCACCGCGCTGCGGATGCTCGCCGGCCTGGAGGAGGTCGATCAGGGCGCCATCTTCATCGGCGCCCGCAACGTCACCAAGCTGCCGCCGAAGGACCGCGACATCGCGATGGTGTTCCAGAACTACGCCCTCTATCCGCACATGACGGTGTTCGACAACATGGCCTTCGCCCTCAGGCTGCGCAAGACGCCCAAACAGGCGATCCACACCCAGGTGGGGAACACCGCGGCGATGCTGCAGTTGGAGCAGTTCCTGGCCCGCAAGCCGAAGGCGCTCTCCGGCGGCCAGCGGCAGCGGGTCGCCATGGGCCGCGCCATCGTCCGCGAGCCACAGGTGTTCCTCATGGACGAGCCATTGTCCAACCTGGACGCCAAGCTGCGCGTGCAGACCCGCTCTCAGATCGCCGCCCTTCAGGCCACATTGGGTACCACGACGGTCTATGTGACGCACGACCAGGTGGAGGCGATGACCATGGGCCATCGGGTGGCCGTGCTCGACAACGGTGTCCTGCAGCAGGTCGGGACCCCGCGCGAGCTGTATGACCGCCCCGTCAACGTCTTCGTGGCCGGGTTCATCGGCTCGCCGTCGATGAACATCAAGACCGTCCCGCTGACGGAGGCGGGAGGCGTGTTCGCGGAGATGATCCTGCCGCTGACCCGCGAGCAGGTCGAGGCCGCGCGTGGTGACGGCAACAGCCACGTCCAGGTCGGCTTCCGCCCCGAGAACACCGACCTGGTCGGCCCGGAGGAAGGCGGCATGCCCATTCATGTCGACCTGGTCGAAGAACTCGGTTCCGACGCCTATGTCTACGGCACCGTCGCGCTGGAGGGCCAGGACGAGCGGTTCGTCGTGCGGGTCGAGTCGCGCAACGCCCCGAAGTTCGGGGACATCGTTTACGTCAAGCCGCGCGTGGGCGCACACCACGCCTTCCACGCAATCAGCGGCGAGCGGCTTTAGGGCAAGACCGTGAAGTTAAGGATCCGCCTGGTTTGTCGAGGCGGTCTGGCCTGTGAGGATGTTGATGCTCAGGGTGGCCTTGTAGGTTTTGCGGTTGATCCGCAGGCTCTTGTAGGCGTAGCGCGACAG
>Ga0209382_10004616_pt1 | contig 18324 bp, 11 predicted proteins | sample SoiMetdeltSBSDD5_FD_187599 | JGI IMG/M metagenome (GOLD analysis project Ga0209382, IMG submission 187599) | Bulk soil microbial communities from a Populus tree surrounding site in Tennessee, USA - Soil MetaG P. deltoides SBSDD5 (SPAdes) (version 2) | ecosystem: Environmental > Terrestrial >...
CGGACGGAGAGCCCGGAGGTGTTGGAGCTGATCACCGCGCGCGGCTTCAAGAAGGGCTCCACGCGGGCGAAGAGCGCCTGCTTCACCGCCATGTCCTCCTTCACCGCCTCCACCACCCAGTCGCACTCCTGGAGCCGCGGGAGGTCGTCCTCGAAGTTGCCGGGCTGGATCAGGTCGGCGGCGGCGGCGGAGAACAGCGGGGCCGGCTTGTGCTTCTTCATCGCCGCCAGCGCCCCCAGCGCCAGCTTGTTCCGGAACGCCCCCGAGGCGGGCTCGTCGCCCGGTCCCGGGCCGGGGACCATGTCCAGGAGCAGCACGGGGAGCCCGGCATTGGCGACGTGGGCGGCGATGCCGCCGCCCATCACCCCCGCGCCCAGGACAGCGACCTTCCGGATTCTATTCATGGGCGGCGAGGGTACTTGAACCGCCGACTGCTTGGGCACACGTTCGAGTGCTCGTCCGCTGGGGCGCCGACAGATGCGCCTTGCCCCCCCTCCCTCCGGCTGCTTCTGGCCTCGCCGGAAGCCCTAGAACGGCGCGTCGTCGTCCGTGGGCGGGGGCGGCTCCTCCATCTCGCCGCCGCCACCGCCGCCGCCGCGCTGCCGCTGCAGCTCCTGGTCGATCGCCTCCAGCAGGGCGCGCTCCTTGTCGTGGAAGCGGGCCTTGGACGGGTCCGCCAGCGAGCGCCGCGCGCCGTTGGCGTAGAACTCCAGGTCCTGCTGGCTGGCGCCGCGGATGGGCGCGCCCTTGCTCCGGCCGTAGTTGGGCAGCGCGGTGGGCAACGGCCCCGAGCTCGAGCCGGAGCGCGCCGGCGCGGGCGCGGGCGCGTACGACCCGGCGCCGGCCCCGGCCCCGGCCCCCCCACGCGCGGGCGCACCGCCGATGGTCATCTCCCCCAGCCGGAGCACGAAGCCGTCGCCCTGGCGAGTGGCGGTCCCCACCTGCACCTGCTCCACGCTGCCGTCCTGCCGGCTCACCGCCACGAACACCGGGAGGCTGTCGCTCATCGGCCGCCTCCCGCCTTCGCCCGGACCTTCACCTTCATCCCCTTCGGCCGCACCACCTTCCGGTCCTCCTGCTCCGCCGCCGCCGCCGCGGCCTCCAGGGCCTGCCGCCCGCCCGGATCGAGAAAGTCGCAGATCCGCCCGTCCGCCTTGCGCAGCCGCCGGGAGAGCAGCCGGCAGATGTTCTGCAGGACGATCACGTACGCGTAGTTGTCGTTCTGGAACAGCCGGTACAGGTCCAGGTTGTTCAGCGAGTAGAGGAGCGACTTCCGGGTGGCCACCACCGTGGCCGACCGCGGCTGCAGCTCCACCAGCGCCATCTCGCCGAAGCATTCACCCGGGCCCAGCCGGACCAGCGGCACGTGGCGGCCGGAGGCGCTCCGCCCCCGGACCTCCACCTCGCCGTTGGCGAGCAGGTACATGGTGCGCCCCAGCTCACCGTCGCTGAAGATCACCGAGCCCGCGGGGAGCTGCAGGGGCTTGAGCATCGCCCGCACGTTCTCCAGCGAGCGCCCCTCCAGGCCGCCGAACACCGGCGCGGAGCGGAGGAAGGTACGGAACGCCTCGGAGCCTGGCACGTTCATGGCCGCGCACCATAATGCGGCGCGCGACCTTAGTCCCAGGTGATCTCGTAGTCCGCGTCCAGCACCCCGACCCTCCGGCCAATCACCTGCACCGGACCCAGGCCCAGCGACGAGAGCAGCGCCAGCAGCACGCCCTCGTGGTACGGATGCGGCAGGAAGTCCCGCCGCATCCTCAGCACGCACCGCCCCGCGCCGGCGAGCTGGATGCTCCGCTCGCCGTGATTGAGCGCGGTCCGGTACGCTGACGGCAGGGTCGCCAGCAGTCGATGGGGATCCTTGTTCCCCAGCGACCGCAGCGTCTTCCCCACTGCCGTCGACAAGAAGTCGTCCACCGCCTGTTTCCCCAGCGTGCGGAACGCGGCGTCGTAGCCCCCCAGCTTCGAACGCGACAGTTCAGCGGCGGTGAACGACAGTCTCAAGAAGCTCGAAATGGAATAGTGAAAGAAGTCGATGAAGCGGCGCTCGCCCGAGGCGGCGCGGCAGGTGTCGGCGGCGTTCCGGTCCAGCACGCTCTGCACCGCGGAGAGCGCCGCGTTGCAGAGCACGCCTTTGACCGTCTCCCCCGGCGACGCCTGGGCCAGGCGCTCCTCCAGATCCCGGGCGGAGACGGCCATCGATGGCGGCTGACCCCGCGCGAAGGTGACCACCTGCGCGGGCATGACGTGCGCGTGGGCGTGGGCGGCGCTCATAGGCGAATCACCTGCCCGCCGAAGTGGACGTTCGCGCCCACGCCGGCCAACACCACGCAGTCCTCTCCCCCCAGCCGCACTTCGCCCGACTCCAGGTCCTCCGCCAACGAGATCAGCATCCCCGCCGCGTGCGTGCACCCGTACCGGTCCACCGTGATGGCCACCTTCTCTGCAGGCAAGCCGGTACGCTCCAGGAACAGGTCCACCACGCGGCGGGTGGGCTGGTGGAAGTAGTAGCGCGTCACCCCGTCGCGAAGGTCCGGGCGGGCGCGGAAGAGGTCCTCCAGGATGGAGGTCATGTACGAGGGATAGGTGGCCGTCACCATCACCTCGTCCGTCACGAAGGCCAGGTCCGCCGGCTCCGCGCGCCCGCCGTCCGGGGCGGGCTTGAGCGCGCCTCCCCCGCGGCGGACCACCATCTCCTCGTGCGCGTTCCCCACCGTGGACGCCTGCACCCCGCGCGCGGCCCCCTGGTCGTCGCCGCGGAGGACCACCGCCCCGGCGCCGTCGCCCGACACGTACATGGAGAAGGCCGCCACCAGCGACCGGTCGCCGGGAGCCGGCTCCACCATGGAGCAGTACGTCTCCCGGTCCAGCAGCGGCGAGACGAACGATGAAGCGACGATGGCGGCGGTGCGGGCCTGCCCGGCATGGAGCAGCTTCCCGCAGAAGTCGATCGCGTAGGGTGTGCCTCCGCCGCCATCGTCAATGACCATCGCGAACGCGTCCGGGCGCATCCCCAGCCGCCGGTGGAGCGCCATCGCGTCGTGACAGAAGCTCGGCTGGTCCGGGGTGCTGGTGATCACCAGCAAGAGGTCCAGCTCTCGCGCGTCCACGTCCGCCATCCGGATCGCCCGGCGCAGCGCCGCGTCGCACATGTCCACGTTGGTGGCCGGGTAGATGTGCCCGTCCTCGTGGGGCGGCGCGATGGCGCGGCCCTGGTCCGGGTCGAACTCCCAGAGGAACCGGCGCTCCCGGATGCCCGTCCGCTGGAAGATGGCGTCCGCCGACCACCCGGGCAGAGCGCGCGCAATCCTCTCGTTGCTCACCACCCGCCGGGGGACGAACGCTCCGGCTCCGATGATCGACGCGCTCACGGACGGGCGACCAAAGCAGGAACCTTGCCCGCCATAACTGTCGAGAATTTCAACCCCTTTGTGTCCGGTGCTGGTTCAGATCCAATGCACCGGGGTGCGCGGCGACCTCTCTGACCGCCCGGCGGAAGAGGTGTTGTTTCAGTGGCTTGACAACGCGCTTCAATCTTGACGTACACTCCTTCAAGAATGGCGCGCGATCCGCCCCCCTTCATCCAGCGGGGCAATAGAAAACCGCTCTACGTCCAGGTGCTCACCCAGCCATCGCTGCGGGGCTGCTGGTCGGTGAACCTGTCGACCACGGGGATCGGCCTGGTGGCGTCCCCGGCCTCGCCGCAGGAGGGCCCGCGGGAAGGGCAGGTGCTGGAGCTGGAGCTCACCCTGCCCGGGGAGCGTGCCCGGGTCCGGGCGCGGGGGGAGGTCCGCTGGCGGCACGACTACGAGGGCGCGTCCGAGGGCAGCACGGCGGCGCTGGGGGTGAGCTTCCACCACTTCGAGGGGGACGGGCAGGTCCGGGTGGTGCGGTACATCCGGGAGCATCACCTGTCGGTGGGGGTGGTGCTGGCCAGCCGCGCCGACGAGCGGCTGGTGCGCGCCGCGCTGCAGGCGGACTTCGAGCTGCACTTCGCCTCCTCGGACGAGGAGCTGACCCAGGTGCTGTCCTCCGGGCACCTCTCCTGCCTGGTGGTGGCCGGCGAGGACGGCGAGCGCGCGGCGGCGCTGGTGGCGCGGCTGTGGGCGGAGCGCTCCGGCACCGGGGACGCGCTGGCTGGCTCCAGCCCTCCCCCGGGGGACCTCTCCAAGCGGCTGGTGCTGGCCGCGCCGTCCGACCCGGAGGTGGTGCTCTCGCTGTTCAACTGGGGCGCGCTGCACCGCTTCGTCCCCCGTCCGCTGGAGGCGGCGCCGCTGCGCGAGGCGGTGCTGGGCGCCTGCCGCGAGCACGAGATGCGCATCGAGCAGCACCGGATGGCGCTGGAGCTGGAGCGCAACCTGCTCCGCGAGCGCGCCCGGGTCTCGCCCGAGCCCTCCGCCCCCGGCGCCGAAGGGCTGGGCGTGAAGAGCGAGGCGATGCGCCGGGTGCACCGGCTGGCCAAGGTGGCGGCGCCGCACCGGGTGGCGGTGCTGCTGCAGGGCGAGACCGGCACCGGCAAGGAGGTGATGGCCTCCACCCTGCACCGCCTCTCCGGCCGGCGGGACGCGCCCTTCGTGGCGCTGGACTGCGGGGCGCTCTCGGAGACGCTGCTGGAGTCGGAGCTGTTCGGCCACGTGAAGGGCTCCTTCACCGGCGCGGTGTCCGACCACCCGGGGCTGTTCGTGCTGGCGGACAGCGGCACCATCTTCCTGGACGAGATCGAGAACACCACCGCCAACTTCCAGGCCAAGCTGCTCCGCGCGATCGAGACCGGGGACGTGCGGCCGGTGGGCGGGGTCCAGGTGCGCCACGTGGACGTGCGGGTGATCGCCGCCTCCAACCGCGACCTGGGGGAGGAGGTCCGCCAGGGCCGCTTCCGCTCCGACCTCTTCTTCCGCCTCAACTCCTTCACGCTCCAGCTCCCGCCGCTGCGCGAGCGCCCGGAGGACCTGGACGAGCTGGCGGACCACTTCCTGGCCCTGTTCAACCGCGCGCTGGACCGGTCCGCGGCGGGCTTCTCGCCGCAGGCGCGCGCCACGCTCCACCGCCACGACTGGCCGGGCAACGTGCGCGAGCTGCGCAACGTGGTGGAGCGCGCGGTGCTGCTCGGCCAGGCGGGCCGGAACATCGACCTGCCGGAGCTGCCGGACGCGCTGGTGGCGAAGGTGAGCTCGCCCGGCCCGGAGGAAGCGAGGGGGAATTCGCTGCGGGACAAGCTGGCCTCCTACGAGCGCGAGCTGATCGGCGACGCGCTCCAGCGCGCCGGCGGGGTGATCCGCAGGGCCGCGGCCCAGCTCCAGACCGACCCGGTCACCTTCGCCCGGAGGGCGCGCCGCTACGGGCTCCCCCTGCGCTCGCCGCCTGGCTGATCCTCGCGCGGCGGCGGCGGCGCGTCAGATCCCCCACGCCCCCGAGACGTGGACGTTGGTGCCGTTCACGTAGCGGGCCTCGTCGGAGAGCAGGAAGAGCACCGCCGACACCGCGTCGGCGTTGCTCCCCACGTAGCCGGCGGGGATGTTCTTCACCATCTTCTGCATCTCCGGATCCGGCTCGCCCGAGCTGGCGATGAAGCCGGGGGAGATGGCGTTGGCGGTGACGCCGTGGGGCGCCAGCGTCTTGGCCAGGCTGCGCAGCAGCGCCTGCACGCCGACCTTGGCGACGTAGTGCGCGGTGAGCTGGGGCTGGGCGACGAGGCGGTCGGCGTTCGCCATGCTGAACCCGACGATGCGGCCCCACTTGCGGGCGATCATCCCCTTCGCCGCGGCGCGCGAGCAGTAGAAGAGGGAGTCCAGGTTGTGCGCGAACATCTCGCGCCATCCCTCCGGCGTCTCCTCGAGGACGTCGACGCGGTGGTAGGGGCCGGCGCAGTGGACGAGCGCGTCGAGGCGCCCCAGCTCCGCCTCCACCCGACCCACCAGGTCGGCGGCGGCGGACGGGTTGGCCACGTCGCAGCGCGCTCCCAGCGCGCGGGCGCCCAGCCCTTCGATGGCCTTCTGCGTCTCGGCGCCCGCCTCGTCGCTCGTCCTCCAGCAGAACGCGACGTCCCAGCCCCGCCCGGCGAGCGCGAGCCCCACCGCGCGCCCCACCCCCTTCGCCCCTCCGGTGATCAGCGCGACTCTCTTCTCCATGCCCGGGACTGTAGCAAGCCTCAGGTCCGCAGGCCGGGCACCAGGGCGTCGGAGACCTTCTTCGGGTTCTTCACGCCCTGGCGCGCCAGCGCCTCGTTCGACTGGCGCACCAGCGAGGCGCCCTCCTCGCCGCCGATCAGCTCGCCCAGGCGGCGCCGGCCCGCCACCGCGTAGTGCGCCATCCCCGCCTGGTCCGCCTGCGAGATCGCCTCGCGCAGCCTGAGCGCGGAGCGGTTGAAGTCCATCTTCTGGTAGGCCACCCCGGCGCGGAGGAAGAGCGCCCAGGCGCTGGCGTGGCCCACGCCCTCGCCCTCCAGGGACCGCGCCATCTGCGCCGCCTCCGCCACCGCGGAGCGCACGTCGCCCCCCATGGAGCCGTCCATCAGCGCCAGCCGCCCGCGCAGGTACCAGGTCCGGCAGCGGGAGAGCTGGGCGCCCCGGAGCAGCCAGCCCGGCACCGCGTGGAGCGACTTGTGGAAGCGCGCCCGGAGCTGGCCGCCCTCGCGCTGGTAGAGCGCCAGGTTGGCCCTCGCCAGCAGCTCCGCCCAGTCCAGCACGGTGTACCCGGGCCAGGGCGACGTCCAGCGCGCCGAGTCGAAGCGCCGGAGCGCGGAGGCCGGGTCGTCCCTCGCCATCCATGCGCTCACCGCCACCCGGGTGATGGCCGCCAGGGTGAAGGTGTCCTTGCGGCGCGAGGCCTCGCGCGTCCACATCTCCAGAAGCCTGGTCAGCTCGCCCCACTGCCCGGCGTCGCGCAGCGCCCACAGCCGCATGATGCGGAAGGTGCCCAGGCGCCAGTTGTTGAGCGCCACCACGTCCTTGTGCGCCTCCGGCAGCGCCAGCTTCTCCGCCGCCGCCTGGAACGAGCCCGAGTAATACAGGGAGATGCCCTCGTAGCCGTCGAGCATGGCGCGCAGCAGCGGCTCCTCGGCGGCGGGGCCGGCGGAGACCTGCGCCTCCTCGGCCAGCGCGCGCGCCCGCCGCCGGTTGCCCAGCATGGCCGCGCCGCACGCCTCCAGCGCGATCCCCAGCGCCACCTGGGTGGGCTCGCCCACCCGCGCCGCCTGGCGCCCGGCGCGGGCGATCAGCGTGGCGCCGCGGACCGGGTCCATGGTCCACAGCGCCGCGCCCACCGCGCGCATCGCCTCCGGCCCCACGGCCTCGTCCAGCTGCACCGCTTCCGGCGACCGCACCTTCCACCCGAACCCGCCGCGCAGCCGCTGCACCAGCAGCGCGCGCCGCACCGCCGAGGCCTTGGCGCGCAACAGCGGCGCCGACTCCGGGCTGACCTCGGCGAAGAGCGACAGCGCGCGGGGAGTCTGGCCGGCGGAGAGCAGGTGCTCGGCGGCGGCGAGCCTGAGGTGCAGGCGTTCGAAGGGGCCGGCGCCGTCCGCCGCCGCCAGCAGCGCGTCCGCCACGTCCACGATCCGCCCCGCGCCGGCCAGCACGGTGGACAGGCCCAGCTGGAGCAGCCGCCGGGTGAGCGGTTCGCCGGTGAGCTTGAGCCCGCGCCGGTAGAGGTCCGCCGCCAGGTCGAACGCCAGGCGCGCCGCGGCGGTGTCGGCCGCCTCGCGCAGCGCCTCCGCCGCGGTGTCCTCGTTGCCCGCCCGCTGGAGGTGGTAGCCGATGAGGCCGGGCCGGGCGCCGCGCTCCCGGTCCGCCATCAGCGCGGAGGCCAGCCGCCGGTGGCGCTCCGGTATCTCGCCCTCGGGCTGGAGCGCCACCACCGCCTCGCGGATCTGCTCGTGGGCCACGTCCACGAACTGCTCGCCCCCCTCCAGCAGCCCCTCGGTCTTCAGGCGCGCCAGCAGCGGCGGGTAGCTCTCCGCGGGCTCCAGCGACTCCGGCGCGTCCGCGCAGGCGCGCGCCGCGGCGGAGATGGGGATGGGCCCGCCCGCCAGCGCCACCACCTCCACCAGCCTCCGCGAGGACGGGTCCAGGCCGCCCACGTGCGCGGCGATGGCGGCCTCCAGCGAGTCCGGCGCGGGCCGGCCGGCGCCGGTGGCGGTGGGCTGGCGCAACAGCTCCACCAGGCACAGGGGGACGCCCCGGCCGATGCGGACCACTCCCTCCGGCGTGGTGGAGGGCCCCATCCCGGGGAGCAGCGGCATCCTCCGCACCAGGTCCAGCGCCTCGTCGTGCTCCAGCGGCTGGAGCGGGACCTCGCGGGACTCGTCCAGGCCGATGGCGGCGAGGAACGGGTCGTTCGGCTCCTCCTGGGTCACGCGCCGGGTCCCCACCAGGAGGATGCGGGAGCCCGGCTCCTGGCTCTGCAGCAGCCGGCCCAGCAGCTCCAGGCTGTCCCCGTCCGCGGCGTGGAGGTCGTCCATGGCCAGCACCACCGGTTGCTGCTGGGACAGCCGCGCCAGCAGCTCCAGCAGGGCCTGGATGGCCTGGTGCCGCAGCTCCGGCGGGTCGCCGAGCGCGGGGTGCTCCTGCATCAGCGGGATGAGCTGGGGCACCTGGAGCAGCTCCGGGAAGGCCACCGCCAGCGCCGCCGAGCGGGACGACAGCACCTGCTCCACCAGCGGCGAGCCGCGCCTGGCCAGGTAGGCGGCGATGGAGCCCACGATGCCGGCGAACGCGTTGTGCGGGAGCTGGAGCCGCGCGTAGCAGCGCCCGGAGAAGCAGAGCGCGCCGGCCTTCTCCGCCTCCAGCAGGAAGCGCCCCACCAGCGCGCTCTTGCCGATGCCGGACTCCCCGGTCACCACCACCGCGGAGACGCCCTCGTTGATGTGGGCGAGCGCCTCGCGGAGCATCTCCAGCTCGGCGCGGCGCCCGACGAACGGCGGCTGCCCCGGCACCCCGGCGAAGGCGCGCGCGGTGGGCTGCGGCGGCGAGGGCGCGGGCGTGGACGGGGCCTGCGGCGGCGCCGGGCGGGCCTGCAGCTGCGGCGAGGTCGGCGTGCGCGCCACGGGCGCGGGCGCCGGGGCCGGCGCCGGCAGCGGGGCCGGAGCGGGCAGGGGCTGGATCGCCGCCGCGCCGCCCAGCACCGCGCCTCCGCTCGCCGCGGGGCGCGCGGGCGCCGGGTCCTGCTTGCGCGGCGGCGGCCGGCGCCCGGAGAGCCAGGCCATCACGTCCGAGTCGGTGGGCCGCAGCTCCGGCTGCATCTCCAGAAGGCCCAGGCAGAGCGCGTTCAGGTTTTCCGGGATGCCGGGGGCCACCTCGGAGGGCGGCTGCGGGCGCTTGTGCTGCTTGGCGAGCAGCACGTCGGAGGGCGCGCCGTGGAAGGGCGGCATCCCGGTGAGCGCCTCGTAGAGGATGCAGCCCATGGCGTACCAGTCCGCGGGCGGCCCCACCGGGCGGGCCGGGGAGATCGGCGAGGGCGCGCGCGCCTGCTCCGGCGCCAGGTAGGTGACGTGCGGGGCCTGCCCGGCGCCGATCTCCGCCCCCACCGACTCCAGCAGCACCACCCGCCCCTGCGGGGTGACGCGCACGTTGGAGGGCCGGACCTCCAGGTGCAGGTGGCCCTTGGCGTGGAGCGCGGAGAGGCCCTTGGCCAGCCCCAGCATCGCCGCGCTGACCCGGATCTCGTCGAACCGCTTGGCGCCGCCGGAGAGGAGGGGCGCGGTCTGGGTCCGCTCCTGCGCCCCCGCGGACCCGCTCTTGGGCGCGGCGAGGTTGGCGCCGCCCACGTACTTGAGGACGTCCAGCCCCTCCACCAGCTCCATGGAGAAGTAGAAGCGGTCGCTGGTCCGGAACAGCTCGTGGAGGACGACCAGGTTGGAGTGCCGGAGCTCGGCCAGGGCGCGGAACCGGGCCTCCACCCGCGCCAGCACCTCCGGGGGCGCCCGGCGGAGGACCTTGAGGGCCACCACCCCCTGGCTCTCCTGGTCGATCGCCTGGAACACCACGCCGGCCCGGCCCTCTCCGATCCGGCGCTGCAGCGTGAAGTGCTGCGTGGCTGGAAACTCGACGTCGCCCATGGCCCGCATACGAAGCGGGCGGACCCTAGTGCACCGCTCGAAGATCAGCCAGGCGGTGAACGCAGGAGGACGGCCGCCATGCCGGCCGCTACTTCGGCGTGGTGAACCGCCCCAGCAGGTCGTCCCTCGACTCGTTGGGGTTGAACTGGGTCTGGAGCTTGATGCCCTCCACCCCGGTGGGCGAGATGCCGTAGGACATGGCGGCGCGGATCTGGAGCGTGTCGAAGGCGGTGGCGCCGTCCTCCAGCCAGGTCTTCCCGTAGAAGTACTCCGACGGCGTGTCGCCGCCCGGGAGCGCCACCTTGAACCAGTCCGCGGCGCCCTTGAGCCAGGAGGGCAGCTTGGGCCCCTGCGGGGCGCGGTCGTCCACGCCCATGTTCTCGTAGGCGTTCTTCATCAGGGTGTTGGCGATGATGTCGGTGGTGGCGGCGTTCTTGGTGGCGATCACCTTGCCGATGTCCACGGTGTCGCCGATGTCCGGTCCCACCGAGCTCATGGTGCGGCGCATGTCCGCCACCGTGAAGCGCGTCTTGGGCTCGAACACCGAGGCCAGCTCGGCGATCTTCTCGTGCAGCATCATGTTGGGGCCGTGCTCGTTGTTGAGGTCCCAGTGGGCGTCCCCGGAGAGCTTTTTGAGCAGCTCCATCTTGTCGGCGTGCGACATGTCCGGGTCCTTGAGCTGGTCGCCGATCTGCTTGAACTCCGCCGTCCAGGTGGGGCCGTCGCTGCCGTCGTTGAGCCCCGGCACCCGGTCCAGCGGACCGTGCAGCATGGGGACCCGGTCGGACCCGGCCAGAAGCCCGATGCTGTTCTTCAGCGCGCCGGAGAGCCCCGCGCAGCCCATCAGCGCGTGGCGGCCGGGCGGCTTGGGGACGTTGATGATGTCGTCCGCCTCGGCGGCGGCCTTGGGGATCAGCACCCCGTCCGGGAAGTGCCGGTTGCCCGGCTTGCCCGGCGCGATATCCGGCACCGGCACCCGGACGTGCTCGCCGTCCTCGAAGCCGATCACCTTCACCCCCGCCTTCTCCGCCATGGCGATGGCGTCCTTGTCGGTCCGCATCACCTGCCGCTCGTGGCCCTGGCCGTCCGTGAGCCCGTCCAGGATGGCCCGGGCGCCCTTGAACGTGGCGTCGCCCGCCTTCTCCTTGGCCGCGGCCGCCTCCAGCCCGGCGCGCACCGCGGCGTCCAGCGTGCCGGTGCGCTCGAAGTTGTCCATGGTGGACGCGCCCAGCGCCTTGCACTCGATGCCGCTCTCGTCGCCGACGGTGATGTTGACCTTGGCGCCCCGCGCGGCCGCCTCCTCCAGCGTCTGCTTGACGGTGGCGTAGGTGGACTCGTTGGAGGTGCAGCTGGGGTAGCCCATGATCCCCCAGTTCATCCCGGGCTTGATCAGCACGTTGTGCTCGTTGGTGGCCTTCCCTGCCGGCGGCTTGGAGAGGAAGTCGAACCCGCCGATGGCGTCGATGGCCTGCTTCTGGGCGGCGTAGACCTTGGCGCGCTCGGCGGCCTTGTCCACGGTGCCGTCGGCCAGCTTGGCCTGCGCCGGATCCACCGACACCACGCTGGCGGGCGAGTCGCCGGTCTTGTTGAGCGACTGGACCTGCGCCGGCACCGGGCCGCGGATGGTGCCGCGGCCGCGGAACACGCTCGCCGTCCCCTCCAGCAGCTCGCGCGTCCAGCCGAACTGCATCATCCCGACGCTGATCGCCCCTTCCGCCACCTTCTTGAGCGTGCTCTCCAGGCGCTCCTTGAGGCCGGGGTGCTTGAAGGCGTCCGCCGGGGTGGAGGAGATCTGCTTCTGGAGGGCCTTGGCCTGCTCCGGGGCGATGTGGCCGTGCTCGGCCTGGCTGAGCAGCCGCTGCGCGTCCGACGGAGTGATGGGTGGCTGCTGCGCCGGCGCGGCGGTGGTGGACTTGATGTCTGGCATGTGGGGGGCTTCCTCCGGGCGCCCGTATACCTCAGGCCTGGATGCGAGCACCAACTCGCCTCCCCGCCCCGGCTCGGGTACGACCCTCACATGGACCCACCTCGGCGGACCATCCACTGCGAGGACGCGCTGGCCTGGCTCGCGGCCCGGCCCAGGCTGGAGGGCTGCTCGATCATCACCTCGCTGCCGGACGCGTCCGAGCTGCCGGCGCTGGGGGGCCCGGAGGCGTGGGAGCGCTGGTTCGAGGACGCCGCCGCCCTGGTGCTCTCCCGCTGCCCGGATGAAGGGGTGGCGATCTTCTTCCAGAGCGACGTGAAGCGGGGCGGGCGGTGGGTGGACAAGGGCCGGCTGGTGCAGCGCGCCGCCGAGCGCGAGGGCGTCCCGCTCCTGTTCCACCAGATCGTCTGCCGGGTGCCGCCCGGGTCGGTGACCCGCGGGCGCGCGGGGTACTCGCACCTGCTGGGCTTCTCCCGCGGGGCGCGGTTCGACCTGCGCCACGCCACCGCCGACGTGCTCCCCGAGGCGGGGGAGACCACCTGGACGCGCGGCATGGGCGCGCGCGCGTGCCGGGCCGCCTGCAGCTTCGTGCTCCGCCACACCGCCACGCGCACCGTGGTCGACCCGTTCTGCGGGCACGGCACGGTGCTGGCGGTGGCCAACGCGATGGGGCTGGACGCCGTCGGCGTAGAGATCGCGAGGAAGCGGGCCCGGCGCGCGCGGTCGCTGGTCCTGGGCGCGGGGCGCATATAGCGTGTCGGGCCTTCGAAAGGAGCTTCATGAGCAAGAGGAACGGGGGGAGTGCCCAGGCGACGTCCAGCGCGCCTCGGAACCTGGTGGAGCTGCTGGTGGCGCGGGCGAAGGAGCCGGCCAAGGTGGCGATCACCTACCGGCGAGGCGCCGCCTGGGCGGAGATGACGTTCCAGCAGGCCCTGGAGGAGGTCCAGGCGCTCTCCGCGGGGCTGGTGGACCTGGGGCTGCGGCCGGGGGACCGGGTGGCCATCTTCGGCGGCACCACCATGACGTGGATGATGTGCGACCTGGCGGTGTCCGCGGCGGGCGGCATCACCGTGCCCATCTACGCCTCCAACACGCCGGACGAGTGCCGCTACATCCTCAACGACTCCGAGGCGTCCTTCATCTTCGTGGACAACGACCAGCCGGCGCCCGCGCAGCCGGGCCGGCTCACCCGCATCCGCCAGCGCCTGGCGGAGTGCCCGTCGGTGAAGAAGGTGATCGCCTTCGAGGGCGAGGTGAGCGGCGACCGCGAGCTGCCGCTGGCGGACCTGCGGGCCCAAGGCGCCGCCGCGCACCAGGCGAACCCCGCCGCCTTCTCCGGGCGGGTGGCGAAGATCGAGGCCGACGACCTCTCCACCATCATCTACACCTCGGGCACCACCGGAGATCCCAAGGGCGTGATGCAGACGCACGCCGGCTGGGCGTACCAGGCCGCGTCGCTTCAGCAGATGCGCCTGATGCAGCCCACCGACTCGGTGATCCTGTTCCTGCCCTTCGCCCACGTGTTCGGGCAGCTGATCAAGTCGGCCTGGCTGTCGCTGGGCTACCGGCTGATCTTCGCTGAGTCGCCGGAGAAGCTGCTGGCCAACCTGGCGGAGACCGGGCCCACGCTGCTGCCCACCGTGCCGCGGGTGATCGAACGGCTGTACAACGCCGTGCTGGCGCAGGGCGGCGCCGCGCCCGGGGTGAGGGGGCGGATGTTCCGCTGGGCGATGGGCCTGTTCGACGAGTACGTGGAGGCGCGCAAGGCGGGACGGCCGCACCACTCGCTCGGGTTCCGGCTGGCGCAGAAGCTGGTGTTCGCCAAGGCGGGCGAGGGCCTGAAGCAGAAGCTGGGCGGCAAGCTGGAGCGGCTGGTCACCGGCGGCGCGCCGCTCTCGGCCAAGATCGGCTGGATGATGGAGTTGCTGGGCTTCGTGGTGGTGGAGGGCTACGGCCTCACCGAGAGCACCGCGGTGGCCTGCCTCAACCCGCCCTACCCCGTGGGCGCGGCGAAGATCGGCACCGTGGGGCCGCCGCTGCCGGGGACGAAGATCAAGCTCTCCCCGGAGGGCGAGGTGCTCATCCGCGGCCCCTCGATCATGAAGGGCTACTACCGCAACCCCAAGGCCTCCGCCGACGCGGTGGATCCCGAGGGCTGGCTGCGCTCGGGGGACATCGGCGAGATCGACCAGGACGGCTTCCTCCGCATCACCGACCGGAAGAAGGACATCATCATCACCGCCGGCGGGAAGAACGTGGCGCCGCAAAACCTGGAGAACGCGCTCAAGGCCTTCCCCATCGTCAACCAGGCCATGGTGTACGGCGACAAGCGGCCGTACCTCACCGCGCTGATCACCGTCAGCGAGGAGGTGGCGCGCAAGGTGGTGGACGGGGGCGGCAACGCCGCCAGCTACGCGGACCTGGCCAGGCGCCCGGAGGTGACGCAGGCGGTGCAGGCGGCGGTGGACGCGCTCAACGCCGCCCAGCCCTCCTACAGCACGATCAAGAGGTTCACCGTGCTGGACCACGACCTCAGCCAGGAGGGCGGCGAGCTCACCCCCACCTCCAAGGTGAAGCGGAGCCGGATCGTCCAGCTCTGCCAGCCGCTGCTCGACGCGATGTACGAGGAGAAGCTGGTGGAGTAGGCGCCCGGCGCCCTTCGCCTCAGCCCAGCTCCAGCGGCAGCGCCTTCACCCCGCGGATGGTGGGGTTGCGCAGCCACTCCAGCTGGTCCGCGCCGCAGCGCAACGCGGGGAAGCGGGAGAGCAGCGCCTGGAGGGCGATCTGCCCCTCCAGCCGGGCCAGCGGCGCGCCCAGGCAGTAGTGCGGGCCCAGGCTGAAGGCCAGGTGCGGGTTCTCCTCGCGGGAGCGGGAGAGCACCAGGTCCTCCGGGTCCCTGAACGCCGCCGGGTCGCGGTTGGCGGCGCCGAGCATGGAGATCACCGCCTGCCCCCGGGCGATGGTCTTGCCGCCGATCTCCACGTCCTCGGTGGCGATGCGCGTGGCCGCCTGGGTGGGCGCGTCGTAGCGGAGGCACTCCTCCACCGCGCCCTCGATCCGGGAGGAGAGGTCCTCCTGCAGCCAGGCGCGCTGCTCCGGGTGGGCCAGCAGCGCCAGGATGGAGTTGGCGATCAGGTGGGTGGTGGTCTCGCTCCCCGCGTAGAGCAGCGCGGCGCAGGACGACAGCAGCTCCTCGGAGGTGAGCCGGTGCCCCTGCTCCTCCGCCGCCACCATGGCGCTGATCAGGTCCGCCCGCGGCTGGCGGCGGCGCTCGTCCGCCAGCCGGCGGAAGTACTCGTTCATCTCGCCCCACACGGCGAAGGCGGCCGCCGCCTTGGTCTCGTCCGCGCGGTGGTGGCCCAGCAGCCGCGCCAGCTCGTCCGCCCAGTGCTTGAACTGCTCGCGCTCCCCGGGGGGCGCGCCGAGCAGCCCGGCGGTCACCACGATCGGCAGCGGGTAGGCCAGGTCCTCGATCAGCTCCATCCGCCCGCGCCCTTCGACCCCGTCCAGGAGCGTGCGGACGATCTCCTCGATCGCCGGGCGCTGGGCCTGCACCACCTTGTGGGTGAAGGCCTGCGCCATCAGCGCGCGCACCCGCGTGTGGTCCGGCGGGTCCCGGTAGAGCAGCCAGAGGTGCAGCGACCGCTGCATCGGCGCGAAGCGCTCCTGCGCCTGGGGCGGCAGCTTCTCGAACAGCTTGTGCAGGTACTGGTTGCCCAGCCGCCGGTCGCGCAGCGCGCGCGAGACGTCGGCGTGGCGGGTGAGCATCCACACCTCCGCCCGCTCGTGCCAGTGGACGGGATCCTCCGCCCGCAGCTTCGCGAAGCGAGGGTACGGACTGGGCGCCGCGCGATCGATCAGCTCCTTGATCTGGGCCGCTTCCATCGCTCGTTCGAGCGTAACACCAGGGCCCGCGCGGGGTCCGGTGTTCCTTGAAGGGTCCTCCAGCGCGACAGTAAGCTGGCGTCGCTCTGCACTCAGGGGAGGTCCGGATGGAGTCGGCGGCGAGCGCGGCGGAGCCGCTGCTCAATCACAGGTACCGCGTCGTCCGGCAGCTGGGCACGGGCGCCATGGGCGAGGTGTTCCTGGTCCAGGACACGCTGGAGGAGAACCAGCTCCAGGCCCTGAAGACCATCCGGCGCGAGTTCGTCACCTCCTACGGCTACAGCGCCTTCAAGAACGAGTTCCAGGCGATGACCGCCTTCCACCACCCCAACGTGGTGGAGGTCTACGAGTTCGGCACCGTCGCCGGCACCCAGGACGACTTCTTCACCATGGAGTACGTGGAGGGCAGGAACCTCCTCGCCGCCACCCGCGAGGTCGACCTGGAGACCATCTACGACTACGCGGTCCAGTGCGCCCGCGCGCTGGAGTACATCCACGCCCAGGGGTTCATCCACTTCGACCTCAAGCCGGACAACATCATGGTGCGCGAGGACGGCACCGTGAAGGTGATGGACTTCGGCCTGGTGGAGCAGTCCTCCATCGGCAACCCCGGCGTGCTCAAGGGCACGGTGCACTACCTGGCGCCGGAGATGCTGCGCGGCGACGCGGTGGACTCGCGGCTGGACCTCTACTCGCTGGGCGCGGTGCTCTTCCACGTCATCACCGGCCGCACGCTCTTCGAGGGCACGGTGGAGCAGGTGATGTACCACCACCTCCAGGACGAGCCGGACTTCAACGCCCCCGCGCCGCGGGAGGTCCCGGACGCGATCAAGCCGCTGCTGCGCCGGCTGCTGGACAAGGACCCGGCGAAGCGGCCCAGCTCCGCCGGCGAGCTGCTCACCGCGCTGCAGCTGGCGGTGGGCTCCGCCCGGCCCCCGCAGGCCCGCGAGGTGTCGGAGAGCTACATCCTGGGGAGCCGCTCCGTCGGCCGGATGGAGGAGCTGGCCCGGCTGCAGGAGGTGTTCGGCCAGCGGGTGCTGGATCCGCGCCCCGGCGCCCCCGCGGTGATGCTGGTCACCGGCGCCTCGGGCACCGGGCGCTCCCGGCTCCTCCAGGAGCTGCGGCACCAGGTCCAGCTCCGCCGGGTGCGCTACCACCAGGGCACCTGCCTGCAGAACGGCGGGCAGCCGTACCTGCCCTTCGCCGAGATCCTCAGCGCGGTGGCGCGCGACATCCTCCCCTCCCAGGGCGGATCGCTCCCCCGCACCTCCAGCCTGGAGGGCCTGGGCTCCGGCATCGCCATGCGGCAGAGCGAGATCAGCAGCCTGGGCGGCCGGCCGCTGATGCCGGCGGACCTGGCGCTGAAGGACACCGTGGTCGACCCGCGCCCCGGGAAGGACACGGCGGTCGGCCCGCGCCCCGCGGCCGACCAGGAGCGGGAGCCCGGCACCCTCCTCTTCGGCCGCACCCCGCTGTCGACCGAGCCGCCCCCGGTGGACGAGGCCCCTCCCAGCCACCCGGGCACCGGCACGGTGATGTTCGGCATCACCTCCTCGGACCTGGCCAACCTCACCCCGGAGCCGACGCCGCCCCAGCACCATCCCCCCGAAGGGACGGAGCCCAAGGACGCGCAGGAGCGGCTGGCGGGCACGCTGCTGGAGCACGCGCCGGCGCTGGCGCGCATCCTGGGCGCCGAGTTCGGCCTGGTGGAGCTGGCCTCCATGGTGGAGTCGCCCCGGTTCTCCACGCCCGAACGCGAGCGCGCCTGGCTGCAGGACTCCATCTGCAAGTTCCTCCTCGCGGTGGCGCGGATCAGGCCCCAGGTGATCTACCTGGCGGACCTGCACTGGGCGGACGCGCCGTCGCAGGACCTGCTGGTGCAGCTGGCGCGGGCGCTCCAGGAGGCGGACCGCGCCGAAGGCCTCCCCCCGGCGCGGCTGCTGCTGTGCGGCGACTACCGGCAGGAGGAGGTCGCGGGCACCGGCCTGGAGAAGACCGTCGCCGACCTGCAGAAGGAGAAGCTGTCCGAGACGCTGGCGCTGCGCCCGCTCACCGCCGACGACGTGGGGGCGATGCTGGGCTCGATGCTGGGCCCGGTGGACCAGGTGGAGTCGGTGTCCAAGCTCCTGGCGGAGCGGACCAGCGGCAACCCGTTCTTCATCGAGGCCGCGGTGCGCAACCTCCTCGAGGAGGGCGGGCTCAAGCGCCACGGACCCAGCTGGGTGTTCGGCCCGGAGGCGCTGAGGACGGCCGCCACCAGCGTCCAGCAGGTGCTGGACCGCACCCTGGCGAAGCTGCCGGGGGACGAGGTGGAGCTCCTCCAGGTCCTCTCCGTCTTCAACCGCCCGGTGAACATCCCGGTGCTGATGTCCGCGGGGGCGGACGACGAGAAGGCGCTGCGCAAGCTGCTCACCCGCGTCCGCCGCAAGCGGTTCCTGGCGCGCGGCTGGGCGGAGGG
>Ga0209382_10004618_pt1 | contig 18316 bp, 16 predicted proteins | sample SoiMetdeltSBSDD5_FD_187599 | JGI IMG/M metagenome (GOLD analysis project Ga0209382, IMG submission 187599) | Bulk soil microbial communities from a Populus tree surrounding site in Tennessee, USA - Soil MetaG P. deltoides SBSDD5 (SPAdes) (version 2) | ecosystem: Environmental > Terrestrial >...
AGACGTGGCCGAGCTCGTCGCGCTGGGACGAGAGCAGGGGCTCGATGCGGTCGGCGTGGCATCGGCCGAACCATTCGTCGATGCGCGCCGCGAGCTGGAGAGCCGCAAGGCGCGCGGGCTCCACGGTGGCATGGCGTTCACCTACCGGTCGCCGCAGCGGTCGACGACCCCCGAGGTCACGGTGCCGGGGGCACGGGCGCTGGTGGTGGGGGCCCGCTCGTACTGGCGGTCCCGCCCGGCTGCGCCGGCCCTGCGGCGTCCGACGGCGGCCGTCGCCCGCTACGCCTGGACCGACCACTACACGCCGCTGCGCCGGGCTCTGGACGTGGTGGCGCAGCGTCTGCGCGACCAAGGATGGCAGGCGCGGGTCGCGGCCGACGACAACGCTCTGGTCGATCGGGCGGCGGCGTATCGGGCCGGCCTCGGCTGGTACGGCAAGAACGCGAACCTCCTGCTGCCCGGGCACGGCAGCTGGTTCGTGCTCGGATCGGTCATCACCGATGCGCCCCTCGCCGAGGGAGGGTCACCCCAGCCGGTGCCCGACGGCTGCGGCAGCTGCACCCGCTGTCTCGACGGGTGCCCCACCGGCGCGATCGTCGCTCCCGGGGTGGTGGACGCCCGCCGGTGCCTCGCCTGGCTGGTGCAGGCCGACGGCGTCTTCCCCCGTGAGCACCGGGTGGCGCTGGGCGATCGGATCTACGGCTGCGACGACTGTCAGGAGGTCTGCCCGCCGAACCGGCGGTTCGACCGCCACCGGTCCGCCGGAGGGCCGGCGAGCGATCCGCGGGAGGACCCGGCCGACGGGCGCCAGGAGGCCGAGGTGGACGTGCTGGACCTGCTGGTCGCCACCGACGAGCAGCTGCTGGCCCGGCACGGGCGGTGGTACATCCCTCGCCGCGATCCGCGCTACCTCCGGCGGAACGCGCTGGTGGTCCTGGGCAACGTCGGCGACCCACGCGATCCCGTGGTACGGGATGCGGTGCGAGCGGCCCTGGAGGGCGACGACCCTCTGTTGCGGGCCCACGCTGTGTGGACGGCCCGGCGCCTGGGGCTCGGCGGCCTGCTCCGGCTGGTGCAGGATGACCCCGATCCCGTGGTCCGCGACGAGCTGGTCGCTCCGGTGGAGGTACGACGCTGAGCCATCTCCTGGTCACCAACGACTTCCCGCCCAAGGTGGGCGGCATCCAGGCGCTCTTGTGGGAGTGGTGGCGCCGGCTGGACCCCACGAGCTTCACCGTCCTCACGACGCCGTACGACGGCGCGGCCGCGTGGGACGCCCAGCAGCCGTTCAAGGTCCACCGGACACCGGAGCGCGTCCTGTGGCCGAGGCGGTCGCTGGTGCGCCGCATCGATGCCCTGGCGCGGGAGACCGGTGCGGGGCTGGTCCTGCTCGATCCCGCGCTGCCCGTGGGGCTGGTCGGGCCCCACCTCGCGACGCCCTACGGCGTCGTCCTCCACGGGGCCGAGATCACGGTGCCGGGGCGACTGCCGCTGTCCCGCCAGGCGTTGCGTCGGGTGCTGGTAGGGGCGCGGGAGGTGATCGCCGCCGGTGGCTATCCCGCCGCCGAGGCCGAGCGGGCCGCCGGGCGGACCTTGCCGATCACCGTGGTGCCCCCGGGGGTCGATGTCGACCGGTTCCGGCCGCTCGATGCCGACGAGCGGCGCCGGGCGCGGGCCCGGCTCGGCCTGCCCGAGGAGGGGCGACTGGTCGTCAGCCTCAGCCGCCTGGTCCCGCGCAAGGGCATGGACGTGCTGATCCGGGCCGCGGCCGAGCTCCGCCGGACCCGCACCGACCTCACGGTGGCCATCGCGGGCAGCGGACGCGACCGGGCACGCCTGGAGCGCCTGGCCGCCCGCACCGGCGCTCCGGTCACGCTGCTCGGCCGGGTTCCCGAGGAGGACAAGCCCGCGCTCTACGGCGCGGCCGACGTCTTCGCCATGCTCTGCCGCAACCGATGGGCCGGCCTGGAGCAGGAGGGCTTCGGCATCGTGTTCGTCGAGGCCGCGGCCTGCGGCGTTCCCCAGGTGGCCGGTGACAGCGGCGGCGCGGCCGAGGCGGTGGCCGACGGCGAGACCGGCCTCGTCGTCCGCCGACCCGACCAGGTGGGCCCGGTGGTCCGGGCGCTGGCCCGCCTCCTGGACGACGGCGAGCTCCGCCACCGGGCGGGCCGAGCGGCTCGCGTCCGGGCCGAGACCGAGTTCGCCTACGACGCCCTGGCCGGCAAGCTGGCCAAGGTGCTCGCGCCGTGGTGACGGCGCCCGCCGGCCCGATCCCGCGCATCGACGCCTGGGTCACCCTGGCCTTCGTGGCCGTCGCCGTCGGGGCCTCGATCTGGTCGGTCCTCCGCCCCGTAGCCGTGGTCTTCGACCTCACCGTGTTCCTGGTGGGCTGTGGCGTCTACACCTGGGCGCTGGTCCGGGCGGCAGCCCGCAGCCGGGAGCGGACGATCTCCTTGGGCGGCCTGTTCTTCCTGCTGGAGGGTGTCGCACCCCGCACCGTCGTCATGTGGCTGTGGGGCTTCGTCACCGTCCAGGTGGTGGTCGCGGTGCTGACGGCTGCGGTCCATCCCTTCAGCGAGCTGGCCTTCGGGGTGCTCGTCCCGCTGTTCGGCTTCGCGATGCTCGCGCTCTGGAGTGCTGTCCACGGCGAGTTCCCGCGGCGTGAACCGGTGCCCGTTGAGTAGTTTGGCTCCCCTTGGGGGCGGGCAGAGGCGGGGCGGATCGGTGCCGGAGGTCGAGGGCAACTGAGCAGCACGTGGATGCTGGTTGTGAGCGCCCTGGTCGCGCTCAAGATGTGCCTGCTCCTCGCCGTCGCGGGGCGCTGGGGCTACCACCGCGACGAGGCGTACTACGTGGTCGGCGGCCAGCGCCTGGCCCTGGGCTACGTCGACCACCCGCCGATGACGCCGATGCTGGCCCGCTGGTCGAACGCGGTCTTCTGGCCTTCGATGGCCGGCTTCCGGCTGCTCCCTGCCCTCGTCTCCTCGTCGCTGCTGGTGGTGGCGGCAGCGACGGCCCGCGAGCTGGGCGGGTCCGGCGAGGCCGCGGTCGTGGCCGCGCTCGCCGTCCTGGCCTGCCCGATGCTGCTGTCCGGCGGCCACTGGTTCCAGACCATCCCGTTCGACCAGCTGCTCGGCTCGCTGGCCATGCTGGTCTGGTTGCACCTGCTGTCCGGCGGCTCCCCGGTCTGGTGGCTGCTGCTGGGGGCCCTGGTCGGCCTCGGCCTGGAGAACAAGTGGACCATGCTGCTCGTCGTCGGGGCGGCGGGCCTCGGGACGCTGTTCTCCGGTGAGCTCCGGTCCGGCCTCGTCTCGCCCTGGCTGTTGCTGGCCCTGCTGGCGGCGTTGGCGGTGTGGGGACCGAACCTGTTGTGGCAGCTCCGCAAGGGCTGGCCGACGGTCCACTTCATCCGCGACAACAGCCGCAAGGCGCGGCGCGACGAGGGTACGTCGGCGTTCCTGTGGCAGCAGCTCGGCGTGCTCGGCGTCCCGCTGCTGGTGCTGGTCATCGTGGGACTGGGCTGGGCGTGGGGCGAGGCGACCTGGCGGCCCGCCGTCGTGGGGGTCCTCGCCGCGCTCACGGTCCTGGCGGTGCTGGGCTCCAAGCCCTACTACCACGGTGCGTTCCTGCCCTTCCTCTTCGCCGCGGGCGCCGTCGCCGCCGACGACTGGTCCAGCGGGTCCCTGATCCCGCTGGTCGCCGCCATCGCGGTGTGGGGGCTGGCGGCGGTCCCCTTCACCCTCCCTCTGCTCTCGCCCCGGATGGCCGCGAACTTCGGGATCTTCGCGGTCAACGACCAGCTGGCCGAGGAGCTGGGCTGGCCGGAGTTCGTCGACCAGGTCGCGGCGGTGCTGCGGGACCTACCCGAGGGGGAGCGCCACCAGGCCAAGGTGATGACCCGCACCTACGGCGAGGCCGCGGCGATCGAGCTGCTCGGCCCCAAGCGCGGCATCCCGCCGGGGACCGCGCTGTCGGGCCACAACAGCTTCGCCGAATGGTGGCCGGACTGGGAGCCCCAGGGCACGGTCATCGCCATCCGCTTCGACCGGACGACGCTGGAGTCGTTCTTCGAAGAGTGCGAGCGGGCCGACCACGTCCGCAACGATGTCGGGGTCAAGAACGAGGTGGCCGGAGCGACGATCCTGATCTGCCGGGGCCTCAAGGAGGCGCCGACCGCGCTGCGCGAGGCCCTCCGGTTCACCCGTTGAGCCCGTAGGCCCCCTCCGCCGAACGTCACCGGACGAGGCACTAGGGTCTCCGCCGATGGTTGACCAGGCGACGCAACAGATGGTCGTCGGCGCGTCGCCGGCCCGCACCTGGGAGGTGCTGACCAACTTCCCCGACTACCCGCAATGGGCCCACGACCTGAAGTCGGTGTCGGTCCTCGAGCACGACGCCGAGGGTCGGGGACTGCTGGTGGCCTTCCGGGCGGCGGCGATGGGCCGGAGCACCAACTACACCCTGCGCTACGACTACTCGGACGCTCCGAACGTCCTGGCCTGGGAGCTGGTGGAGGGCGACGTCACCCGCACCCTCGACGGCTCCTACCAGCTGGAAGCCGTCCCCGGCGAGCCCGACAAGACCGAGGTGACCTACCACCTGACCGTCGACCTCGTCGTTCCGTTGCCGGGGTTCGTGAAGCGGCGGGCCGAGGGGCGGATCATCCACACCGCGCTCCGGCACCTCCGGGACCACCTGGAACGATGACGGGGGTTACGCCCACGCGGGTCATCCTGTTCACCGGCAAGGGCGGGGTCGGCAAGACCACCGTCGCGGCGGCGACCGGGCTGTGCTGCGCCGATCTCGGGTTGCGGACGATCGTGCTGTCGACCGATCCGGCCCACTCGCTCGGCGATGCCCTGGAGGTGGACCTCGGCCCCCTCGCCGTGCCGGTCACGGGCGAGCTCCACGGCCAGCAGCTGGACGCCCAGGACCGGATGGAGGATTCCTGGGCCCAGATCCAGCGCTACCTCCACGAGGTCTTCCGGTGGGCCGGCGTGGACGACCTGGAGGCCGAGGAGCTCGCTGTGGTTCCCGGCCTGGACGAGGTCTTCGCCCTCGCCGACATCAAGCACCACGCGTCGTCGGGGCGGTGGGACGTGGTCGTGGTCGACTGCGGGCCGACGGCCGAGACGGTACGGCTGCTGTCGTTGCCCGACGTCCTCGGCCGCTACATGGAGCGGCTGTTCCCGGTCGGGCGGCGGGTCAACCGGGTGGTGTCGCCGGTCCTGGCCCGCCTGACCAGCCTGCCGGTGGCCGACGACGGCGTCTTCGCGGCCACCCAGCGGTTCTACGACCAGCTCGACGGCATCCGGGAGATCCTGGCCGACGGTGCCCAGACCAGCGTCCGTCTGGTGGTGAACCCCGAGCGGATGGTCATCGCCGAGGCCCGGCGGACCCACACCTACCTGTCGCTGTTCGGCTACCACGTCGACGCGGTGGTCGCGAACCGCATCCTGCCCGACGAGGTGGACGACCCGTTCTTCGCCCGGTGGAAGGCCCTGCACACCGAGCACCTGGCCACCATCGAGCAGGAGTTCGCGCCGATGCCCATCCTCCGCCTGCCGTGGCAGCCGGCCGAGCCGGTGGGCCTCGACGCGCTGCGCGAGGTGGGCCGAACGCTCTACGGCGGCGACGACCCCACGGCCCGGCTATCGGCCGGCCAGCCGGTGCGAGCCCGGGCCAACGGCGAGGGCTACGTGCTGGAGCTCGACCTGCCCTTCACCGCCAAGGACCAGGTCGACCTGGGCCGACGGGGTGACGAGCTGCTGGTGCGCGTCGGCCCCTACCGCAAGGCCGTGATCCTGCCCGAAGCGCTGCGTCATCGTCCGGTGACCGGGGCGCGGCTCGATGCCGGGCAGCTCGCGGTGACCTTCGCAGGAGGACGATCGTGACCGAGCCGGAGACCGACCCCACCCGCGAGGCGGCGCGGGAGAGCCTCGAGCACCTGCAGGCGGCGGCGCGTGAGCTGATCAACGCGGCGCGGGCCGCGCTCGACGCCGCCGAGCGGTTCATCGACGACCCCGAGATGATCTCCAGCGTGGTGGGCGTCGCCGGACGGGTCGGTGACGTGCTGCGGCAGGTGTCTGGCGACCGGATCAGGCGTTCTGCCTGGGACGATGGGCCTGACGATGACGACGGCGACGGGCCCGAGCCCGGCGATTCGGGGATCCAGCGGATCATCCTCGAGTGACGTCGCGTCGCGGCGCACGACCGCGCTGGGTACTGGAGTCCCCGAGACACCCCAGCGGAGAGTGTCCTACGATGCCAGGTGCCTGACGAGGCTGTGCTGTCCCGCCGCTGAACCGGATCCCCAGGAGGCGCCGTGGCCGTCATCACCCAGGACGGAATCCGCGAGTTGGTTGCCATCAAAGGGGAGCGGGCCCCGATCACCTCCTGCTATCTGGATGTCGACGGGCGCCGGGTGGCGCGCTACACCGACCTGGAGCACGAGGTCGATCTGCTGCTCCGTGACGCGCGGGTCCGAGCCAACGGGGAGCCTTCGGTGCAAGTCGATCTGGGGCGCATCGAACGGCTGGTACGGGGCGGCATCGATCGGTCGAAGACCCGGGGGTTGGCGATCTTCGCCTGCTCCGACCAGGACTTCTGGGAGGTCATCGAGCTCCCGGTACCGGTTCGGAGCCAGGTCGTGATCAACCAGGCACCGGCGGTCGGACAGCTCGAGTCGGTCCTCCGCGAGCACGAGCCGATCGGCGTGCTGCTGGCCGACCGCCAGCGGGCACGGATGTTCGTCTTCGCGTTGGGCGAGCTGGTCGATCACTCCGAGCGCTTCGATGCCCTTCCCCGCGACGAGGGCGCCCGCGGCGAGCGGGACCGGGGCGGCGACCATCCGCACCACGTCGAGGCGCGGGTCCAGCAGCACCTCCGCAACGCCGCGCAGGTGGCGTTCGAGGTCTGGCAGCAGTCGCCCTTCGACCACCTCGCCATCGCCGCTCCCGACCCCCTGGCCCGGGAGCTGGAGGCGAACCTCCACACCTACCTCGTCGACCGGCTGGTCGGGCGGGTGCAGGTGCCCGTGGGCGGCAGCGACGACGACGTCCTGGCGGCAGCCCAGAACATCGAGTCCGAGGTCGAGCGGCGGCGGGATGCGCTGGCCGTCGACCGGCTGCGCGAGGCCGTCTCCACCCGCCGGCGGGGCGTGGCCGGGCTGGGTCCGGTCCTGGAGGCGCTGGCGGCGCACCGGGTCGACTGGCTCCTGGTGTCCCAGGGGTTCACCGCCGGGGGCTGGCGGTGCGACGGCTGCGGTCTGCACGCCGCCATCGGCCGGCGCTGCAAGCGCTGCGGCGACCGGATGGTCGAGGTGTCCGACATCGTGGAAGAGGCGGTGGAGGAGGCCCTCTCCCAGTCGTGCCGGGTGCAGATCTGCGTGGAGAACGCCGACCTGGACGTGCTGGGCCGCATCGGTGCCCTGCTCAGATACTGAGATCCCCCCGGTCCCGAGGACGAGGTCGTGAGCCGACTCCTGGCAGGCGTCGACATCGGCGGCACCAAGGTCCTGGGGGTGCTGGTCGACGAGGACCAGCCCGACATCGTCAAGGCCGAGCACCGGGTCCCGACACCCCAGGGCACCGAGAACGTCCTCCAGGCCATCGTCGAGGTGGTCCAGGGGCTGGGCACTCCGGTCCAGAGCCTGGGGGTCGGCATCGCCGGCCTGGTCGACCGGACCGGCGTGCTCCAGACCGCTCCGAACCTGCCCAGCCTGCACCGCGTGTCGGTCCGGACCGAGCTGATGCGGCGCCTCGGCCGCCCCGTCGCCGTCGACAACGACGCCACCTGCGCGGCCTGGGGCGAGCAGCGGGTGGGTGCGGCGCGGGGCGTCAGCGACGCCACCTGCATCACGCTGGGCACCGGCATCGGGACCGGCCTGATCGCCAGCGGGGAGGTGGTCCGGGGCGCGCACGGCTTCGCCGGCGAGGCCGGGCACATGACCGTCGACCCCGCCGGCCCCCTCTGCCCCTGCGGACGCCGGGGCTGCTGGGAGCGCATGGCGTCAGGCAGCGGCCTCGCCCGCCTGGCCCGGGATGCGGCCGAGGCCGGACGGCTGGAACGGGCCCTCAGCCTGGCCGGTGGCGAGGTCGCCGCCCTGCGGGGCGAGCACGTGACGCAGGCCGTCCTCGAGGGCGATCGCCAGGCGCTCGAACTGCTCAGCGGCTTCGCCTGGTGGGTCGCGCTGGGGATCGCCAACCTCGTCACCCTGCTCGATCCGGGCATGGTGGTGATCGGCGGCGGCCTGATCGAGATCGGCGAGCCCCTGCTGGGGCCGGTCCGCGAGCACTACAGCAACCAGGTGATGGCCCACGATCAGCGGGCCGACGTCCGCATCGAGGCGGCCCAGCTGGGTGAGCGGGCGGGAGCGATCGGTGCGGCATTACTTGGCGGGCACCGGGAGGCGTGACGCTACTTTTGTCAGATGGAATTTCGCCGCATCACCGGATTGCCTCCGTACGTCTTCACGATCATCGACGGTCTGAAGGTCGAGGCCCGGCGAGCCGGCGTGGACGTCATCGACCTCGGGTTCGGTAACCCCGACATCCCCTCGCCCGAGCTGGCGGTCGACAAGCTGTGCGAAGCCGCGCACAACACCCGCAACCATCGCTACTCCGCGAGCCGGGGCATCCCCAAGCTGCGCCAGGCCGTGGCCGACCGCTACCGCCGGCGGTTCGGTGTGGAGCTCGACCCCGAGCGTGAGGTCATCACGGTCATCGGCTCGAAGGAGGGGTTCTCGCACCTGATGTGGGTGCTGCTGGGCCCGGGGGACGCGGCGCTGGTGCCGTCGCCGTCCTACCCGATCCACATCTGGGGGCCGCTGCTGGCGGGGGCGGCAGCGCGGGAGATCCCGATGTCCACCGACGGCAACTTCATCGAGCGGGTCCGTGAGGCCTACGACTACTCGTTGCCCAAGCCCCGGGTGATCGTGCTGAGCTTCCCCCACAACCCGACCACGGCCTGCGTCGACCTGGAGTTCTTCCAGCAGGTGGTGGACTTCGCCCGCGAGCACGACATGGTGGTCGTCCACGACAACGCGTACGCCGAGCTGGGCTTCGACGGCTACCAGCCGCCGTCGATCCTCCAGGCCGAGGGGGCCAAGGAGTGCGCGGTCGAGCTGTACTCGATGACCAAGGCCTTCTCGATGGCTGGCTGGCGCATCGCCTACCTGGTCGGCAACGCCGAGGTGGTGCAGGCGCTGGCCAAGCTGAAGTCGTACCTCGACTACGGGACCTTCCAGCCCATCCAGATCGCCGCGACCGTGACCCTCAACGAGGCCGACGACTTCCCCCGGGAGGTCGGGGAGATCTACCAGGGGCGCCGGGACGCGCTGATCGACGGGTTGCACCGCATCGGCTGGGAGGTTCCCCGGCCCCGGGGCAGCATGTTCGCCTGGGCGCCGATCCCCGACCCGTACGCCGAGATGAGCTCGGTGGAGTTCGCGTCGATGCTGGTGCGCGAGGCCGAGGTAGCGGTGTCGCCCGGCGTCGGCTTCGGGCCGGGGGGCGAGGGCTACGTGCGGTTCGCGCTGATCGAGAACGAGCAGCGCATCAACCAGGCCATACGGAACCTCCGCCGGACGCTCACCAAGCTCGGCTGACCGGCTACCGCCCCCTACCACTCCAGCAGGAAGCCGCGCCCGGTGACCGTGTGGAGGCGGATGCCCAGCGGCGCGGCGCGGCGCCGGATCCGCTTGACCACGCCGTCCAACGCACGCGGATCGACCGGGGGACCGTCGGGCCAGACGACCCGGGCCAGCTCGTCGCGGTGGACGGGTCACGTTCATGACGTAAACCTGAACGCCTCCGGCCGCGGGCAGGGATGGTCGGGGCCTCGTGCGGCGGGGCGGTAGCCTCGTTCTGTGCTTCGCCGGATGCTCGCCGTGGCCCTGCTGGGTCTGGTGTCAGCCGCCGTCCTGAGCGCCGTCCCGGTCGTCGCCGACGGCGGCCGAGTCGTGCAGTCCCAGCCCGACGGCGTCGTGCTGGTCCGGGACTCCGGTGATGTGGGCCATGCGGCCGACGGCGGCAGCGTGCCGTGCGCTCTGCGGGTCGACTGTGCCGGTGGCTGGGTGGTGGCGGGCATCGGTCTCGTCCTCGCGCTGCCGGTGGCAGCGCGGGTCGTGCGGCGGCGGACGCTGGTCACCGCGGTCGCCCGCCCCGAGGACCCGGCCCACGGCGTCGTGCTCGCCGGGCGGCTGTTCCGCCCACCCCGGATCTCCTGACGAACACCGATCCTCTGATCGTCCTCTGATCCCTGCCGTCGAGTTGGCGCCGGTCACCGGTCACCGGTGGTGTGGCTCGACGTTCCCCACCCGCCGGGCCGGTCGCGCGTGCGGCCGCCTCCTGGTACCCGCTCCATTCGCTTGGAGGTCCCGGTGCACAGCACCGATGTCGCCATCACGTTCTTCACCTTCCTGACCGTCCTCGCCAACCTGGCCACCCTGGGCATCCTGGCTGTGGCCGGGCTGGCCCGGGGTCCCTGGCCGGTGGCCCGGCGCGGGTGGCTCCGGCTGCGCCGCGAGCTGGCCGCGGATGGCGTCACCATCGCCTGGCTGGTGGCGACGGTGTGCACCGGCGGGAGCCTGTGGTTCTCCGAGGTGGCGGGCTTCGTCCCGTGCCGCCTGTGCTGGGTGCAGCGGGCCTGCATGTACCCGCTGGTGGTCGTCCTGGCTCTGGTCGGGCTCGGCTGGCGGCGTGCCCGACCGGTGGCGCTGGTGCTGGCCGGATGTGGAGCGGTCGTCGCGACCTACCACGTGCTGCTGGAGCACTTCCCGTCCCTCGATTCCGGGACCTGCGACCCGGCCGTCCCCTGCACGCTCGTCTGGTTCGAGCGGTGGGGCTTCATCACTCTCCCGTACATGGCGCTCAGCGGCTTCGTATTCATCATCACCTTGCTGCTGGCGTCCCGCCCGTCTCCCTCATCCCCCCGGAGGCTCGACGATGACAACTCGATCGACGAAGAAGACCCCGTCCCCCCGCTCCCGTTCCGGACCCCGTCCTCGTCCCGGGAGCGCACGCCCTAGCCCGGGCCGTCGTTCGCCACTGCTGCTCCTCGCGGTGGCGGCCCTCGCGGTGGCTGCCCTGGTGGCCGTGATCGTCGCGATGTCAGGTGACGACTCGTCGACGACCGACGCCGAGGCCACCGCGTTCGACCGGGCCGAGGCCACCGTCGACGGCACCCCGCTCCCGGTCCTGCCCGAGGCCGGCGACGACCCGGCGGTCGGTCGGGCGGCGCCCGTCCTCCAGGGCCAGGACCTCGACGGCGGCCAGGTCACCCAGCCGACGAGCGGGCGGCCGACGATCATCCTGTTCCTGGCCCACTGGTGCCCGCACTGCCAGCGCGAGGTGCCGCTGGTCCAGGAGTGGTCCGACGCGGGGCAGCTGCCCGAGGACGTCGACCTGGTCGCGGTGGCGACGGGGATCACCTCCTCCCGGCCGAACTACCCCCCGTCGGCCTGGCTGGAGCGCGAGCACTGGACGGCACCGACCATCGCCGATGCCAGCGGCGCTGCCGCCGAGGCCTACGGGCTGTCCGCCTTCCCCTTCTGGGTGGCGGTCGATGCCCAGGGCACTGTGGTCGAACGCCGGACCGGCGAACTGTCCCTGGCCGAGATCGAGGAGCTCGCTGCCGCCGCCACCTCGCCCTGACCCTCCGCCCGCCCCCGCCCTGACGCCCGCTCAGAGGGGCCGGAGTCAGGTGTGGTGGGGGTCGTCGGGATCGGGGTCGTCGTCGTCGTTGGCTTCGTCGAGGCCGCGTTGCACGCCAGCGGTGAAGCTGGACAGGAAGCTGTAGACCTCGTCGGCGGCGCGGTGGTCGCCGTTGGACCCCTCGGTGGCTGACGATCCCGCCGACGCACCGTAGGGGTCCGGTGCTGCGGGCGGTTCGGGCGGTTCGGGCGGTTCGGGTGGTTCGGGTGGTTCGGGCGGCTGGGCCGCGCGCCGCGGCCGGTCGAAGGGGTTGGTCGAGGACGGCGAGCGGTAGGGGACCGAGCGGTCCCGGCCCTCGAGCCGGGGGAGCACGGCTGGCGGGGGCGGAGGTGAGGAGGCCTTGCGGCGGGACGGGCGCTCGGGCGGGGCCGGAGGCGTCCGCTCGGCGGTGGCGCCACCGTCGCCGCGGCGGAGGCCGACCACGTCGGTGTTGGGCATCTGCGCCCCCCGGACCCGCCGGGTCAGGCCGCCGGTCGTCTGCGCCCTGCCGAGCGGGGGCGGTTCGGCGGCCGGGGGACCGCCGTTGCCGGCGGAGGGGGGCGGGGGCGGAAGCGGCGAGATCGCCGGTCCGTCGGGCGGCTGGAGCGTCCGGGGCGGCAGCGGAGGCTCGGGCTGCCGGGCCGGGAATGGGGGCTCGGGCGGGGGAAGGGTTTGTCCGATCCGGTCCCGCTGGTGCGACGAGGGTGGCTCGTACCCCACCCACAGTCCGTCGGAGGGTGGGGCGTCCAGCGGCGGCGCGGCGTCGGGTGGGCCGGTCTCGGGCGGCGGCCAGTCCTCTGGCGGCTGCAGATCGTCCGACTGCCAGGCGTCCGCCTGCCACTCATGGAGTGGCTGGAGATCGTCCGCAGGTGACGGGATCGGGGGCTGGCGTCGACCCGGCCGGTCCCGTCGGCTCGGCGGCTGGCGCGTCTCAGGGGGCCGCGGCGGCTGTCTGGCTTCCAGCGGCTGCCGCGATTCGGGGAAGCCGGATGGCTCGGAGCCGCGGGAGGTTCGGTCCGGGCTCGGCGGCGGCGCCGGCACCGACGGTGGGGGTGGGGGTGCATACGACGCCGGGGGTGGAGGGGACGCAGGAGGCGGCGGGGGCGGCGAGAGTGGCGAGGAGGACGCCGCCCGGCGCCCGAGGTGTGGCATGCCGGCCGGCGGGGTCAGGAGGTAGGCCGGCAGCTCGGTCTCGCGACCGCCGCCCAGGCCAGGATCGTCGCCGACTCCACCAGCATCGGTGTCGGGACCTGGACCCGGCCCCGTCCCCGCGCCGGCCCCGGGCTCATGGTCGCCGTGGTCGGGGACCGGTCCGTCGGGCGGGAAGTCTGTGGGCTGGTCGCGCGGCACCGTGTACTGGGCCAGCGTCTGGAGCAGATCGTCATCGGGGCCCGCGGCCGGACGGGGACGGGTGGCAGGCCCGTCGAGCGTGCCGTTGCCGCGGTGCGGCCGCTTGGCCAGCCCGCTGGTGGTGTGCTCGACCGGCGCGTCCGCCATCGGCGCCGCCACGAAGTCGGGCTCGCCCGGCCGGGCCGGGGATCGGGCGGCCGCTGGCTCGTAGCCCGGCCCGGCCGCCCGGCCGGCCGCTGCGGGCGACGCGAGTGGCGGTGCGCCAGGGGCCGAATCGCCCGGGACGACACCCGGGGTCACGCTGTCGCCCGTGAGCAGCGTCGAGGGCAGGTTGACCGTGGCGGTGATGCCGTGGCCGGGGGAGTTGTGGAGGGTGACGTTGATGTTGTGGCGGGCGGCGAGGTTTCCGGCGACGTAGTGGCCGAGGTATTTGGAGGGGGCGATGGTGAAGCTTTCGGCGCCGGCGAGGCGGCGGTTGGCGCGGGCGAGTTCGTCGGGGGGCATGCCGAGGCCGGAGTCGATGATGGCCAGGGTGTAGCCGGTGGGTTGGGCGCGGCCGCGTATTTCGACGGTTTGGTCGGGTGGGGAGAAGATGAGGGCGTTTTCGATGAGTTCGGCGAGGAGGTGGGCGAGGTCGGCGGCGGCGGAGCCGAGGATGGTGGCGGGTTCGACGGCGCGGACGGTGACGCGTTGGTAGTCCTCGACTTCGCCGAGTGCGGCGCGGATGGCGTCGGTGATGCGGACGGGGGCGGCCCATTTGCGGGGTGGGTCGATGCCGGCCAGGACCAGGAGGGATTCGGCGTTGCGGCGCATGCGGGTGGCGAGGTGGTCGAGGCGGAAGAGGTTGGCGAGGGTGTCGGGGTCGGTTTCGTTGTGTTCGAGTTCGGTGATGAAGTCGAGTTGGCGGCCGAGGAGGTTCTGGTTGCGGCGGCCGAGGTTGACGAAGCTGTCGGCGATGTTGCGGCGTAGGACGGCTTGTTCGACGGCGAGGTCCAGGGCGGAGTCTTGGACGGTGTTGAGGGCGTCGGCGACGTCGGCGACTTCGTCGCGTGTTTGGACGCGGATGGGTTCGATGGCGGGGACGGTGACGTCGTCGCCCAGGGGGGTGTCCAGGATGTCCAGGACGGCGTCGGGGAGCCGGTGGTTGGCCATCTCGGTCGCCTGGCGGGTCAACGCCCGCAACGGCCGCGTGATCGACCGCGACACCAACCACGTCGCCAGGATGGCGAGGCCGATCGCGGCGACGGCTAGGGCCTGGAAGATCCGTGACTGCCGGTCGCTGTCCTGTGCGAGCGCGTCGGCCTTGGCGGTCAGCAGCTCACGGATGTTGGCGCGAAAGCCGTAGAAGCTCTCGTCCCGAGCGGGTGACACCGTAGCCAGCAGCTCGGTGATGTTGATCGATCTGCTTCCGTTGATGAGTTGCGGGGCCAGCTGGCGGAAGCCCATGGCTTCGCTCTCCTCGACCAGCTGATCGACGATGCCCTCATAGTCCCCGGTGCCGATGTCCTTGATCGTCATGTAGCTGCGCTCGGACTGGGCGAACCACGCCGCGGCGGTGGCGATGCGGTCGGATGCCCCTGAGGACGTGGGATCCATGCCGCCCTTGGGAATCGAGTTGAGGAGGCGCTCGACGGTGTGGGCGATGAGGTCGGTCGCGCGGGTGGCCTGGTAGCTGAGCTCCATGCCGCGGCGCAGCTCCGGATCGTCGACCTGCAGGCCCAGGCTGTTCTGAGCAGCGAGCAGGGCGTCGACCATCGTCGAGTAGGTGATGAAGACCTGCTCGGCGTCGTCGAGGTTGGAGCTGATGTCGTGGGGCTCGGGGTCGTCGTCGACGAACTGCCGGGTCTCGCCCAAGGCGTCGAGCTCGGCGAACGCAGTGCCGTAGGCCTCCCGGATCGCACTGCTCCCGGACTCGATCTGGTCCTGGAAGCGGGTCAGCGCCTGGTCGGTCTCGGCGCGGCAGGCCTGGTTGTCCTCGCACGGCAGCTGGAGGATCTCGGGGCCCAGCCCGACCAGAAAGCTGGCCGCGCGGTTGCGCTCGTCCTGGAGGGCGTTGAACAGGCCGTCGGGTCCGGTGGCGGCCTTCACGATCGCGACCTGTCCCCGCACCTCCGTGGCTTCGTTCCTGGTGCGGACCACCTCGAGCACGGCCAGTGACACGAGGGCCAGCAACGGGATGGCCAAGGCTGCCGCGAGCTTGGTGTGGATCGGGATGCGTCGCACCGTTCGCTGCCTTCTCCCCAGTAAGTCCAACCACCCGATGACGACCCCAGCGATCGGCGGCGGCGAGTCGGGTGAGCCGCGGAGTTGCCCCAGTATGTCAGGTCATGGCTGGTCAGGTCAGATGCGCACGGGCTCGGGCCCGCGCGACCAGAGCCTCCAGCAAGGTCAGCAGCACCATCTTGACCGAGTCCTTGTTGCGCGCGTCGCACTCGACGATCGGCGTGTCGTGGGTGACGCCGAGCGCCTCGCGGATCTCGGGGACCGGGTACCGCGGGGCTGCGTCGAACACGTTGACACCGACGACGAACGGGATGGCATTGGCCTCGAAGTAGTCGATGCCGGGGAAGGAGTCGGTGATGCGACGGGGATCGACCAGGACCACCGCGCCGAGCGCGCCGAGGCAGATGTCGTCCCACATGAAGCCGAACCGCTCCTGGCCCGGGGTGCCGAACAGGTACATGACCAGGGTGTCGTCGACGGTGATGCGCCCGAAGTCCATGGCGACGGTGGTGGTCGTCTTGCCTTCGATCTGGCTGCGGTCGTCGATTCCCGACGAGGCCGTGGTCATCGCCGCTTCCGTGCGTAGCGGCTCGATCTCGGAGATGGCGCCGACGAAGGTCGTCTTGCCGACACCGAACCCCCCGGCGATCACGAACTTCACGGACGTGATGCGGGTGCTGGTTCCTTCTGCGGTGTTGGTCACGTCGTGGAACCTCTCAGATCGTCCGGACGCGTTCGATCATCTTGGTCAACATCGACAGCTCGATCTCGACGGGGTCGGTGTGGTGGACGTCGAGCAGGCCGGCCGCGATCAGGTCGTCGGCCAGGATCATGACCACGCCGACCACCAACCGCAGGTGCGCCGCGACCTCGGCGACGGAGATGGCACGCGTGCACTGCTCGAGCACGAGTTGCTGCTCTTCGGGCAGGACGGCGGGGATGTGGCCCGCCTTGGTCTGGAGAAGGGTCTCGATCCGGAGGTCACGCCTCTGAGCCCGGGTCCGCCCCCCAGTCATGATGTACGGCCGGACGAGATCGTGACCTTCGCTCATGCGACGACTCCCGCCTTGAGCTCAGCGACCAGCGCTGGGGTGAGCACCTGCCCAGCCCGCTCGACCAGCAGCGTGGTCTGGTAGCCGACGAGCCCGATGTCGCAGGTGCGGGTGGCCACCACGCCGAGGCAGCTCCCGTCCGAGATGGCGGACACGAACAGGAACCCCTGGCGCATCGCCACGATGATCTGCTCGAGCCCGGCGAAGTCGAAGCAGCGGGAGGCGCCGTGCCCGAGGCTGACGAACCCGGAGATGATGGCCGCCAGCTGCTCGGCCGCGGCCCGGTCCAAGGAGCTCGAGGCCGCCATGAGGAGGCCGTCTGACGACACGGCGACGGCGTCGGTCACTCCGGCGGTCTGGTCGACGAAGCTGTTGAGCAACCAGTTGAAGTTCCTGGCCTCGTCGCTCAGGCTCATTGGTCCTCCTCGGGAGTGGTGTCGCGACTGTGGGCCTCGTCAAGGCCGCGCTGCACGCCAGCGCTGAAGTTCGACAGGAAGCTGTACACGTCCTTGGCGGAGCTGTTCGCAGGGTTGGCGTCGGAGGACGATACGTCGTCACGCGGCGCCGCGTCGCCTTCCGTGCGGGGAACAGCGGGGTTATCGCGCGGAGCGGGGCGTCCGGGCGGCATTTCGACCCCGTTGCCGACCGGCTGTGACCCTCGTCGCAGCCCGACGAGCTGCGTGCGGGGGGCCTGGGCCCCCGGCACCCGCCGCGCCAGGCCGCTCGCCGTGTGCTCGGGGCGGAGGCCGTCGGTGGACGGCATGACGTGCGGTGTCGGACCGGTAGGCGGCCCCGCGGGTGGCCCACCGGGCGGCGGGCCGTTCGGGTCGGTCCGCAAGGAGCCGGGCCAGATGGTCGGCGTGCCGGGCGCCGGTGTGGGGTTGAACGCGGGGAAGGCCGAGCCCGATCCCGCTGGTGGGGTGACCGGGCGGCTGGTGTCGATCTGGCGATGGAGGTGGGTGGTGTAGGTGGCCAGCGTCTGCAGCAACTCCTCGCTGGGGCGCGCCGGCTGGGTGCCGCTACCGGGACGCGGCGCCCGCTTGACCAGCCCTCCGGACGTCCGGTCCCGGCCGCTGAGCGGCGGGCGGGACGAGTGGCGGGCCGCCGCCGGAGGAGCGACGGGCCGGGACGGCAGCGGCGGCAGTGACGGCGACGGCGGCGAGGGAGCCACCGCGGGCGGCGAGGGGAGTCCGGGCGGGACCGCCGGCGGCGGTTGGTTGTGGCCGGGGGTGACGCGCAGATGGGGTGACGACAGCGGCGGCGTGCCAATCGGCGGGCCCTGCGGACCGGGACCTGGACCCGGCGGCGGTGCGGGTGGCGCCGGGGCCGGCGGCGCGGTCGCCGGGGGCACCGGTGGCTGCGGGATGGCGTCGAACACCGAGGCCGCGGGAGCCGCGGGGTAGTCCTGCTGGTATTCGGGCTGGTACTCGGGCTGGTAGTCCGGCCGGTACTCCGGCTCCGGGGGTGGTGCCAGCGGCGGTTGGTCGAACACCGAGGGCGACGCCGCAGCGGCCGGAGGCATCTCCAGGTCGGCGGGCGGGCCGGGTGACGGCGGTGGCCCCAGCGCCGGTGGCGGCGACTCGAACACCGAGGCCCGCGTCACCGTAGGCAGCTCCAGGTCCGGCGGGTACATGTCGGCCGCGGCCGGGGGCAGGGACGGCGCGGCGGTGGCGCCCATCGAGGGCAGCTCCAGCTCGAGCAGCGAGGCGTCCATCGGGACCGCGGGCGGCGGTGGCGGCATGAGCTCCGGTGCGCCGGGCGCCGAGTCGGCCGGCGGGAGGCCGGTCGCGGCGGCGTTGTCCGTCGTGAGCAGGGTGTGGGGGAGGTGGACGGTGACCGTGATGCCCCGACCGCTGCCCGCGGCGCTGTGCTCGGACGAGTTGTGGAGGGTGACGTTGATGTTGTGGCGGGCGGCGAGGTTTCCGGCGACGTAGTGGCCGAGGTATTTGGAGGGGGCGATGGTGAAGCTTTCGGCGCCGGCGAGGCGGCGGTTGGCGC
>Ga0209382_10004619_pt1 | contig 18305 bp, 17 predicted proteins | sample SoiMetdeltSBSDD5_FD_187599 | JGI IMG/M metagenome (GOLD analysis project Ga0209382, IMG submission 187599) | Bulk soil microbial communities from a Populus tree surrounding site in Tennessee, USA - Soil MetaG P. deltoides SBSDD5 (SPAdes) (version 2) | ecosystem: Environmental > Terrestrial >...
GAAGCTATTACGAGAAGCACTGGACAACGACTGTCCACAGCAAAACATCAAGCTCCACTTCCCCTTCACCACTGGAGCGCAAGGATTGGCGGTACTACATCTTGAGCTTCGCGGGCTACGGCAATGAAACCTACGATCTATTCCGTGCTGCGAATCTGGTCGAGCCAGGATTGAACGCCTTCGCTCAGATCTATACGACTAAGGAGTTCGGTGCCGGGACCGTGACCGGCTGGGGAGGTGACTCAGTGCAAGCCCTTACTGCCTACGAAGCCCCTCAGTCGCAAATCCTTCAGACGTTCGATGAAGCCGCGGTCGCGGAACTGATAAGTTGCCATCGCTGTCTGCTAGGGCTCGACAAGAGCAAGCATCCAGGCATCGAACGGTCAGTCGAAGTGTTGCAGCGCTTAAAGCGCATCTCCCGTGGGACAGATCTTAGGGTTCTCGGTCTATTCGCTATTCTGGAAATGCTGCTGACTCACAATCCGAATGACAAGGAAATTGGTGACTCTCTATCGCACCAGATCAGTACGAAGGTACCTCTTCTTTCCGCGCGATTCTCCTCACCGCTCGACTATGGCTGTTTCGAAGTCGGAGTCACGGAAACGACGATATGGAAACGCCTATATGAGTATCGGAGCAAGATCGCACATGGGGAGTTGGCTGAAATCAATGGTCGTCTCAGCGTGTTGCGCAGCCGAGAAGTGGCAACTGCCTTCCTAGAGCAAGCGGTACGCCGCGTGGTCCGCCACGCCCTGAACGAGCCCGCCCTCGTTGACGCATTGAAACCCATCTGAATGCAACGCTGACTTTGGTAGGCGACTGACGGAGCATCGTGCCAACAGCGCGCATCGGAGCCGCGTAGGAGACAAGGGAAATGATAAAGAGACTTCGCCTCAAGTTTGGAAAGGGACCTGGCCGCTCGGCCGAGATGATCGAGACGACACGTACTACGCAGACATGCTCGGCTTTGAGATCGACTTTCTCCACGGCAAGCCACCGTTCTACGGGTCTGTCTCACGCAACCGCTCGTGCCTTCACTTGCGGTTCGTGCACGAACCTACCTTTTCGGCATTGGCCGCACGCGAGCAGGCGCTGATTCTTGCGACGCTGGAAGTCCGGCACGTGAGGGTGCTCTTCGAAGAATACGAACGGCGTGGCGTCGAGTTTGCGCAGAGGCTTATGAGACAAGCATGGAGCGGCCTCGACTTTCACATACGCGACCTCGATGGCAACGTCATATCGTTTGTTGAATGTCGTCAATCGGAAGCCGACGCTTGAGCAAGACTGCTCTGCCCATCCTTGCATGTCTCGGCATTTCATCTGCACACGCGTTGCGTCGCGGCATTCTGGCCGCAGTGGATTGCGCGCCATGCGAGGCCTATTCTCGACGCCATAAGAATGCCTCGGAGAAGGGAAGCCATGAAGACCGCCGCCGCACTGGTACTCGTCACGTTGTTAGGTCTCGGCGCGAAGGCGTGGCCGCAGGCCGAAGTTGCAGATGCAGATCTACCCAAGGTCCCCGCGGGCTTCGGCGCCATGGTCATCATGGTCGGCGGCGAGGTCGCTGTGGAGGGAGTGGGTCAGCAGCCCAATGCCCGCGCGAGCGTGAATCTCAAGTTGCGCAATGCCACGCGGCTCATCGCACTCTCCGACAACGCACAGCTGTCGCTCGTCTGCGCGAACGGTGCGTCGCAGCTGCTGGCCGGCCGATTCATCGCCACAATCAACCGCGCCGGAGCGCAGTCCAAGTGCGCCATCACGCTCGAGGTTGGCAACGCGTTCACGGCCTCGAATTCCGACGGCGGCGAGGCAGGCAAGTCCTCTGTGGACGGGGGTCCGCTGGCTGCCATTTCCGTCCACACGCAGTTCGGCATATCTGTACCGCCGGGTGATGCCAACGATACGGAAGTCTTCGTCATCGAGGGCGACGCCGACGTGTGGCGCGGCACTCAGAAGCTCAAGCTCGCCGGCGGCAAGCAACTCGCGGCGCGGACCGCCGCAATCACGGAAGTCCCTGAAGCGCGTTACACCAAACTGGCGGCGAGCTTGGCGCGCGTCGACGTTGCACGCGCCGGTCCGGCGGTGAGCGCCGCGGCGCAAGCAGCATTGCAGCAAAGCTACTACAACGCCTTGCGCAAGCCCGACGATCCCGCGGCGCGGCGCGCGCTGGTCCAGCAATACGAAGCGTTCCATGTTCCGCAATCCCAGATCACGCGCTACAACGTGCAGCGCTACAAGGCACTCAGCAACCGCGCCGTGGTTGTGCCTCCGGGCCCGGCGCAATCCCCGCCACGCCCCCAGACCTACACCGCGAGTCCGAGCGTGGTCGCAGCGGATCCGAAATTCTTCGCCGATCCCAAGCTGTTCAATTACCTCGTCGATTACTGCCTGCACTGGGGCCAGCAATGTGGCGCGCCCGCCGCGGACGAGTTTTGCCGGCGCAAGGGCTTCTCGCGCCACGAGTCGTTCGTGGTCGCCAACGACGTCGGCGCAAGATCGCAGACGCTGGTCCTGGGTGACAACAAACTCTGCGGCGACCTGACCTGCGACGGTTTCGCCTCGATCCGCTGCCAGTAGCCAGAGATGCCGGAAGTGGAGGCCGCAAAGCCCTCGCCGAGCGCGGCGCTGCTCACGCGCTGGCGCGACAAGCTGGTCGATTCGGCTGTGCTGACCATCCCCACCGCGGTGATCACGCAGACGATCGGATTGATTCAGAACAAGCTGTTCGCCGAGCCCTGGCAGATCCTTTGGGTGGCGGTTCCGCTGTCGGCGCTGGTGTTTGCCGCGTGGAAGCTGCTCCGGCCGCCGACGGCTCAGCGCCTCGACAAACGCTTTGCCTTCTTCCTGGTGACCTATGCCAGCCTGTTCGGGCTGTTGAGCGCGAGCGACTTGCTGGTGTGGAAGCGCACGCCGCTGTTCGCCGACGACGGTAGTCGCGCCTGGCTCATGCCGGTGGCGGCCGGCGATTGGCGTTACTGGCTGGTGCGCGAGGCTGTGCAGAAGACGCAGCTCTATGTCGTGCTGCAGGATCATCACGACAACATGGCGCCGGTTGAAAAGCGCACGTTGGATGCGCAGATCATCGAGGCCGCGATTGTTGGCGGGGCCAAGGGCGTGTTCTTCGACATCGCCTATCCCGCGCTTCCCGGCACTGAAGATGTGCTGTGTGGCTCAGTGGCCGGCGCCGGCGAGGCGAAGATTCCCGTGATCACTGCGTACCGGCTGGTGCCGCAGAAATTGACCGGGCTTTACATGCGCGAGCCTGACGACGATCACTCTCCCGAGTGCCTGCGCGACAATGCGGACCGGCAGGTGTACCGCGCGCATGCGATGGTGTTCGCCGACGTCGACGGGCGCGTGCGTACCGTTCCGACAACGTGGCAGGACGTCCCTGCTCGCTCGGCGCTGTCCGTGCGCATCGCGCAGTGCATGTCGGAGTCTGGCTGCAACAAGAGTGACCTCGAGCTCCCCCCTGGAGCGCTGCTGAGATTCCTGCCCGGCACGGCGCAATTGCGCATGGCTCAGGGCGACCAGGCGGTCAGAGAGCTGATCAGTAATCCGTCCGGGCTCAAGGACCTGTTCCTGCTCGTCGGCGAGCGTTCGACGTCCGACCGATTCCGCACGCCCGGAAAGGACGGCACCGCCGGCAAGGACAAGGCGACCGGCGAGGCCATGACAGCGGGCGTTGTCATCCATGCGTACGCGGCAAATTCGCTGTATTCGAAACGCTACTTCACGCGTCCGCCAGCGTGGTTCTCCGGCTTCATGATGATCGCCGTGTGCGGAGTCCTGGCATTGCTCGCGCTGCAGGGCGCCGGTCTTCGCCAGCTCTTGATCGTCGCAGCCATCGAGAGCCTGGCGGTCGTGGCCGTGGCCATCGTTGCGGCGAAATTCCTGTTCGTGTGGCTGGACGTGATCTATGCGCTGGTCGCGCTCTGGCTGCTGGTGCCACTGCTGCTCGCGTATTTCCGACTCGGCGCGCGATTCAAAGCGAAAACCGCATCTTCACCCGCGGCATGATCTCGCGTACCGATGCTATCGAGGCACGAAGTCCTCGAACCGCAAATCATCGAAGCGTCCCGGCGACCAATGCGATATCACGCCCACGCGACCACGCTTGATCGAGTTGTCCAACTCTGCGGCCGGAACGTTCGCGAACACTGTCTGGTTGTTGACCTTCACTGTCGCATTGGGTCCCCGTCGGGCCAGCTCCACGTTGAACCAGACGTTGGTGCCGAGCGCGCTGTGCGTTGCCGTTGCGACTTGCGTCAGCTGTCCCTGGATGAACTTGTTGAGAGCTGCCTGACCGGTGGGGGCGAACACCACCTCGTAGTAGTCCTTGGTTGCGACGTCGAACCCAAAGATCAGACCGATGCGATTGCCTGAAGCGCGGTACGGGTTGAGCATGCGCGCGCTCACGGTGTAATCGGTCGAGCCCTGCCAGCTCGTGTACACGATGTCGTTCGCCCCTGCCGTGCGATTGTTGAGTACGGCGCCTTCCGCATCCCAGGTGCCGCGCGCTGCAAACCAGTAAGGGGGCTTCGTAGGGTCGTAACGATCAAACGTCTCGGTCCGCGAGAATCCGCCATGGTGGAACCACACGTCGTCGAAGCGGCCAGGTGTCCAGTTCGTGACCAATCCGATGGGACCTCGCAGGTCGCCGCTCTCAAGATTGGTGAATATTGGAGTGCCGTTGACGCTCACCTCGTCGATCTTGTCGATCCCATCGATCGAGGCATGCCCCGCGAAGCTGACGTTGAACCAGTGGTTCCGTGCCCAGGGATAGGGCGCCGTCTCGCGCGGTATCACGCTCACGTTTGTCTTGCCGTCGGGCCCGATCCAGGTATTGACGTGATTGATACGGGCGATTCCATCTGCGCCGAACACGATCTCTTCATAGCTCCCTCCTTGATAGGTGTATACGAACCCCATGCGGTTCCCGCTGCCGCCATAGGGGTTGAGCATACGTGCAGACACCTCGAATGGGCGCGTCTCAGTCGAATTGTCCACCCCTATGTGGATCGGCAGCAGGGTGATGCTGCCGTGCTGGACCGCAGAGCTCTGGTACACGCCGTTGACGACACTCCAGGTCCCTTTGGCCACCGTCCATGTCGGCGCCGCACCGTTGAAGCTCTCGCGGAATTGCGGATCGCCGTACTCTCTCGTCACGAGCAGCCGATCGAACTTGGCTGTGGTCTGACGAGTGATCAGCCCTACGCGGCCGTGCGTCAGCCTGTCCTGCTTGATACCTCGCACGACCGGAACGTCGTTGACCAGGACGATGGTTTCGGCTGCGGTCCACGCAACCTCGACGTCGAACCATTTGTTCTGTCCGCCACCACGGTAGGTTCCTGTAGCAACCGTCCTGCTCAGCCCATTGGCTACTTCGCGGACGAAGACCGAGCCCGTGGGGGAGAACGACGCTTCGTAAAAGTTGGCCGCGTCCTGATACTGGTAAACGATGCCAACGCGAGTACTGCTGCCACTGCTCTGATTGAGCATTCCCGCGCGATAGAAGAACGGGTTCGCGTTGATCTCCGGAAGGTCATCGAAGAAGACGTTTTGCGGGATGTAGGAATCGATCGTCGCAAGCGCCGGCGTCGTTGAGGTGCTGTTGAACGTACCGCCGCTCGCTACCCATGTGCCGGCAACGGCGCCGAGTGGCTTGAAGAACTCGCCTTCAGTGAAATCGTATCGAGCCAGTACAGCAAAGGGAGGGTAATAGTTGGAACCTTCGTCCTGCACCTGCGCCGGCAATTCCGACCACACGGCAACTGCGATGAAGAGGATGTACGCGGTCCAGCGCGACATGGCAGACTCCTTGTGCTGCATCGACGCTGTTGACAGTACATCGGGTGTCGCGAATCTGTATGTAGTCCAGTTTGTAGGAGTCGAATGTGCGTCGCGATCACAACAGGGAAGTGCGTGTAGTCCCAACGAATTTCCCGGACTACATACACGCTGCCGCCATGCGCGTAAAGTCAATCGGCGCCACCGAGTTGCTCCGTCAACCATGAGCGCAGCGTTCCGGCAGTAGTGAAAGGAGTCTGCTATGTCGCGCCGTCGCTCACGATTCACCACCATAGTCCGAACTGCGTCGCTATCGGCCTGGCTCGCGCTCGCTGCACTGGCGAGCTCACCCGCCGCAGCTGAATTGCCGCAGCACCTGGCCGCTGGAGGATTCGGTCCGGACCTGGCGATAGATTTCGACCTCGCAGATGGAATTCCGACCGACTTGGACTTGCGCTTCGGCGACACGGTCGCGATGCGCAACGGCATCGCGTTCGTCAGCATTCCGTTCGCGCACGGCGGTACCGTTGCGGTATTCAACCAGACGGCAAGCGGCTGGCAGCGCGTCCAGACACTCAATCCACCCATCCCAGACGCTGGGTTCGGGCGCACGATCACGTTCCGCGACGGCTTGTGATCGTCGGCGACCGGACTTCAGCATATGTCTACAAGCGCAACAGCACCGGCGCGTGGACGCGGCGACAGACCCTGCGTCCGCCTGCGACGGACGGCGTGGCGCTGTTTCCCGTAGCGTTGAAGTACGAAGCTGGGACGCTCCTCGCGAGCGCGTCTTCTGACACCGGCCTTGTCTACGTATTCGAGCGGGCAGACGGTCGGTTCTTCCGGCGCGCCACATTGCGCGCGCGCGACGCAAGGCCCGGCGACGGCTTCGGCAGCTCTCTCAGCATGACGAAAACGACACTGGTCATGGGTTCGTCCGGCGCCGCATACATCTTCATTCGCAACAGCCTCGGCAACTGGGTCCAGACCCAGAAGCTGGTGCCGGCCGGGACCGCGGAGGGTTTCGGCTCGTCCGTCGCGATCGACCAGGGAATGATCATAGTCGGCGCTTCGTCCGAGGATCTCGAAACGGAGTTCGATACACCGGACGGTCACTGGGCCGGCGGCGCGGCGTACGTGTTCCTGCCCACAGCGGGGCGCTATCTCGAGTCGTTGCGCCTGCGTCCTCGCGTCGACGAAAAGTTCGAGTACGTCGACTTCGGGCGTCAGGTTGCGATGTTCGGTCGGTACATCGCTATCCAAGCGGAGGGTCGACCAACGTTCCAGAGCGTAGCAACGGAAGGCATTGCCTTCACGTACACACGTGACGGCTCAAGTGTCCTCGCAAGAGGCATCGCCTCAACCCATTTCCAGAGCAACTCCGGCAATATCTCGATGGCGCTCGCCAACAACTGGCTGTTGGTCGGCCACCTTGGCAGCAATCGGTGTTTCAACGGCTGCCCGGGTGATGCGACCCTCTACGACGTGAATCGCTTCCGGCAGTGAGCAGCGCCACTGACTCCAATCAGACACTCGGGGGTGTAGAGTAGCGAGCCTGCCCACGAGCCGAGGAGCATCCCCATGACCCCCTTTTTCGAGGCGGATCTTCGCGGTGAAGTCTTCCAGTGTCTGATCGGACCGTCGGGCCCCATGGTGATTGGCGATGGCGGCGGAGTGTGCTTCGGTGCGTGTGCGATCCGAAACCTGGCCGATCTCCAGTGGAGGAGGCACGGGCAGATCGAGATCGGTGATGAGGTCGGCCAAGCCACCTGGTGCATCGTGAAGTACGAGCACGAGCGGTGCATCGAACTGCCTTGGGCCACCACATTCGACGAGGCGCGAGAGCTCGGACAATTGCTCGGCATCGTAATGTGGCGGCCGATGTTGCATCCCAGCGTTCGGGCCGAAGCCTTCTATGTCTCACCCGCCTTCGACGCACTTCGCACCTGGGTCGCGGAGCATTCCGGGGTCGCAGCAAATCTCGCCAAGCACGAGGCGAGTCGCCACTACCTTCCCGACTGGTACGAGCGAGTCCTCGCGAGAGCATCAGTGCCGCTGGCGCGCCTCGGCGATGGGTCACACATCGTTGGAGTCCATGTCGATGTTGATCGTCCATCCTGAGGTACCACGAAACTCGAACGGTGCTGGCGTTGGTCCGCGACGATAAGCGAGCTGGTCGACGGGCATGATGTTGAAGCCGTCGTTGCGGCGCGCGGCGAAGTACTGCATGTTCTTGATGACGGCCGTACCGTCGCCTGTGGCGCCGGAAAATCGGCTCATCACCACTTCAGCCGCCCTTCCACCATCGAGCTTGCCCTCGGCATGCGTCGCGTTGGCTGTCCAATCGATCCTCGCATCGGGTCCCTCGGTGAACGACGTCCACTTCTGGGGCAGGAAATGAGACAAGAACACGCGGACTCCCTCCCGCTGCTCTTTGATCGCGGAAGGCTCGAAGGTGAGCTCGACGATCTTGGCGTCGCCCTTGTCTCCGGCGAACCAGAACTTCATGCCATCCAGCCGGGTCTTGCCAAAATTTCCCCTGTTAACCCGAAATGCTGCGTTGAAGTAGCAGGACGTTGTGCCGTCATGCTTGTGGGTTCCGACTGTGCCGACTTCGGCCGTCGATCCGAAGATACATGGACACAGCAAGCGGCAACTGCAGCCATCGATAATCGTCGCATTCACCGCCCAGTCGACCGAAGCATTCCTCGCGAGTGCGTGCGTGTCTTGCGCTGTCGCGCTTTCGTGCAGCAGCAGCCCGGAAGCGGCTGCAGTCCCGAGCTTCATCAATTCGCGCCTGTTCATGGTGTGCCCTCCTTCTCGATGGCACACATCGAACCACCGCGGTCGGCGGTAGGAAAGTCAAAAAAGTGGACTTCACAACGGCAGCGCGACGGCGTAACACTGATCCTATGAGGACGTACGGCCAGTACTGCCCCATCGCCCGTGGCGCCGAGATCTTCGCCGAGCGCTGGACACCGCTGATCATCCGCAACCTGCACCTTGGCTGCGGAAACTTCAGTGAGATCCTGGAGGGCGCGCCCGGACTCTCGCGCACCATGCTCTCACGGCGGCTGAAGGAGCTCGAACGGCTCGGAGTCGTCGAGTCCGCACCCAAACCCGACGGGCGCGGGCAACACTACGAGCTCACTTCTGCGGGCCACGGTCTGTTCGCGGTCTGTCAGTCGCTCGGCGAGTGGGGTGCGCGTTGGCTCGAGATTGCGCCCGAGAATCTCGACCCCTTTGTCGCATTGTGGTCGATGTGCAATGCGCTCCGCCGAGACCGGCTCCCGCATCGACGCGTCGTCATTCGCTTCGACTTCACCGGCCGCGCGCGTCGCGAGCGCTATTGGCTGCTCATCGAGCTCGGCGAGACCGAGATCTGCAAGACGTACCCCGGCCTCGACGAGGATCTCTACATCACGGCGGAAGCTGAAGCCTTCGTCAAATGGCACGCCGGCCAGCTCAGCTGGGCGCAGGCCACCCGCGAGAACCGCATCCGACTCGACGGTTCGCCAGTTCTCGTCAGAGCCTTTCCGACGTGGAACGCCCGCAGCATGTTCGCCCACATCAGGCCGGTCTCCCGCAGCGCCGCGAGTTCCGGATAACCGAGTAGATGTAGCGTGTAGTCCAGCCGCGTTTTCATGCGGACTACATACATGCTTCTTCCATGCGTGTAGCCTGATTCGGCGTGGCCAGGTGGGATTTTCCACCTACAACACGACTGCCAAGTTCAACAAGATATCGATCGCGATCCCGTTTGGGCAGCAGCCGTTCACGGAGACCTTTTCCGATGGTGTTGCGGACGGCTTCTCTTCGCCGGAAGGCACGTTCGTTGTTTCGAATGGAACGTACGTCGACACCGCTGTGCATCGGACCGGCAGGGCATTCCCATCTGTCAGCCTCGGTACTACCGGTTCGCTAGGTATCTACTACTACACCGTGCACGTTCGGATGCTCAATCCCTATGGCGGTCCAGGCAACCTCATCGGGATCTTGTTCGACGAGAGCGTCGATGGCTCGTACCGGGAGGTCGTGTTCTCGCCGACGGGCGTGGCGCAGCTCAGGCAGGTGAACGCACGCACGATCGAGGTGCTGGAAAGCGCGCCGCACAGCGTTGGGTCCAAGACCTGGTTCGAAGTCACACTGTCTGTGAGTCCCTTCGGAGTCTCGGTCAACATCAACGGCAATCACTTGTTCGCGCACGAAATACCGCTGCTCTCCGGCGTACCGGAAACACTGGCGCTCATTACGCATTGGACGCCCGGACGGTTCGACAACTTCGAGTTCGCCCCACACGAACTGCCAGTACCCGAGTCGCTGCAGACTTTCAACGGCCCGCTCGGCGAAAACGAAGTTCAGAGCGGCACCTGGGATACGCAAGGAGGAACGCTGAACAATGTCTCCGCAGGCGTTGCTGACATAGTGCTCCCAGGCCACATTGCCGCCAGCAACGACTACCGTTACAAGGGGCGCTTGCTGAACCAGTACGGCGCCTCCGGCAATCTCGTCGGTCTGGTCTTCAGCTACGACTCTGCGGAGGACTATCTCGAAGCTGTCTTCTCACCGACCGGCCAGGCGTATTTGAACCTCACCATGGAAGGTACGCGCTATCGTCTCGCCACTGGCTCACATACTGTTCCGCGCAACGTAGCATTCGATGTCGAAATCCTTCGCAAGGGCACGACTGCGACGGTGACCGTCAACGGCAAGCAGACGTTCCAGAACGTTCAAGTCGGCCAACTCGGCGGCGGACTGCTCGGAGTCGTCAGCCACTGGGCCAAAGGTCGCTTCGACAACCTTGCGACGAAGGAAGCGCCTTAGCCGCACGCTGACTTCAGCCGCCCAGCATTTGCACCAGGTCCTCCACCGCCTCCTGCGGTGACCTGGCGCCGGCGATCTGACCTTGCGGACGTGTCGGATCCAGTCGCTCACTCAGGTCTTCCACAATCATTCGCGCTCGCCGGGCAGGTTCGAGCGCGGCCGCCGGATCCTCCCCAGCCAGTTCTGCACGCACGCCTTGTAGCTCTGCCCTGAGCGATTGTTGTCGGTACCGCGCGTCGACCAGGCACGCGGTTTCCAGTTGGCGTAGTGCCTCATCCTGCCGGCTGCCAAGTACTCTGAACGCCTCCGCTACGTGCTCGTGAACTTCCGGTGGCACGTTGAGAGTCGCCAGCGCCAAGCGAACCTTCTGCAGCATGCGCGCGGTGCGGGTCGCATCTGCGGCTGACTCATCAAGTGCGAACAAGGCGCCGCGGATTACGCCGAGACCCAGTTCCGCCGTCACCTGGCTGGGCTGCTGTGGGACCACGGCAAGGATCGCCTCAGCCTGGGTGAGGTGTTTCGATACTTCAGCAAGTTCCCGCTCTGCCAACTGCATGCGCCAATCACCGCTCGAAAATTGCGGCAAGAGATTGCTCGAAGCTCGAGTGACGCGGAGTGACGGAGGTATTGATTTGGGCGTGCAGCAGGATCACGCGTAGCGAATCGCTCGAAACGCAGGTCAGCGTTACGGAGTATCGATTACGCGGCGCGCATTATTGTCGCAGCGCATCGACGAGCGCGGTGCGCGTCGCTGGTCTCGTCTTCTGTCAAAACAAGCCTGCTCTACTTCACTTCTTCGGACTCTCGCGCGCCTTCCTGGGAATCAAGGTCCTCGAACTGTGTTCTACGCCACGCGCCAGATTCCGGTAAATGACAGGCTTGCGACATCTCACAACGTGAGCCGCAGCTTTGATCCTGCTGATCGCCAGCCTGTCGATCGCCCTGGTCGCAAGTGCCGCTTCCCTGCTGCTCTTGCGCCGCCAAACGCGTGCACTCCACGCGAAGCTGCAGGAAGTCGAGTCGAAGCACGAAGAGTTTCTCGAACAGGCCGACTATGCACGCGCGATCCAGCGCAAGGTCGAGGCGCAGTTGCTCGACAAGCAACAGCGATTGGATCGCTTGGCGCATCACGATCAGCTCACCGGCCTGCCGAACCGGCACTTTCTCACGGTGCACCTGCCCCTCGCCCTGGAGGAGGCTCGCAAGACACGAACGCCGCTTGCGGTGCTATTCCTCGATCTCGATCGCTTCAAGCACGTCAACGATACACACGGTCATGAGGTCGGCGACAAGCTCCTGCAGGAAGTAGCGCAGCGCATTCAGGCGTCCGTGCGCGCGGACGACATCGTCGTACGCATGGGCGGCGATGAGTTCGTAGTGATCCTGAACAAGGTCGCGACGATCGAGCAAGCCAACGAAACTGCAGCGCGCATTCTTGCGAATCTCACCGTGCCCCTGGTCGTTGCCGGCAAGCCGCTCGTCACCACTGTCAGTATCGGCCTCAGCCTGTACCCGCGTGACGGTGACGATGTCGGAGCGCTGCTGCGCCATTCGGATACCGCCATGTATCAGGCGAAGGACTGCGGCCGCAACAACTTCCAGATCTTCAGCCCCGTCATGGATCGCAAGCTCCAGGAGCGGGTCAATGTCGAGGCACGCCTCAGAGCGGCGATCGAGCTCCAGCAGTTCGACGTGCACTATCAACCGATCCTCGACATCGAAACACGACGGGTCATTGCACTCGAGGCCCTGCTGCGGTGGAAGGACCCCGAGGAAGGATTCATTGCGCCGGCGAGATTCCTGCCCATCGCAGAGGAGTCCGGGCTCATCGAGCCGATAGGCCAGTTCGTGTGGCGGCATGTAGCGGCCGACATGGCGCGATGGCGCGAGCAGAAACTGACTCTGGTACCCATTGCGGTCAACTTGTCCGCAGGCCAGCTGATGCGCAGCGATCTACGCGCCCTCATCGTCGAGGTGACCCAGGCGTATGGTATCGATCCCTCGATGCTGCAGATCGAGCTCACGGAAGGCGCGATGCTGCAGAAGGTCGATCACCGCACGGGCAGGTCGAGCGAAGCGGTCATCAATGAAGTGCGCGGCCTCGGCGTGCGGATCTCCATCGATGACTTCGGCGTGGGCTACTCCAGCCTCGGTTACCTGAAGCAATTGCGAGTGGACAGCCTCAAGATCGATCGCAGCTTCATCCGCGACCTGGTCAGCGACTCGAACGACTACGCGATCGTTGCGGCGATCTTCGCCATGGCGAAGCATCTGCGCATCCGGATCATCGTCGAGGGGGTCGAGGGCTGGCCGCAGCTCGAAATGCTGCGCGGCCTGGGTTGCCGGTTTGCCCAGGGATTTCTGCTGGCCCGTCCGACGGAGGCTGAGAACTGCGCCCAGTTTCTCTCCAACACACCGTTGCGGCTGCACGATGTCGGCGCCGATGTGCTCGCTACGCTCGCAGGAAGCACCTGACCAGTACAACGCCCCGTGAGCATCAATTCGGCTTACGGCTCCTTCCTCTTCCGCGCATCTCCGTGCCCTCCGCAAGCCACCGCGCCTGCCTCATTGCCCATCACTCTCACACCCACCATCGTCTTGGCCGGATCCCATCCTTGCTGGCAATAGATGGACACGCAGTACCGCAGCTCCGCTTCTCCGACGTAGTTGCTCTTGAAATGAACTTCGTAGGTCGCGTGGTGCGCATCGTTGATGATTCTGAAATACGAGAACTGGTACGTCCCCTGTGCAGGGACCTTTGATGCCTCGCGTGCGGCGGCATTGAGCGCGGCCTTCGGGCAATCGAACGTCATCGCGTCGAGATCGTCGAGAGCGCGAGTCGGAGGTGCGACACTCTCGTTGGGAATGAGCTTCGCGTGCGAAGCCGCAACGTTCGGATTCTCGGCAGCTTCATCGTGCGTTTGTGGCGCACTGGTGCAACCCGCCGTGACTACGCAGGCCATGACGATCATGTTCCTCATCGCGCACCTCTCCCCTTCACAGGCCGTACTGCACTACCTTGTTGCTGAACGTGCCGACGTAGACCTTTCCGTTCGCAACGATGGGCGTCGAGTACTTGGCGAAGTTTCCCATGTCGTTGGCGGCATCGTCGTCGCTGTGAAAGAGCTGCCTCAGCCTGCCACCGAACAGCACTCTGGTGGCGTCGTAGGCGACCAGAGCTCCATGCACGACGTTTGAATTCGCATTCCCTTGCGTCGGATACACGCCCCACACCACGCCGCTATCAGCGGTCGTACCGTTCGAAGAGACTACGAGGCGACCTCCCGGCATGCCGCCCGGCGCGTCCATGGTGCCGGATGCGAACTGCGCTCCCTGCGCTCGAAATGCAGTGATGCGCTTCGTCGCAAAATCGAAGTTGTACGCTTTGACACGCTCGTTCTCGCCCCATATGAAGACGAAGCCGCCGGTTGCATCTTCCATGTACACCGGCGTGCCGTGGATGTGGTACGTCTTCCCCGTCGGCGTATTCATCGGCAGGTTGCGATCGAGATTCACGATCGGCCAGTTCGGATCGGCTGGTGTGGTCGCAGGCAATCCTGCCGCGCCGTTCGGCGGGTTCGGCAGGTACGTGGCGACGAAGGGAAGATTGAACTGAGGATCCCAGCGATTCTTGCCGAGGTCGTCCTTGTTGAGGTTGTAGAGAACGCCGTCCTTGCCGCCGCCGATCAGGTTGCCTCGCTCCGGAATGATGAAGACGCCGGCCGCGCCGAGATCCTGATCCTCGTCTTGCCGACCGAAGTCGCTGAAGGCGCCCCAGAAGTCGGCCACGACGAGCGTCGGCTTGCCGTTGTCGACACCCGCAACGCCGGCGGTATAACGCAGCCTGACGAAACTCTCGCCGAAGTTGCCGGCCATCGTGCCCGGATCCATGCCGTTGCCGGTCGCGAGATAGATATCGCTGCCGTCGATCGCAGGTCCCGAGCCTGACATCCAGACGCCGCCGGCGCCGCCACCGGGCGTGACATTCCAGATCGCTGGCGTAGGCGTGAACCCCGGTTCTCGATGCAGGCCCCGCGCGTCGTAAGCAACGACGAAGCCGTGGCCCGGGCCGCGCGGATTCTCGCCATTGATCGAAAACGACACGATCACGGCCTTCATCCCGCCTGCATCGGTCAACAAGCCCAGGCCCGCGCGTAGCTTCTGGTAAGGCGTCGTAAAGCCGTTCGAGATTGTCCCACCGTTGTCGGCATTGCCCGCGATCAGCACGGGCGGCGCTTTGTCGGCGAGCGTGGCCGCATCGAGGACGAACAGCATGTTGTTGCGTTCGGTGTTCTCGCTCTCGACTTTTGGTTTGCCGAACGTCGTTACATAGATCGTGTTCGTTGACACGTCGATCACTGGCGTCGCAGTGATTCCCCAGCTGTGATACAGCTTCCATCGATCCATCTGGCCAGGATCGGGCCGTGGATCGAAGGGTATGGCGAGCTGGCGACGCACGAGCTCAGCACCGGTGTTTACGTCGAAGACGAACACGGTGTTCGACATCGAGCAGACATAGAGCTTGTCGCCGACGACGAGCGGCGTCACGTCGATCTTCTCGTCGACGGAAAACTCGCGGAGCTTTTGCAGACGCGGCACGTTGGCAGGCGTCAGCACGGTTTCAAACTTGTTCCAACCCTGGCGGGTATTGTTCACGCCGACGGTCCACACATCGACAGCGTGCGCCAGCGACATCGAGAGCAGGAGGCACAGCGCAACCAGGCTGGCGCGAGATGGACTAAGCATGAGTCCCTCCATGAAGATCCGGCCACGCACGTCGAGAGTTCTCTTAGCGAGCACCACCGGGGAAGGTCTGGCGTACACTGCCAAACTACCATGGACACTCCGCTGCTGTGGCACATCCCGCTCTCGCACTACAGCGAAAAAGTGCGCTGGGTGCTCGACTACAAGGGCATTGCGCATCACCGCCGGGTGCTCGGCCCGGACTACTTGATCCGCGCGTGGCGCGCGACAGGCCAGGGCAAGCTGCCCATCTTGTGGCTCGACGGGCGGGCCATCGCGGATTCGACACGCATCATCGCCGCGCTCGAGCAGCGTCACCCCGAGCCGCCGTTGTATCCGCGTGACGCAGCCGCGCGGCAGCGGGTGCTCGAGCTCGAGGACGATCTCGACGAGACGCTTGGCCCGGCGCTGCGTGCGACCATCGTGACGCCGTTGTTCCGGAACGATCCAGACATTGCGCTGCGCGTGTTGACGACCGGCATGCCTGAGAAAGCTTACCGGACGCTACGTCCCTTGCTCCGGGTTTTCCCGTCGTACTATCGGTTCCGCCACAAGATCAGCCAAGCCAATCTGGAGAAAGATCGCGCCGTCGTCGCAGCCGCGCTCGATCGCATCGAGCAGCAGCGGCAAGGCCGCGCGTATCTCGTCGGCGAGAATTTCACCATCGCCGACCTGACGGCTGCCGCGCTGCTGGGGGCGCTCCTGCAGCCACCCGCAATCCAGTACCCGCTGCAGGTCGAGCTGCCGCTGTATCTGCAGGAGTACCGCGCCACAGTGCTGCGGCATCCGACCGCGCAGTGGGCGGCAGGCATCTACGCCGTCCATCGCGGACATTCCGCGGAAATTTCCCGGGCACCGTGATCCACAATGACTCACGGCGGCAGATTTGCGCGTGCGATTAGCCGCTAGGTTTGCGCAGCATCTTCTCCACTTCGGCAGCATGCAGTTCCTCTGCCTGAATCATCTCGCGGGAGTACTCCTCGAGGGCTACCGACCGATCAGCCACGAGAGCCAACAATTCACGGTACAGCCCCAGCGCTCGTTGTTCTTCCTCCAGCGACTCGCGCAGCATCGAACCGACATCGTGCTTGTGCGAGTCAAGCAATGGTCCAATACCCAACGAGGGATAGGCGCCGAGGGTCGTGATCCACTCACCCGCTTGCTGGGCATGTAGCAGCGATTCACCAGCTTGCCCCCGCAGCCAGGAGACGATGGGAATTCGCCCGAAGCCGAAGACGAGGAATGAATAGTGCGTGTAGCGCACGACACCGGCGAGCTCCGCTTCGAGGATCCGGTTGAGTACGCCGATGACACTGTCTCTGTCGATCTCGCTCATGGGAAACACCTCACTGACCACAGACTCCGGCCGGTTTCCAATCGGAGGGTATGCCTCTCTGTTGAGCCGAGTCATGGATGACCAGGGCAAACGCGCGTCGCAGCGTCGTACCCGTGACATTCAATTCCATTGGAATATTCGGTGGCACCGTCATGGTTCCTCCAGCCCGAGCCCGGTTGGCGCCAGCCGGAGTCTCCAGACACTGCTCTCCCGTGAGCACGTACCAACCTTCGGGGCCCGGATGTGTATGGACCCTCGAACTGTCGCCCGGCCGCATGACCGCGTAAGAGAGAACCGCAGCGTAGCTCTTCGCTGCGGGAAGCTGCAGTGGTCCGACAACCGCGACGGCTTCACCTCCGCGCGGAGCGGTGTCTCGCGGGCCGAATTCAGAGAGCCACGCTCGCCCGTCTTCTTCCACCACGATTCCAGTTGCACTCTTGCCCGCCTCCGCAGCCTTCCTGCTCGGAAACACATGCAAGTGCCAGTAGACCGATGCTTCACTGAAATGAAGCCCGGCCACTCCGCCGACGTTGAAGCAGCCGAACTCCGGTCGCTTTTCGCCCGCCGGCACGTCCACGCAGGCGATTTCGGTCAAGTGCTCGTGTCCGGTGGTGCCGGACTGTTCAGCCCGCGCTTGGCCGCTTGCTCCGACTTGAAGTGCGACCAGGAGCGGCACGAGTACGGCGACGAATGGAGCTCTGGCCATGTTCGATCCCCCGGATAAAGAGTAATTAGGTCGCACAGACTCAACTGAGCGCGCCGCCGCTCAGGCATGAGCGCCCGTGAGGGGTATGACAGATTGGCGCTCGTGCCACCAGCTTTATTCCAGGTCCCGGTTGCTGCTAGCCGACGATGCTCATTGTCGCGTGTAGACGTTGACGTCGACCTTTATGGAACCATCATTGTTGAAGAAGTCGGAGTCCCAACAATAGAGCCGTAATGTTCCGGGGCGTAAGACGGTCATTTCCATTCGTGTGCCGATTGCAAAAAACGTCTTGCCCATGTCGAGACTTCCGATCAGAGCGCCGTGCGGAAATGTGAATTGACCGAGGGGCAGCGGGACCACGACGCTCACGAGGCCATTGGCACTTGAAGAAAAGATGGAGGCCGAGGAGTCGATGGTCCAGGTATCCGACCTGCCCGCAGTGATGATGAGCAACTGACCCCAGGAGACCTTTACGTTCGTGTCGAGCCCTTCCCCAGGAAAGGAAGGATTGGATACGGAATGGTCAATTGCTCGCACGTTGAAGACTTGCGCGAACGCCTCCGTGCTCCAGGCAGTGCAGATAACGAAGGACACAACAAACGCGCCGAAGTTGGTTCGCAATGCGTTCCACATGACACTAGCCTCCTTCCGCCGTTAACTGACAACGTTGGACCGTCTAGTGAACTCTGCATCGACGCAGTTGAGCGTACCTCGGTGTCACGAAGTGGTATGTAGTCCAGTCTGTAGGTGCAAGAGAACGCGCGGCACGAGCGCTGGCGCTGTTCTGCCGCCGCGCTCGTGCCGCGAGTTGTTGATCAGTCGTGCAACGCTGGGAGCGTCAGCAGCGCGGTCGTGCAGGTCTGCTTCTTTGCAGGTCCGTTACTGAACGTACCGGTTCCGGTACCA
>Ga0209382_10004620_pt1 | contig 18305 bp, 16 predicted proteins | sample SoiMetdeltSBSDD5_FD_187599 | JGI IMG/M metagenome (GOLD analysis project Ga0209382, IMG submission 187599) | Bulk soil microbial communities from a Populus tree surrounding site in Tennessee, USA - Soil MetaG P. deltoides SBSDD5 (SPAdes) (version 2) | ecosystem: Environmental > Terrestrial >...
GAGGCGACGTTCCGGGGCCGGGATGACCGGCCTCGCCCCCAGCGCGCTCGTCACGTCCGCAGCATGGCAGAAGGCGTCGCGTCAGCGCACCGCAGGCTCCCAGACCCAGCTGTCGATGGCCGGCTTGGGGGGCACGTAGCGCTTCAGCGCCTCCACCTCGAAGGCCAGCGCGTCGTACTCGTCCGCTCCGCCCTGGTGGGCGACCTCGTGGGCCACCACCCGCAACTGCTCGCGCTCGCTGCAGATGTCGGCGCGCACGAAGATCACCTTGCGGTCGCGCTTGGGGGCGCAACCGGCGATGTCGCCCAGCGTCACCAGGTCCCCGCCTTCGTCGACCGGCCGGATCCAGCGGACGGACGGCGGCGAGATCGCGAAGTGGGAGGCGCACCGCCGTGCGAACCGTTGCGCTGCCCGGCGCCGGGCGGGCGGACCGGCCGCCGGACCACGCACGATCCGGTAGCGGCGCATGCTGACCACGAGCTGATCGATGAGCTTGACCCAGTCGCCCGCCTGGCAGGCGGCGACGGCGGCGCCCCACGCCGCCAGGCCGTGGGGCTCGCTGGGATCGCGACCCCGCCGTGCCCCGCCCTCGCGCCACAGCCGCAGCAGCGCCACCTGGCTGCGACGAGCGGACGCCGCTTCGGTGGTGAGCGCCTCGACGTCGTCCGGGCCGAGCGCGATCCCGGTATCGGGGAAGACCTCCTCCAGAACCTGGCGGACCAGCGCCTCGCGCGCCTCGGACTGGGTGGAGGAAGCCTCGTACGGCGAGCCGTCGTAGAGGGGCCACGCCTGGTCGACCAAACTGCGGGCGACAGCGAGCCTGGCAGCGATTGATCTCTTCGTCACGGTCCCACGCGTCCACGTCGCCAGCCGAACGACGGACAGGCAGAGGATAGGCGACCGCCATCGCCGCCGCCGGGCGATGGCGGTGCGGATCGCGGGCCGATCTACGAGCCGGGCGGCCCGATCGTGGAGGCCTCGGGTGGGAACTGCTCGACGTAGCGGGGGTGGACCTCGGCCCACCGCTCCTCGGCCGTCGACGGGAGATCCTCGCCGTCCAGGTGGGCGCCGAGGGCATCGAGGCAGGCGTGCCAACCGGCCGCGTCACGGGCGGCCTTGCCGACCTCGTCGAAGGTGTCCACGAAGGTCAGCACGGTGCCGTCGCCGTCGGGCTGGAGCTCGAACCGCAGGGTCTCGTCGCCTCCCCAGCGCAGCTCGAGGCGCGACGGCGGCTCGTAGGCCAGCATCTCGCCGTCGATGGCCGGCCCCTCGTCGTTCGGGAAGACGAAGCGGAGCTTCGCGCCGGCCTTCCGTTCGCCCTCGATCCGGGTCGGGAACCAGGCCTCGAGGTGCTGGGGCTCCACCAGCGCCCGCCACACCTTCTCGGGGGGATGGGGGAGCCGGCGGACGAACCGCAGCTCCCAGCGTTCGCCGGACCTGTGCAGGGCTCCGTCCATGATGTCCTCCTGGGCTCAGGGGTCGGGATCCGGACCCGCCTCCGGGTCGGGCATGGCGTCGAGGTGGGCCTCCAGCTGGTCCAGGTGCGACGCCCACAGCCGGCGGTAGGGCTCGAGCCAGCGGTCGACGTCCTGCAGGGGTCGGACGCGCACCCGGTAGACCCGCCGCTGCCCCTCGGACCGCACGTCGACGAGGCCGGCCTCGCGCAGCACCCGGAGGTGCTTCGACACCGCGGGCTGGCTCACGCCGATGTGGCGGACCAGCTCGCCGACCGATCGCTCGTCGGCCTGCAACAGGTCGAGGATCCGCCGGCGGTTGCGCTCGGCCAGCACCTCGAACACCTCTGCCACCGCTGAAGCATGCCGGTACGGATATATAGCTGTCAAGGCATGTAGCCGCGTCGCAGGCCTGCGCCGCCGCGGCGGGTCCCCGCCCGCCCCTGGCCACAATGGCTCCATGGACGACGTGACCCTCCGGCCCATCCTCGAGACCGACCTGGACGAGCTGGCCCGCTTCGTCATGGATCCTGCCGCCGGCGGGGAGTTCGAGTGGGCGGGGTTCCGGGACCCGAAGGCCGCGCGGCGCCGCTGGGAGGAGGACGGCTGGCTCAACGAGGAGCACTCGTGGCTCGCCGTCGCTCCCGGGGACGGCTCCTTCGCGGGGATCGTCAGCTGGCGCCAGCGCGAGTCCGGCGCTGCGAAGGGGGGCCGCTTCGAGGTCGGCATCGAGCTGCTGCCGGAGCACCGGGGTCGCGGCATCGGGACGACGGCCCAGCGCCTCCTGGCGGCCTACCTGTTCGAGACCACCGCGGTCCACCGCCTGGAGGCGCTGACCGACATCGACAACCTCGCCGAGCAACGGGCCCTGGACAAGGTGGGGTTCACGCGGGAGGGGATGCTCCGCGAGGGCTGGTACCGGGCCGGCCGATGGCGGAACGGCCTCATCTACTCGCTGCTGCGGGGCGAGCTGGACGCCGGCGACACGGGCTGACCGGCCGCGGTGCCCACGCGCCCCGCCAGCCCGGCTGCCATAGTTGCGCCATGGGTCGTCTGCTCTTCCACGGTGGCCAGGTCTTCGACGCGGTAGGAGCGCAACCCGCGGTCCGACCGGCCGACGTGCTGGTCGAGGAGGGCCGCATCGTCGACATCGGCCCCGGCCTCGACGGCGACGACGGCGTCGACTGCGCCGGCCGGACCCTCATCCCCGGCCTCTTCGACTGCCACACCCACGTCATGGTGTCCCGCTACGACCTGTGGCGCATGGCCCAGACCCCGTTCTCGCTGCAGTTCTTCGAGGCGGCCAGGAACCTGCAGGCCACCCTCGACATCGGGATCACGACCGTGCGCGACGCCGCGGGTGCGGACCTCGGCGTGAAGACCGCCGTGGAGCAGGGCCTGGTCGACGGGCCGCGGATGCAGATCTCGATCTCGATGCTCAGCCAGACCGGGGGCCACGCCGATCGGTGGATGGTCTGCGGAGGCCAGTTCGCCAACCCGTTCAGCCTGGCCCACCCCGGCAAGCCGTCGGCCATCGTCGACGGGCCGGAGGAGGTGCGCAAGAAGGTGCGCGAGCTGATCCGGGCCGGCGCGGACGTCATCAAGGTGGCGACCAGTGGGGGAGTGCTGTCGCCCCGCGACGATCCCCGCCACGGCCACCTCCGGGACGACGAGCTCGACGCGCTGGTGGCCGAGGCGTCGGCCGCGGGTCGGTGGGTGATGGCCCACGCCCAGGCGACCGAGGGGATCAAGGCGGCGATCCGGGCGGGGATCCGCTCCATCGAGCACGGCATCTACCTCGACGACGAGGCCGTCGGGATGATGCTCGACCGCGGGACCTACCTGGTCCCGACCCTGATGGCGCCCCGGGGCGTGATCGACATGGCGGCGTCGGGGGTCAGCGTGGCCGACGAGAGCCTCCAGAAGGCCAACATGGTCATCGACGCCCACGACGAGTCGGTCGCGCGGGCCATCGCCGCGGGCGTGAAGGTGGCCATGGGCACCGACTCCGGGGTCACGCCGCACGGCCAGAACCTGCGCGAGCTGCCCCTCATGGTCGACCGGGGGATGACGCCCGCCGCGGCGCTGGTGGCGACGACCCGCACTGCGGCGGAGCTGATGGGGCTGGAGGCCGAGCTCGGGACCCTGGAGCCCGGCAAGCGGGCCGACCTCGTGGTGGTGGAGGGCGACCCGCTGGAGGTGGACAAGCTGAGCGAGCGGATCCAGGCCGTCTGGAAGGACGGCGTCCAGGTCGTGGACCACATGGACCACGTCGACCACGCGGACCACGAGGCCTGAGCGTGGCGGGCATCGGTCTCGACGTCCGCCGTCTCGCCGCGGTCGACATGCACGGCCTGAAGGGCTCCCGCCTGCGGGCCCGGCTCATCCGGGCGGAGTTCGTGGTCGGTGCCGTGCTCGGGGTGTTCCTGGGCGTGCTCCTGCTGGCGGCGGGCACGTCGCCGGCGGTCCGGTTGTTCGGGTTGTGGGTGCTCGGCGCGGGCCTCAACTACATCCCCCTGACCCTGCACGCGTTCTCGCTGTCACGACCGGGAGCGCTCGCCGAGGAGCTCGGCGACGCCGACGTCCGCCGGGAGCTGCAGCACTACACGGTCGCCCAGCTCTGGGTGTTCGTCCCGCTGGCCCTGGTGGTCTTCGACCTGCGCCAACGCCGTTCAGCGGAGCGTCCCTCGCCCTAGGAACTCCGCCGGAAACCACCCGGTGTGGTTCTGTTCTTACGCTGTACGGTCTGCGGGACGCGGGGAGCAAACCCCTGGTAGCGTGCCCTTGGGGAGGCAATGCAGTGCTAGAGCTGGGGGAGCTGGGCACCACTCACGATGGTCGCCAGCGCCAGGGGGATGGCATGGACCGCGGCGATACGGACGCGCTCCGGCGCGTCCCGATCCGCTACAAGCTCGTCCTCGCGATGATCCTCCCCCTGCTGAGCTTCGTGGTCGTGCTGGGGCTCGAGGTGCGCAAGATCGACCGGCAGACCGACGCGGTCCAGCGGCAGACCCAGCTGGCCACGTCGGCCGACGGGCCCACCGGCCTGCTGACCGCGCTCCAGGACGAGCGCAGCTGGGCGGCGGTCGACGTCATCGGCCAGGGCGGCCAGTTCACGCTGGCCGTCGAGGGCTACGACCTGACCCGCCACAACGTCGACGAGGCGATCGTCGGGTTCCGGGACTTCCTCGCCCACAGCCCCGAGGAGACCCGCCAGGCCTACGCCGCACCGATGGAGGGCATCGAGGACCGGCTGGCCGAGATCCGGGAGCGCATCGACAGCAGCCCGCTGCCGCACACCATCGGCGACGACCAGGTCGAGTTCGGCAACGTGACCTTCGCCCTCTACGGGGAGGTCCTCAACCCCTTCCTCGACGGCATCGCCCAGGTCGCACTCGCGATCGATCAACCCGACCTGCGGCAGGGCGCGGAGCTGATCGAGGGCGCGTCCCGGCAGATCGAGGTCACCGCCAACCTGCCCCGCTCGCTGATCATCACCGGGCTACTCACCTCGGGCGGCATCGACACCCGTGCGGAGCGGGCCGACGTCAGCTCCTGGGTGTGGCGCATGCAACGGCTGGCCAGGAACCTCCAGGCCGAGACCACCGGCATCTACGCGCCGGCCGACAACGACCGGATGTTCGTCGACTTCACCCAGACCCTGACCGACCAGAGCAACATGGCGATGCACGGGGCCTTCGACCTGGACACCACACTGGCGGCGCTCAACGTGCCGATGGAGGACCAGTACAACGGCTATCGCAACGTGGTCGCCGAGATCCTCCGCGACGAGGCGAAGCGCCTGCAGGAGGGGGCGACCCGGCGGGAGCAGATCTACCTGTTCCTCATCGGGCTGACCGTCGTCATCGCGCTGGTGATCATGCTGGCGGTGTCGTGGTCGATCACCCGGCCGATGCACTCCCTGACCCGGCAGGCCATGGACATGGCCCACCACCGGCTGGGCCACGCGATCGCCCGGATCCTGCGGACGCCGCTGGGCCAGGACGTGGCCGTCCCCGAGATGGAGCCGATCACCGTGGCGACCAGCGACGAGGTCGCCGACGTCGCGACGGTCCTCAACACCGTCCAGGACTCCGCGCTGGAGCTGGCCGCGGGGCAGGCGGTCCTGCGGCGCAACCTCGCGGACTCCTTCGTCAACCTGGGTCGCCGCAACCAGAACCTGCTCAGCCGGCAGCTGGACTTCATCACCAAGCTCGAGCAGAACGAGGCCGATCCGATCACTCTGGGGCACCTGTTCCAGCTCGACCACCTGGCCACCCGGATGCGCCGGAACGCGGAGAGCCTGCTGGTGCTGGCGGGCAACGAGTCGCCCCGGAAGTGGACCGCTCCGGTGCGGATCCAGGACATCATCCGGGCCGCGGTCAGCGAGGTCGAGGACTACCAGCGGGTCATCCTCCGGGTGGTCGAGCCGGTGACCATCGTCGGGACCGCCGCCGCCGACCTCGCCCACCTGCTGGCCGAGCTGATCGAGAACGCCCTGCTGTTCTCGCCCTCCGACGAGACGGTGGAGATCCGGGGGCTCACCCAGCCCGCCGGCTACACGCTCGCCATCATCGACCAGGGCCTGGGGATGACGCCGGACGAGATCGCCCGGGCCAACCGCCGGCTCGCGGGCGCCGAGTCGTTCACCGTCGCGCCGTCGAAGTACCTGGGCCACTACGTGGCCGGCAACCTCGCCGTGCGGCACGGCATCTACGTGCGGCTCCAGCACTCGCCGGGGGCAGGGATCACCGCCACCGTGCACCTCCCGGCCGCCCTGGCGACGGGCGGCGGCTCTGCTGTTGCGATGCTCGCCCCGGGGACGGCGGCGCTCGGTGCCGGCGCGCCCGCGCTCGGCCGGGGAACACCGGCTCTCGGTGCCACCGGCGCTTGATCAGGCAGTTGACCCAAACGATGAGGCAGTTGACTGAAAGCGGGCGGTTCTCCTAACTTATTGACCAACGGTCGATAAGGTCGTTCGGCCGATGTCGAGACGAGGGGGACGACATCGTGGAACGCTCCACCCGGCAACATCCGCCGCGACTGCGGGGTCGGGTCCTCGTGCTGGGCCTGGTGCTCCTGCTGGTGGCACCGCTGGCGGCCTGCGACCGCTTCCCGTCGGTCGGGACCAACTTCGGGGGTCCCGGGCCGTACGCGGTCTCGGTGCGCAACGGTCCCAACCACACGTACTTCTATCCGACCAACCTGCGGACCGACGGGATCAGGCACCCGGTGATCCTGTGGGGCAACGGCACGTTCCTGAACCCCACCCACTACGACGCGCTGCTCCGCCACCTCGCCTCGCACGGCTTCATCGTCGCCGCCGCCAACACGTCCAACGCCGGCAGCGGCCAGGAGATGCTGGCCGGGCTCGACAACCTGACGACCTTCGACCGCACGAACGGCGATGTCTTCTTCGGCAAGGTCGATCTGACCCGGGTGGCGACCATGGGCCACTCCCAGGGCGGAGGCGGCGCCATCAACGCCGCCCGCGACCCGCGGGTCGACACCGCCGTCCCGATCGAGCCCTGGCAGGGTGACGTCACCGGCCTCCACGGGCCGACGTTCTTCCTGGCGGGCCAGACCGACACCACGATCCGGCCGGCCACGGTCCGCCAGAAGTACCAGGCCTCCAGCGGGATCCCTGCCGCCTACGGCGAGCTGGCCAACGCCGATCACCTCCAGCCGATCGGGAACGGCAACGGCTTCCGGGCCCCCGTCACCGCCTGGGTCCGCTGGCAGCTGATGGAGGACCCGATCGCCCGGAGCCAGTTCGTCGGCGAGTGCGCCTACTGCACGTCCAACATCTGGAGCGCCTTCGAGACCAACAGCCGGTTGCAGGCCACGGCGGCCTCCTGACCCCGCCGGCTGCTGGGGTCACCAGGGGGTCGCGCCGCTCCGGGTGGCCGGCCGGCGATGATGGGGCCATGGACACGTGGCGCCCCCTCCTGGAGACCACGCTCGCGCACGCCGTCGAGTACCTCGACTCCCTGCCGGACCGCCCGGTCTGGGCCCGGGCGTCGTACGAGGAGATGCTCGACACGCTGGGCGGATCGCTGCCGGACGGCCCCCGTGACCCGACGGCCGTGGTGGCCGAGCTGGCGACGGCGGCCGACCGGGGCCTGACCGCCATCCCCGGCGGCCGGTTCTACGGGTTCGTCAACGGCGGCACCCATCCAGCCGCGCTGGCGGCCGACTGGCTGACCACGGCCTGGGACCAGAACGCTGGTCTGGCCGCCCTGGGACCGGCCGCGGCGGCCGCCGAGGCGACGGCCGCCCGGTGGATCCTCGACCTGCTCGACCTGCCGGCGACGGCCAGCGTGGGCTTCGTCACCGGCGGGATGATGGCCAACTTCACCGGCCTCGGTGCCGCCCGCCATGCCCAGCTGGCCCGGGTCGGCTGGGACGTCGAGTGCCGCGGCCTGGTCGGGTCGCCGGGGATCCGGGTCGTGGTGGGCGCCGACCGGCACGACACCGTGCTCCTGGCGCTCCGGTACCTGGGCCTCGGCACCGATGCGGTCGTGGCCGTCCCGACCGACGACCAGGGCCGGATCCGAGCCGACGCACTGGCCGAGGCGCTGTCGGCCAGCTCGTCGGGTGGCGACCAGCCGACGATCGTGTGCCTGCAGGCCGGCGAGGTCCACACCGGCGCGTTCGATCCGTTCGGCCCGGCGGTCGACATCGCCCACCAGCACGGTGCCTGGGTCCACGTCGACGGGGCGTTCGGGCTGTGGGCCGCGGCCGCGCCGTCGACCCGGCCCCTGGTCGCGGGCATCGCGGCGGCGGACTCCTGGGCCACCGACGCCCACAAGACCCTGAACACGCCCTACGACAGCGGCATCGCGATCGTCCGGGACGCCGCGGCCCACCGGGCGGCGTTCGGCGTGTCGGGCGCCTACCTGATCACCACGGAGACCGGCGACCCGCTGGAGCTGGTGCCCGAGTTCTCCCGGCGGGCCCGGGGGTTCCCGGTCTGGGCGGTGCTGCGGTCGCTGGGGCGCGAGGGCGTGGCCGATCTCGTCGCTGGGCTCTGCGCCCGGGCACGGCAGATGGCGGACGGCGTGGCCGCCATCCCCGGCGCGGCGGTGCTCAACGATGTCGTCTTCACCCAGGTGCTGACGGCCTTCGGCGACGGGGACGACGCCACGACGCTGGCGGTGGCGGCCAGGATGCTGGAGGAGGGGACGGCCGCGATGACGCCCTCCACCTGGCGCGGGCAGGCCGTGCTGCGGATCTCGGTCAGCAACTGGTCCACGACCGAGGAGGACGTCGACCGCACGCTGGCCGCCCTGCGGCGCGTAGCGGCGGAGGTGAAGGCCACCGAGCCAGAGCCCTACTGATCCGAGTCGGGTCACTGCGACGGCTCGCCGACGCCCCCGGGTAGCGGCAGCCGGCGGCGCTGAGGACCCGACAGCGCGGATCAGGTCCCGGCGCGGTAGGCGGCGATGACGTCGGCGAAGCGGCCGACCGCCCCCGGGTCGGTGCCCAGCTCGGGCAGCGCGACGATCGCCGTCTGGACGCCGGCCTCGGCCAGCTCGCGGTACCGGCCCACCTGCTCGTCGGCCGTGCCGGCATCGGGGTGGGGGCGATCCTGCGCCGACGCGGTCGACGCCAGCACGGAGGCCGTCGACAGGTGCGATACCTGCACCGTGGCCGGGTCCCGTTCGACGGCCTCGCAGTGCTTGTGCAGGACCCCGACCTTGTGGCGGACCGTCGCGGCGTCGCCGAACAGGTTGCAGCCGTCGGCGTGGCGGGCGACCAGCCGCAGGGTACGCCGCTCGCCTGACCCGCCGACCCAGATCGGCACGCGCTCCTGCAGCGGGCGGGGATAGCAGGTGGCGGCGGGGACGGTGGTCGTCCGCCCCTCGAAGCGCGGGCTCCCTGGCCCCCACATCAGCGGCAGGAGCTCCAGCGCGTCCTCCAGCAGCTCGTAGCGCCGGGCCACCGGCGGGAAGTCCCAGCCGTACAGGTCGTGCTCGTGCTTGAACCACGCGGCACCCAGCCCGCACATGGCGCGTCCGCCGGACAGCACATCGAGGGTGGCGACGATCTTGGCCAGGTGGGCCAGGTTGCGGTAGGTGACGCCGGTGACGAGCACGCCGAGACGGGCCGACGCCGTCCGCCCGGCCAGGAAGCCCAGCGTCGTGTAACTGTCCAGCATGTCCTCCCACTCCCTGCCGACGGTCGGGATCTGCAGGACGTGGTCCATGACCCACAGGCTCGAGAACCCGGCCGCCTCGGCCTCGCCGGCCACGCCGGCCAGCCGCTCGGCGATCTCGGCCGGGCCGCCCGGCCAGGTGAAGCGCGAGATCTGCAGGCCGAACTCGAGGCTCATGGGATCCTCCTGCTGACGGTGCGTCGCGGCGGCGGAGTGCAGGAACTGCGGCGGGACCAGCACGACGTCGCCGGCCGGGTGGATACCGTCCCAGCCCTCCGATGCCAGCTCGGCCTCGACCGCCCGGGCCTGCCGGAGCTGGCTGCTCAGGACGTTGGTGGGAACCGGTCGGGCCCGCTCGCGGTTGCGGCTGCGGCACAGCCGCTCGTCGGTGGCGAAGACCATGACGTGGGCCGGCAGACCGTGGTCGTGGGCCAGCCGTAGCCACCGGGCGCGGCGGCGGGCGTCCAGGCCGGTGGTGTCGACCACGGTGGTGAGCCGGCGCCGGCTGCGGCGGTCGAGGACCAGGTCGAGGAGCTCGAAGGCATCGTTGCCCGCACGCTGGTCGTCGGGCCCCGCGCCGACCAGGGCCCGAAGGTCGTCGGATGAGACCACGGCGCTCCGGTCGGAGGCCAGGCCCTGGCTGGCCGCCCAGTGGCTCTTCCCCGCCCCGGACGCGCCCACGAGGACCACGACGCATGGATCGGGGAGCCGAAGTGGTGCGCTCGGGCGTCTTTGAAGGTCGTCGGCCCCTATGGGGCCATTCTCCTTCAAAGACGGCAGGGAGAAGCGGAACAAATTTGGGAGCGCTCCCTTGACGAGCCGTGAGCCAGTCCGTACGTTGTCGTAAACGTCTTTGGGAGCGCTCCCAGCTACCAGAGCCGGAGGGGGACGGACCATGGGAGGACGCATGACCATCAGGGAGCTGGCCAAGCTCTCCGGTGTCTCGGTCGGGACCGTCTCGCGCGCCCTCAACGGCTATCCCGACGTGGCCCAGGACACCCGGGCCCGCATCCTGCGCCTCGCCACCGAGCTCGACTACACCCCTGCCGCCGCCGCCCGCACCCTGGTCACCCAACGGTCCCACCTCATGGGGGTGTTCCTCGAGACCGGGTGCGGTCATCCCGAGCTCCAGCACCCGGTGTTCCACGAGGTGCTGGTGGGGCTCAAGGAGGCCGTCGGCGAGGCCGGCTACGACCTCGTCCTGTTCGCGAGCAACCAGGGCAGCCTCTGCGCCACGGGCTCCACGGCGGAAGCCGTCCGGGTCACCGCCGGTAACGGTTTCGGCGAGCACACCTACCTGAACCGCTGCCGTCACCACAACGTCGACGGCGCCGTGCTGATGGGCGTGTGGTCCGAGGACCCCGAAGCTCGGCGCCTGGTCCGCTCCGAGGTGCCCTGCGTCGGGGTCGACGTCGACCTCGGCGCCGATGCCGTGCTGGTGACCTCGGACAACGTCGCGGGCGCCGAGCTCGCGGTCCACCACCTGCACGAGCTCGGGCACCGCCGCATCGCCACCATCACCGGGCTCATCGAGACCCGGCCGTGCATCGACCGCCTGCGGGGCTACCGCAACGCCATCCAGACCCGCCGCCTGGCCTACCGGGACGAGTACGTGGCCTACGGCGACTACTACGTCGAGAGCGGCGCGCAGGCCCTCGACCAGCTGCTGGACCTCGACGAGCCGCCCACGGCCGTCGTCGTCCAGTCGGACCTCATGGCGGTCGGCGCGATCCGGGCCGCCAACGCGGCGGGGCTGCGGGTCCCCGAGGACCTCTCGGTGGTGGGCTTCGACGACATCGACATGGCGCCGCACTTCCGGCCGGCGCTGACCACGATCCGGCAGGACAAGACAGCGCTGGGCGCCCAGGCCGGCGCCGCACTGCTCCGCCGGGTCGAGCGGGAGCTGGACCAGCCGTCGACCGTGACGCTGCCGGTCCAGCTGATCGTGCGGGGCTCGACCGGCCCCCCGGTCACGTGATCACCGGATCTGACCAGTCCTGGCAACAGGCGACAGCAACACGAAGGGGGAGACACAAGGTGCGATTCGATACGAGGAGACGGACGACCCGAGCCGTCGCCCTACTGCTGGCCCCCGCGCTTTTCATGGCGGCATGCGGCGGGGACGACGACGACAGCGCGGGTGGCGACGAGGCCGCCCAGCAGGGCGGTGAGGTCACCATCTGGATCATGCCCAACGGCCCCGATCCGGTGCCCGACTTCGAGGAGCTCGTGGCTCCGTTCGAGGAGGACACCGGCATCGACGTGACCGTCGAGGAGGTCGGCTGGGACGTCCAGTTCGACCAGATCCGCAACGCCGCCACCACCGGCGAGGGCCCCGACATCACCCAGGCCGGCACCACCCAGGTGCCGTTCTTCGCGTCGCTCGGCGGCTTCGTCGACCTGACCGACCAGGCGAGCGACCTGGAGAGCAGCTACCCCGACGGCGTCTGGACCACCACCCAGGTCGCCGGCGAGGACGGGGTCTGGGCGATGCCGTGGTTCACCGAGGCCCGGGCCATCTACTACCGGACCGACGTGCTCGAAGCGGCAGGCCTCGACCCGGCCACGGCGTTCAGCGACTGGGACACCTTCCGCGAGTCGCTGCAGACCATCAGTGACACCGTGCCCGGCTGGGACGGCACCCAGGGCTGGCCGTTCGGCTCACCCGGCAGCCAGGCGTTCGACCTGGTCCACCACCTGTTCCCGATCATCTGGTCCTACGGCGGTGCCGAGCTGAACGACGACGACACCGAGTCGACCGTGGCCAGCGACGAGGCGGTCGAAGCGGTGACCTTCTTCGGCCAGCTGATCCGGGACGGCCTCTACGACCCGGCGACGCTGGAGCTCGACGGCACGGCGACCGAGAACGAGTTCAAGAACGGGAGCCTGGCCGTCTGGATCGGTGGTCCCTGGACCCTGGCCTCGACGGCCCGGGCCGACGACGAGAACTGGGTCGACGACGCCCGGAACAACGTCGGCATCGCGCCCATGCCCGCCGGGCCCCAGGGTGACGCCTTCACCTTCGTCGGGGGCTCGAACCTCATGATGTTCGACTCGTCGGACCACCAGGACGAGGCCTGGCAGCTGATGCAGTACCTGGCCCAGGACGACGTCCAGCTCCAGTACGCCGAGCTGTTGGGCATGTTCCCGTCGACCGAGAGCGCCCAGCAGGAGCGGGCCAGCGCCGACGAGAACCAGGAGGCGTTCTTCGAGGCCATCCAGCAGGGTCGGACCTACGACCCGATCCCGGCCTGGGGCGAGATCGAGAACACCTACAAGACGCACTTCGGCAACATCCTCGACGCCGCTGCCGGTGGCGGGGACTTCAACGAGGACACGGTGCGGTCCGAGTTGGAGGCCGCAGCGACCGAGGCCAACGACCTGTTGGCCCAGGCGAGCGGCTAGTCGAAGCCGACCTGGGGGGAGCGCGGGCTCGGGCGGGCCGGTCCGCGCTCCCCTCCGTCCCAGCCATGGCTGTCACCACCGAACCCACCGAGCCCACCCGACCCGCCGCGGACGGCGAAGGCGCCGAGGCCGACGACCGGTCGGAGCGGGACCAGCCGCCCCGGGGCCGGCGTTGGGGCCGCTCCCTGCGTTCCCGGCGACCCCGGCGCAAGGGGGGCCTCCAGACCCTGGAGCGGACCAGGCTGCCCTACGGGCTGATCGCGCCCGCGGCGATCTTCATGGTGCTGATCCACATCCTGCCCATGATCGGCGGGTGGATCCTGTCGCTGAAGCGGCTCAACACCTTCACCTTCTCGCAGCTCTTCGGGGCACCGTGGACCGGCCTCGAGAACTACCGGACGATCCTGTTCGACAGCGACAACGCGCTCCACCGGGGCTTCAACCAGGCCCTCCGGAACACCATCGTCTACACCTTCTGGACCGTCGGCCTGACCCTCGCCCTGGGCCTGGGGGTCGCTCTGCTGCTGAACCGTCCGATCCGGGGCCAGCGGATCATCCGGACCCTGATGCTGACCCCCTGGGTCGTGCCGAGCTTCGTCATGGCCACCTTGTGGCAGTTCATGTGGCGCAGCGACGTCGGCGTCATCAACGACATGCTCGTCGACTGGACCCACCTGCTCGACCACCGCCCGATCTGGCTGAACGGCCCCAACTCCCTGTGGGCCATCGTCATCCCCAGCGTCTGGCGGGGGATCCCGCTGGCGATGCTGATCTTCCTGGCCGGGCTGCAGGCCATCCCCGAGGAGCTGCTCGAAGCGGCCGAGATGGACGGCGCCGGGCCGTTCCGGCAGTTCCGCTACGTCACCTTCCCGCTGCTACGGCCGCTGTTCGCCGTGCAGCTGCTGTTCGGGGTGATCTACGCCTCGTACCAGTTCGCCGTGCCCTACGTGATGATGGGCTCCAACCCCGGGCCCCACGCCGACCTGCTGATGACGCTGGTCGTCCGGGAGTCCTTCTCCAACAACCTGGTGGGCTTCGGCGCCGCGGCGTCGACGCTGATGATGATCGGGATGCTGGTCTGGGTGGCCATCTGGTACGGCGCCTTCCGTCGAGACCTGGAGCTGGCCCGATGATCACCCGCCGCGCGGTCACCAAGCTCGCCCTCGACGCGCTGACCTGGCTGGTGCTGGCCCTGATGCTGGCCCCGATCCTGTACCTGGTGCTCGCCTCGCTGCAGGACAACCTGCGGCTGTCGACCGGCGAGTTCGACCTGTTCCATCCGACCTTCGAGGCCTTCCAGCGGATGTGGCGACGGGTCGACTACACGCACTTCCTGATGAACAGCATGGTCATCTCCGCGGTGGCTGCGCTGTTGGCCACGGCCTTCGCCAGCACCGCCGGCTACGCGCTGGCGCGGTTCCGGTTCCGGGGATCCCGTCCGTACGAGGTGTCGGTCATCGGGACCCAGCTGGTCCCGGGCTCGATGTTCCTGCTGCCCGTGTTCCTGGGCTTCATCTGGCTGCAGCAGAACACCTTCCTGCGGTTCCAGGACACCCGGACCGGCATGGTGATCGTCTACACGGCGTTCTTCACACCGGTGTCGATCTTCCTGATGCGGGCGTTCTTCGTCGCCATCCCCCGGGACCTGGAGGACGCGGCCCGGGTGGACGGCTGCACCCACTTCGGCGCCTTCGTGCGGGTGGTGCTGCCGGCCGCGGCGCCGGGCATCGCGGCGACCTTCGTCTACGCCTTCCTGTTCGCCTTCGACGAGGTGCTGTTCGCCTCGCAGCTCACGCAGGACGACGCCCGGACGCTCCCCATCGGCATCCGGCTGTTCCTCGGCGCCCACAGCGAGCAGTACGCCCAGCTGCTGGCGGCCGGGGTGGTGTCGACGCTGCCGATCATGGTGGCCTTCTTCGCCACGCAGCGGTGGCTGGTGAAGGGGCTCACCGCCGGAGCGGTCAAGGGCTAGGGGACGGCTCCTGCCAGCCCGCTAGGGACTCTCCGGCGCCACTAGGTTCGGCGCATCGCACGCGCTCGCAGTCGAGTCATCGCCAGGCGCCTGGTGGTCGCGGTGGTCGTCGTGGGCCAGCTGGTGCTGGTGGCCCGGGGCTACTGGTCCGACCACAAGGAGTTCGCGTTCCAGATGTTCCCGGAGGCGAGCACCTGGCGGGCCGACGTGGTGCGGGTGACCGCCGGCGGGGAGCGGATCCCGGTGAGCAAGCCCTGGGCGGGCTACCGGTGGAGCGACATGGTGGCGACCCGGGGACTGCGCTACCCCGACGTCCGCCACCACGCGGATGCCGGGGTCGACAACCAGCTGGCCTTCCTCGACGCCGCGCTGGACTGGGTCGCGACCCACACGCCGCGGGACCGCGAGACCGTGTACCTCGAGGCCACCGTGACCTACTGGTACAACGACGACGATCCCCGGGTCGTCGTCCTGCGCAGTCAGGACCGCAGCTGAGCACCGTGCCTGGGGCCCCGGTCACCGACGTGGATCCGGAGGCGGGCCGGGCCGGCCCCGACCGTCCCCGCCGCTCCGGTCTCCCCGGCATGCTGGACCGCTTCGACGAGCTCCTCGGCCGGCCCGTGAACCTGCGGGCCCTGGTGGTGCTGCGGATGCTGATCGGGCCGGTCGTGGTGCTGCACCTGTGGCCGTTCCTGTCCGACGCGCTGGACGGCCGGATCTACCGGGACGGCTTCTACGAGCCCTACGCGTCCTGGTATCCCGAGCTGCCGCGGGCGGTGTACATCGGGTTGCTGTGGCTCGCGGCAGCGGCGGCGGTGGCCATGACCCTGGGCCTGTTCGTCCGCGTCGCCACCGCCGTCACGTTCGCGGTCGTCGCCTACAACCTGCTGCTGTCCACGACCCACGTCCACAGCAACCGGGCCTACCTGGTGATCGTGCTGGGGATCCTGACCATGGCCGGCGGGCCGCGGACCGAGGTCGGGCCGGCGTGGCCGCTGTGGCTGCTGCGCTTCGAGGCCTCGATCGTGTACGCGGCGTCGGGGTTCAGCAAGCTGGTCGACCCGGACTGGTTCGGGGGCACGGTCACCTGGCTGCGCACGGTCCACGTGCGGGACGAGTTGGCCCGGTCGCCGGTTCCGGGGTCCGTCCAGCGGCTGTTGCTGGAGCGGGGGTTCCACACCGGCGCCGCGAAGGTCATCGTGCTCACCGAGCTGTTCATCGCGGTGGCGTTGTGGTGGCGGGGGACGCGCTACCTCGCGGCCTGGCTCGCGGTGTGCTTCCATATCGCCATCCAGGCGACGGCATCGGTAGAGGTGTTCTCGTATCTGGCCATCGCCGCGCTCGTGGTGTGGGCCGTACCGTCGACCCGGGACCGGATCGTGGTGATCGACCCCGCAGACCCCGGACATCGGCGCTTCGCGGCGCTCATCCGGTGGGGTGACCTGCTGGACCGGTTCCGGGTCGTCCAGGTTCGGCCCTCCCCGGCGGACGTTGGGCCGGGACGGGACGGACAGGATCCGGCTGACGAACGCCCGCGCCTGTACGTGATCGACCGGGACGGCACCCGGCTGGAGGGTTCGGCGGCCGCCGTGCTGGTGCTCAGTCGGCTGCCCCTGACCGCGTGGTTCGCTCTGCCCCTGCGGAGGTGGCGATGAGGCCGCTGGCCAAGTACGTGCTGGTCCTGCTGGGTGTGGGGCTGCTGGCGTTCGGCGCGATCGCGCCACCCGAGCACTGTCCCACGGTGACCAGCCCGCAGCTGAGGGCGGCCGCCACGGAGACCGTCGACTGGTTCGCCCGCAATCAGAACGCCGACGGGACCTGGCTCTACCTCTACGACGCGGACACCGGCACGGCGGCCCCCGACTACAACGTCGTCCGCCATGCCGGCGCAGTGATGGGCCTCTTCCAGGCGGCCGCGGCGGAGATCCCCGGAGCCCTCGAGTCGGCCGACGCCGGGCTGGCCTGGGCCCGGGACCGGCTGCTGGAGCGCCACGACTGGGCGGCGCTCAGCTACCGCGGCGAGACCCCCACCGGAGCCACCGCGTTGCTGGTGGCCGGCCTGGCCCAGCGGCGGGAGGCCACCGGCGACCGGTCCTACGACGACCTGCTCGAGCAGCTGGGCCGGTTCCTGGCCGACCAGGTCGAGCCGTCCGGTGCAGTGCTGGCCTACTTCAGCGTCGCGACCAACAAGCCGGTTCCCGGCGCCTACTCGAAGTACTACACGGGCGAGGCCTACTGGGCGTTGGCCTTCCTCCACCGGGTGTTCCCCGACGGCGGCTGGGGCGAGCCGGCGGGCCAGGTAGGGCACTACCTGGCCACCCAGCGGGACGACGCCGAGGGCTACTGGCCGGACCTGCCCGACCACTGGGCCGCGTACGGGCTGTCCGAGTGGACCGAACCGTTGACGGCCTCGGAGGTGGCGTACGCCCGCCGCCAGGCCGAGCTGTTCGGGTCGCAGGTGCGGTGGGTCAGCCAGCGGTTCGGGCCCTGGGGGCTGCTGGTGCGCGGACCGCACCAGCCTCGGGGCGGCGGGTACGGCGTCGTGGGCGAGGCGCTCACCGGGCTGTGGCGGGTGAGCGCCCGGGACCCCCGGCTGGCGAGCCTGGAGGGCCCGCTGTCCGAGCGGGCCCAGTGCCTCGCGGGGCTCGCCATCGAGGCCCAGAGCCAGACCGGCAGCGACCAGGTGCGGGGGGCGTGGTTCCGGGACGGGTCGACCCGGATGGACGACCAGCAGCACGCGCTGGCGGCGCTGCTGCGGACGGTCGCCATCGTCGACGCCGACGACACCAGCCGGTCGGCGGCGCCCTTGGCCCTGTGGGCCGTCGCCCTGCTGGCGATGATCAACCCCCTGCGGCTGGCCTTCGCCCTGCCCCGCTACCGGCCGTCGGCCCCCGTGCCGTCGGCGCCGACCCCCTCTGCGCCGAACCCCGCCGCCGCACCTCCGCCGCCGGCACCCGGCGAGGCCGGTGCGGTTGGTGCTGGTCAGGCCGGTGAGTCGTCGCCCGCTGGTGTGGTGCCTCCCCCCGGCGGGGCCGGTGCGGTCGCGCCCGCCGGCGTCCGCGGGACGGCCGTCCATCAGCCTGGTGGGGCGAGCTCCCAACGGGATGTGGTCCGGTTGGCGGCGCTCGGGGGTGGGTTCGGGGCGCTGCTGGTGCTGGTGCTGGCGGTGGCCAGCATCCCGCTGGTCGAGGCCATGAACGTGAGCAACCCGGCCCTCCGCATCGCGGCCGGTTCGGTGGGCGCCATCGTCGCGGTGGCGGCCCTCTCGGCGCCGCCGCCCCGGCCCGAGCTGGGCCTCAGTGGCTGGCGGGCGGTG
>Ga0209382_10004623_pt1 | contig 18293 bp, 21 predicted proteins | sample SoiMetdeltSBSDD5_FD_187599 | JGI IMG/M metagenome (GOLD analysis project Ga0209382, IMG submission 187599) | Bulk soil microbial communities from a Populus tree surrounding site in Tennessee, USA - Soil MetaG P. deltoides SBSDD5 (SPAdes) (version 2) | ecosystem: Environmental > Terrestrial >...
CTAGCGAGGTTCCGACGGGGAACAGTCCTGCTGAGCGTAGCGTTTTCCATCATTCAGGAGGACAGGACATGGCCACGCGAACAAGTGATGCCCCCGGTGTGATGACTGGAAAACCGCTGATTGAGAGCGACCGGGTGGAGGGCACTACGGTTTATGACCGAAATGGCAACAAGATCGGTTCTGTAAAGCGTCTGATGATCGACAAGATGAGCGGACGCGTCGCCTATGCGGTCATTGCGTTTAACACCTTCCTTGGCCTTGGAGGCGAGGAAAATACGCTCCCCTGGAGCAAGCTCGACTACGACACGAGTTTGGAAGGGTTCAGGGCCGACGTTACTAAGGAACAAGTGACTGGCGCGCCGGATTTCTATCGCCATGACGACTATGCCTGGAATGATCGAGAGCGCGAGTTGGAGCTACACGATTACTGGCGCGCTCGACCATATTGGGGACCTTAATTGGGGGGTGAAAACTTTCCAAAGAAGCGGAACTTTCGCCCAACCAAGTTGTTGCAGAATATGGACGTGCAGGACGCTGACGTACGCGCCCGATTTGCTGCACTGGCTGATCCGACCCTGCCGGTGAAATCTCTTTTTGCCCTCAAGCAAATTGCCGGGGCGCTGGAAAGCGGCTTCCTAACGCTTATAGGGGCAAGACGAGCAGCAACTTATTTCTCTCCGGATTGTGCTGCAATATTCAATGATGCTGTGTATGCACGGGGTATGATCTCGGCAATCGAAATGATCCTGCAGGAGCGTTATCCAGCGCGGTTTCGGGCTGATGTCCCACGCTGAACACCCGGATCGCGCAAGGGCTTCTCGTAAGGGTCTAGCTTCGTAAGTTCCAAGGCAATCTCCGAATGATTGCGCAACATAGCCAAGGCCCGCTGTTCTCTCCGCAACTCAGCTTCGGCCATCTCGGTTGGGCGGCCTTTACGCTTGAGCTCTACGATAAGCTGGTTCTGTTTAACGATGCGCTGTGCTGGGACTTCAATCGCTTTGGCCAAAAGTTACAAACTGACGGCCTCTTTATCTGTATCTGGGTCTGCCGCCTTTAAGCGCTCTCACACGGCTTCGCTTGTTTAATCCCCCGAATAGGGACGCGGTGCGAGATGAACGGCACCTCACAACGCTGTTCATCTGGCGTTCATATATCTGTTTGAAATCAGGGATTAAATTGGAACCGACCAATGCTCCGGCCGTTGTCTGCATATCTCATCTCAACGAAAGGAATGAGTTATGAATGCTTTTGCAAAACATGCCTCAATTGTCTCAGCGCTTGCGCTGATGACGGTCGGCTCGGCTGGCTTGGCAAATGCTCAGTCGAAAAGCTACGGCGACAACAACAACTACTGCGCCGAAAACCCCGGCAAGTGTGGCCCAGAAATGAACAAGTCGGGCGCGGGCGATGACGAGCAGGGCTATACCAAAAAGCGCCGGATTCAACGTGACGACGAACAGTCTAGCTCGAATGAGTCCGATCAGCCCCGCCGGATGAAGCAGGCTCAGTCGGATTGGAAATATGACTCCAATCGACATCAGCGTCGCCGTCACAAGGACGATGAGTTCCGCTTCTATTTTGGCGGCTTCTGGTATCCCCAGCCCTACTGGCAGGGCTATGGCTTAGTCGGTGCGCCTTATCGGATTGGCTGTGCCGAGGGTCGTTCCATCGTGCGCGATCGCGGATTTTACCGCGTGCGTACGCTTGAGTGCCAGGGAAGGACGTTTACTTATATCGGTCGTCGCCATGGCGATACCTTTAGGGTTATTCTGAACTCTCGCACGGGCCGCATTGTGGATGTCGACCCCGTCTAACCAAACAACTTGAACCATAAAGTGCAGCCCGGTCAGCAATGACCGGGCCTTTTTTTCCCGAACTGCTAGCAGCTGCGGTGCTAAGAATGAGACGGCTCAAAGAGATCAGCAGCGGGGTCCGCCCAACCAAAGAACTCAGTTCCGTTCTCGGTCACAATGCGATAACCGTCCACTTTTCCTGGGAGTTCACCAGAATCGATGACGCCTTGCGCCGCGGATGCTACTGCCTCCAGGGAATGGCTCTCATGCTGAATGGAGCCGAGCACCTTAGGTGCCTGACCATCGCCCCACCTGAGGATCTCAATGGTGACTTTCATGGGATTTACCGCATCAAACCGCCAATAAGTGCCGTTGCCTTCCAAATGCTCAGAAAGCACGAGAAGTTCCAAGGCACTTAAATATTCCGATAACGGTTGCGGTTCCATCACCCGCCTAACGCATAGCAAAGCTGAACCCGGGACCAGCCCGTTAGCAACCTGGCCGACTTGGAAACCTTTACCGTCTCGTGGTGTTGGCGTTTACGTGCGGCGACCCAGGGGAGACTCTGGGATGCAATGCCCCGCAGAAAGCCAGTCTACACGCCGGACGAGGTGAAGGTACTTCTCCAGGTTTTCCAGTCAATCTGGGATGAGCTCGTGCAAGCTGGCCGAGTTCAATCCAACGATGTGAAAATGCGCCAATATGTATCGGGTCTGGTGATGACACACGCTGCGCCGGATTATCTGAACGTCGAAGTTATCAAGGAGCAAGTGCGACGTTCTCTAAAACTAGTAAACTGGCCTAGGTAACGATGACCTTGGCACCTATCCTGACACGATTGTAGAGGTCTATGACCTCCTCGTTCATCATCCGGATGCAACCTGACGAAACCGCCAAGCCAATTGACCAGGGCTCCCGGGTTCCGTGGATTCGATACAGGGTGTCCTTGTTCCCGTTGAACAAGTAAAGAGCCCTCGCGCCGAGCGGGTTGTCCGGACCTCCCGGCATTCCGTCGGCAAATTTGGCGGCCAAAGGGTCCCGCTGGATCATTTCGGCCGGTGGCTTCCAGGCCGGCCATTCAGCCTTGCGGCCGACTTTGGCAACGCCGCGCCAGGCAAAACCGACGCGGCCGACGCCGACGCCGTAACTAATCGCCATGGCATCGGGAAGCACATAAAACAACCGACGTTCGGAGGTATTTACAATGATGGTGCCCGGTGCCTCGCCAGTTTTCAACGCAACGGTGGTTTTGGTTTTATACTCACGCCGGTAAGGAGGACTAAAATTAAACGGTTTGTCATGAGCGTAAGAAGCTGGAGATGCCACCAACAGTGCAAGCCCAGAAAAGCAGAACGTCCGTCTGAGCATTGCTGACCCCTCTAATAACAACAATTAAGGCTATCTTGCACTCCAGAATGGGTGAAGGTTCGGGATGAAATCGAGGTTAATTGCTAAATCGGGGAATTTGGTTTGCGTAGGTATATGCTCGATGATTCTCTGCTTTGTAATAACGCATTCATTAATCAATGGAGCCGTGCTCGTCTCCAACCCGCGGCAACGAAGCGCTATCGATACTCAATGGTCATGTTTTGGACCTGATCACCAAAGTGCCGGTCCACCCAGCCGACGAATGCAGAGAGCAGTTGCCAATCGGCAGAACTCACCCTCGCTGTCACTGCCTCCGAGGGTTCACGCTTCAGTTTGATGCGGCCCTTGAACCGCACATGCTTCCATGTCGCTTGATTTGCGGTTTTCGCACCCACGCGACTGAAGGCACCGGCACGTTGCTTGCGGATGCCGGCTTCCTTCTTGACCATGGCGCTGTACAGCCGACTACCGCCTACTGGAGTAATCTGAACCAGCTTCATTGGAGCACCTAACCAGCATAGCCTAGCTCAAGTTATGCTCCAGAGCCACATTTGCACGGTTTCACGTAGAATGGCTTACTCGGGTGTCGAGGATAAAACTTTCTTAACCTCAGTCAGCTCACTGGTAAGGGCGTTGATTTTGACCGAGAATCTCTTTCCTTTGCGAGTGGCTGAAAAATGATAAATCTTGCCATTACAGCTTTTGGTTTCAATATCCTCGAAGCCATACTTGCCGATAATTGACTTTGCCTTATTGCAGTTTTTGGATGAAGCCTCATTTGCTTCCGACACACGATCGAGGGAAGCTACCTTTCTATTGTCAGCAAGGCGCTTGGCCTCCTCGGCCTGACGCTGCTTCGCGGCGGCTTCCGCCGCTAGACGCTGGCGCTCAACTTCCTCCGCCTGACGCTGCTTCTCAAGCGCAAGCGCCGCTTCCTGAGCCTTCCGCTCTTCTTCGGCCTGACGCTGCTTCGCGGCGGCTTCTGCCGCTAGACGCTGGGCCTCCTCAGCCTGACGCTGTTTCACGGCTGCTTCCGCCGCTAGACGCTGGCGCTCGGCCTCCTCGGCCTGACGCTGTTTCGCAAGTGCAAGCGCCGTTTCCTGAGCCTTCCGCTCTTCTTCGGCCTGCCGCTGCTTCGCGACGGCTTCTGCTGCTAGACGCTGGCGCTCCGCCTCTTCGGCCTGACGCTGTTTCGCAAGTGCAAGCGCCGCTTCCTGAGCCCTCCGCTCTTCCTCGGCCTGACGCTGCTTCGCGGCGGCTTCTGCTGCTAGACGCTGGCGCTCCGCCTCCTCGGCCTGACGCTGCTTCGCAAGCGCAAGCGTCGCTTCCTGAGCCTTCCGCTCTTCCTCGGCCTGACGCTGCTTCACGGCGGCTTCTGCCGCTAGACGCTGGGCCTCCTCGGCCTGACGCTGCTTCGCGGCTGCTTCCGCCGCTAGACGCTGGCGCTCCGCCTCCTCGGCCTGACGCTGCTTCTCAAGCGCAAGCGCCGCTTCCTGAGCCTTCCGCTCTTCCTCGGCCTGACGCTGCTTCACGGCGGCTTCTGCCGCTAGACGCTGGGCCTCCTCGGCCTGACGCTGCTTCACGGCTGCTTCTGCCGCTAGACGTTGGCGCTCCGCCTCTTCGGCCTGCCGCTGCTTCACGGCGGCTTCATTGAGAGCGGTCACTGTGGCCTTGTCGATCCGGCCGGTCCGCTCGATGCCGTTCGCCTTCTGGAAGGCTTTGATCGCTTTTGACAGTTCTTTGTCCAGTATCGATTCCAGGTCGAGTGGATTGGACACCTTGTCGGCAGCATGTCCCAGCATCCAGGCAAAGGAATTGTCCTCGCTTAGAAATCCGAGCTTCACCATTCGCGCCCGGATCATCGGGACACGCGCGTCCCGTTCGCCGACCTTGACCCGCTCGCCAGCTGGAATAGGTTCTGCATCGGTAAGGTTCGCTTCTGTCCGCGATTCCGTCACTGCTAGACGCTGGCGCTCAACCTCCTCGGCCTGACGCTGCTTCTCAAGCGCAAGCGTCTCTTCTGCGGCTATCAATTTCTCTATCTCCGCCTGTCGAGCCGCTTTCTCGGCGAGCCGCTTCTTGAGTTCGTCTGCATCGACTACCGCGACAGCCATGCTGTCATCCAGCCGACTCTTTGTTTTCAACTCACCGCCGTTGAATAATTCAAAAACCTCCTCTGGTTTTTTTCTTTTTTCCCCAGCTTGTCGAGCCGCTTCTGCGGCCAGGTATTTTCTTATCTCCCTCCGCCGAGCCGCCTCCCTAGAGAGCTGGTTCTTGATCGGGGCCGTAGCCGCCGTGCTGTTTCGCCGTTTCTTCGATTTTGCTTGAGCAAGGGCCTCATCTTCGTTGAGTAAATCAAACATCGACCTTGGCCTCGATTGACTGGTTTTGATGGGGGTCGATGATTTGACCAGTTTCCGCTTTTTGCGGGGAGACTGATAAGAATCCTCCTCGACAGTAATAATGTAATATCGGGAAAAGTTCTGGGAGGTCCCGGCCTCTGTTTGCCGAGCCAGGAGGCCACCGAGCGTTATGCCGATCATTGTCGAAAGGGCTAAAATAACTCGGATGTTCAATTGAACACCTCACCTGGACAGCGCCGCAACAGGGTAGCAGTTCAAACCGTTCTGCCCGGATCCCCCGGAGACCGACTTGAAAATAAAATGATCGATTATCTCGTAATTACAAGACCTGAACCGCGCGATTTCTATGCCATCTTGCAAACGCCTTTCGCGACGTAGTGACGTCTGTCAAGCGGGTGAGTTCAACTGGCGGACCAGTGCCGATCGGGTACCACGACCAGCTTTCCGACGAACTTTTTTGCCATGAACGCCCGTTGAGCTTCATGAAAAGCCGACAAGCGATAGACGCCTGCTACAAGTGGCTTGAGTGCTCCCGCTTCAATGTAGTGGTGAACACGCATGAAAGCAGCACGGGTTCCCTGTGAGGAGCCGTGTAATTCCAAATGCTTCAGGTACAGGGTGCGCAAGTCGAACTGCACCACCGGGCCGCCAATCGCCCCCGCGGTTATATACCGCCCATGCGTCCTGAGGGCCTTGAGGCAGAGGTTGAAGAGCGAACCCCCAACCAGATCTGCCGCCACATGAAAGAGCTCCCCACCGGTCGCTGTGTACAACCGGTCAAATATTGCAGGATCAGTCCGATTGAAGGCTTGGAGGGCACCCACCTCCTTAACAGCCTGCTCTTTGCCTGGCCCAACAAGGGCAATAGGTACGGCCCCGCGCAGGCGTGCGAGCTGAATGATGGCCGACCCCACACCACCTGAGGCACCAGTCACTAGGATACGCTCACCAGAGCTAAGCCGTGCCCGGTCTAGCATGTGCTCGGCAGTCAAATAGGCGCAGCAAAATGTGGCCAGTTCAACATCACTGAGATCGCTATGGATCGGATGAGCGTTTTCAGCCGGGAGAGCCATGTATTCAGCATAGCCACCATCGCGGCCATGTCCCATATAGTCGATATCACCGAGATAATCGTCGGCCGCGTTGTAAATGCTGAAATCGACCATCACGCGCTCACCGAGGCGGCCGGCAGGAACTCCCTCTCCAACAGCCGCGATATAGCCGACCGTGTCACAACTCTGTATGCGCGGAAAGGTGAGTGTGTTGCGACCACGGCGCCATGATGACATGGCATTAGGGTCGTCCTCTGTACCATAGGCGCCCTCACGCACCCAAACATCAGTGTTGTTCATGCCACAGGCGGCGACCTCAATTGTCACTTCGCCGGGTGCTGGCTTAGCAACAGGATAGTCGTCAACATAAACGAGTTTGTCTGAGCCTCCATGACCGGTAAGAAGCACCGCCTTCATCTGCTTAGGCAGACTATTCTGCATCACGCCTAACTCACTCTTCAGAAGCACAACGGTGACGGATAATCTACTGGTTATGTTTTAGAAAGACAAAGAAGCAGGACCTAACCCGTAAAGAAATGTTTGGTAGGCAACCGCGACGATCAGCCGACGCGTGCCGCGGGAATTGGTAATTGGATTTTGGAGGAACAAAATGGTGAAACCAATTATGAACCTCGACGATGTCGAGTATGATGATATCGAAGAAAACGGCCTCTACACTTCAAGCCGCGGCCAAATCAGCGATCACATCGGAGCCCAGAAGCTTGGCTACAACCTGACGGTATTGCCACCAGGCAAGGCCCAGTGCCCCTTCCACTGCCATCATGGTGAAGGAGATGTTTTTCTGATACTTGAAGGCGAAGGCGAGCTGCGCTTCGGCGACAAAAGATACCCGATCCGCAAGCACGATGTGATCGCGTGCCCAACTGGCGGCCCGAACGTAGCACACCAGATCATCAACACCGGCAAGACGACGATGCGGTATCTCGCGCTGTCGACGCTGGTCGATGTGGAGACGTGTGAGTACCCGGATTCGCAGAAAATCCTCATCGTGACCGGACAGCGCGGCGTGAACGGCCTTCGAAAGATGTTCCGCGCCGAAAACACCGTCGACTACTATGACCGCGAAACGCTCTAAACGAGTTAACTTATGCTCAAATAATCGCCACATGTACACGCATAGCATCCGTGGAGATAAGGAATGGTCCGCGTCACAGGCATTGATCATCTGGTCATTCGGGTGAGCGATTTTGACAAGTCGAAGGAATTTTACGGCCAGCTATTCGCATTTATGGGGTTTGAAATTTCTGATGAATATGACGATGCGATTGGCTGGACGAATGGTAAGACGCGGTTTTGGATTGGGCCTGCTGATGCAAAGGGCAAGAAGCGAAGGTATCGCATTGGTGATGTCGGTTTTCATCACTATGCTTTTCAGCTCCGTAGCCGGAAGGACGTGGACGCTCTGGAGTCGTTTCTCAGGGAACACGGTGTAAAAATTGTAGACGCCGCTGCTGAGTATTACGACGACTACTATGCAGTGTTCTTTCTCGATCCGGACGGTTTGAAGCTCGAAGGCATGAAATATGGCGAGCGCCACGCACATGCTGCTCTCAGACGGGCCCAGCTGCATAAGAGGAAAAGGAGGGGCCGAGCCCCGAAAGTCGGCCTGAAATAATCGATTGTTCGGAGCAGCCATGAATAAGATTTACCCAACTGTGTGCCAGGCCATCAGCGATTTCGCGACACTGACAATGGCGCCAGGTATGAGGTCGGTCGTTTCGTCATAACGGGAGAGACAAGAATGAAGGCTATAAAGATTGGTGCGCCCGGCGGCCTTGATCACCTTGAACTCGTTAACATGCCCGAACCAGAAGCTCCCGTCGCTGGCGAGATCCGCGTCCGACTTCACGCGAGCTCGCTCAACTACCACGACTATCGGGTGGTTAGCGGGGCCAATTCAAAGAACGTGGGCCGCATCCCGATGGCGGACGGCGCCGGGGTTGTGGAGGCGGTCGCCGATGGCGTCGCAGAGTTTGCTGTGGGTGATAATGTCGTGTCCACATTCTTTCCTACGTGGCTGGATGGGCGCCCCGACGTAGGAGACTTCTCCACGGTGCCCGGCGACGGCGTCGACGGCTACGCGCGTGAGGCCGTGGTACGCCCCGCGAGCTGGTTCACGAAGGCACCACAAGGCTACAGCCACACCGAGGCGGCAACACTAACCACCGCCGGACTCACCGCTTGGCGGGCGCTTGTAGCTGACGGAGGGCTCAAGGCGGGGGATAGTGTGCTCATCCTTGGCACCGGCGGCGTCTCAATTTTTGCTCTCCAGTTCGCTAAGATCATGGGTGCGACTGTGATCATTACCTCCTCATCAGATGAGAAGCTGGAGCGAGTGCGTGCTATCGGTGCCGATCATACCATCAACTACAAGGCAGAGCCAAAGTGGGATAATGCCGTGCGAGGCATCACCGATGGACGGGGTGTCGATCATGTCATCGAACTTGGCGGCCCAGCCACGCTTCCGCAATCGATCGCGGCGGTGCGCGTTGGCGGTCATATCTCACTCATCGGGACCCTCACCGGATTGAGTGGAGAGATCCCGACAGCGGCGATAATGATCAAGCATGTGCGGCTACAGGGGCTGATCGTCGGCAACCGCCGTCAACAGCATGACATGGTTCGCGCTATTGAAACCACCGGGGTGAAGCCCATAATCGATCGCACGTTCGGCCTCGAGGCGCTCGCCGAAGCCTTTCGCTACCAAGAATCCGGTAAACACCTAGGGAAGATTTGTCTGGAGTTTTAGCTTCAGGCTTCTCGCTGCGCGGTATGTATGCGCGGATGAAGATGGCTCATCAACGTCTCCGTCATGCCAGGCTTAGTGCTGGTGGAATGTTTTGGTTGAGGCGGAACAAGTTCGTTGGGTCGTACTTCGCCTTCAAGGCCGTGAGCCGGGAGTACTTGTCGGGGCCATAGGCGGCTCGCACTCGATCTTGTCCCTCCTCACCAAGGAAGTTCATATAGACCCGGCCGGTCGATAGGGGATTGATTGCTTCCCAAAAGTGGCGGGCCCATGAGATGTGCTGCTCGCTCGCTTGCCGGTCGGCCCACACCGCATTGATGTTGAGAGCATGTTCTGCGTTACGATCCTCAAAAGCCGAATCCGCGCCATCGACTCTTCGGATAGCACCGCCAAGATGAAATAAAATCGTATAGGAGCTCGGCGACGGCGCCTGCCACGCATGCGCAATCAGTGTATCGATGGTCGCGTCGCTGAGCGGCCCGAAATAGTCGGACTTCCAATAATAGTTGAGGCCGTGGGGCACACTCGCATCGAACATACCCTGGTGGGCGGTGTAGGCTGTTGGTTGGATCAAATCGATGAGGGGGTCGCCGAAATGTCGCAGTGGAGCGAGGATCCGCTCTCCATGTTCGAGAGGGCCGGCATAGCAGACGGAGATAATAATGACGGCGCGGCCGTGGAGATGCGAGGGCAGGAAGGGTGCCGGCGGCGCCTTTCGAAGATTGACAATTGTCGTCAGCTCCTCTGGCGCGGCTGCGATATAATCGCGGTAAAACCGGAGTACGTTACGTGCCTGTTCGGCAGGGTGCAGGATTACACCTGCCAGCACACGTGGGCCGACGGGATGCACGTGATATTCAAACTCTGTAACAATGCCAAAGTTACCGCCCCCGCCTCTAAGTCCCCAGAAGAGATCGGGGTTCTCGCTGCTATCTGTGTGTAGGCATCGTCCATCTGCTGTAACAACGGTTGCTGCGGCGAGATTGTCGCAGGTCAGCCCGTGTCGGCGCATGAGCCAGCCAATCCCACCGCCCAAAGTGAGTCCCGCAATACCCGTGTGCGTGACAATCCCGCCGGTGGTGGCGAGGCCAAACGCCTGCGTCGCGCCATCAAACTCGCCCCAAAGTAATCCCGGCCCGGCATGCACCATTTGGCGGGCGGGATCAATTGCGATGCCCTTCATGGCGGATAGGTCCACCACGAGCCCATCCTCACAGATTGCGGTGCCCGCAACATTGTGGCCACCGCTGCGGATTGCAAGCGGTAGTCCTTCCTCGCGTGCGAAGTTGACACAGGCGATGACGTCGGCCGTACCCGTGCAACGCACGATGAGAGATGGATGGCGATCAATCATTCCATTCCAGATCCTGCGGGCCTGCTCATAACCAGCGTCACCGCGTAGCAGCACTTCGCCGCGAAGCCCTGCTATGAACGAGGCAAGGCTTGGGTTACTGCCGAGGACAGGCGGTGCTGCATCTATCTGTGTATGGGTCATGGCATGCTCCGCTTTATGCTCAGGAGGTGAGTGTCCGCCCAACTTTTGAATGAGACAAGTTCAATATCTGCACTAGAATGCGGCTCAGCAGGCGATAAACTAAGCCGATGAAGGGCTATGGACAGTACTGCCCGATTGCTAAGGCAGCAGAGATTTTTGCCGAGCGTTGGACCCCTTTGGTCCTCCGCGAACTTGCCGCGGGTAGCCGGCACTTCAACGATCTGCGGCGCGGTGTGCCGCTTATGTCTTCATCCCTGTTGTCGCAGCGTTTAAAGCGGCTCGAGGTGGAAGGTGTGATCGAGCGCCGACCAGCGGAAACCGGTCATGGCGGCGAATACGTCCTCACTGCCGCGGGTCGTGAGCTTGAGCCGCTGATCAGGATGATGGGCGACTGGGGCGCTCGCTGGGTGCGTAGCCGGCTCGCGGCGGATGATCTCGATGCCGGCCTCCTCATGTGGGACATGCGGCGCAGGGTCCGGCCAGAGCAATTTCCGGCACGGCGCGTCGTAGTCGGGTTCGAGTTCCTTAATGAAGTCAAGAATAGACGGCGCTGGTGGTTGGTCAGCGAAGGCAGCGCCGTTGATCTCTGTATGACTGATCCTGGTTATGAGGTGGATCTCTTCATATTGACGGATGTGCATACGATGACGGCCGTCTGGGCCGGAGATCTGAGGTTGGGACAGGCGATCGCATCGGGTCATCTTGAGGTGCAGGGGCCAAACCGACTCAAGGCAAAGCTTGGCTCGTGGTTCGGTCTCAGCCCGTTTGCGGCAATCAAGGATCAGCGGGCTTGAACCGATGTGACATCAACTCGACGATAAGAGTCACTTGCTGATGATACTAAGTGGATCACCGCAAGACGCCATCGGCATTCCACCTGATACTTCCGCTTGCCAAGCCATATCTATCTCGCGGCGCCGACCCGGGGTTCGCATGAAATGTTCCATCATCTGGGGACGCTCTGCCAGTTGCTGGGCGTAGAAACGGCTTAGTGCCGTTATGATCCGGCCACGTAGGCCAAGCTGATCGTCCGCAAATTTCAACATTAGGGAGTTTGGCCAGGCCTGTGGGCGCAGCTCTAGCAACCGCCCAAAAATGCGTTCCTCGCTGAGCTGAGGGTTGGACTGGGTCATCAGCATGACCATCGCCGCGGTAGAACGAGAGACGCCCATATGGCAGTGAACCAGCAAATGGGCCTTCTCTCGAGTAGTTCCGTCCTCGGCCAGTAGACGGCCGAAGTCCAATATGGCCTCAACGTGCTCAGGTTTTGGGAGCACGAGGTCTGGTCCTGCTTCGATCGCATCATGAAAATGCAGCGTGGTCCGGTGATGGGGGTCGTAGGCCGAGAATACCTCAGGCTCTGGCCATTCTGGATCGAGAAGGGAGAGAACATGCGTCACACCCCTGGAGCTGTGATGCGCTAGTTCTTCAATCCCGCAGATGGTCAGGAGTGATATGGGAATCGGTGTCATAAGCGTACTTTAGGTGGATCAGCTCAGCACTTCCACTGGTTAGGTTACAAAACGATAATGCCCAGGCGAGCGGCGTGAGCGACTGCATCGGTGCGGCCGACGGCGTCGAGCTTGTCCAAAAGCGAGCGAACATGAAATTTGGCCGTGTGAACGGAAATGCCCAGGCGGTGAGCGATCATTTTGTTTGACGCCCCTTCGGCAAGGAGGGTCAAAACTTCGAGTTCTCTCGGTGTCAAGGAAATGTCACCGTTTTCCGATTCATCTCGGCCGGCGACAACCACCACCGCATCAGCGGCTTCGCCGGGCGCGACAAGCTCAAGACCCGGCACATCGGCAAGGATCGCGGCAAGCCGGTCGGCAATTTCCGGATCACCGACCTCGATCGCTAGCCGGAGGGGAGCCGAGGAGTCGTGCTTCAATCGCTGGCCCTTTGGCCGATGGTCAATCGAACCTGTCGTGTTTCTCCGCCTCGCCGCAAGCCGAACGTAACCTCTTTTCCGATGCCATCGGGGCCGAGTGCCTGCAGAAGGGATCTGACGTCGCGGAGCGAGGCATCATTCCACGTCATAAGAACATCGCCTTGCTGAATGCCTGCCGCATGCCCTGGCCCTTTCGGATCGACGCTCATCACCATCGCCCCCCGGCCCTCATCGCCCTCGACTGTCACTGGCTGGAGGCCGAGCCCGAGATAACCGCGCGGGATATACCCATGGTCGGCAAGCGTCGCCGCCGCCCGCTCGATCGTGGCACTTGGAATTACTAGAACCCGATGGCGAGCGCCAAACACCACCATACCGAGAGGCTCTGCGGAAGCGTTAAAGGCAAGGCCTCCCTGGGCATTCGGCTGCAGACGAAGATCGAGCTCGATCCTTGCGTCGATGTGGCCGCCGCGCAGCGAGCGCCAGGGACCGGAGGCGCGAGCAATCACTCCGAGCGCTACAATGGAATCTCCCTCCTCAGCTCCCAAGGTAATGGCGACATGACCGGCTCCAACCGCAGGCGCAGCGAGCGCCACGGGTGTGAGATCAGGGCCATCCACGCGCAGCAGTGCCACGTCCGTCGATGGATCACGCCCGACCACATTGGCTGCAGCGACATTTGCAGGAGATGCTATTTCGAATTCCTTCTCCTCCGGCAGAGCTTCATCGGCTGTGACGATAAGCCCTGGCCGCCAGACAAAGCCGCTCGACCGAGACCGGCGAGAGTGAACGGAAACGATGGAATGCGCGAATCTCGCTGACAATGCCGAAATGGCGCTGGAGAGATCTGCAAGCGATGCGAGGGATGTGTCGGTCATTACCGGCCTCCTGATATTGCTTTTGCTTCAATGTAGGGAGTGCCTAAGGTGCCGCCTACTGCCCGGTTGGGCAGGTCGGGAGAGAAGAGCCGGGACGCCATTATTCATCTCAGGTCTGGCAATGGCTAATTTCATGCTGATCCTTGAAAGGACCAGTACAAACGGGCGGCGCCCTTTAGCTTGAGTCTTGGGCAAGAATAAGCTTAGTTTTGCGGATACTGGAGAAGCAGTCATAAGCCATCCGCACTTCACAGTCATCGAAGCCCCATCCGTGCTTGGTCTGTTTCCAAAGAGCGTTGAGAGACTCCCGGAAGTCTTGTTGACTAAGGGTTTTGGCGAGAGGTTGGAGGCCCGGCACGCTGGGCGCGTTGAACCGCCCCCATATGAAGATCGTCGCGATCCAGAAACGATGCTTCTCAACCCCAAGGGCATTGCCGATTATTCGAAGGCACTTGCCGATGCTGTGGGGCGCGCAATTGACGCCGGGGAGTTCCCCATCGTTCTGGGCGGCGATTGCTCGATTGTGCTCGGTTGCTTGCTCGCGCTTAGACGCCGAGGCCGCTATGGGCTCCTGTTCCTAGATGGTCACGCGGACTTCTACCAACCTGAGGCCGAACCGAACGGTGAAGCGGCATCCATGGACCTTGCGCTGTCCACTGGGCGCGGACCCGCTATCGTAGCTGATCTGGAAGGCAGGGGTCCGCTTGTTCGGGACGAGGATGTGGTTGCATTCGGGCGCCGAGACGCCGAGGATGCCGAGGCACACGGCAGCCAACGTATCGAAGATAGTGCAATCAGGGTTGTCGATCTCGCAGAGGTTCGGAAACGTGGCGCGGCCGAGGCAACCCGCCGCGCCATTGAGCATCTGTCCGGACCCAAGGTAGCCGGCATCTGGGTGCACCTCGATGCTGATGTGCTCGACGACGCTGTTATGCCGGCTGTTGACTACCGAATGCCGGGCGGCTTGTCGCTGGAGGAGCTAACAAAAGTCCTTCGGGTCGCGATTGCTTCGGGCCGAGCGGTCGGCCTCAACATCACCATCTTCAATCCAAGACTCGACAACGACGGCTCAATCGCAGCGGCATTCGTCGATGCCTTAACAAAGGGGCTACGGTCGTGATTCACTGGCCCACTAAAGCCCGAGTAGGTAACGTGACGACCATCACTACGGTGTGACTACGTAGTTCGGTGAAGCTCCCTGCCGAGCATCAGTCGGCGAGCGATGTCGGCGGTCTGCAGAGCGGCGCGCTCGCTCGGCGAATGGGCGGCCAGATAGCGAGAGACAGCAACAAGAATATGACGACCCTGGTCGCCATTGCCCCATTCGCGAAACTGCTGCACACCCGCCTCGAGCATCTGGTATGCGTGAAAGCCCGCATCCTCGCGCAGCAATGCAAGCGCAAGCGTCGCGATAAGGGCCTCGGCCGAGTGACCAAGGATGAGGTGGCGGGCAACGAGCCTTGCGGCGGTATCGATCTGGTGCTGGTGGTCAAAGGCATCGAGCAGAGCAGAGCGGATTTCCTCGGCAGTAATGGGCAGTTCATCGAGTCGTCTGCCGGCCTCACCAGGCAGGGGTGCTGGTGGAACGTTCAGGTATCGAGCGAGATAAAGCGCCATAGCCCCATGCAGGAGACCGCGCACGGCTTCGACAGATCCAGTCGCGACGGCCGTCTCGCTGCCGATCCGCTTGAGGGCCTGGTGAACGGCGTTTGCATAGGTGAAGACGTGGTGAGCAGTCTCCCAGTCGGCGTGCTCATTGGCGGTGCCGAAGCGCGCAACCCTGAGTGCTGCCGCATAGGCAAGCGCCCGACCGAGATCGCCGGGAGAGGCCCCAGCCTGCGCTGCGGCTTTGAGCGCATCGATGATCGCACCGGGATCGTCGGCAAGCAGGCTCTCGGCTAGGAGCGCATGATCCCCCCAGCCGCTAGCGCGAGGAGCGGCGAACAGATGAGGCAGTTCCATAGCGGCCTGTTGGCACAAAACGACAAGATCGACTGGCTGGCGCCATGCCGTCGACTCCTCAGCACCTCTCGATGCCGTCATCTGGCCGACAACACTCGGCAGCACGGCGGGCGCATGTTCCCAACCGATGAGATCGAGACACTCAAAGGCCTTGTTTATGAAGTCGACCGAGTGTCCAGTATCGGCATAGACGCGGTCTGTCTCGGCTGCCAGCAGAAGGTCAGCGAGGTTAGCCGGCGAAGCACCGCCCGCAATGGCAGTCAGCACGGTTCGTTCTGCCGCCTCGCGATGACGCACGGCCACCCAGCGCCGCAGCCACCGCTTCAGGGTCGGGTGGTCAGGAGAGCTTGCCAGTGGCGCTCGTTCACGGCGTGGGATTTCCCCGTCGCAATCCTGAGCTACGCGCCGCACCCCGTGAAACAGGGCAAGGTGGGTCTCTTCTTCCGAGAGGAAGGGCAGAAGTTGGCCGAGAGCGGTGAGGATGGTGAGCCCCGTGCCCCAACCATCGCGGTTGCGGGTGCCGAACAGTGCGGCTTGCTGCAGCACATCGGAAGGTTTCTGGCCCGCGGCCAGTTGACCGTAGACGGCCTTGGCGATGACGAGGCTCAGATTATGGGCAAGCCCGTCTGCGAGCCGCTGACGCCAGTGCTTCGCTGGATCGGCATAGCCGAAGACCGGTTTCACCCAGATCTCGCCGGCTGCACGAATCTCAACTGGACATGTCGGTACGTCGTCTGCCCATAGATCGAATGTGCAGCCACTTGCCAGCGCGAAGCGCGCATGATGCCAGTGGCAGGTAAGGATGCCGTCCTCGATGCTGCCCCGATCAAGTGGGAAACCCATGTGCGGGCAGCGATTATCGAAAGCAAACACATGGCCGTTGTCGTGGACAAGAAGGATGGGGCGATGGCGGCCGCGCACGACAATCCGCCCCCTCGCTTTCAGTTCCTCGAGGGTGCCTGCGCGCACAAAATTGGAGACCGGCGCATCCATGGTAGCTCTTTGGGCAATTTCAACTGGGGCAGCGCTTGTGGAGTATAGCACGTTCCCCGCCATTGAAGTCAGCGAGAGATTGATGGAGGCAGCGCGGCCACATAGCTCGACCTGGACGCAAGGCGTCTAACTTCATTTGTTCAAGTAGTGCTCCTCCAGAAACTCTGACCTGAAGTTCTGCGGCGGAGTTGAATAATCCGGTCGGCCCTCCGGAGTGAAGTCCATTAGGTTCCAGTACGGCCACACGGTATCGACGTGATTTGCCATCGTTTCCGTTCCCCAAAAGTGAAAGATCTTCCCATCCCGTTTCGTGAAGACATGCATCACCGGCAATTGCATGTCATCGTTCTCGTCCTGGCACTTGTAGTCTGCCTGATAGGGAGACTTCGATCCGGAAACGAGCGCTATCTGCGACCACCCGCGCTCTTTGGCCCAGGCATTGATCCGCTCGGCAGTCGCCTTGGCAATGGCGACGAAGGCGGCGTCGCGTGTCACTGAATACCAGGCTCGATCGAACCCATCGACAAGCGATGTGCACGATGGACAGGGCTTGTCCCAGTTTGGTCCAAACATGAAAGAGTAAAGCAGCAACGTATTTTTATCGCCGAACAGATGGAAGAATCTAACGCTTCTCCCGACCTTCCTGTCGTTGGCCCACTCAAAAACGTAATCCTCCTTCAGCTCCCCTCCCAGAGGGAGCTTGCGCCGCCTTTCCGCGACGGATTTCACCTTGTCGATGAGTTCCTGTTCATCCTTGAGCAGGGCATCACGTGCTTGGCGATACGCTCTGGTCTCGTTTGGATATCGTCTTTTGCACATGTTTGTCTCCAACAGCTCGGACCGGGCAGCCTTGCGTAGCCAGCGTGCCCGTCTCTTCCTGACCAATGAGGCGGCTGTAGCCTACTACATCGGCAGCAAAGAACAGCCGCAAGACGACGTTTGGGCCGCTCCTCTGCCAATGCCCTTTACTCCAGCAGTCCGGCCCTGCGGCTGTCATCCTCAAAAAACTTGCATTAAAATGGCTGGCCGGCAGGGTTACACAGGAGGAAATTATGCACTCTGGCTCAGATGCTGTTGAGGCCAACGCCAGTGTTTCTTGGACTGGATGGAGTGGAAAAGTAACTGGGGGGAGCGGAGCTCTGATTGCTGATACAGCAACACAGGTGGAATTGGGAGGTCCCGGTGGCGGCACAAACCCGGAGGAACTCCTAGCAGCAGCGCTTGCCAATTGTTATACCTCAACTCTAACGTCTCTGGCTCGCGCAAGGCAAATCGAGCTTACGGGAATCCTTACAAAAGCTCGAACTAGACTGGCTTGGGATAAGGACACTCCTCACCACATAGCGCAGGGTGATCTAACTGTGCGCATTACGGCAGACGCCCCTGAAGATCGGGTGCTGAGTCTTGCCAATGAAGCGCGCGATCATTGTCCCGTCTGCAATATTCTGGCAGCGTCGGCAAAGCTGACTGTAGCGATCACCGTTGCACGTCGCGACACAGGCAAGGCACGGCAGTAGCGTTCTCTGTGTCATAGGGAGCACTTCCCTAGCCGAAATATTGCTCTTCGCCTGACACCCCATCGGGAATTTCTCTTGTTTCCCTGCAGCATGCGCAAAAATCGTTGCAGCGATCTCGTACTTCAGCCTAAATTGGATACATGGATACAAAATCGGGAGGAGAAAATGGCTTCGCATGACTATCAGATATTGCTCGAGCGAATGCTGCGGAGCG
>Ga0209382_10004627_pt1 | contig 18285 bp, 17 predicted proteins | sample SoiMetdeltSBSDD5_FD_187599 | JGI IMG/M metagenome (GOLD analysis project Ga0209382, IMG submission 187599) | Bulk soil microbial communities from a Populus tree surrounding site in Tennessee, USA - Soil MetaG P. deltoides SBSDD5 (SPAdes) (version 2) | ecosystem: Environmental > Terrestrial >...
GTGGACCTGCTCCAGCGCTGCCGGCCGGCGATCGAGCACGGGACGCCCGTGCAGCTCGTGCGTCGGGTGGAGAACAAGAACCGCGCCGTGGGCGGGCTCCTGTCGGGTGAGATCGCCCGTGTGCACGGCGCCGACGGGCTCCCCTATGGGAGCGTCGAGCTGCGCCTCGAGGGCTCGGCGGGCCAGAGCTTCGGCGCCTGGCTGGCCCATGGGGTGGAGCTGCTGCTCGACGGCGACGCCAACGACTACTGCGGCAAGGGGCTGTCGGGCGGCACGATCGTGGTGCGCCCGCCGGCCGGCAGCACGTTCGTGGCCGAGGACAACGTGATCGTGGGCAACACGGTGCTCTACGGCGCCACCTCCGGGCGCGCGTTCTTCCGGGGGCTCGCGGGCGAGCGCTTCGCGGTCCGCAACTCCGGCGCGATCACGGTGGTCGAGGGCGTCGGGGACCACGGCTGCGAGTACATGACCGGCGGCCGCGTGGTGGTGCTCGGCCCGACCGGGCTCAACTTCGCAGCCGGGATGAGCGGCGGCATCGCCTACGTGCTCGACGCGCTGGGGGACTTCCGCGCGCGCTGCAACACGGAGCTGGTGGGGTTCGACGCCATCATGCCCGAGGAGTCCGAGGATCTGCGCGGCTGGGTCGACGAGCACCGGCTCCGCACCGGGTCCGAGGTGGCCGAGCGCGTGCTCGCCGACTGGCAGGCGTCGCTCAACCGCTTCGTGAAGGTGATGCCGCACGACTACAAGCGGGCGCTCGCCGAGATGGCGGCCGAGGGTGAGCACGAGGTCGCCGCCGCCGCCGCCGGCCCGGATGCGACGCCCGGCTACGCGGCCAGCGCGCCCGTGGAGAGCGGGGGCTAGTGGGCGAGCTGGGTGCCTTCCTGCGCCTCGAGCGCGTGGGCTTCGACAAGCGCGACCCGGAGGAGCGGACGGCCGACTACCGCCAGTACTTCTCCCTGCCCGACGACCGGACGCTGCGCGAGCAGGGCGCACGCTGCATGGACTGCGGCGTGCCCTTCTGCCACGAGGGCTGCCCGCTCGGCAACCTCATTCCGGACTGGAACGACCTCGTGTACCGCGACCGCTGGCGCGACGCGCTCGCCAAGCTGCACGCTACGAACAACTTCCCCGAGTTCACCGGGCTGATCTGCCCGGCGCCGTGCGAGTCGGCCTGCGTGCTCGACATCAACGACGACGCGGTCACGATCGAGCAGATCGAGCTGGCCATCGTCTCGCGCGGCTTCGACGAGGGCTGGATCGTGCCCGACCCGCCGGAGACGCGCACCGACCGGCGCGTGGCGGTGATCGGCTCGGGCCCGGCCGGGCTCGCCGTGGCCGCGGAGCTCAACAGCCTCGGCCACCTGGTGACCGTGTACGAGCGCGACGAGGGGCCCGGCGGCCTGCTGCGCTTCGGAGTGCCGGACGCGAAGCTCGAGAAGTGGATCATCGACCGGCGCGTGAAGCTGCTCGAGGAGGAGGGCGTCGAGTTCCTCTACGACGTGGCGGTCGGCGCTGACGTGAGCGCCGACGAGCTGCACCGCGACCACGACGCGGTGGTGGTCGCGATCGGCTCGCGCGTGCACCGCGACCTCGAGGCCCCCGGCCGCGAGCTGGGCGGCGTTCACCTGGCGATGGAGTACCTCTACCAGCGCAACCGCGCCGTGGCGGCGCTGGAGGGCCGCCCGCACCGCGAGACGCCCGCGCACGAGACGATCAGCGCCGCCGGCCGGCGCGTCGTGGTCGTGGGCGGCGGCGATACGGGCATGGACTGCATCTCGAACGCGCTTCGCGAGGGAGCCGAGGACGTGCTGCTGCTCGACGTCTACCCGCAGCTGCCGCCGGGCGGCCGCCCCGTGGGCACGCCCTGGCCGCTGCCGCCCAAGCGCACGCAGACCACCTACGCCCTCGACGAGGGCGGCAAGCGCCGCTTCGGCACGCAGGTCACGGAGATCGTGGGCGCGCACGGGCGGGTCACGGGCGTGCGCGGCCGGCGCGTGGAGGGCACCTCCTCGCGCGACCTCCACGCCATCCCCGGGAGCGAGTTCGACGAGCGCGCGGATCTCGTGCTGATCGCGATCGGCTTCAGCCATCCCGAGCACGACGGCGCGGTCGGCGAGCTCGGCCTCGACCTCGACAAGCGCGGGAACGTCAAGGCGCCCGTCTACGGGACGAAGATCGAGGGCGTGTTCGCCTGCGGGGACGCCCGCGTGGGCCAGTCGCTGGTGGTCACTGCGATCGCCGAGGGCCGCCGCTGCGCGCGCGTGGTCGACCAGTACCTCGGTGGCTCCGGCGAGGTGCGGCGGGTGCGCGCCGAGCGGATGTTCGCGTACGAGGACGGGGACCCTCACTCGCTCCGCCATCAGGCGGAGATCGCGCGCACGGTCACGGTCGGCGACGCCTTCTGGACCGGGCCGCGCGACGTTCGCTGACTAGCCTGGGGCCATGCCCACCGCATTGGTGACAGGAGGCTCGGGGTTCATCGGCGGCGCTCTCATCGAGCGGCTGCGCCGCGAGGGCTGGGAGGTGCGGGCGCTTGCGCGCTCGGACGCCGCGGCCGAGCGCGTCCGCGAGCGCGGCGCCGAGCCGGTGCGCGGCGACATCGGCGAGCGCGCCACGCTCGAGGAGGCCGCCGCGGGCAGCGAGGTGGCCGTCCACGCCGCCGCGAAGGTCGGGGACTGGGGCGACCCTGCCGAGTTCGAGCGCCTCAACGTGGGCGGCACCGCGAACGTGATCGCCGCCTGCCGCGCGGCGGGCGTCCGGCGGCTCGTGCACGTGGGCACCGAGGCCGCGCTGATGGCCGGCCAGCCGCTCGTGAACGTCGACGAGAGCGCGCCGCTGCGGCCCGACTCGCCGGCGCTCTACTCGTCGTCCAAGGCGAAGGCCGAGCAGGTCGTGCGGGCGGCGAACGGGGACGGCCTCGAGACCGTGGTGGTCCGCCCGCGTTTCGTGTGGGGCCGCGGGGACACCACGCTCCTGCCGGCCATCACCGAGCTGGTTCGCGCGCGGCGCTTCCGCTGGATCGGGGGCGGGCGCCAGCTGACCGACACGACTCATGTGGACAACACCGTCGAGGGCCTGTGGCTCGCCGCCACCAAGGCGCCCGCCGGCGGCGTGTACTTCGTGACGGACGGCCAGCCGGTGGTGTTCCGCGAGTTCGTGACGCGCATGCTCGCCACCCGCGGCGTGACGATGCCCAACTCGACGGTGGCGGCCGGGGTGGCGGGCGCCGCGGCGCTCGTGAGCGAGCGGATCTGGCGCGCGCGAAAGCGATTCGACTCGCCCCCGCCGATAACGCGGTTCGCCGTCTGGGTCTCCTCCCAGGAGTGCACGATCGACATCTCGCGGGCGAGGCGGGAGCTCGGCTACGCGCCGGTGACCTCTCACGAGGAGGGGCTGGCCGAGCTGGCCGACGGTTCTCACGAGTAGTCCTCGCGCGGGATCCCGGTCGACTCCGGGAGCGCCTTCATCGACGCCGAGGGTCGCGCCTTCGGCGTGCTGAGCACGCTCCAGATCGCCGACCGTGGGCAGCAACGGCGTGAGCGACGTGAGCCGCGCGACCGCCTACATGGAGGCGAACGGAGGTCCGGACGTGACGCTGGCGCTCAGCACCGAGCCGTTCAGCGGGCCACTGCCGTAGGTCAGGCGAAAGCGCTGCCGGCCGTGGAGCCGCTGCGCTCGCTGCTCAGGCTCACGAAGAAGAGCCGGAAGCGGCCGATCGCGACCTCGTCGCCGTCGGACAGCTCGGCGAGCTCCACGCGCTCGCCGTTCTTGAACACGCCGTTCAGGCTGCGGTCGTCGAGGATGCGCGCCCCGGCGTCGTCGCGGTAGAGCAGCGCGTGCCGGCGCGAGACGGTGGGGTCGTCGAAGCGCAGGTGCGCGGACAGGCTGCGGCCGATCCGGGTCCAGCCGTCCTGCAGCGAGACCACGCGCACGCGGTCGTCGTCCTCGAAGGCGAGGTAGTCGCCGGTGCGGATCAAGGCGTCGCGCGCCTCGTACAGCCAGTCGGGCGCATCGTCGACCTCCTGGCGCCGCCGCCGCCGTATGTCGTCGCCGAACAGCGAGGCACGGCGGAAGCTCGTGCCACCGCACTCGGGGCAGGTGGGCACGGGATCACGTTCGTGGAGGGCGATGCCGAATCCGCATGAGTCGCATAGGAAGGAGCCGGCGCCGACCAACGTTCCGGCGTTGAAGGCTTCCATCGGATGTCTCTCCTCGGGAGTGGGGGTGATGCCGATGGTAACGAGCGGACCTCCATCTCCAAGAAAAAAAGTCGCTATTAGCGGGCTTTTTCCGGCCCCGGACGTATGCAAGCGGTCCGCCAGAGCGAAGGAATGGCGCCCGCGTGGACGAAGAGGGAAGGCATGCCCGACCTGTCCGCCCTGCTCATGCGCCGCAGCGTCGGCGCTCTCGCATCGTCCGGCGGACGGTGCGCCGAGTGCCGCCGGATGCCGCTGGCGGGGGAGCATCTGCTCGAGCTCGACTCCGGCCGCACGCTGTGCGAGCTGTGCTTTGCCCGGCTCCCCGACGAGCGCCGCCACGCGGTCCGCTCGGAGCGCATCCACGCGAGCGACCGCCCGCTGTCGGTCGTCCGCAGGGCCGCCTGAGCCCCCTTCCGCTCGCCGCCGGACCGCCGATGCGAGCCGGTACGATGGCGCCCGCGATGCGCGAGGTCACAGTGTCCACGAACATCTCAGCTCCGCGGGAGGCGATCTTCGACTTCGTGAACGACCTCGCCGGGCGGCCCGCCTACACCGACCACTACCTGCGCGACTACCGGCTCGCGCGCGTGAACCCGGTGGGCGAAGGAGCGGCCTCGCGCTTCCAGCTGAAGGCGCCGCTCAGCAAGCAGTACGCGGAGCTCACGATCCGGGAGGCCGACCGGCCGCGGCGGATCATCGAGGAGATTCGGGTCGGACGGCGCGGGCGCAACCGCTCGCTGGCGGTCTACGACTTCAGCAAGGAGTCCGCGACCGTGACCCGCGTGGAGCTGACTACCTTCTCCGAGCCCGCCACGTTCTCCGACCGGCTGTTCGAGGTCGGGGCCGCGGGCTGGATGCGCCGCCAGACGAAACGCTCGCTCGAGCGCCTCCGGATGATCTTCGAAGAGCCACCCGACGGCCCGCTCAAGCGGGTCACGATCGCCGCTTACGAGCCGGCCAAGGCCGCGCGCTTCGGAGGGCCCAGCGGTATGGACCCGGCCCGGGCCACCCGTCAATAGACTGCCGCGCGTGCCTGCCCGCCGACTCGTCGCGTTCGCCTGCCTCGCGGTCCTCGCGCTCGGCGCGAGCGCCTGCGGCGACGAGGAGCCGGGCGTGGACGAGCCCGCCCGCGAGGGCCTGGCGCTCGAGCTCGACGGCGTGGACTACAACGTGTTTATCACCCGCCAGCTCAACCCGGCGATCCCGCCGGACGATGCCTACGTCGAGGCGCCCGAGCCCGAGCCGAGCGACACGCTCTACGGGATCTTCCTGCAGACGTGCAACACCTCGGACGAGCCCCAGGGGACGGCAGAGGAGTTCATGATCGTCGACGCCCAGGGCAACGAGTTCGAGCCCGACGAGTTGCCGCTCAACAACCGGTTCGCCTATCACCCGCGCGAGCTGCTCCCTCAGGAGTGCATCCCGGAGGCCGGCAGCGTCGCCCAGCTCGGACCGACCGCCGGGTCGATGCTGCTCTTCACGCTCCCGCTCGAGAACACCGAGTACCGCCCGCTCGAGCTGGAGATCAACGGCGGCGGCGACGAAGGTGGCCTCACCTTCGAGCTCGACATCTGACTCGCGCGCGCCCCGCTGGTCGAGGCCGGTTCAGCGTTACCTGCTCGCAGCCGGCACGAGCGGTACCGCGAGCGACCGTGGCGGGAAACCGACGTCGATGTGGCGGTGATACCCACTGTCAGGGCGGGCGCTCGTCTTGCAGCATGGGTCACATGAACGCGATCCGCAGGCACCTCCCCTCACCGTCCATGCTCGTGGCGTGCACCGCCCTCGTCATTTCGCTCGGTGGCGTGAGCTACGCGGCGACCGTGCTGCCCAATAGCTCCGTCGGCACGCAGCAGCTGAAGAAGAAGGCCGTCACGGCGTCCAAGCTGCGTGTGAACGCGGTGACAGGCGCCAAGGTCAAGGACGGGACGCTGCTTGCCGCCGACTTCGGCGAAGGCCAGCTTCCCGCCGGCCCGCAGGGGCCTAAGGGCGAGCAGGGACCGCAGGGTGACCCCGGGGTCCAGGGACCGAAGGGCGACCCGGGCGCGACGAAGGTCGTCACGCGCAGCGCGACCGGTAACTTGGCCGCGCAGGGGAGCTTCGCCGCCGCGCACGCTCTCTGCGCGGAAGGCGAGACCCTCGTCGGAGGCGGCTTCGCCACCGCGTCGACAGGGTCGGCGGAGCCGGTGGTCATACAGAGCTCCCCGAACAATCCGGGCAACGGATGGGTTGTGTTCGTGAGGAACGGGGGAACGGCAGCGGGAACGGTCACGCCGTACGCACACGCGCGCTGCGCGTCTCCGTAGAGGACGGGCGATTCTCCGCACGGCGCCGGAGGCCGCGGATCGGGTCCCGTCGCTCGCTGATTCGCAAGCGGTTCGCGGGTCCACGGCTCTGGCGCTCATGCCGAGACCTGCACCGACTTCGCGTTGCCGACGCCGCGGACGGTGTCGGCGTCCGGCGGGGCCTCGAGGCCTTAGAAAGCGATCCAGCGGCCTCGCCGGCCGTTTGTACGACAGCCCCGCCTCAACGCGCGCGCGACCGCCGCGGACGGTGTTGAGATTGCCCGCGCTGAGCTGGTCGGCATCTCGTAGCGGGCCGTCATGGCGCTTGTGATTTCTCTCGAAGTTCGCGCGCCACGCGGGACGTCAGCCACGCCGCCGCCGGCCTCTTTGCGAGCCAGCGGCCCTCCTCAGCCCAGGCCCACGTTCGGGCAGCCGCCAACGCCGCTTGGCCGCCGCGCGCGTCGTTCGCCGCAAACCAGTCCAGAGCCAACCGCAGGGAATCGAGCACGAGAGGCGCGGGGAGCTCCGGGAAGACCTCGGCCGGCGGGGGGCCGGCGAGAGCACGCCCGGCATCTCGGCCGATCGCGACATCGAGTACGAACCAGAAGCGCGGGTCTTCGCTTGGATCGTAGGCAACGTGCTGAGACATGCGCGGCCCGGTGTTGAGATTGAGCTGGAAGGCCGGGCCAAGCGGGTCGGCGAGATCTTCCTGCGCGTACAGGACGAGCTCGAGGCCGCGCACCGGGCACGCGAGTGCGGGGTGCGAGAGACGGACGGCCAGGGCTTCGCGTTCGGCGCGGGTGAGTCTGACAGTCGTCACCACCTGGACGTCGAGGTCACTCGTCGCGACATCGAAATCCCCGAGCGCGCCCGAGCCGAACAGCCAAGCACCAACCAGCCGGTCGCCCAGCGCGTCGCGTAGCTGTGCGACCAGCGCAGCAAGGTAGGTCTCAACGTCCTCGCCGAGCAGCACCACGCCATTCTTGCGTGAAAGCAGCCCACCCCTGCGGTGCTGCTCTCAGCGAGCTTCGTCCCCCGTTGCGTGGTCGGTGACCGCGCCAGCGTGGCTTATCGCTTGGGCACCAGGATCTGCGCCAGGGCTCCGCTCGAGAAGCGCTCCTCTTCCACGACGTCCAGCTTCAGGTGCTCTCCCAGTTCGGCGAATGGGCTGCGGCCCGCGCCGATCGCAATCGGGACGGTCGTCAGCTGGTATTCGTCGACGAGGCCCAGGCGGGTCAGCGACTTGGCGAAGTCGGGGCCGCCGTGGACCAGGACCGTTCCTTCGTCGTCCCGAGCCTTCAGGTCCGCGATCTCCGCGCCCAGGTCCCCCCCGAAGATTTCGACTGGTCCCCATTCCGCCTTCTCCAGGGTGTGGGAGAAGACGGCCTTCGGCTTCTCGTTCATCGCGGTTGCGATCGGCCCCTCGGACGCGGCCCAGTGCGGGCCCATGATCTCGTAGCTGCGGCGGCCCATCGCGTGAACGCCGGCCTCCTCGAGGGCGCGGCGGTTCCACTCACCCGAGTCGTCTCCGAACCACTCGAACATCCATTCATGGGTCCCGTCGGGGCTGGTGACAAAACCGTCGAGAGACATGACCATCTTGAGAATCACTTTCCTATCGCTCATGGCGGTAGAGACCTGCCCGATCGCGTGAATTCATCGCTCGTCGGTGGACACGGCCCCATCGCTCAGGCGTGAGAGAAAGCCGAACCCCGCACCTGAAGGCAGGTGGGAGCCGGCCCTCTCATAACGCGCTGTTCGTCAGTTGCCGCTGGCGTAGCCCCGGCAGTTCGTCCCCGGCCCCTCGGCCTGGAACAGGCGGGCGAGTTCGTTGGCCCCGCGATCGCCGTCACCGAGGAACGCCTTGGCGTCCTCCACCGTCTTGCCCCAGTTCTGCACCCTCCCGTCCTGGAACGGGTCCCCGCCGCCGCTGGGGTCGTCGTTGAGGCCCGAGAAGCTGCAGATGCTCCCGGCCTGGTACGCATTGATCGGGGTTAACCCGTTCTTGTTGGGTCCGCCATGGTTACTGCCGGTGACCTCCCCGGCCAAGGCAGTTCCGCCCATCGCCGCCAGCGAGGCCGCTGCGAGACATGCACCTACGAGTGCCCGCTTCAACTGTTTCCTCCAAGTGTCCGGGATGAGTGGCAGCTCCACGGGCCGCGAAACAGCGCGTCCCGGGCGGCCATGCGAGTCCGAGCCAACCTATATCCGGTCGGCGGAGATCACCACGCAGGTGCAACAGATATGCAATCCGGTGGCGGTAGCGCAGAATCCCGCTGCTTTCCGCCACCGTCCTACAGCTAGCCGTCGCCGGCGGCTTCTCGCTCACGCTCGAGCTTCTCGGAGAAGGTGCCGCCGCCGGTGCGTCGGTGGTGGGCGAGTTGCGCCCGGGCGACAGTGTCGCGGCGCTCGATTTCCTCGATCATTTCGAGCGCCTCGCCCCACGCCTCGGGGTCGGCCCACGGCGCCCCGCGGCGGACGCCCCACAGGATCGTCCGGGCAACCGTCGCGACGCGCGCGAAGCTGGCGACGGAGATGCCCTGCGACTCCGCTTCCTCCTGGATTCGAAAGTAGAGGTCGTCTGACACCCGGAAGTGAATAGCCCGCATTTGCAACGCCTCCCGCCGCTTGAGAACCCAGATGGGATCACGAACTGGGCAGTCTGAACCGCTCGAGTTGACGGCTGTCAGTATCGCCGAAGCACGCTGCAGGCGGAGTTTCCGTCAGCGGCGGTCGCGTAGGCGAGCCGGCCAGCCCAAAATCCTGGACGGATCCCGATGTCTGGGATCAGGTCATGGAGCAGATCAGGAGAGGACCGACCTCCGCGATCAGCGCAGCGGCTGCCAGTCCGGGAAGAGGTCCGGCCGACGATTGTCGGTGACCCTGGTCACGTCGCTCCCGTCGGTCGCCATCGTGTACAGCTCGAAGCCGCGCCCGAGGCGCTCGGTCGACAGATTGCGGTTGTCACGATCGCCCGCGAAGGCGATCCGGGTGCCGTCCGGTGAGAAGGCAGGGTAGGTCTCGTAGAACCGGGTCTGGGTCAACGGCCGCTTGCCGGACCCGTCGGCGCTCATGAGCCAGATGTCGGACTGCCTCACGTTGAACAGCCTGTTGACCTCGAATGCGATGCTCGCCCCGTCGGGCGACCAGTTCGGGTTGAGCTCGTCGGCCCCGCCGGGGGAAGTAAGCCGGCGCAGGTTGCCGCCGTCGGCGGCGTCGATGAGCGCGATGCTCGAGTCGAAGGCACGGTTCGTCTCGCCGCTCTTGAGAATCGCGAACGCGATGGTGTCACCGTCCGGTGACCACTGGGGATCCGTGTAGTCCGTTCCCCTGCGGTTGCGGGTGAGGCGCTGCTTGCCGGACCCGTCGGCGTTCATGACGTAGAGCCGGAGGAACTCGCCGTCCTTGGTGGTCGCGTACACGATCTTGGTCCCGTCCGGGGACCACGCGGGCGCGATGCTGAACCCGCGGTGGCGGGTGAGCCGCGTGAGTCCACTACCGTCGGCGTTAATCACGCAGATCTCCCACGGGGGGCGCTCTGGGTTCTTGGCGCAGCCGGCGACGATCTTGCTGCCGTCGGGCGACCAGCTCGCATCGCCGAGGCCCTTGCGGTCGGTGAGCCTCGTCAAGCCGGAGCCGTCGGCCGACACGGAGAACAGATCCACCCCCCCGCCTTTCGTCGGCCGATCGAAGAGGAGCGTGCCGTTTCTCCCAGGATGGCTGGCGCCGGCAGGCACCGCCAAGGCGACGGCTCCGGCGGCAGCGGCGACGACGAGAACGAGAAGTGTGGGCCAGCGCATGGGACCGATCCTCAGACTGCCCGTCCACCTCGTCAAGAGACCTGTTGCGGATGTGTTGCAAGAGCGGCCCGCGCCTTGTGGCTACCGCCCGCGGAAGACGGCTAGCACGGACTCAGTCGCATTCACGGGCACCTCTGGCCGTCGATGTCCGCTAGTCCGCGAGCGTGTCCGGCAGCTCGACCCGCGAGCGGATCTCGAGCTTGTCGTACGCGTTGCGAAGATGGCCCTCGACGGTCTTCTCCGTGACGAAGAGCTGCTCGGCGATCTGCCGGTTCGTATGGCCGGCCGCCGCGAGGTCCGCCACGCGACGCTCGCTCGGAGTGAGCGCCGCGATCCCGCGGAGGGCTGTCCGCCGCGGGCGCGCGCCGGCCGCCAGCAGCTCGTCGCGGGCGCGCTCCGCGATGCCGTCGGCCCTGCTGGCCTGCGCGATCTCGAGCGCGCGGCGCAGCGGCTCGCGCGCGTCGCGCGGGCGGCGTGCGTGGCGTAGCGCAACGCCGAGGTCCACGAGCACACGCGCCAGCTCCACCGGCGCTTCCGAGCGCTCGACCTGCGCGACGGCCTCCTCGAGCGCCGTGACGCGGTCACCCTCGCTCACGAGGGCGAGCGCGCGGAGCGCGACCCCGATCCCGCGCGGCGCGCCGAAGTCCTCCGCCAGCCGGAGCTCCTCGGCGGCGAGGGCTTGGGCCTCCTCGGTTGCGCCGAGCCGGGCGAGAGCGAGCGCCGCTCCGGAGCGCCATTGGACGACGGCCGTGCCCGGCGCCCAACCGTCGTTGCGCCTGCCGAGTTCGCGCAGCTCCTCGAGCGCCGCCGCCGGGTCGCCGAGCGCGAGCAGGAGGGCCCCGCGCGCTTGGAGAACTGTCTCGAAGGGGAGGGAGTCGGGCTCGTCTCCGGCCAGCCCCTCGAGCTGGGCGCGCAGCTCGTCCTCGCGGGCGCCGCGGTCGATGGCGGCGAGCACGGCAGTGCTGCGCGCCAGCGCGGCCAGCACGTGCGTTCCGCGCGACTCGCGCGCGAGACGCAGTGAGATCGCGGCCTCTGTCTCGACTTCGTCCAGCCGACCGCGCCGGACTTCGAGCAGCGCTCGCAGGTTGGCCGCGCCCGAGAGCGGAAGCGCGGTGCCGCGCCGACGGGCATCCTCCGTTACCACGGCGCAGAGCCGCTCGGCTACGCCGAAGGCCTCGCACCACGTCGCAGCGGCCGTCCCGACCAGTGCGGCCCACGCGGCCCCCTCGTCGACCTGACCCCCGAGCGCCGGGAGGATGCGCCCCGCGAGGCGGGCGCCCTCTTCCGCCGATCTGCCCTGGGCCGCCTCGTCGAAAGCGAGCGTTGCGAGCGTCGACGCGGCTAGCGCCCCCCTGGCCCCGTCCGGCGGCTCCTCGAGCGCTTCGAGCCGGGGGGCGAGGAGCCCGCGCCGCTCGCGGCTGACGGCGCTCATTCCGAGCAGCTGGACCTCGAGCGCCTCGGCCAGCTCCGCATCGCTCGTCTCAGCGAGACAGCCCTCCAGCACACGGACGACGCCGGAGTCGCCGCCGCCGTAGAGGACGGTGCGCGCGAGCTCGATCGCCGCTCGCGCGCGCGAGCGCTCGTCAGGGGCAAGCTCGACCGCGCGCCGGAGATGCTCGGCGGCCCCCAGCTCGCCGGCGCTCGCCGCCGCGGCGCCGAGCTCGATCAGCGTCTCCGCCAGCTCCTCGGCTGGCGGCGGCTCGGCGAGCGCCCGCTCGAGGAGGGGCACCGCGTTGGCGGGCGCGCCGAGCGCGACGGCTCTGGCCGCGGCGGCACGTAGGGCAGCGCCCGTCGCCGGATCGCCCTCCGGGCTCGTGAAGAGGAGATGCGCCGCTACCTCCTCGTCCGGCGCGCCGCGAGCGGCGAGGATCCGCGCCGCCCGGGCGTGGGCGCGGCCGCGCTCCGCCGTCGCCATCGAGCCATCCACCGCGCTCTGGAGGACCGGATGGGCAAATTCGAGCGGCTCGCCCTCCGCGAGGATCCCCTCCCGGCCCAGGGCTTCCGCGGCCCGTCGCGCGTCGTCTCGGTCGAGCCCCGCGAGCAGGGCTGCGTCCGCCAAGCTCGCGTCGGCACCGAGCACGGCCACAGCCTCGGCAAGCTCGCGCGCTCCGAGCGGCGCGCCGGCGAGCCGCAGCATCACCATGGCGGCCACGCCGTCGGGTGCCAGCGTGCCCGCGAGCTCCGCGGCGCGCTCGTCGGGCGCGAGGCGGCGGCGGGCCAGCTCGCGCAGGAGCTCCCCGAGGAAGAACGGGTTGCCGCCGGTGGCCTGAGCGCAGCTCGCGACGAACGCCTCGTCGGGCGGCGCGCCGAGCGCTGCCGCGGCCCAGGCCGCCACGCCGCGGTGGCTCAGTGGCGACGGGCGCGCCACCGCGGCCGCCGGGTCGGTGACCAGGCGTGCCAACAGGGCGTTCCTCGCATCCGCCACCGGCCGCGTCGCCACGACCACGGCGATCGGAGAATCCTCCAGGCGCCGCGCCAGGTAGTCGAGAAACTGGAGCGTTGGCAGGTCAGCCCACTGGGCGTCATCCACGAGCAGGGCGATTGGCTGCTCGAGCGCAACGTTGCTGGCGAGCCAGAAGAGGCCGTGGATCTGCGGGAAGGCGTCCTCCGCCGCGCCACTCGGCACCGCCGCGGGGTTGAAGACCGACTCGGCCTGCCGCGCGGCGCCGGATAGGAGCGCCTCGCGACGTTCGCTGTCCGCCGCAAGCACCTCCGATTCGAAGAGCTGGCGCGCTACCCCGAACGGCACGTGGGACTCGAGCTCGCTCGCTCTGGCGGCGAGAACCCTCATGCCGCGAGCACGCGCCAACTCTCGCGCGGACCTCAGCAGACGCGTCTTGCCTATTCCGGGCGGGCCCTCGATCACCAAGAGCGCGGCCGAGTCGCCGGCTCTCGCCAGCGACTCGGCCAAGAGGGCGGTCTCGCCCTCGCGCTCGTGCAGGTCAGCCGGGCGGCTCCCTTCCATGGAGGGCGAGCATAGGTGCGCTCCGGCCCGGGAAGATCAACGCGGCCCGCGCACGACCCTGAACCCGACTCGGCGCGGCGCCGAGCGGTTGCCCGCCATGTCCGTCGCCACGGCGACGAGCACGTACCGCCCGGGAACGAGATATCGGCCGCGCAGCCGACCCGGGAAATTGAGCCGGTTGCGTCCGGGCTCGCCGCGCTCGCCGAAGCTGCCGCGCACGAACAGTGCACAGCGAGCGCGGGTGCGGTTGCCGGGAGTGGGCCGGGCGCAGCGCCCGCCGGCGCGCCGCCCGGCTCCGCGGCGCGCCACCCGCAGCGAGATGCTGGCGATCTCGCTCAGCGAGTAGTCAACGCGGCCGCGCTGGCCGACGCGGAGCTTCGCCGGGGACAGCGCGAGTCCCGAGAGCGTGGGCGCGACCAGGTCAGGCAGCGGCGCCGCGGTCTCGGCACCGCCACCGCCGCCCGGCGGCGGCGTGGTCGCGCCCCCCTCGCCCCGCGGCGGCGCGACGACCGCGCCCTTGACCGTGTCGACCCTCCAGGTCGCGATCGGATGTCCGCTCACCGATGGGGCGAGCGCGATGTACCTGGCGTCGCCGCTCGTCGAGAGCTCCTGGAGCGGAGCCAGCGAGCCGTCGCGGAGAAGCTCGCGCGTCACCGCGCGCCAGAGGCCTCCGCCTGCGTCGGAGAGCCAGGCGTGATACGCGTCGCCCTCGCCGTCGAACACCACGCGGGGGACCTGGTAGCCACCGCTGCCCGCCCGTTCCGCGAGCGTCGTCACCGGCCCGTAGGAGCCGTTGGGCAGCTCGTGCCGTGTCTTCACCGCGTAGCCCGCCGCGCTGACGCCGGTCCACGTGACCTGCGCGCCGCCGTCCGGGTTGACCGCGAGGTCCAGCTCCGAACCCTTGTCGCTCGGCGCCTCGCGGACGTCATGCGCCGGGCCGAGGGACCCGTCCGGCGACATTCGCCAGGTCAGCACCTCGGGGCCGCGGATCACCGCGATGTGAGCGATTCCCGTCGGGTCGATCCGCACCTGCGGCGACGACGCCGCCTGTCCCGTGAGGGTGAGATCCTTGATCGGCCCCACCGAACCGTCCCCGTTCCACCGCCGCGCCTGCGCGATCGGCCAGAAGCCGTCGCTTCTGATCCAGACGAACACGGCGTTCCCCTCGTGGTCCACGGCGACCTGTGGGTAGTCCGCGTCGCCGACTGCGGAGAGGTCCTTGGCGGGCATGAGCGTCCCGGCGGGCGTCATGCGCCGCGCCTGGATCGTCCACCCGGTCTGGACCTTCTGCTGCCACACGAACGTCACCCCGCCGGCGGGGTCGACGGCAAGCTGTGGCGCGTACCCGCTGTAACCCGGGGCCGAGATGTCGACCGTCTGCCCGAGGGTCCCGTCCGCGGCGAGCGTCCGCGTCTGGACGACATACGGGTCCGCCCCCAGCTTGCGCCAGACGAAATGCACGTTGCCCTCGGCGTCCGCCGCCGCCTGGACGTCGTCCCCGGAGCTGGTGAGCTTGTGCACCTGCCCAAGTACGCCGCCCGGCGTGCGCGTGCGGGTCTCGAGTCCGACGTTCGCCCGCCACCACACGAAGTGGGCGGCCCCGGTCGGGTCGGTCACGACCCTGCTGTCGGCGGTGATGCCAGGCGGGCTTACGTCGAAAGAGGGCTCGAAGCCGGCCTGCGCCGGGCCCGCCGTGAGGCAGAGGCCGGTGAGCACGGCTGCGAGCGCGAGGGATCTCCTGCGTATGTGTGTACGAGTGCTCATGCGGCGAGTGTCCGCCCGCCGGCCGGGGCCGCCAACGGGGCGACCCCCCGGGAATACCCCTCGACTTTCGTGGGTCCGAACCCAGGCACGCCGCGTCATGGTGATCCCGGCGTCGCTTCAGCGCGCGCTCGCGACGCGCCGCAGGTTGTACGCTCGACTTCGAGATGAAGCGACTGAGGGCCCGCCGCGGCGACCGCCTGCTCGAGCTCGACGAGGTCGAGCGGCGACTGAAGCCATTCGGGCGCCGATACCTGGGTGTTCGCGAGGTCCCGCTCGACGCTCTCGTCGGGACAGATAGCCGCGCGAGCTCGTTCACCCGCGACTTCCGCCCGCTTCACGCCTTCAGTCGCGAGCGGCTGCGCTCACTTGAGAGCGCGTTCGCCGACCGTGTCTTTCCGCCGATCGTTACGGTCAAGCTCGGTGACGCGTACTTCGTAATCGACGGTCACCACCGCACCGCTCTCGCGCGGCGCGGAGGGGCGGAGATGATCGACGCCGACGTGACCGAGCTCATTGCGCGCGTCCCTCTCCCGGCCGGAGCGGACATGCTCGAGGTCGTTCTCCGGGAGCTCGAGCGGATCTTCCTCGAGGACAGCGGGCTTGCCGAGGCGCGTCCCGGCGCGCGCGTCCTGGTTAGCAGGCCCGCGCATTACCTCGAGCTGCTGGAGAACATCCAGGTGCACGGCTACCACATGATGCGAGCACGCGGACGCGTGGTTGAGAACGCGGAGATCGCGGCGAACTGGTACGACGCGATCTACACGCCGACCCTCGCCGCGATCGACGGCTTACGCCTCGGCCGCCGATACCAGGACGCGCCGCCCGGGGACCTGTTCCTCGTTCTCCACCGGCACCGGCGGGATGCATTTCCCTCGACCGGCTGCCCGCACCTCGCGCAGACCGTCGTCTCGGTGATCGGCGACGGCGGGCGGCGCCGCCGGATGCGTTTGCCGGGCCGCCCGGGCCGTTCGCCGGCCTCGGGGTAGGCCCACCCGTGGGTCAACTGCCGTTTCAGCGAATTGGAGCCGTCGCCGACCTCATTCGCCGGTCAGCTCGGAGGACGGCTTCGGTGGCGACACGGCGATAGGACGGTCCGGCAGCGAGGGGTCGCGCTGCCCCCGGCGTACGCGCCGCGATGAGGCCTGAGACCGAGTCGTGTGACGGAGTGACCAGAGCCGGTCGACACCGGCCCACGCGGCGAAGCAGAGCCCGCCGATCGTGCCCGTCACCGTCATCAGCACCCCAGCCGCCGCGGCCGCGGCCACGCCGTCGTTGCCGAGGATCAACACCGCGGCTGCGGCGCCGACGCTGGGACCGACCGGCAGCTGGCCGAGCGTCACGACAGCGATGAGAACCGCGATCGCATCGAAGAAGGAGGCGTCCACGCCGACCGAGTGGAGCAGCAGCCAGTTGCGGAAGATCTGTGCGAACACCGCGACGAGCACCAGTCCGATCACGCGGCTTCCGCCGCTGAGGCTGCGCAGCACCGCGAGCCCTGCCCACAGCTCGCGGCCCTTGCGCAGGGCGAGCTGCCGCAGACCGGCACTCAGTCCCCCGACGACCGCGAAGGCGACGATCGGCAGCCACCACGGCAAGCCCAGCGGCGCGACCAGGGTGAAGGACGCCAGTGCCGCCAGCATCGCCTCGACGGCAAGGATCGGGAACTCGGCCGCGATGAGCGTCGGCACCTGCGGAGCGACGGACGGCGACGAGTGCCGGAGCGCGGCGATCCGTGCGGCGACGCCCAGCTGCCCGTTGACCAGGCTTCCGAGTACCTGCATGCTGGACGCGCGGTAGAGAATGCGGCGGTCGACAGTCCCCCCGGCCGCTTCGATCGTCCGATGCCACGCCTCACTACGCACCAGCAGCGCGACGATCTGGAGCAGCGTAGTCAAAACCAGCACCCACGCCGCTACCGAGGAGAGGGCCTCAACGAACTCGTCGCGGCGCCCCGCGAGCACCAACCCGAGCAGGGCGGCGGTGCACAGCGATCCGAGCACGGCGATCGGGGCACGTCGCCGCCGGCAGAAGCTTCGAATACCTGCGCTCAGACGAGCGACGCCGCTCGCGGCACGCGGGCTCGCTACCCCAGTCGTTGGATGGCCTTCTCGCGCCGGTGGGCCGGGCTTACTCGCACCACCTGCCAGGCGAGGCCGACCCGCTCCAGCGCCCGGATGAAGAGGCCGCCTAGGTCGATCTCAGCGCGGCGAAGGCCGTGAAATGCCGACGTAGGGAAGGCGTGGTGGTTGTTGTGCCAGGACTCCCCGAGCGTCGCCAGCGAGAGCCAAGCCACGTTCGTGGAACGGTCGTTGGTGGTGAAGCGGCGGCGGCCGAAGAAGTGGCAGATCGAGTTGATGCTGAACGTCGCGTGGTGGAGCAGGAAGACACGCACCAGGCCTCCCCACATGAGCGTGAGCAGCGCGCCGCTGATGGTTCCCTTCACGACGTAGCCGAGCGTGAACGGGATCGCCAGACTGGCGACGATCAGCGGCTTCTCGGCGGCGTCGATCCGCCGCATTCCGGGGTCCGTGAGCAGATCCGCGGCGTAGCGGCGCCGGTCGGCCTGTCCGACCGAATTGAACAGCCAGCCCACATGGGCGTGCCAGAGGCCGGCCAGCGCTCCAAGCACCCCGGAGCCCTTGCCGTGGGGGCTGTGAGGGTCCCCGTGCTCGTCGGCGAAGGCGTGGTGCTTGCGGTGATCGGCCACCCACTTGATCACCGATCCCTCAACCGCCAACGTGCCCACCACGGCCATCGCGTAGCGCACAGCGGGGTAGGTTTGAAACGAGCGGTGCGTGAGGAGCCGGTGAAAGCCGACCGTGATTCCCAGGCACGTGGCCACGTAGGTGACGGCCAGGACGGCCAGATCGATCCATTCCACGGCCCGGCCCCAGAGCATGACGATCGCCACCACGAACGCGGCGAGCGGAATCACGATCGCGACCACGTTGGTTGCCTGGTGGGCGAACCCGTGGGCGTGAGGCGGGGTGTGCGGCCCGGCAGGCCGGTTGCCGGACTCGGCGCTCGCGTCGCCGGAAATGGCCGGCGCAGTCGACGTCACGACGCGCCTCAGCGACGTTCGTGGAGGTACAAGGCGAGCATCGCGATATGGGGGTCATCGTGTTGAGCGCCGGTGTGCCTGCGCAAGAGGCCGACCAGCCGCGTGCCTACCTCGCCGGCGGTCTGCCCCGACGCTCGCTTCGCGACCGCCTCGCCCCGGTGCGGATGGGCGCCGATGGAGATACTCGATGGAGAGAGATGAGAGGAGG
>Ga0209382_10004629_pt1 | contig 18281 bp, 17 predicted proteins | sample SoiMetdeltSBSDD5_FD_187599 | JGI IMG/M metagenome (GOLD analysis project Ga0209382, IMG submission 187599) | Bulk soil microbial communities from a Populus tree surrounding site in Tennessee, USA - Soil MetaG P. deltoides SBSDD5 (SPAdes) (version 2) | ecosystem: Environmental > Terrestrial >...
AAGATCCGCATCTACGACAAGGGCGTCACGCTCCCATTCGAGGCGAACCAGCTCCCGTTCGAGACCGATCGTTTCCAGGACTTCCACCTCTCGTACCGGTACGGTGGGATCACCATCCCGCACGTCCGCGCTCACAGGGTTCTGCGTACTGAAGATCAGGCTAGCCGTATTCGTCTTGTTCGCGTATAGATGCGGGCCGGCTCCGGGTGCGCTCGCCAGGAGCACCGCCGTGCGCTGCGCGCCGGTCGGCGGGATGGACGGTGCGCTCTGTACCTGGACGGCTTGATCCACGACGAGCACATCGACGCCGGCCAGCGCGACCCCCTCGACCCGGATCCGGGCTCCAGAAGACACCGCCGACAGCGAGCGCCCGACGAACAGCTCGGTACGCCGACCGCCGCGCACCAGCCCGGCCCGATACTCCCCCCGCCCATTTGCGAAGTCGACATGGCTGATGTCCAGCTCCCCATCAGCGCTGGTCCACTCCTCGACGTTCGCCTGAACGCTCGCCGGTAGCGCGCCCCGCTCAGCCGGTGTGAGGGCGAGGTCCAGCACGGCGGCCGGCCGGCTGCGTGCCAACCGTTCGAGAAGCTGGCGACGCCGTCCAGCATCGACAGCACTTGCCGCCCGCGGCCCTCCGGTTCCGGCGGCCGCCTGGCGCAGCGACTCCGTGAGCCTGGTCGCTTCCTCTACTGCTTCGTCATCGACGTCCTCACGCGCCGCCAGCGAGGCCGTGCGCTCGTGGGCGCTCGCCTGCTCGGGCAATCCCCACCAGGCAACCAGCATCAACGCAACGACAAGCCAGGTGTGTCGCCCCATGACCACCCTCCGTAACCTGCCATCCGCGTTGCATCGACGACAGTGGGGCGAACAATACGCTGCACTCCCAATTGCAGTCAAGCAGCATAGCGCCCGGAGTGGCAATGTCGGTGGGACCTCTGACTGAACCATCAAGACATCGCGAGCAGTGCGGCATCGCGATCACCTGATCCTCTGCCATCACCAGCGCGCTCGTCACCGTCGTATCGACGGACGCGCCGGCCGCGTGCGCCCGTGAGATCATCGTCACGGAGCAGCAACTGAGCGCGAGTGTCCCGATCGTGCCAGCTCACGGCGTCAGGCATGACGTGCTGTCGCACACCGAGGCTCAAGGCTTGCGCCTTGAACGGCGCGGCGTTACGGTTTGGGGCAGTGAGAGACGAGCGGACCACGGGAGCGGCTCCCGTTGCCACGAGAGGAAGGACGGCCATGGAGAAGCGGCGACTCGGGCGGACCGGCCACATGAGCTCGGTGGTGGCGTTCGGCGCGGCCGGCATCGGACGGGTGGACCAGGAGACCGCCGACAGGGCGATCCAGACCTGCCTCGACTACGGCGTCAACCACATCGACGTGGCTCCAGGATACGGCGAGGCCGAGCTGCGGATCGGCCCCTGGATGCCAAAGATCCGGAACGACATCTTCCTGGGCTGCAAGACGACCGTCCGCGACATCGACGGCGCATGGGCCGAGTGCAACCGTTCGCTGGAGCGGCTCCAGACCGACCGCTTCGATCTCTATCAGCTGCACTCGGTCGGCAAGATCGACATCCTGGACGAGTGCACGAAGAAGGGCGGATCGCTGGAGGCGCTGGTCAAGGCGAAGGAGCAGGGGCTCACGAAATACCTCGGGATCACCGGCCACACCCACGATGCGCCGGCCACCCACCTGGAGGCGCTCAGGCGCTTCGATTTCGACACGGTGATGCTGCCGCTCAACTTCGTGCTCTGGTCGATCCCCCAGTATCGCCGTGACTTCGAGGCGCTGCTCGAAGAGTGCGCCCGTCGAGACGTCGGCGTGCACGTCATCAAGACGCTGGCGAAAGCGCCCTGGGGCGAGCGCGAGAAGACGTACGCCTGCTGGTACGAGCCGTTCGACCAGCAGGGCGAGATCGATCAGGCGGTCGCGTTCAACCTGTCGCTGCCGATCCACACGATGTGCAGCACCGGCGACGTGACGATCCTGCCACGGATGCTGGCCGCCGCCGAGCGGGTCAAGCCGCTCCAGGCACCGGCGAAGGAGGCGCTCCTGGCGACTGCCGATCGCTACGAATCGCCGTTCGTCGGCCGCTGGGCGTAGGACGAGTAGGCAGAGGGCAGAGGGCAGAAGATGAGCCGGCGGTATCCGCGCTCGACTCGCCTGCCGGACTGCTGCCCTCTCTACTGCCCTCTGCCCTCTGCCTGCTGCTTACTCGTCTGATGCTTGGCGCGCCGGCGGACCTGCTCAGCATCCTGTATCTGGCGGTCGCCGCCTACACGCTCTGGCAGCTTCCGGGCCGCTGGCGCGCACTCACCGACGATACCTTCACCGAGGCGGACCGCAACCTCGCCAGCCGGGTCGGGTTCCTGCTGCTGACGCCGCTCGGCGTGCTGATCCACGAGCTGGCCCACATGGCGGCGGCGACGGCGCTCGGCGGCAGGGACATCTCGCTCAGCTATCGCGTCTACTGGGGGTACGTTCAGTATCGGGGGCAGGTCGGGCCAGCCGCCGAGTGGGTGATCGCGGCGGCCGGACCGGGCGCCAGCCTGCTGCTCGGGCTGGTGGTCGGGTATGCGTCGCTGCGGCTGCGCCAGCCCTGGCGCGAGATCGGCATGTCGTTCGCCCACGCGACGCTGCTGCTTGATCTGGTGCTCTATCCTGGCATGAGTCTGGTGGACGGCGTCGGCGACTTCCGCTGGATCTACAGCTCGCGCACGCCGGCCCTCTCGGTCGTGGCCGGTGTCGTCCATGTGGCCGGCTTGATCGCCTACATCGCCCTGGCGCGGCTGCAATCGCTCCAGAATCGACGCGAGGCCCGGAACGCGCTGACCGAGCGCTTCGCCGGCCAGCAGGTCACCCTCCGGCCTGAGATCCTGGCTCAGCTGGCGGAGCTCGAAGCGCACGAGCGCGTCCGGCGCCTGGAGCCCGAGGAGCGCGACGAGCTGAACCAGCTCCGTGAGCTGCGAGCCTGGTCCAGCGAGCACAACGAGGGCGTCGCGGCACACCCGGCGTTCCAGAACCCGGCCCTTCCAGAACTGCCACTTCCGGGTCCGCCGCCGGACGTCGAGCCGCCGGTGCCGGACCGCGACACCCGCGTCTGAGTTTAGCGCCGGCGAATGTACTTGACGATCCTGCGCGGCCGGCCCCAGGCGCCCGGCCGTACCACATAGATGTCGCCGTGCGAGTCGCCCCAGATGCCGTGGCAGGACCGGAAGCTCGGATCGCCCCAGCGGGCCAGCCGCTCACCGTCCAGGCTTAGCACGCTGACGAGGCCGCCGTTGTGCTCGGGGACGTAGACGACGTCGTCCGCGTCAACGTAGAAGAAGGCCGGGCCGATCAGCTCCGTGGGCCAGATCTCCAGCAGCTTCCCCTCCTGGTCGAAGATCTGGACGCGGTCGTTCTCACGGTCCGCCACCAGCACCCGCCCGCGCCGGTCGAGCCAGATGCCGTGCGGCAGGTTGAACTGGACGGGCTCCGTGCCGGGCTCTCCCCAGGAGAAGAGATAGGAGCCGTCGGCGGCGAACTTGTGAACGCGCGCGTTGCTGTAGCCGTCGGCGATGAACATCTCGCCGGACGGGGTCAGCGCGATGTCCGTGGGGAGGTTGAACGGCTCGCCACCGTGGGTCACCTTCCGATACGCCTGCGAGCTGTTGTCCTCCGCCGGGACGCCCGTGTCCGAGCGGTACCCTCTGGTGCCGATCGCTCGGAGGAGCGTGCCGTCCTTCGTGAACAGCAACGCCTGGCCGTGCTCGCGGTCGACCGTCCAGAGGTTGTCGTTCCCGTCGACGCGGATGGCGTGCGGGAACGCGAAGACGCCCTCTCCCCAGGAGGAAAGGAAGTTGCCGTCCCGGTCAAACACCATGATCGGGTGGTCATGCGTCCGGTTGAAGCAGTAGACCCGGTCTTGCGAGTCTACGGTGACGGCGGCGGCCGGCATCTCCCAGCCTTCTGGGATACTGGCCCAGTCTTCGCGGACCTCGTAGGTGTAGGCGCCGCTCCCGACGACGCTCTCAGACACGACCATCTGATTCCCCCTCCCGTCGTTGAGAGAGACCCCTCCCCCTACCCCCTCCCCTGCGAGGGGAGGAGTCTCATCGTCATTCGATGTCAGCGCTCGAAGGCTGGCGTGGCGCCCTCCGGCAGATCGACCTCGAACGCGTTCAGCACGAACCCGATCAGTCCGTAGTAGCCGGCCAGGACGATCATCTCGACCAGCGCTTTGCGCCCGAGCATCTTCTCGGCCCGTGCGTACAGGTCGTCCGAGAGCTTGTGCTCGCGGTAGAGCGACCGCACGACGTCGATGATCAGCGCCTCGCGCTCGCCGAGGCTGGCGGTCGGCTGCTGGTTGCGCAACACCTCGATCGCCTCGTTGGAGACGCCGACCTCCCGTCCGATCGGCTCGTGGGCGTGCCATTCGTAGACGGCCTCAACCTCGCGGCCGGCCGTCAGGATGGTGAGCTCGCGATCCGCGCCGGCCAGGACGCCGTTGTATCGAAGCTCGCTGCCGAGCGGCGTGGACTTCGCGGCCAGCTCCGGATGCTGCATGATGCAGAGCGTCGGTCCACCGACGTACCCTCGGCTGGCGATCAGGCTATCCCAGAGCGCCTGGCCGTTGGCATCGAGATCGTCTCGCGACAGGGCAGGAAGTCGCGCCATGTTCCCTCCCAGTAGGCAGTAGGCAGAGAGCAGTAGGCAGAGTGATCTACTGCCCTCTGTCTACTGCCCTCTGCCTACTCGTTCACGCGCCGACGGCGACCGGGGCGCTCGTGCTGCGGCTCTTGAACGCCGGGATGACGTGCTTGCCGAACAGCTCCATCGACGAGAGCACCTTCTCGTGCGGGATCGTCTCGGTCTGCATGATCATCAGCACCTGGTCGACGCCCGCGTCCTCGTACAACTGGATGCCCTTGATGCAGTGCTCGGGGTCGCCGGCGATGATGATGCCGCGCTCGCGCAGGGTGTCCGCGTCCATCTCGCCGAAGGCGGCGCGGGCAGCCCCCGGGCCACTGTCGAGCGAGATGCCGACCTGCCGGGCCTGCTCCTTGTGCGCGTCGTCGGACTGGCGCAGCCAGCGGCCGAAGTCCGCCTTGAGGTGGTCCGGGACGCCGCCCCACGATTCGAGCAGGTCTTCGTAGGCGTTGACGCGGTCGCGAATGTACGGCTTGTCCGGGCCGAAGAACGTCTTGAGCGAGCGGGCGCCCAGCTCTTTCGCCTCCGTGTCGTCCTCGCCACAGTAGGTGGCGACGTTGCTGCCCCAGAACTCGTTGATCGTGGCGCCGACGGGCGTGGACGTCTTGACCCGCTCGCGGTACCGCTTGACGTGCTCGGCCAGAATGCTGGTGGCGAAGGTGGCCGACGAGAGCACGCCGATCCCCTTCTCGGCCGCGACGTCGAAGCTGTCGGTCTGGGTGCAGGCGAGGTACAGCCTCGGGTGGGGCTGCTGGAACGGCTTCGGAAGGACGCGGCGTGGGGGCACCTTGTAGAACTTGCCTTCGTAGGAGAACTCGTCCGACTGCCAGATCTTCGGCAGCATCGTGATCGACTCTTCCCAGAGGGCGCGAGTGTCTCGGGGATCGACGCCGAGCCCGGTCAGCTCGTAGGCGTTCGAGCGCCCGGTCCCGACCTCGACGCGGCCGTTCGTCAACTGATCCACCATCGCGACCCGTTCGGCGACGCGGACCGGGTGGTGGTACGGGAGGATCGAGACGCCGAAGCCGAGCCTGACGCGCTTCGTGACCTGGCTGAGCGCACCGAACATCACTTCTGGGCACGGCGAGCCTGAGAAGCCGGTCAGGAAGTGGTGCTCCACGAACCAGATCGCGTCGAAGCCGACTTTGTCGGCCAGCGCGCACTGTTCGATCGTCTCCTTGTAGAGGGTGTTCCAGTCGACGCTGGTCCCTTCGAAGGGGCGCTGCATCTCGTAGAGAAGGCCAAACTGCATCGTCCACCTCTCCAGCCGCTGGGCTCGCGCTGCCCGCCTTCGCCATGATAGTTCGCGCACCGGGGCAATCACCAGAAACGTTTCAGCCGATGCGAGAATCGATTCCCGCTTGCCTTCAGATGTACCGTGCCTGCGTGATCCGTTGTACGATCTGCTTGAGGGATCCGCGGGAGCACTGGAGTGAGGAATGACGCCGACCGTCGAGACTGTTGAGGCTGAGGCGCTGCAGTTGACGCCTGCCGAGCGTGCGCTCCTGGTGGAGCGGCTGATCGCCAGCCTCGATGCCGACCCGGAGGTCGAGGCGGCCTGGGCCGCGGAGGTCGAGCGGCGCCACGCCGAGATCGAGAGCGGCGCCGTGACGCTGCTCCCCGGTCCGGAGACGCTTGCTCAGCTCAAGTCCGAGTTTGCGTGAACTACTGGCTGCACCCGGAGGCCCGTCGGGATCTTCGCGAGGCGGCGCGCTATTACCGGCAGCGCGCCGGGTCAGTGCTGGCGCAGCAGCTCCTCGGTGAGTTCGAGCGCTCGGCTGCCTTGCTTCTCACGCATCCCAGACTCGGAGTTGTCTGGCTGCATGGGAGACGTCGACTGCTCATGCGGCGGTTTCCGTACGCGGTCATCTACTCGATCGCCGACGAGCAGATCCGTATTCTGGCCGTTGCCCATACGAGCCGCCATTCAGACTACTGGCGAGACCGCGAGTAGGTGCACACGAATGGCCCGACGCCGATCGGCAGCTGGCAACGATAAGCAGACGTGGTGTTGTCGTAGTATCCTGTTGAAGAACTGATGTTCTGGGTGGCGCGATGCTCGGCAGGGGATACCGTAATGGGGAAAGTCGAGAGACTTCAGCAGCAGATTCAGAAGCTCTCGACCGAAGAGTGGGTCGAGTTACGCGACTGGTTTCTCAAACTCGACTGGGAGAGCTGGGATGCTCAACTGGAGAATGACATCCGAGCCGGGCGCCTCGATGACCTCGCCAACCAGGCCCTGAGCGATCACACGACCGGCAAGACCACTGAGATTTGAGGCACGGTGTATGCCCAACATAGGACCGGGGCCGTTGCGGAGTTGAGCATGGATGACTCAATGAACGCGCTCGACGGCGTGGTCTCCCGCGATCCGAGCGTCATGGGCGGGGCGGCCGTCTTTGACGGTACACGAGTCCCCGTTCAGACGTTGTTGGACCATCTCGACGCCGGCGAGTCCGTCGATGACTTCCTTGTCGGATACCCGTCCGTGAGGCGTCAGCAGGTCGTGGAGTTCCTCGCGATTCACTAGGCGGACGTGGACGCGGCGTGGTCTGAGGAGATTCGTCGCCGGCTCGAACGCCTCGATTTCGGAACGGCGAAGACCATCTCATTCGAGGAGGCTATGCGCCGAATCCGGATCGCGGCAGGCCTCGATGAAGGGGACGATCGTGGACATCGCGGCGACGCTGGCTGAGATCAAGTCGCTCAGCATTGACGAGCGCATCGCATTGGTGGAAGCCATCTGGGACAGCATCGATGCCGAAACCGAGAATCTGCCGCTGACCGATGCACAACGGCAGGAGTTGGAGCGGCGTCTCGCGTACCATCTCGCCAACCCAGACGACGTTGTCCCTTGGGATGAAGTGCGGGCGCAGGCACTCGCACGAGCGCGCCGCTAATCCTTGCCTGTGACCTTCGGACCGTCGTTCGCTCGACCCCGACGGCATCTCAGTGGTGCTATGCTAGAGCCATGGATCGCGAGCAGTTGTTGACCCTGGCTCTCGAATTGCCGCCCGAGCAGCGCGCGGAACTGGCCGGCCGGCTGATCGAGAGCCTCGATCCGTTGCCTGAGGAGGACGTCGAAGAAGCATGGTCCGAGGAAATTCGGCGCCGGCTCGAAAGTCTGCACTCTGGCACGGCTACAACCATCTCATTTGCTGAGTCCCGCCGCCGAGTCCGAATCGCTGCCGGCCTTGAATCAGACATTTGAGGTTCTGGACGAGGCGAGCGAGGAAGTCGACGCGGCCACTCGATGGTACGCGCGGCAGAGCGCGTTAGCTGCGGCGGGCTTCTCACGTGCCTACGACTACGCCCTTTCCCAGATCGAACTGTTGCCACGGGCATGGCCGCCGTACCGGTGGGAGTCGTCGCCCAGACTACTGGCGTGGCCGGCTCGATGATCTCTGAGTTCAGGGCCAGAGGCGGGTGACCTCGATTGCGAGGCCGGGGAAGAGCAACGGTTCGAAACTGTCGCCGACGCGGTAGCTAGCGGGCGGGCCGTAACCATCCTCGCCGAGCACGCGCTCCTCGATCGTCGCTTCCAGCGCGTCCACGATCCAGTAGTGCGGCACATGAGCGGCTGCGTAGCGCTTGAGCTTGAGGCCACGATCGCGAGCGCTGGTGGCGGGCTCGGCGACTTCCACGATCAAGTCGGGGATGCCCTCGACGGCACGAGGGGAGAGGATGCCGTGGCGCTCGTTCGACACGTAGACGATGTCCGGCTGCACGGCGTCGTACTCGGCCAGCATCACGCCGATCGGGCCGAGGATCACTGTGCCGAGCCGGCGCCGATCGACGAACTCTTTCACCGTGCAGGCCAGATTGCCCACGACCTCCTGGTGTACGCGTAGCGGCGTCGGACTGCCAAAGAGCTGGCCATCCAGGATCTCGTATTGTAGGTAGTGGTTCTCGGGCGGGTCAGGGATCCTCCAATGTCCTCGCCCAGGAGACGCTTGCGCTGGTGAGTCGTCATCCTCACACCCTCCTCTGACGCCGTCGGACTCGGAGAGCGTACCATGCGTCCACCACGAGTGTACGACCGGAGAGGACGCCGCCGATGCCATCTGAGCCAGCCAGCGCAGCGAGCCAGTCGGAGCCAGGCTACGACCTGCTGATCCGGGGCGGAAGCGTCGTCTCGGTGTTCACCGGCGAGACGTTCCCGGCCGACGTCGGGATCCGTGGTGAGACGATTGCCGCCGTGCTGGTGCCCGGCAGCATTGACCCAGGTCAGGCGACTGAAGTCGTCGACGCCACGGGCATGACCGTCGCGCCTGGGTATATCGATGCCCACATCCACGTCGAGAGCAGCTTCGTCACGCCGGCCTCGTTCGCCTGGCTCACCCTGCCCAGGGGCACCACCACCGTCCTCGCCGATCCCCACGAGATCGTCAACGTCGCCGGCAAGCCGGGGCTGCGCTGGATGATCGAGGCCGGGCAGGGCGCCGGGCAGACCATCCTCTACGGCGTGCCATCGTGCGTGCCAGCGTTGCTCGGGTTCGAGACGGCCGGCGCGGAGCTCTCGGCGGACGACATATCCGAGATGCTGGACTGGCCGGGCGTCATCGGCCTCGGCGAGGTCATGGACTACCGTGCCGTCGTCCGAGGTGACGAGCGGATGCGGGAGATCGTGGCGGCGGCGCGTGCCAAAGGGAAGCTGATCGACGGACACTGCACCAATCTGACCGGCGCCGAGCTGAGCACCTACCTCGCCGAGGGGATCGATTCGGACCACACTAAGAATCCGGTCGAGATCCACGTCGAGAAGGCCAGGATGGGCATGCTGGTGATGATCCAGGAGAAGTCGGTTCGACCGGAGCTGTTCGCGGCGCTCGCCGCCCTGCCGATCCAGCCGCCCCTCTGCCTGGTCACCGATGACGTCGCGCCGGACGCCGTCGCCGAGCACGGTCACCTGGACCACGTCGCCCGAGAGGCCGTCAAGGCCGGCATGCCGCCGCTCGAAGCGCTCAGGGCGATGACCTGGACCCCCGCCCAGCGTTTGCGGCTGTACGACCGTGGCATCGTCTCGCCCGGCAAGCGCGCCGACCTGGTGCTGCTGCCGGAGCTCGCCAGTTTCGCGCCGGCCGTCGTCATCTCCGGCGGCCGAGTCGTCGCCCGGGATGGCGCGTCCGTCTTCCCGGAGCCCACGAACCCCGGCCTGCCGTTCCGCGACACCGTCAAGATCGGCCATCTCTCAGCGGACGACTTCCGCTGGCGCCTGGAGGTGCCAGATGGTGAGGCGCAGGTCACCGCCATTCGCGCCAACCCGATCGACACCGCCACCCGCCCGGACAGCCTGATGCTGCCCATCTCAGCAGGCGAGGTCGAATGGGAGGGCGGCGGCACCGCGCTGCTGACCATTACCGAGCGGCACGGCCGAGCGTTCACCCGCTCTGCCGTGCCGTTGCTCGGCTTCGAGCTGGGAGAGGGCGCCGTCGCCACCACCTACTCGCATGACAGCCACAACCTGACGACCATCGGCACCAGCCGCGCGGCGATGGCCCTGGCAGCTAACACCGTGCTCGCGGCCGGCGGCGGCATCGCGGTCGTCCACGGTGACCGGGTGGCGGCGTTCCTGCCGCTGCCGGTCGGCGGGCTGATGTCGGATCGGCCGGTCGCGGAGGTCGTCGCCGCCGCGAAGGCCGTCAGGGCCGCGCTCCACGCCTGGGGGTACCGCCACGCCAACGCCTTCATGAGTGTCTCGACGCTCTCGCTGCCGGTCAGCCCCTCGCTGAAACTGACCGATCAAGGGCTGGTGGACGTGGACCGGCGGGCCTGGGCGGACGCCGTCGCCTCGCACGTCTGACGTGGCTGTGGAGTCACGCGGTACAACGTGGGGAAGAACGATCAGCATGTGAACGCAGGAGGGAGCCGGGCTATGTCCGACGTCCTGATCTCGACCGTCGAGTACGGCACCGGCGGCGGCCGGGCGCTCACCATGCATCTGCTCCAGGCCCGGCCGCGCCCAGCCGGCCTGGCGCCCGTCCTCGTCTGGGTCCACGGCGGCGCCTGGCTTTCCGGCAGCAAGGACAGCGGGATCGCCAGACTGTTCCCGTTCGCGCGGCGCGGCTACGTCTGCGCCAGCATCGAGTACCGCCTGAGCGGCGAGGTGACCTGGCCGGCCCAGATCGAGGACTGCAAGACGGCGGTCCGCTACCTGCGGGCGCACGCGGACCAGCTCGGGCTCGATCCGGACCGGATCGGCGCGTGGGGTTCCTCGGCCGGCGGCCACCTGGTGGCGATGCTCGGCGTCGCGCCGGACCGGCCGGAGCTCGAAGGTCGTGGCGGCTGGGCCGAGCACTCCAGCCGCGTCCAGGCAGTCTGTGACGCCTTCGGACCGGCGGACCTGCTGGCGATGACCGAGCAGCCGAGCGCGTTCGACCACAACGGCCCCGATTCGCCTGAGGGGCGGCTACTCGGCGGGGCGGTGCGCGAGCTCCCTGACCGGGCGCGCTCGGCCAGCCCAGTCAGCCACGCGACGGGCGATGAGCCGCCGTTCCTGATCGTCCATGGTGCCGAGGACATGACCGTGCCGCACCCGCAAAGCCAGGCGATGTACCAGGCCCTCGGGTCGGGCGACGCCATCTTTCAGACGGTCGTCGGCGCCGGGCACGGCGGGCCGGCCTTCGAGCATCCGGCGGTGCTGCGCCACGTCGAGGCGTTCTTCGACCGCCACCTCGGCCCGGCACCGCTGCCACGCCCTGCCGACGCGACCCCGCGCGCGGTCCCGCCGACGCCACAATTGATCATGGTCGCCTCACGCTCGTGGGTCAACCCGGATGCCACGCCGCCGCTGACGACCTTCGAGACGTTCCCGAGCCCGACCGTTGACGGGCCGGTTGGGTACGCACTCTACCGGCCGCAGGGCTACGACGACGACCCGGCCGCGCGGTATCCCGTCATCTACTGGCTGCACGGCATGGGCGGCGACCCGCGGCGCGGAGGTACCTTCGTCCGGATGCTGGACGAGGCGATCCAGGCCGGCATCGTGCCGGCTGCGATCGCGGTGTTGCCGAACGGCGGCCCGGCCAGCTTCTACTGCGACTGGCCGGGCGGTCCGTGGCCGATCGAGACGGTCATCGTCGACGAGCTGATCCCGCACGTCGATGCCGCCTACCGGACGATCGGCCGGCGCGAGGGGCGCTGCATCGAAGGCCAGTCGATGGGCGGCTTCGGGGCGGCGCACCTCGGGTTCAAGTACCCGGAGCTGTTCTGCGCGATCTCGGTCTCGGCCGGCGCGTTGATCGACTTCGCGGTGCCGTCGTCCAACGACGACGTGCGCCGAAAGCGCGTGTTCGACACGGTCTGGGGCAGGGACTCGGACCGCTTCCGCGCCGACGATCCTTCCACGCTGGCGCGCGCCAGCGCCGATCGGGTCCGGGGACGCACGGCGGTGCGCATCTTCTGCGGCGATCAGGACTCTTTGCTGGATCGCAACACGCGGTTCCACGAGCTGCTCCAGACTCTGGAGGTCGAGCATGAGTACACCGTCGTGCCGGGCGCCGGTCACCCCTACGACGAGAAGATTGAACGGCTCGGCCTGGGACACTTCGTGTTCTTCGCCAGGGCATTCGCCGGCGTCAGCGTGGGCTGAGCCTGCCATGACCGAGCCGGCCGACCGCGCCATACGCGTTGCCGCTATCTCCCGCCCAGGGCGGCCAATACTGTGGGACCAAGGAGGTGAACCATGACGGCTCCGTACGGCGGACTCGGGTTGCGCAAGCGAACGCCGGTCTCCGCGAGGACGCCGGCGCCAGATGTTGGCGAGCGCTTCGCCCGAATGCGCGAGAACGGCGAGCGAAGCGTCCGAGAGCCGTTCGTGGGGATCACCACCGACGGGGCGATCGTCCCCGGCCTCTATCCCATCCAGACGACCGGGGTCTCCACCGAGCCGATCCGCCGTGCCGCGATCGAGTTTCTGGAGGTACTGGACCCCGCACAGCGGCAGCACGCCTCGTTCGACCTCACCTCAGACGCGTGGCGGCGCTGGTGGAACATCCATCCCTTCCTGATGCGCCACGGCGTACAGCTCGACGATCTGGCCGACCACCAACGCGAGGCCGGCCTGCGCCTGGTCGAGAGCACCCTCAGCGCGACCGGCTACCGCACCGCCCGCGACGTCATGCGGCTGAACCACACGGTTGGCGAGATCACCGGTAGCTGGACCGAGTACGGCGAGTGGGTCTACTTCATCAGCGTGTTCGGGCAGCCATCGGAGCGTGAGCCGTGGGGCTGGCAGATCGACGGCCACCACCTGATCGTCAACTGCTTCGTCCTCGGCGATCAGCTCGTCGTCACGCCGATGTTCATGGGCTCCGAGCCGGTGGTGGCCGAGACTGGCATCTACACGGGCACGAGCGTGCTGCAGCCCGAGCAGGACGAGGGGCTCGCGCTCATCCACGCCTTGCGCCCCGAGCAGCGAGGCAAGGCGATCCTCTACGACTCGATCCTGTCGACGGTGCTGCCGCCGGAGCGCGGCATCGGCGCTGACGGGCGGGTCCAGACGGCCGCCTTCCGCGACAACGCGCAGATCCCGTACGAGGGTATCCGGGCGACCGAGCTGACCACGGGCCAGCGCGAGCAGCTCCTGCGGCTGGCCGCCCTGTACACCGGAAATCTGAGAACGGGTCACGCCGAGCTGTGGCTGGAAGCCGTCGGGCGGCACCTGGACGACACACACTTTGTGTGGATGGGTGGAATCGGGCAGGAGGACGTCTTCTACTACCGCATTCACAGCCCGGTGATCCTGATCGAGTTCGACCACCAGCCCGGGATCGCCTTCGACAGCCTCGAGCCGATACGGCAGCACATCCACACCGTGGTCCGAACGCCGAACGGGAACGACTACGGAAAGGATCTCCTGCGCCAGCACCACGCCCGGTTCGCGCACGTGAACGGGCGGCATGTGGTGAGGGCCTGATTCCCGACCCCTGTCCGCTCGACCGCTGGCCGGGTCTGCGATACTTCCCGGCCGGGACACCGGAACAGACAGGGAGAGGATCAGCGTGGCGAACGCACTGTCAGGCTTCTTCGTGATGCTGGAGCCCCAGGAGGGCGGCACCTACGACGAGATCGCGAGTCTCGCCCAGAAGGCCGAGGCGCTCGGCTTCGAGGGCTTCTTCCGCTCCGATCACTACATGCCAGTCAACTCGAACATCCCGCCCGAGGCCGTCTCCACCGAGTGCTGGGCGACCCTGGCCGGGCTCGCTAGAGACACGAAGCGCCTCCGCCTCGGCACGATGATCAGCCCGATGACATTCCGCTACCCCGGCGAGTTCGCCAAGATCGTGGCGACCATCGACCAGATGAGCGGCGGGCGGGTCGAGGTCGGCATGGGCGGCGGCTGGTACAAGCGCGAGCACGAGGCGTACGGCCTGCCGTTCCCGGACGCGAAGGGCCGGCTGGACATCCTGGAGGACACGCTCGAGATCTGCACCCGGCTCTGGTCGGACGGTGTCGGGCACAGCTACGAGGGGCGGGTGTTCAGCATCAAGGACTCGCCCGGCTCCCCGAAGCCGCTTCAGCGCCCGCACCCCCCGATCGTCATCGGCGGCGGCGGCCCGAAGCGGACGCCTCGGCTGGCTGCCCAGTTCGGCGACGAGTTCAACGTCTTCGGCGGGATCAACACCTTCAACACCCGCAAGGAGCGGCTGTTGGAGGCGTGCAAGGCGTACGGCCGCGACCCGTCCACCATCAAGCTGACCTCCGCCTGCGTGACCGTCATCGGCACGGACGAGGCCGACCTGAAGCGGCGCGTGAAGATCCGCCTCGACTTCAACCACGAGAACGTCGATCCGGACGAGTGGATCAAGATGATGAGCGGCGACGGCTGGCTAGTCGGGACCGTGGACCAGGTCGCCGCGCAGGTGAAGGAGCTCAAGGCGGCAGGGTCGCAGCGGATCTATTTCCAGCTCGTGCCGGTGAACGACCACGGCATGCTGGACATCATCGCCAACGACCTGTACCCGAAGGTCAAGTAGGCACGCTTCCACTGCCCATACTGAACGAAGGCGGGCGTCCGTAGGCCGGGCGCCCGCTCTCGCGTTCGGCGACGTGGTACAGTGGCGAGCCGTGGCGAACGTCCGTTCGCACGCGGCACGATGTTGAGGCTCATTGGCATGTTGTGTTGCCAGACCGGGAGCTCCCGATGACGATGTCGCCGACCGATCGCTCGTCTGCTGCCGCTACGCTGCCGCCGCCCTCCACGCCGCGCGTGCGCCTGGGCGCCCACGTCTCCGGCGGCGGGCTGAAAGGCATCCCCGGCAAGGCGGTCACGATCGGCTGTGAGGGTGTGCAGATCTTCGCCAGCTCGCCGCAGATGTGGCGACCGCCGAGCTGCAAGCCGGAGGAGGCGGCGGCGTTTCGTGCCGCCTGCGCCGAGGCCGGCCTCGGCCCGATCGCCGTCCACGCCATTTATCTCGTCAACCCGGCCTCTGAGAGCGACGAGCACCGGGCGAAGACGATCGTCTCGCTCGTGAAGACCCTGGAGGCCGCCGAGATGCTCGGCGCCTCGGTGGTGGTAACGCACCTGGGCAGCTCCAAGGGCTCCACCAAGGCCGAGGCGCTCGATCGCTCCTGCCGGACCTTCGCCGAGATCCTGGAGCAGTACCAGGGCTCGGTGCGCCTGCTCTTCGAGACGAGCGCCGGGGCCGGCGAGACGATGGGCGGCACGTTCGACGAGCTCGGCACGATGATCCGGACGCTCGGGGCGCCGGCCAGCCTGGGAACCTGTATCGACACGGCCCACATCTTCACGGCTGGCTACGACCTGCGCACCTCAGACGACCTGGAGCGCACGCTGGAGACGTTCGATCGGGAGGTCGGGCTGGACAAGCTGGGCGCCGTCCACCTGAACGACTCGAAGGCGCCGTTCGGCTCCAACAAGGACCGCCACGAAAACATCGGGGACGGCGAGATCGGCGCCGAGGCGCTCGGGCGGTTCATCTGCCACCCGGCGCTCGGCGATACCCCGCTCTACCTGGAGGTCCCGGGCTATTCGAAGGAGGGCCCTGACCGCCCGAACATGGAGCGCCTGTTCGAGCTGGCCGGCCGGCCGTTCCCGCTCCCGCCAGCTTCCTGACCCCTTCTCGGAGGATTCCCATGCTCAAGCTCGGAAACATCACGTTCGACTGCGCAGACCCGGCCCGCGTGGCCGAGTTCTGGGGCGCGGCGCTCGGCTACAAGGTCGAGAAGCACAGCGAGGATTTCGCCGTGGCGTCCAATCCGGATGGCTCGCGCCCGTACTACCTGTTCATCAGGGTGCCGGAAGGCCGAACCGTCAAGAATCGCGTCCACGTCGACCTGGCTGCAGACAATCGCGAGGCCGAGATCGAGCGGCTGATCGGGCTCGGGGCCACGCGCGGCGAGACGCATACGATGGCCGAGTACGGCATCACCTGGACGGTCCTTCAGGACCCGGAGGGCAACGAGTTGTGCGTCGGCCAGGAGGGCGAACACTGACCCCCATCCCAACCCTCCGCTGCGCGGCGCGAACATCGGCTGCGCCGACGTCCCTGCGAGGGGAGGGGTTCTCCTTCAGGCCGGGCGGGTCAGTCTCACGTCGCGCGCGAAGACCAGCACCATCAGCAGTGTCGCGGCGGCGATCAGGAAGATGAGCCCGAAGACCGGCTGAAGGGCGCCTCCGAGCGCCGCGCGGAGGGCCATCTCCGCGGCGCTCGCCGCCGATCCGCCGTGCGGCGCCAGCAGCGAGCCGACGGCGGACGGGTCCAGGCCGGACGCCGCGATCCGGCCGGTCAGGCTGACGTGCAGGATCGAGCCGAGCAGCGCCACGCCGATGGTGCCGCCGAGGCTGCGGAACAGCTGCGTGGACGAGGTCGCGACACCGCGCTGGCTCCAGGGCACCGCCTCCTGGAGCAGGATCAGGAACGCAGACGTGCTCGGCCCGAACCCGAAGCCGAACAGCGCCATCGAGACGTAGAGGACGATCGGCGGGGCATCCAGGCCGACGAGCACCAGGCCGGCCGCCCCGAGCGCGATCAGCAGCGTCGAGCCGATTGCCGTCGCGCGGAAGCCGAAGCGCAGCAGCAGGCGCGGGCCGACGAACCCGCTCAGCGACCAAGTCACCAGCATCGGGGTCAGGGCGGCGCCTGCCCCCGCTGCGCCCTCGCCACGGGCACCCTGAACGAACAGCGGCACGTAGGAGGTGACGCCGAACAGGACGGCGCCCGACAGGAAGTTGGCCGCTGACGAGACGGACATGACGCGGAGTTTGAACAGGTCCAGCGGCAGGACCGGATCCGGGGCGCGCCGCTCGACGACGATGAAGCTGCCCAGCATCAGCAGGCTCGCGGCGAGCAGGAGCAGCAGCAGCGGTGACGTCCAGCCCGGCCCCTCGGTGCCCTGGGTCAGCGCCAGCAGCAGCGCGGTCAGGCCGCCCATCAAGAGCAGCGACCCGGCGACGTCGAGCGAGACTTTGCGCGGTTCGACCCGCTCCTTGAAGAAGCAGATGAAAAAGACGACTGCCGCCAGCCCGAACGGCACGCCGATGAAGAAGACCGAGCGCCAGGACCAGGTGATCGTCAGCCAGGCTCCCAGGCCGGGGCCGACCAGCGAGGCGATGCCCCAGAGCGTGCTGAAGACGCCCTGGATCTTCGCCCGCTCGTGGATCCGATAGAGGTCCGCGACGACGGTGAAGATCGACGGCATGACCGCGCCGGCGCCAAGCCCCTGAATCGCGCGGAAGACAACCAGCTCGGTCATGCTCCTGGCGAGCCCGCAGAGGATCGAGCCGGCCAGGAAGACGACCATCCCGAACAGGAACACCCGGCGCCGCCCGAAAACGTCCGCCAGCTTGCCGTACAGCGGCACCGTCACCGTCGAGGTCAGGAGGTACGCCGAGAAGACCCAGGGGTACAGATCGAGCCGATCGAGCTCGCCGGCGATCGTCGGGAGCGCCGTGACGACGACGGTCGTCTCCAGCGCGACGACGGCCATCGCCAGGACCAGGCCGGTTGTGATGATCCGTCGTGCCCGGCCGGAGATCGGCGGCGGACCGTCCGACTCCGATGCCGACTCGGCAGCGGGCGGTGCCGCTCTTTCGCGCTCCTCCACTGCTACGTGCTCTGCCAAGCTACTCCCCTTCCGGACCGCGGCCACGGAGATCGCCGATGGTTGCTGATGACCCTATCCAGCGTGCAACGAGCAGACCGACCGTCAGATTCCTGGCCATGCCAGCCCAGGATGATGCCACGCCCGGCGAATCCGGCGTCGATTCGCGGCACACTACCAGGAGGTCGAAACTCGTCAGACGATGGGCGACGCGTTTCACGCCGCCTTCAGCCGCGCCCCGGATGCAGTAGCGGCGGCGCTGGATGCCCAGCGTCAGCTCCAGGCCGAGACCTGGCAGACGGCCTGACCCTGCTTGACCTTGGAGAGCAACGGCTCAAGGACTTGATCCGGCCGGAGCGGGTCTTCCAGCTCGTCCTTCCGGGACCTCTAGTTTCCGCTAACTCAGGCGACCTGAGCCGAGGCAGGTGGTTGGTCAGCATTGCCCGAAGAGGCGGAAGTGGGCGTTGAGCGGCGTCGTTGGCCCCAATAGCCTGTCGGCAAGTGGTCGGTGA
>Ga0209382_10004632_pt1 | contig 18275 bp, 13 predicted proteins | sample SoiMetdeltSBSDD5_FD_187599 | JGI IMG/M metagenome (GOLD analysis project Ga0209382, IMG submission 187599) | Bulk soil microbial communities from a Populus tree surrounding site in Tennessee, USA - Soil MetaG P. deltoides SBSDD5 (SPAdes) (version 2) | ecosystem: Environmental > Terrestrial >...
GTGCGCGTACTCCCAGACGCTCTCCGAGCTCAGCAACGTGCGGTGCTTCGTGAAGCTCGAGAATCTGCAGATGACGGGCTCCTTCAAGGAGCGCGGGGCCGCAAATCTGTTATTGCAGCTCGGCGCCGACGCGCGCCGCAGTGGCGTCATCGCCGCCAGCGCCGGCAATCACGGCCTCGCGGTGGCGTTTCACGCGCAGCGCCTCGGGATCCCGGCGACCATCGTCATGCCCGAGTACGCGCCGCTCATCAAGGTGACGTCGGCGCGTCGCTATGGCGCGGAGGTCATCCTCCACGGCGGCAACTACGACGAGGCGTACGAGCGCGCCTGCGCCCTCGCCGCCGAGCGCGGCCGGCTCTTCGTCCATCCCTTCGACGACGCGCGCGTGATCGCCGGTCAGGGCACGCTCGGCCTCGAGCTGCTCGAGCAGCTGCCCGACGTGGAGGCCATGCTCGTGCCCGTGGGCGGCGGCGGGCTGATCGGTGGTGTCGCCCTGGCCGTGAAGGCCAAGCGTCCGGACGTTCGCATCATCGGCGTGCAGTCGGCGGCCCTGCCCGCGATGTCGCGCTCGCTCGAGCGCGGCGAGCGGCTGCGCGTGGACGCCGCGGCGACCATCGCGGACGGCATCGCCGTGCGGCAGGTCGGCGAGCTGACGCTGGAGCTGGCGCGGCGCTGGGTCGATCGCGTAGTCACGGTCGACGAGGAAGAGCTGGCCAACGCGGTGCTGCTGCTGCTGGAGATCGAGAAGACGGTCGTCGAGGGCGCCGGCGCCGCGCCCCTGGCCGCGCTGTTGAATCGCCGCCTGGATCTCGAGGGCCGCCGCGTGGCGCTCGTGTTGTCGGGCGGCAACATCGACGTCACCACGCTGGCCCGCATCATCGAACGTGGTCTCGTCAAGGACGGCCGGCTCGTGCGTCTGGGCGTGGTGCTGCGCGACGTCCCGGGCGCGCTGGCTCGACTGACCGCGGTGATCGCCGAGGAACGCGCGAACATCCTGCACATCCTCCACGACCGCGCGTTCTCGCCGCAGGCGTCGGTCGGCCAGACCGAGGTCGAGCTGACCCTCGAGACCTCCGGCCCCGAGCAGATCGCCGCCGTCAAGCGCCGCCTCGAGACTTCCGGCTACCGCGTGGAAGAACGCAGCGCCGGGTGACCGGCCGCGACCGGGCTCGGCGGCTCAGTGCGCGAGCGCCGAGGCGATAACCGCGCGGGCGCGCTCGGCGAGATCCTGCGCGGCCGCGCGGGGATCGGCGGCGGTATCGATGCACAGCGGGGGATGATACGTGATCGTGATCCGGCCCCGGCGCGGCAATCGACGGCCCGGCGGCCAGGATTCGTGGCCGCCCGCGATCGTGACCGGCAGCGCCGGGACCCCGAGCGAGGCCGCAAGGCGAAAGGCGCCGAGGTGGAAGCGCCCGAGCGTACCGTCCTTGCTCCGACCCCCCTCAGGAAAGATCATCACGACCGCGTCCTCATCGACCAGGCGGCGACGTGCCTCGCGGACGGCGCCGGGATCACGGGCATCGAGCTCGACGGGAAAGGCGCGGAGCAGACGGATCAAGCGACCCAGCCCCGGCACCTGGAAGAGCTGGCGCCAGGCCATGTAGTACACGCGGCGGCGGATCGGGATCGTGACGAGCACGGGATCCGCGAACGTCTGATGGTTCGGAACGACGACGAGCGGACCATGGATGGGGATGTGCTCGACGCCACGCAGCTCGAGACCGAAGTAGAGGCGCGACACGGCGCGGACCAGTGGCCGAAAGGCGTCGAGGACCGGCGTGCGCACGGCGCTAGCCTACCGAACTTCCGCACGAACCAAAAAAAACAGGGCCGGAATCGCTCCCGGCCCTGGGTGAGTTGTGCGTGAAGAGCCCGGTCTAGTCGTCTTCGGCGCCGGCCTCGACCTCGACAGGCTCGAGATCCTGGTGGCGCGCACGGCGCTCGATCATGTCCTGGCAGCGGACGCAGGTCTGAACCTCCGGCAGCGCGCGCAAGCGGGCGGCCGCGATCTTCTCGCCGCACTCCACGCAGGTACCGTACTCGCCGTCGTTCAGGCGGTCGAGCGCAGCGGTGATGCGGTTGACCCGCTCCACCAGGAGCTCGCGCGTGGCGAACCCGATCTCGCGCCGCTCGTTGGCCTGGATTTCATCGACTTCATCGGCGTACGCCAAGCGCTCGCCCGACGGGCCCAGCATCTCCTCGAGCGCGGCCGAGCCGCCCATCTGACGAAGCCGACTCACTGCCTCTCTAAGGTCCGTCTCCAGCCGCTTCCGGATGTCCATTGTCATCGCCTCCGTGTACTTCGGGGCCGGGGCAAGTGCAACCCCTATGCCGTACCTGAGACGTGTGACCATGGGAGAAAGATTCACTGCGAAAACAGTAATCTGCGGTCCGACCAACGTTCCGGGACGGCTGCTCCGGGGACAGATTGCCCATCGACCGGTCAGTTCTCATATCTGCGCCTGACACAACTGGCCAGGGAACAGGCAGGGTCCCTACGCCTCCTGGTCCTCGTACTTCGTCTTGAGCGAGGCGACCACCGCCGGATCGGCCAGTGTGGTCGTATCGCCGAGGGCGCGCCCTTCGGCGATGTCGCGAAGCAGGCGGCGCATGATCTTGCCGGACCGGGTCTTGGGTAGCTCCGCGGAGAAGATGATGTCGTCCGGGCGCGCCAGCGCACCGATCTTTCTCGCCACGTGGGATTTGAGTTCGTCCATGAGCGCAGGGGTGCCATCGATGCCCCCCTTGACCGTCACGAACGCAGCGATCGCCTGGCCCTTGATGTCGTGCGACTTGCCGATGACCGCGGCTTCCGCCACCGACTTGTGATCGACGAGCGCGGATTCGACCTCCATCGTCGACACGCGATGACCCGAGACGTTCATGACGTCGTCGACGCGGCCCAACAGCCAGAAGTAGCCGTCGCGATCGCGCTTAGCGCCGTCGCCCGTGAAATAGATGTCGGGGTACTTCGACCAGTATTGTTTGACGAACCGGTCCGGATCGCCCCAGATGCCACGCAGCATCCCGGGCCACGGCTTGCGGAGCACGAGATAGCCCGCCTTCGCGGGACGGCCGGCCTCGTCCAGCACCTCGGCGTCGATCCCCGGAAACGGGCGCGTGGCCGAGCCCGGCTTGAGCGTCGTCACACCCGGCAGCGGCGTGATGAGGATGTGGCCGGTTTCGGTCTGCCACCACGTGTCGACAACGGGGCAGCGGCCGCCTCCGATGATTTTCCAGTACCAGACCCAGGCCTCCGGGTTGATCGGCTCACCGACGGTGCCGAGCAGCCGCAAGCTCGAAAGATCACAGCGCTTGGGATAGTCCTCGCCCCACTTCATAAACGTCCTGATGGCCGTCGGCGCCGTGTAGCAGATCGTGATCCCGTGCTTCTCGATGATCCGCCAGAACCGGTCCTTGTCGGGAAAGTCCGGCGTGCCCTCGTACATGACCGTGGTGGCGCCGTTGGCCAGCGGTCCATACACAACGTACGAGTGGCCGGTCACCCAGCCGACGTCGGCCGTGCACCAGTAGATGTCGTCATCGTGAAGGTCGAACACCCACTTGTGCGTGGCGGCGATGCCGGTGAGGTAGCCGCCCGTCGTGTGGATGATGCCCTTCGGCTTGCCGGTAGACCCCGACGTGTACAGCAGGTAGAGCAGATCCTCGGCGTCCATGGGCTCGGCGGGGCAGCGCGGCTCCACGCCCTTCACGTAGTCGTCCCACCAGATGTCGCGGCCGGGCTGCATCTGCACCGACTCGCCCGTGCGCTTGAGCACGACGACCGTCTTCACACCCGGGCAGGCCTTCAGCGCTTCGTCGGTGTTCTTCTTGAGCGGGACGGTCGAGCCGCGCCGGTAGCCGCCATCCGCCGTGATCACTACCGTCGAGTTGGCGTCGTGGATGCGATCGCGCACCGATTCCGGCGAGAAGCCGCCGAAGATCACCGAGTGGGCCGCGCCGATCCGCGTGCACGCGAGCATCGCGATGGCGACCTCCGGGACCATGGGCATGTAGATGGTGATACGGTCACCCTTGCGAACGCCGTGCTGCTTGAGCGCCGCCGCGAACCGCTGCACCTCGCGGTAGAGGTCCCAGTAGGTCAGCGTGCGCGTATCTCCGGGCTCACCTTCCCAGATCAGCGCCGCTTTGGTGCGCCGCGATCCCTGCACGTGGCGATCGAGGCAGTTGTAGGAGACGTTGAGCTTGCCGCCCACGAACCACTTGGCGTACGGCGGCTTCCAGTCGAGCGCCTTGGTCCACGGCTTGAACCAGGCGAGCTCCTTCGCGCGCTGCTCCCAGAAGCGCACCGGATTCTTCGCCGCCTCGCGATAGACGGATTCACTGCGCACCAGCGCGCGCTTCACGAACGCCTTGGACGGGCGGAACTTGCGGTCTTCCTTGAGTAGCGCCTGGATCGGCTCGTCGCCTTTGGCGGCCTTGGCCATGTAAGACCTCACGCTCGTGGGATGGCCCCGGGGAGGGCGGCCGCTATTCTCGCTCAGCGGCATCGCACAGGCAATCGAGGCGCGCCCCTTCGCTTCAAAAAAACGTGGGGGGCCATTTCGGGGCCCCCCACGTGAACAGTCAGCTCACGCGCGAGCGCGCGTCGCCTCGATGGCGCCTTCTTCCCAGATGCTGTGCTTGCGCGTCTCCGGCATCACGAAGATCGCGATCAGGAACATCACCGCCGGCACCACGATGGGGTAAACGAGCGCCCAGCCGAGGCTGCCGGTCGACAGAAACATCGACGTTGTCACGATGGGCACGAGACCTCCGCCCCAGCCGTTGCCGATGTGGTACGGCACCGAGACGGAGGTGTAGCGGATGCGCCCGGGGAAGAACTCTGCGAGGAACGCGCCGATCGGGCCGTACGTCATGCCGACGTAGTTGACCAGAATGATGACGATCAGCACCGCCATCCAGAAGTTGACGTTCCCGGGATTCGTGAAGTTGCCGAGGGCGGTATAGAGCGGATAGTACGTGAGCGACGCCAACGCCATGCCGCCGAGGATGATCGGCTTGCGGCCGATCTTGTCCGAGAGCCAGCCCCAGAAGATCAGCGTCGGCGTGGCGATCAGCAGGGCGACGCCGACAATGTAGCTCGAGGTCAGCACGTCGAGCTTTTTGACGGTCTGCAAGAAGTAGAGCGCCCAGAACTGACTACTGTACCAGACGGCGCCCTGGCCAAGGACCACCACGCTGGCGATAAGGACGTACTTGATGTTGCGGCTCATGAACGCCTCTCGCCACGGATTGGTCGAGGTGCGCCCACGCGCCTTGATGTCCTGGAAGATCGGCGTCTCCCCGAGGGAGAGTCGGATCCAGATCGCGATCGCGACCAGCAGCAGCGAGATGATGAACGGCAGCCGCCAGCCCCACTCCTGAAACGCCTCCAGGCCGAGGTAGCTGCGGATGCTGATGATCACGGCCAGCGACACGACGATGCCCAGCGTGGGCGACGTCTGCAGCCAGCCGGTGTAGTAGCCGCGATGCTCGTCGGAGATGTGCTCGGCGACGTACGTGATGGCCCCGCCATATTCACCGCCGAGGCACAGACCCTGGATGAGCCGAAGCAGGAACAAGATGATCGCCGCCAGCAGGCCGATCGTTGCGTAGGTGGGGACGAACCCGATGAGGGCCGTCGCGAGACCCATGCCGCTCAGCGTGACGAGGAACGTGTACTTCCGGCCGACCTTGTCACCGAGCCAGCCGAACAGAAAGGCGCCCAACGGCCGGATCAGGAAGCCGACCGAGAAGATCGCCACCGTGCTCAGGAAGGCGGCGACCGGATGGCCCTTCTCGAAGAACTTCACGGCGAGGATCGCGGCGAGGCTGCCGAAGATGTAGAAGTCGTACCACTCGATGATGTTGCCGACTGCGGCGGCGATGACCACGCGTCGCAGTTCTCTGGGTGGAACCTTAGGTGGCGCCATGGGCCTCCCTTCGTGTCGACTGCTGCGGACTCACCGTCCTGGATGTTCGCATTCTCATGGGTGTCCGGCGCATCGCTGCGCCAAGTTGCGGCACAACATACCGGATTTCCAGCCTGTACGGAAGTTTCTGCGACGCGGGGGCGGGTCGCCCCCGCCCCGACGTCACCGGCGCTGCTTGCGCGCGACGCCGGATTTGATCGCCGCCTCGGCGACCGCCGCCGCCACCGACGGCACGACACGCGCGTCGAACATCGACGGCGTGATGTACTCCTCACTCAGCTCGCCCTTGGCCACGATGGACGCCAGGGCGTGCGCCGCCGCCAGCTTCATCTGGTCGTTGACGCGCTTGGCCCGCACGTCGAGCATGCCGCGGAAGAAGCCGGGGAAGCAGCAGGAGTTGTTGATCTGGTTCGGGTAGTCCGAGCGCCCCGTCGCCATGACGCGGACGAACTGCCCCGCCTCCTCCGGCTGGATCTCCGGCACGGGATTGGCCATGGCAAAGACGATCGGGTCGCGGTTCATCGCCTTGATGTCCTTCAGGGACACCACGCCCGGACCGGACAGCCCGATGAACACGTCGGCGTCCGCCAGCGCGTCCCCGGCGCTGCCGCGCACGCGCCGCGGATTGGTGTGCTTCGCGAACCACTCCTTCATCGAGTTCATGTTCTCGGTGCGCCCGGCGTAGATCGCCCCGGCGCGATCGCAGCCGATGATGTGGCGCGCGCCCTCCTTCATGAGCAGCTTGGCCGTCGCGATCCCCGATGCGCCGGCGCCGGTGATCACGATGCGGGCGTCGCTCAGGCGCTTCTTGACGATCTTCAGCGCGTTCAGCAGCGCGGCCAACACGACCACCGCGGTGCCGTGCTGGTCGTCGTGGAAGACCGGGATGTCGAGCGCCTTCTGCAAGCGCTCCTCGATCTCGAAGCAGCGCGGCGCCGAGATGTCCTCCAGATTGATGCCGCCGAAGACGGGCGAGAGCGCCTTCACGATCGTCACGATCTCGTCGACGTCCTTCGTGGCCAGACAGATCGGCCATGCATCGACACCGGCGAACTCCTTGAAGATGAGCGCCTTGCCCTCCATCACCGGTGCTGCACCGTTGGGACCGATGTCGCCCAGGCCGAGCACGGCGGTGCCGTCGCTCACGACCGCGACTGTGTTGCCCTTGGTCGTGAGCGTGTAGGCTTTTTCGGGATCTTGATGGATGGCCATGCACACGCGCGCCACGCCTGGCGTGTATGCCATGGAGAGATCGTCGCGGGTCTTGACGGGGATCTTGCCCTTGATCTCGATCTTGCCGCCGAGATGCATGAGGAAGGTGCGATCCGACACGTGCACGACCTTGAGGCCGCCGATCGCCTTCAGTCGCTCGACGACCTGCTGCCCATGCCGCTCGTCGCTCGCCTTGAACGTCAGATCGCGAATGAGGGTCTTCTTCCTGACCTCGACGAGGTCGATCGCGCCGATGTCGCCTCCCGCCTTGCCGATGGCGGACGTGACCTTGCCGAGCATGCCGGGCTGATTGTCGATCTCGAGTCTGATCGTGAGCGAGTAACTCGCCGTCGGAGCGTTGCCCATCTACCGCCTCCCTGCGTCTGATACGCGGCGAGCGACGGCCCGCCGAGTGGGCATGCATTCTACTCCAAGGCGTCGTCGCCGCTACTAGTCGGGAGGCGCGGAGGCGACTGGAGGCGCGGAGGCTACTGGGTGTTGGGGCTGGCTGACGCCGTGGCCGCCGTCGTCGGCCCGGGCGATCGCAGGACCAGCTTTCGAGCGTCGGAATCGAGCGTCAGCTGGTAGTGGCTGAGGAAGGTGTTGCCCAGGATACCGTCGACACCTGGCCCCGGGTCGTGCAGGACCACGGGCAGATCGCTCAGGATCGCGTCGCCGACCTGAAGCGTCGCGACGATCGCCGACGGGCCTTTGGTACGGCCGCCAAGCGTCTGCAGCTCGATGGCTTCGTGACCGGGCGCCGGCCTCAAGCCGGCGGCGGTCGCCAGTGCCGGACCGATCACGACGACGCTCGAGCCCGTGTCGAGCAGGAACCGACCGGGCTGACCGTTGACGACTGCAGTCACCATCCACACCCCGAGGCCGGACTCGAGCGGCACGATCACCTGGCCGTCCGCGGCGGCCGGCTGGAGCTTTGCCAGTCCGTCCCGGGCTTCACTGGCGATGCTCGACGTGGGATCGAGAAGGAGTGTGACCTGGAATGCGTCGGCGGCGGAGGCGCGCAATCCGAGGGCGGCGAGCGCGCGACCGCGCAAATAGTGCAGTTCGGCGTTCGCAGGTTGCAGGCTCACGGCCTGGCTCCAGAGTCGCAATGCCTCGGGATAGTCGCGGTGCTCCCACGCGATAGTGCCGCGAACGTGCAGATCCGCCGGCGAAAACGTCCCACCGAAGACCAGCCACTGCCCCACCACCACGCCGGCCAGGAAGCCGAGCACGCGACGCATGCGTGTGTCTTTGGCAAATGTCATACCGTCCCTCGTGTGCCGAACTGCACCACGTTGCGACCGTGCGAGAGCCCGTAGTAGGCTCAGCCGACGGCGCCGCTGCGGCGCACGGGTGCGCGCGATCGGAGTCCGAGCCAAAGCACCTCAGTCCGGGGAGGGGGCATGATCGACGTCAAGACGGCGGACCGCGAGCTTCAGACCTACATCCGGCCGCAGACGTTTCCGGTGGCGATCCGGATGTTGCGGCCGGACGAGCCGATACCCGACCGAGCCCGGCGTCCCGCACGCGACTTCAAGAAGCTGTCGATGAACTGCCAGGTGATCGACATGGCCCGGCGCTACGGCTGGACGCTGGCCCTCACCCGGGAAGACTCGATCTGCTCGCTCGGCATCGCCGCCCTGGGTTTCGAGAAGCCGACCCACCTGCACAACTCCGGCACCCTCTGTGAGGGGATGTACACGGAAACCAAAGAGGCGGGCCAGCGGTCGGAAGCCGCCATCGACCGCTTCAAGGAGGGCGAGTTCGGCGCGCTGCTCGTGGCGCCGCTGGACCGGGCCACCTTCGAGCCCGACCTCGTCTGCGTCTACGCGAACCCGGCCCAGGTCATGCGGCTGACGCAGGCCGCCCTCTGGAAGCGTGGCGGCAAGCTCGCCTCGGCGTTCGGCGGCCGGGTCGTGTGCGCCGACATCATCGTCACCACGCTGCGCACCGACCGGCCTCAGGTGATCCTGCCGTGCTCGGGTGACCGCATCTTCGGCCAGACCCAGGACCACGAGATGGCGTTCACCATCCCGTGGTCGCAGATGGAGGACATCATCGAGGGACTACGCGGAACCCACGCGGGTGGTATTCGCTATCCCATCACCCAGTTCATGGAGTACGAGGCGAAGCTGCCGCCGCGCTACATGGAGGCCAACCGCGTCTGGGAGGCGGAGAAGGGCAAGGGCACGTACACGAATCGCGATCGCGTGGTGGCGGCCTACAAGCGCTCGTTCGCGGATCGTGTCCCCGTGTACCCGATCGTCGCGTCGTTCGCGGGCACGCTCGACGGTCTCTCCATCGAGGAGTACTGCATCAACGTGCCGAAGGCGATCACGGCGATGCTGAACTACTACGAGCGCTATCAGCCGGACGTCGTTCTCGCCTACAACGACCTGGCGAAGGAGGCGGAGGCCTTCGGCTGCCGCGTGAAGTACTCGGACTACGTCGTGCCGTCCATCGACCAGCACGTGCTGCAGGACGACAAGGCGGCGCTCGCCAGGCTCGCGATGCCCGACCCGTACAAGACGGCGCGGCTGCCGGGGTTTCTCGATCAGTGCGAGGCGCTCGTGAAGGCGAAGCCGCCGACGGCCATCGGTGCCGTCGCCGTCGGCCCGTGGACGATCGCGATGCTCCTGCGCAACCCCGAAACGATGCTGCTCGACACATTCGAAGACCCGCAGTTCATCCACGACCTCATGCGCGTGACCACGGACTTCTGCCAGGTCTGGGGCGACGCCATCGCGAAGACCGGCATCGGGCTGTCGTTCTCGGAGCCGACCGCGTCCATCAGCCTCGTCTCGCCCGACAACTATCGTGACTTCATCGCGCCGTACCACAAGGAGCTCGTCGAGTACTTCAAGGCCAAGAAGGTCGGGGTGACGACGCACATCTGCGGCACCACCTATCCGATCTTCGAGGACCTGCTGCAGGTCGGCTTCACCACCGTCTCGTTCGACCTCGATCAGCAGGCCGACCCGACGCTCTACGTCGACCAGCTCGAGCGGTTCATGCAGGTCGCGCGCGGCCGGGCCGTCGCGATTGGAAACGTGGACGCGACGAAGTTCGAAAAGACGTCCCGGGACGCCATGTACGGCGACGTGCGCCGATGCATCGACACGGCGGCGCGTCACTCCGGGTTCATCCTCTCGACCTCGTGCGAGATTCCCCCGAAATCGGACCCGGAGATCGTCAAGTGGTTCATGGACGCCGCGCACGAGTACGGGCGTTACGACAGGATCTTCGGCTAACGTCGCTGTGCTGGCCGAGGCCATCCGGTCGCTGTACCGCTACAACGAATGGGCGAACCAGCGCATTCTCGACACGAGCGCCCGCTGTACGAGCGAGCAGCTCCTGGAAAGCGGCGGCGCGAGTTTCGACTCGCTCCGCGACACGCTCGTGCACACCATGGGCGCGCAGTGGCTCTATCTGGAGCGCTGGCACGGTCGGTCACCGCGCGCCATGCCGGCCGCAGGCGACTTCCCAGACCTCGCCGCGATTCGCGACCGCTGGGCCGTGATCGACCGTGAGACCGACGCGTTCGTGGCGAGCGTGGACGACGCGGCGCTCGCGCGCGTCGTCGAGTACCTCAACATGCAGGGCGAGCGCTGGGCGTATCCGCTGTGGCAGCAGATGATCCACCAGGTCAATCACGCCACCCAGCACCGGAGCGAGGCCGCCGTCACGCTGACGAAGCTCGGCCACTCGCCGGGCCTGCTCGATCTGCTGTACTTCGTGGACGTCGAGGCGGCGGCCGCCGCGAACCCGCGGTGATCGGCGAATCCCACCCGCGGCTCGGCGGCGGGCGCCTCGTCACCGGCGCCGGCCGTTTCGTGGAAGACGTCCGCGTGCCGGGGATGCTGCATGCCGCGGTCCTGCGCTCGCCGCACGCGCATGCGCGGCTGATCGGCGTCGACGCCAAGCGCGCGAGCGAGCTGCCGGGCGTCCGGCTGGTGCTCACTGCCGCCGATGTTCCGGACGCCGCCGTGATTCCCAATCGCGTGCCGGCCCCCGCGGGCGCCGAGCGGTATCTGCAGCCGGCCATCGCGCGCGGCGTCGTGCGATACGTCGGCGAGCCGGTGGCGCTCGTCGTCGCCGACGACCCGTACATCGCCCGCGACGCCGTCGAGCTGATCGACGTGACGTACGAGACGCTGCCCGCCTGCACGTCGGTGGCCGCCGCGATGGCGCCGACAGCGCCGCGGCTGTTCACCGGCACCGAGAGCAACAACGTCGCCACCATCACCATGCGCGTCGGCGACGCCGAGGCGGCGCTCGCCCGCGCCGCGCTCGTCGTCCGCGAGAGCTTTCGATATCCGCGGCAGACCGCCGCCGCGCTGGAAACGCGTGGCCTCGTGGCCGTGCCGCCCGACCCGCGCGGCGGTGAGCTGCATCTGATCGGCTCGACGAAATGCATCCACATCAACCGCACGATCCTGGCGCCGATCTTCGGCATCCCGCTCGGCGCGCTCCGGCTGACCGAAGTCGACGTCGGCGGCGGCTTCGGCGTGCGCGGCGAGCTCTACCCCGAGGACATCCTCGTGCCGCTGGCCGCCATGAAGCTCGGGCGGCCCGTGAAGTGGATCGAGACGCGACGCGAGAACCTCATGGCGGCCAACCACGCGCGAGAGATCACGTACGACGTCGAAATGGGTCTCGACGCCGAGGGCCACATCCTCGCCGTGCGCGCGGCGCTGTGCGCCGACATCGGCGCCTACGTGCGAACGGCCGCTCTCGTGCCGGCGGAATTCGGCGCCGCGCTGCTGCCGGGGCCCTATCGCGTACCCAGCTATGCCTGCGACCTGTGGTCGGTGGTGACGAACAAGACGCCGGCGGGAACGCTGCGCTCGCCTGGACGGCCGGAGTGCAACTTCGTGCGCGAGCGGCTGCTGGACGCGGGAGCGGAGCGACTGGGCCTCGACCCGGCCGAGCTGCGCCGTCGCAACCTGATCCGTGCGGACGACATGCCGTACGACTGCGGGACAAAGTCCTTCGGCGTGACGACGGTCTACGACTCCGGAGACTTCCCGGCGCTCTTCGACGAATTGCTGCGACGGCTCGACTATCGGCGGGAGCGTGCCGAGCAGGCGACGCTCAATTCGCGTGCGGGGCGCCGTCGAGGCATCGGCCTTGCCATCTACGTGGAGAAGACGGGGCTGGGCCCCTTCGAGACCACGCACGTCGAAGCTCGGCCGGACGGCCGATTCGTCGTCGACACCGGAGCGTCCTCGATGGGGCCGGGGCTCGAGACGGTCCTGGCGCAGATCCTGGGCGAGGCGCTCGGCATTCCCGCCGACCGCTTCGACGTCCGCCACGCGGACACCGCCGCCGTCGAGAGCGGCGTCGGCACGTACGGCTCACGCGGAACCGTCACCGCGGGCAATGCTGCGCACGTCGCGGCGCAGAAGCTGATCGACGAAGCGCGACGACGGGCCGCTGCGCACTTTGCCGTCTCGGAGACCGAGGTCACGTACGCACAGGGGGGGGTTACGACGAGCGGCCGCCGCGTGACGCTGGCGGAGCTGGCCGCCGAGCGCCGGCTGGCCGCGGGCGCCTCGTTCGAGGTCAAGAAGCTCACCTACGCGGGATGCGCCGCCGCGGCCGTCGTCGATGTGGACATCGAGACCGGCGCACTGGTGTTGCGTCGTGTCGTCGTCGGCGCCGACGTCGGGCGTGCCGTGAATCCCGCCCTCGTCGACGCCCAGCTGGTCGGCGGCGTCGCGTTCGGCATCGGCAACACGCTGCACGAGAGCCTCGAGTACGACGCGCTCGGCCAGCTCGTCTCGGGCACGTTCATGGACTACGCGCTTCCCTACGCCGGCGACGTGCCGCCGGTCGACACGTTCTATCAGGAAGTGCGGGCGACGACGAATCCCCTCGGCCTGCGTGGCCTCGGCGAGTGCGGAAACCCCGGGCTCGGGGCCGCCATCGCGAACGCCGTGTGCGACGCGCTCGGCAGGCGTGACGCTTCGTTCACGGCGCTGCCGGTAAGCCCCGAGAGAGTGCGCTCGCTGCTGCGCTGACGTTGGTCGGACAAATCAAAAGGGCCGACCCTTCCGGGTCGGCCCTCGATCTACATCCTGGAGCAGCCGCTCAGCGCGCTACCACTTCACCGGTTTGCTGGGCCGATGCGCGTAGCCGCTCTCCCGTCCGCCGCCTCCGGGGCGTCCGCCACCCGGGCGACCGCCGCCGCCGGGCCGACCGCCTCCGCCTCCACCCGTGCGCGGAGCCTGCGGGTTGGACACCTCGACCGTGATGCGACGCCCGTCGAGCTCGCGACCGTTGAGCTGCGAGATCGCGTTCTGCGCCTCCTCCGCCGTTCCCATCTCGACGAACCCGAATCCGCGCGACTGACCCGAGAACCGGTCCGTGATGACGGTGGCTGACAGCACGTTACCGCTCTGCGCGAAAAACTCGCGCAACCCCTCGCTGGTCGTGGAATAGGCGAGACCGCCGACGTACAGCTTGGACGCCATAGGATTCCCCCGAACTCTCTTCCGCTGTCGTGCCCGCCCCGCGAACCGGAAGAGTCGCGTTCTCGTCGGGGGCGAGGCCGGCCGATTCGCGGCCGGCAGTCAAAATTTTACACGTGCCTCGCAGAGGCGCAACCTCCGAAGCACGGCGCCGGTCAGTACGTGATCGCCGGAGCAGTGGTTGGCGCCTCGCCTACCTCAGCCGCGTGCGGTGGGCTCTGATCTTCAGCCCGTCCCTTCACGACGTCGGCCACCGACGGCGGCTTACGGGCCCGCGCACGGTGACGCACGTTGGCCGAGAGATCGAGCGCGGTGAGGACGAGTGCGAGAATCAGGACCGACCCGATGATCCAGCGCACGAGCATCAGACGTGCGCCTTCTCGATGAGGGGGTGGATCATGAGCACTCGTTTCATCGCGACCTCTCTTCGATGGGAGATCCCGCCGAAGCCGTCGAAAGGCGAGCAAGCGGAGTGCCACACGCGGCGCGCGAGAACCAACCGATTTTTCTCGGTGGGTGTGTTCGGAATCGTGCGGGTGTCGGGCATTGCGCCCGGACACCCGTGCCGCGGGGACGCTAGCGAAACTCCTCGGGCCGGATCTGGTAGCCGATGATCTTGCGGTAGAGCGTCTTGGGATCGATCGCGAGCAGGGCCGCGGCCTTCCCGCGGTGACCACTCACCTGCCGGAGCGTGAGCACGATGTGTTGGCGTTCCATCGTCTCGAGGCTCGCGCCCGGGGCGCCGATCGGCGGCGGCGTCGCCGCAGATCCCAGCACCTCGGGCGGCAGGTCTTCGGATTGGATCTCGTCGCCGCGCGAGAGGATGACGGCGCGCTCGATGGCGTGCAGCAGCTCGCGCACGTTTCCGGGCCACCGATACGCCTCGAGCGCCGCGAGCGCCGCCGGGCTCAGTCGCTTGGCGCCATAAGCGGCGTTCGCCTCGATGAAGTACTGCGCCAGCAGCGCGATGTCCTCGGGCCGCTCGCGCAGCGGCGGTAGCGTCACCGTGATGGTATTGATCCGATAGTAGAGGTCCTGGCGGAACTCGCCCGCCTTCATCGCCTCCGCGAGGTCGCGATTGGTGGCCGCGATGATCCGCACGTCGACCGTGCGCGACCGCGTCGAGCCGACACGGAAGAACATGCCCGTCTCGAGCGCGCGCAGCAGCTTCACCTGGCTGTCGGGCTCCATCTCGCCGATTTCGTCAAGCAACAGCGTGCCGCCGTCGGCGAGATCGATGAGCCCCGGCTTGGCCGCAATGGCGCCGGTGAACGCGCCCTTCTCGTGGCCGAACAGCTCGGACTCCAGCACCTCGCGGGGAAGCGCGCCGCAGTGAATCGGCACGAACGGGCGCTGGGCGCGCGCCGAGCGCTCGTGGATGGCGCGCGCCACGAGCTCCTTGCCGGTGCCGCTCTCCCCCAGCACGAGGACCGCCGAGTCGGTCGGCGCCACGCGCTCGACCACCCGCATCACCTCGTGCATGCGCGGGCTCTTGGTGAGGATGCCGCCGAAGGGCGAGGCGCCCGGCGCGTGCGCGCGCAATGCCTGGTTGTCGCGCAGGAGCTGACCCTTCTCGGCGGCCTTTCGGATGACGACGTCGAGCTCCTCGATCTTCGTCGGCTTCGTGAGGTAGTCGTAGGCGCCGAGCTTCATGGCCTCCACGGCCGTGGCCACTTCCTGAAACCCCGTCATCACGATCACCTGCGGGTGCTCGGGAAACGCGCCGAGCTCGCGCAGGACCTCGATGCCTTCTTTGCGCGGCATCTTCATATCGAGGATCACGACGTCGTAGGCGGCGTCGCGCAGCCGTGTCAGCGCCGCTTCTCCATCGCCGACGCCCTCCACCTCATGCCCTTTACGCCCGAGCTCCCGCACCAGGAGCTCGCGCAGGCGGCTCTCGTCGTCGGCAACCAGCACGCGGATCGGACGGCTCATTGTGAGGAGTGCCTCCGTTCGATTGGTACGGCGATGCGAAACAGGCTGCCCTTGCCCGGCCGGGTCTGCACCTCGATCCGGCCGCCGTGATCGGTCACGAAGCCTTGCGCGATGGCGAGACCGAGACCCGTGCCCTGCCCCGGCGGCTTCGTGGTGAAGAAGGGATCGAAGATGCGGGCGAGGATGTCGTCGGAAATGCCCGGCCCCTCGTCTTCGAAATCCACCTCGACTTCATCCCGAACGGCGCGCGTGCGAATCGTGAGGCGCCCCTTGCCCTCCATCGCCTCCAGCCCGTTCGACGCGACACCGAGAAAGACCTGGCGGAACTGTCCCTCGTTGATGACCGTCGGCGGCAGGTCGTCGGCGAGCTCGGTGTGGAGTTGGCTCGCCGCAAACCGCGATTGGTGTGACAACAGCTCGATCGTCTTCTGCACCACCGTGTTGAGATCCGTCGGCGCCCGGCGATCGCCCGGCTCCCGCACGAACTGCAGGAGGCTGCCCGTGATCTCCTTGCAGCGGAACGCCTCTTCTTCGATGAGGGTCAGGTAGCCACGGAAATCCGTGAGCTCGGGCCGCTCGGCGAGCTCGCCCTCGCCGAGCCTCGCCGCCAGCGCCTCCGCGCAGCCGGCGATCGTCGCGAGCGGATTGTTCAGCTCGTGGGCGACGCCGGCCGAAAGCCGGCCTGCGGTGGTGAGCCGCTCCGTGAGCAGCATCTGGCGCTCGAGCTGCTTGGCGTGTGTCACGTCGGCCACCAGCAGCACGACGTGCGCGGCGGCGCCGGCCAGGGGAGCGACGGTCAAGCGCAAGACGCGCACGTCGCCCCCCGCCGCGATCTCGAATTCCACCGTCTCCACACGGCGGGTGGAGACGGCCGCGCGCAGGAAGGCCTCCGCCTCCGCCGTCCGCGCCGGTGGCAGCAGCGATGCGAACGGCTTGCCCAAGGGCGCATCGCCGAGCACGCCCGTCCCCGCGCGATTGGCGCGCACGATGGCGAGATCGGCATCCAGCACGAAGACTCCGAGGGGCAACGTCTCCAGCACCACCTCGACGAAGCGCTTCTGCTGGTCGAGCTGGCGGGTGCGATCGGCGACGCGCGCCTCCAGGCGCTCATAAAGCCGCGCATGCTCGACGGCGATGGCCGCCTGGTCGGCCAGGGCCATCAGCAGCTCCGCCTCGTCCGCCGAGAACTCGTGGACGTCGCGACGAAAAACGAGGATGGCGCCGATCGCGCGCTCGCCCACGCGGAGCGGCGCGGCCATCAGTGAGCGGAAGCCCTGCTGCCGTTGTAGCTCGGGGAACTGCACGCGCGGATCGTTCCACAGGTCGGCGCTGTACACGGGACGCCGCTCCGCCACCGCCCGCCCCGTGATTCCCTGCCCCTCCTGGACTCGGATGGTCGAGACCATGTCGTCGGGAAGGTCGAGGCTCGCGATCGACGAGAGCACCCCCTGCTCGTCGCGCATCATGATGCCGCACGAGGACACGTTGAGGACCGTGCGCGCCTGCTCCATGATGACGTGGATCGTGCGCGCGAGATCGAGGCTCGCGGTCACCGCCCGGCCCGCCTCGAGCAGCGCGCGTGTCTCACGCGCGCTGCGCACGCTCTCCTCGAAGAGCTGCGCGTTCTGGATCGCGATGCCCGCCTGCTCGGCGAAGGCCTCGAGCACACGCTGGTGATGTGTGGAGAACGCCGCGGGCCGCGTGGAAAATGCCGAGATGACGCCGAGCGGCGTCCCGGCCACGCGCAGCGGGACGCACAGCATCGAACGGATGCCCTCGCGCTCGTCGACGTCGAGCCGCGTGGAGCGCGGGTCGCGACGGACGTCGTCCACGCGGATCGCCTCGCCCGACTCGGCGCAGCGGCCCATGAGCCCCTCGCCGATCGGCATCGCGAGCGCGCGCCACTCCTCGCTCTTGTAGCCGTGGGCCGCGGCGTGGATCAGGTGCGTGCGCGTGGCGTCGAAGAGACCGATGCCGCAGCCGGTGCTGCCGATGAGCGCGCTCACCGAACCGCTGATCCGGTCGAGCACCGAGGCCACGTCCAGGCGCGCGGTGATGAGCTGGCTCGTGGTGTAGAGCGCGGCCAGCTCCTCGGCGCGCCGCCGGCTTTCGTCCACGAGGCGGCGCTGCTGGATGGCCGACGCGAGCGGCTGCGCCAGCTCGGCGGTCGTCTCGGCGTCTGCGTCGTCGAACGCCGCCGGCCGCGCGGCGACGAGGCTGACCGCCCCGAACACGCCGCCCTGGGTGACCAGCGGCACGAGCAGCGCCGCACGCCAGCCGCGAGCGCCGAGCGTCGCGCGGCTGGCGGCCGGGACATCGGGGTCGGCGAGGTCGTCCACGCGCACCGGCGCGCCGCTGGTCATCACGCGTTCGAGAAGCGTGCCCTCGAGGGGTAGCCGCACGTCGCGCATGATGCCGCCCGGCATCGTCCGTGTGGTCACGTCGAGCACCGCGAACTCACCGCGCTCCTCGTCGAGCAGCAACACCGCGACGGCGTCGAAGTCCACGAGCCGCGCCAGACCATCGGCGAAGGCGCCCAGCACGGCGTCCAGGACATGGCTCGAGCCGAGCAAGCGCGTGATCTCGATGAGCAGCGCCGTGCGCAGCGCGCGACGATGCTGGCGCCACACGACCTCGATCGCGTGCCCGAGCTCGCGCCCGATACCCGAGGGCAACGCCGCGCGCCGCGGCGCGCGGCCGCGCCCGATCAACA
>Ga0209382_10004634_pt1 | contig 18274 bp, 17 predicted proteins | sample SoiMetdeltSBSDD5_FD_187599 | JGI IMG/M metagenome (GOLD analysis project Ga0209382, IMG submission 187599) | Bulk soil microbial communities from a Populus tree surrounding site in Tennessee, USA - Soil MetaG P. deltoides SBSDD5 (SPAdes) (version 2) | ecosystem: Environmental > Terrestrial >...
GCAGATCGCAAATGAAGGCGAGATAGCCGTCGGGATCCACGGCAATGCCGGGGCAGCGGTGGACGCGGGAAACGAAGCGTGAGAACCGGCCGAGGCAAAACGGCTCGGGATCGCAGATCTCGATCCGGTGGCCGGCAAGGCCGAGCGCGGTGATCGCCTCGCGCGCCGAGGTGCTGTTGCCCTCCGACAGCAGGACCCGCATGGCGTTAGAACAGGCTCGGTGGACCTGACACCATCATGCTCTAGCTCTCTTGAGGTTCCTTCTGCTTGCGCGTCTCGGCAGGCGTGCGTTCGGGCTCCGGGCGCGGCGTCGGCGCCACCGGCGCAGCAGCGGTGCGCGCCCGGTGGTCGCGGGCGACATAGGTGTAGACGGCGGGGGTGACGAACAGGGTGAAGATGGTGCCGATGGTCATGCCGGCCGCAATGACCAGACCGATGTCGAAGCGGCTCCTGGCACCGGCACCCTTGGCGATGAGAAGCGGCACCATGGCGACCACCATGGCGGCGGTGGTCATCAGGATCGGCCGGAGGCGGACGGCGGCGGCATGGATGATGGCCTCGCGGCGGTCATATCCCTCGTCCTCCTGCAGGCGGTTAGCGAACTCGGTCATCAGGATGCCGTGCTTGGAGATCAGCCCGATCAGAGTGACGAAACCGATCTGGGTATAGATGTTGACGGTCGCGGCACCAAAGCTCATCGGCAGCAGGGCGCCGAAGATCGAGGTCGGCAGGGCGACGAGAATGATGAAGGGATCGCGGAAGCTTTCGAATTGCGCCGCGAGCACGAGAAAGATCACGATCAGCGCGAAGACGAAGGTCAGCACCAGCGAGTTGCCTTCCTGGACAAATTGGCGGCTCTCGCTCTGGAAATCGTAGGAGAAGCCCTCGGGCAGGATCTCCACCGCCTTGGCGCGCAGGAAGTCGATGACCTCGCCAAGGGTGCGACCGGGGAACGGCACGCCGGAGATCGTCGCCGAATTGAGCTGCTGGAAAGTCGTCAGCGCATTTGGCTGGACCGTGCGCTGGATCGAGGCGACGGCCGAGAGCGGCACCAGCTGACCGCTGGCGGTGCGCAGCTCGTAGCGCTTCAGCCATTCGGCACTGAGGCGGTAATCGCGCGGCACCTGCGGGATCACCTGATAGCTGCGGCCCGCCAGATCGAAGCGGTTGACATAGTTGCCGCCGAGCAGGGTGGCGAGCGCGGTGCCGATATCGGCCATGGTGAGGCCGAGGCGGTTGGCCTTGGCATGGTCGATCCTGAGCTCGATCTGCGGCGTGTCGAACCGCAGGTCGCTGTCGGTGAAGATGAAGAGACCGCTCTTGTCGGCCTCGGTCTTCATCTTGTCGAGGACGCTGGAGAGCTGCTGGAAATCGGCGGTGGTGGTGATGACGAATTGCAGCGGTGCGCCGCCGGTGTTGCCGGGAAGTGCCGGCGGCGAGAAGGCGAAGACCTGGATGCCGGCGACGCTGGCGAGCTTGGGCTGCAGGTCCTGCAGGATCTGCTTCTGGTCCTTGCTGCGCTCGCTCCAGGTCTTGAACAGGATGCCGGAGAAGCCCGAGGTGACGCCCTGGAAACCGTTGATGGCGAACCAGTTGGATTTTTCGGCAACTGTGTCGAACACCTTGCCGAGCTCGTTGGTGTAGTGCTCGAGATAGTCGAGATTGGCGTATTGCGGCGACTTGGTGAGGACGAACAAAACGCCCTGGTCCTCCTCCGGCGCCAGCTCCTTCTGGGTGGTGGTGTACATCAGCGCCGAGGCGGCGAGCACCCCGAAGAGAATCAGAATGGTGGTGGGGCGACCGCGCAGCGTGCGGGTGAGGGCCCGCTGGTAGAGCCGCTTCAGCCGCTCGAAATTGACATCGAGAAAGCGGGCAAAGCCGCCGCTGGAATCATGGGCACGCAGCAGGCGCGAGCACATCATCGGCGACAGCGTCAGGGCGATGACGCCCGACACCGCGACGGCACCGGCGAGGGTGAAGGCGAATTCGCGGAACAGCGCGCCGGTCAGCCCGGTGGTGAAGCCGATCGGGGCATAGACGGCTGCGAGGGTGATGGTCATGGCGATGACCGGCCCGGTGATCTCGCGGGCGCCCTTGAGCGCCGCATCGAACGGCGTCATCCCCTCCTCGATATGGCGGTAGATGTTCTCGACGACCACGATCGCATCGTCGACGACGAGACCGATGGCGAGCACGAGCGCCAGCAGCGTCAGCAGGTTCACCGAATAGCCGAGCGCCAGCAGGATCATCATCACGCCGATCAGCGACAGCGGAATGGTGACGATGGGGATGAGGGTCGAGCGTAGATTGCCGAGGAAGAGAAAGATCACCACGACGACGATGATGACGGCCTCGCCGAGGGTTCGCACCACCTCCTCGATCGAAGCGCGGATGAAGGCGGTGGCGTCATAGGCGATGGCCGCCTTGAGCGATACCGGCAGCTCGCGCTCGATCGACGGCACGGCCTGGCGCACCGACTGGATGACCGTCAGGGGATTGGCGCTCGGCGTGGCATAGATGCCGATGAACACCGCCTTCAACCCGTCGAACACCGAGGATGAATCGGCGCTTTCGGGACCGAGCTCGATCCGGGCGACGTTGCCAAGGCGGATCAGGGTATCGCCGCGCTGGGCAACCACCAGCTGGCCGAAGGCCTCGGCACTCTTCAGCGAGGTCTGGGCGTCGATCGCCGCCTTGACGAAGTCGCCCTTGATCTCGCCGGCGGCCGAAGTGAAGTTGTTGGCGGCAAGGGCGGCGCGCACGTCATTGGGGGTAATGTTGAGGGCGGCCATGCGCTGCGGGTCGAGCCAGACGCGCATGGCGAAGGTCTGGCCGCCGAGGATCTGGGCGTTGGCGACGCCGTCGATGGTCTGGAGCCGCGGCTGCACCACGCGGATCAGGTAGTCGGTGATCTGCGAGGAGGTCATGACCTCGCTGTTGAACGACATATAGAGCAGCGCGTAGCCCTCGCCGGTCTGCTTGACGACGACCGGATCGTTGGCCTCCTGCGGCAGGACGTCGGCCACCTGATTGACCTTGGACAGGACGTCGGTCATCGCCCGGTCGGGATCGGCATTGAGCCTGAGATTGAGCGTCACCGTCGAGACGTTCTGGGCCGACGAGGAGGTCATCGTGTCGATGCCCTCGGCGCTGGCCACCGCCTGCTGGATCGGGGTGGTGATGAAGCCCTTGATCAGATCGGCATTGGCACCGGGATAGACCGTGGTGATGGTGATGGTGGTGTTGGTCAGTTCGGGATATTGCCGGATCGGCAGCTTCGACAGCGACTGGAGCCCGATCAGCAGAATCAGCAGGCTGACCACCGTGGCCAGGACCGGACGCCTGATGAAGATGTCGGTGAAGCGCATGGCTGGCCTATTCCGGAGGTCGCGGCACCTGGGGCTTGGGCAGGGTGCTGTTGTCGAGCCTGATCTTGGCGCCCTGGGTCAGCTTGAGCTGGCCGACAATGACCACCAGCTCGTCGAGCTTGACGCCCTCATTGATCGCCACCCGGTCATCGCGGGTCTCGCCGGGTCGCACGAAGCGCCGCTCGATCTCGTAAAGCTCGTCCTTGGGCGCCGCCTGGCCGGCCGGGGCGGCGGTCGGCTTCTTGGCAATGTAGACGGAATCGCCATAGAGGCTGTAGCTCACCGCGGTGCGCGGCACGGTCACGACGTCGACGGGGTCGCCGGCAAGAACCGCGACATTGGCGAACATACCGGGCAGCAGCTCCTTGTCGGCATTGTCGAGCAGCCCGCGCACCATGACGCTGCGGGTGTCCTGGTCGACCCGCGAGTCGATGGAGTCGAGCTTGCCCTTGAAGATGCCGCCAGGATAGGCGTCGACCCTTATCTCGACATCCTGGCCAAGCCTGAGGCGGGCGAGATCCTGCTCGGGCAGTGGGAAGTCGGCATAGATCTGATCGAGCGCCTGGAGCGGCACGAGCGGCATGCCGGGCGAGACATATTGGCCGACATCGACCTTGCGGATGCCGAGGCGGCCGGAGAAGGCAGCGACGACCCGCTTCTGATCGATTACCGCCCTGGTCTTGTCGACGCTGGCAGCAGCCTCGTCGCGGCGGGCGGTGGCGGTGTCCAGCGAGGACTGCGCCACCGTGCCGCGGCGGAACAGATCGCGCTGGCGGGCGAGCTCGCTTTCGGCATTCTTCAGGGTGGCGAGATTGGATTGGAGATCGGCCTGCTCGACCCGATCGTCGATCTGGACGAGCAGGTTGCCCTGCTTGACGTCGTCGCCCGAGGCGAAATTGATGTTGCGGATGATGCCACCCACTTCTGCCGTTACGTCAATGCCGGTGACGGCGCGCAGGCTGCCGATGGCGTTAATTCGCGGGGTCCATCGGTCGGTGCGCGCCGCCTCGGCCGACACGGTGACCGGCGGCTGCGGCGCATTGGCAATCGCCTCCTTGATCATTCCCGGCAGGAAAACATAGTGAAACCAGGCGAGACCGCCCAGCAGGGCGGCGATCACGATAAACATCAGGACGAAAAAACGCTTGGACATGGCGAACCGGGCATCAAGGCATCTGTGGCGGCGGGCGGAAGCTAACCGAGCGGCCCGAAATTGACCAGCATTGCTTGTTCCGCGCTGGCGCAATCGCACCCATAGGTCGGAACGAAGTGGCGACGCTGCCGCTCCACTCGCAATGGAGGGTTGCAGCAAAGTGGCGCGCTTGCGCCCTATCGAGGCGAGGGAACATTTGCAATCCAACATAGCTTAACCACGTCGGACCGAGCCTGATCAGACGTTGGGAAGCGCGTATGGATTCGGCATTCGAGCAGGCGGGTGGCGTCAGGGTCGGCATCGTCGGCGTCGGCAATTGCGCCTCCTCCTTCATCCAGGGCCTGAGCTATTACCGCGAGGCGTGCAGCAACGCGCCGGTACCGGGGCTGATGCATGGCGATGTTGGCGGCTATCGGGTGGGCGACATCGCAATCACCGCCGCCTTCGACGTCAATGCGGGCAAGGTCGGGCGCGATGTCGCCAAGGCGATCATGGCGCCGCCGAACAATACAAAGGTTTTCGCCGCAGTGCCGGAGCTCGGAGTGACGGTGGCGCGCGGGCCGACGCTCGACGGCATCGGGCACTATCTCAAGCAGGAGATCACCGAGTCGCCGCAGCCGGCGGCCGATGTGACCGATGTGCTGCGCGAAAGCGGCACCGAGGTGCTGGTGTCCTATCTGCCGGTCGGGTCGGAGAAGGCGACGCGGTTCTATGCCGAGCGGGCGCTCGAGGCCGGCTGCGCCTTCGTCAATTGCATCCCGGTGTTCATCGCCTCCGACCCGGCGTGGCGGCGGCGCTTCGAGGCGGCGGGACTGCCGCTCATCGGCGACGACATCAAAAGCCAGGTCGGGGCGACCATCGTCCACCGGGTGCTGACGCGGCTGTTCCGCGAGCGGGGGGTGCGGCTCGACCGCACCTATCAGCTCAATTTCGGCGGCAACACCGACTTCCTCAACATGCTCGAAAGAGAACGGCTCGAGAGCAAGAAGCTCTCCAAGACGCGCTCGGTGACGAGCCAGCTCGACGTGCCGCTGTCGCCGGAGAACATCCATATCGGACCGAGCGACCACGTACCGTGGCTCAGCGATCGCAAATGGGCCCATATCCGCATGGAGGGCACGGCATTCGGCGGGGTGCCGCTCAATGTCGAGCTGAAGCTCGAAGTGTGGGACTCGCCGAATTCGGCCGGTGTGGTGATCGATGCGGTGCGTTGCGCCAAGCTGGCGCTGGACCGCGGCATCAAGGGGGCGCTGACCGGTCCATGCGCCGCCTTCATGAAGTCGCCACCCGAGCAACATTCCGACGAGGAGGCCGCCCGCCTCACCGAGGATTTCATCGCGGGACGCGACTAGAGAGGGCGGGACGCTTTTGGCACATCCGGCAGCATGGTGCTCAGCATGAAGATCGTGATCTTCGGCCTGACCGTCAGCTCTTCATGGGGGAACGGCCATGCGACCCTGTGGCGTGGGCTGATCAATGCCCTGGCGCGGCTTGGCCATGACGTCACGTTCTTCGAGCGCAACACCGATTTCTACGCGGAGAACCGGGATGTCGAGGCGCTGAACGAGGCGCGGCTGGTGCTTTACGACAGCCTGGCCGATGCGCTCGCCGAGGCGAGGCGCGAGCTCAAGACGGCGGATGTGGCGATCACCACCTCCTATTGCCCGGATGCGATCGCAGCGGCAAGGTTGATGCATGATTGCGGGCGGCCGCTCTCGGTATTCTACGATCTCGATACGCCGGTGACCCTGGCGCTGGCCCGCCAGGGCCGGGCGGTGCCGTGGCTTGATCAGACGCGGCTTGGCGAGTTCGACCTGGTGCTCAGCTATACCGGCGGGCGGGCGTTGGAGGAACTCATGGCGCTGGGCGCCCGCCGGGTGGTGCCGCTCTATGGCCATGCCGATCCTAGAGCGCATGGCCGCGTCGGCGAGGATGCGCGGTTCGCTGCGGATCTGTCATGGCTCGGCACCTGGGCGGCCGACCGGCAAGGGACGCTCGAGAAGCTGTTCGCCGCGCCGGCACGGGCGCGACCGCACTGCAAGTTCCTGCTCGGTGGCGCGCTCTATCCGCAGAATTTTCCCTGGACGCCCAATATCTGGTTCGTGCGCCACGTCCCGCCCAACCTCCATCCGGCGTTCTATTCGTCATCGCGACTGACCCTCAACATCACCCGCGACACCATGGCCGAGATGGGATGGTGCCCGTCGGGGCGGCTGTTCGAGGCGGCAGCCTGTCGCGCGCCGGTGGTCAGCGACTGGTTCGATGGCCTCGATGAATTCTTCGCGCCAGGAAGCGAGATCCTGATCGCCCGTGACACCGATGAGGCGCTCGGCGCGCTCGACATGTCCGACCATGAGCTCGAGCGAATTGCCGCGGCGGCGCATGCGCGGTTTCACGCCGACCATACTTCGGCACGGCGTGCCGAGGAGATGCTCGCGGCGTTCGAAGCGCCGCGAGGCCCGGTCTTCGCGCATAAAATGGAGGCAGGAGAATGTGGGGCATAATCCCGGCGGCAGGACGCGGCAGCCGCATCCAGCCGCTTGCCTTTTCAAAGGAGCTCCTGCCGGTCGGCAGCCGGCGCGAGGGGGCGCGCGAGCGGCCATGCGCGGTGAGCGAATATCTGCTCGAGCGCATGGTCAAGGGCGGCGTCGACAAGGTCTGCTTCGTGATCTCGCCGGGCAAGTCCGACATCATGGAGTATTTCGGTGGGCGCTACGGGCCCGCGACCATCGCCTATGTGGTGCAGCCGGAGCCGCTCGGGCTGTGCGACGCGATCTTCCGGGCGGCACCGCTGATCGGCCGAGGCGTCAATGTGGTGGTCGGCCTTCCCGACACCATCTGGTTTCCCGATGATGCGCTCAACGCGCTTCCCGAGGGCTTCGCCTTTCTGCTGTTCCCGGTCAAGCAGCCGCAGTTCTTCGATGCGGTGGTGCTCGATGAATCGGGGAAAGTCACCGAGATCCAAGTGAAGCAGGCGGAGCCACGCAGCAACTGGATCTGGGGCGCCTTCCGCCTGCCGGGCAGGACGCTGCACGATCTTTATCGGCTGTGGCAGCGGCCCGACCGCGGCGATGAATTCATCGGCACGCTGGTCAATGCCTGGATCGCGCGCGGTGGCGAGGCCTACGGCGCCAAGGTCGGAACCGCCTATGTCGATGTCGGAACCTTCGACGGCTATCGGATGGCGATCAACCTGCTCGGCAGCGACGGCGGCGCAATGATGCGGGCCGGCAATGCGGTGGCACGGGTGCGGCGATGAGCGGCACGCAGCTGAGCCGCAACGAGATCCGTGCCCGGATCCAAAGCCTCGGGCCGTGGTTCCACAATATCGAGCTCGGCGGCATCGCCACCGCGCCCGAGCATTTCCTCGGCGACTATCCGCAGAACAAATGGCGGCAGTTCAGCCATGCGCTGCCGGCCGATCTTTCCGGCGCGAGCGTGCTCGACATCGGCTGCAATGGCGGGTTCTACGCCATCGAGATGAAGCGGCGCGGCGCCAGACGGGTGCTCGGCATCGATTTCGACCAGGACTATCTCGACCAGGCGGAGTTCGCCGCCAAGGTCAACGATCTCGACATCGAATTCCGGCAGCTGTCGGTCTATGAGGTCGGACGTCTCGAGGAGCAGTTCGACATCGTGCTGTTCCTCGGCGTGTTCTATCATCTGCGCTATCCGCTGCTGGCGCTCGATCTGATCCGCGCCCATGTCGTCAAGGACCTGTTCGTGTTCCAGTCGATGCAGCGAGGCGATCCGACAGTCGAGCCGGTGGCGCAGGACTACGGTTTCTTCGAACAGGCGCCGTTCGATGCGCCGGGCTATCCCAAGCTGCATTTCGTCGAGCACGCCTTCGCCGGCGACCCGACCAATTGGTGGGTCCCCAACCGGGCCGGTGTGGAAGCGCTGCTCAGGGCGAGCGGCTTTGCCATCGTCAGCCATCCGGAGGAAGAAGTCTATGTCTGCCGGGCGGATGCGATTCCGCCGACCGGGCTTGCCATTCCGCAATGCGAGGATTTCACAGGATGATCGAAGCCGCCATGATCTGGAACGAGCCCAACAACAAATCGCATTGGGACATTGCGATCGATCCTGACTGGGCGCATTTTGCCGCGATGGCGACCGGAGCCGGCAAGGCGATCGCGTCGAGCTGCCCGGGTCTCAAGCGGGTGCTCGGCGGCATCTCTCCAATCGACCCGCAATTCATGCGCAACATGGCGGGGCTCGGCGTGCTCGACCATGTCGACATCGTGGCGGTGCATGGATTCCCGCTCGACTGGAACCTGTGGCAGATCGACGAATGGCCGGCGAAGATCGCCGAGATCGCCGCCGTCACCGACCTGCCGATCTGGGTCAGCGAGGTCGGGGTGTCGTCATTCGGCGCCGAGGAGGTGCAGGCCTGGGGAGTCGACCGGACCGCCGATCTGATCGGGCCGCACAGCGCGCGCATTCATTGGTACAGCCTCTATGATCTGCCGCAGGCCTGGGGCGCGACGACCCGCCACAAGGAGGCGGAGGGCTCGTCCTACTACCGGCATTTCTATATGGGTCTCCTACGCGAGGACGGCACGCCCAAGCCGGCGCTCGAACGCTTCGCCAGGCGGACGCCGACACTCGGCATCTGCCAGTGGTTCCATTACGAGGATCATCGCCTCGGCGATGCGGTGCGCTGGCTCAAGCGGCTGGGCGTCAAGCATCTCAGGACCGGCCTCTCCTGGGCCGACAGCTTTCGACCCAATGCGCTCGACTGGTTCGACCGGCAGATGGAGGCGCTGGCGCCGTTCGACGTCACCGTCACCTTCTGCTTCACGCCCGAACATCGTGGCATCGCGCCGCATCACACGAGCCCGCCGCTCGATCCCAGCGAGTATGCCGATTTCTGTGCGGCCATGCTCGAGCGCTATGCGCGGCGCGTCGGCTTTCGCGAGGCGGCGGCATGAGCGCCGAGGTTGCATCGATGTTCCTTCAGGCGCTGCTCTCGCCGCAGAAGCAACCGATCGCGGCGAATGCGCTGGCCGTCGTCGTCGCGCATCCCGATGACGAGACGATCGGCGCCGGGGCGCTGCTGATGCGGACCAGCGGGGCCCAGGTCATCGTGGCGACGGACGGCGCGCCGCGCTCGCCGGAGGTGGCCCGCGAGCATGGCTTCGCAACGTTTGAGGACTATGCCGCGGCGCGTCGGCGCGAGCTGCAAGGAGCGATGGCGATCGCCGGCGTGCCACCCGAGCGGCAGATCATGCTGGGATTTGCCGATCAGGGCGGGCCCTTTGCGCTCGCCCAGCTCAGCGCCATGCTGGCGGGTGCCTTCATCGCGCGGGACATCACCATGGTGGTCACCCATGCCTATGAAGGCGGCCATCCCGATCATGATGCGGTTGCCTTCGCGGTGCAGGCGGCAAAGCGGCTCCTCAAGATGCGCGGGCGCGATCTCAGCGTCATCGAGATGCCGCTCTACCGGCTCGATGATGCGGACGCCTTCAGCACCTCCTTCGCCGTGGCGACGCCGGAGGCGATCGACTATGCGATTGCCGGGTCCGAGCTCGAACGCAAGAAGGCGATGATCGCGGCCCATGCCAGCCAGCGGCAGATGCTGAGCCTGTTCGATCCGGCGCGCGAACAGTTCCGCCCGGCTCACCAGCATGATTTCACCGCGCTGCCGAATGGCGGCAGGCTGCTCTATGAGCGCATGCCATGGGGCATTGAAAGCGCCATCTTTCGGCGCCAAATCGGCGAAGCGATGGCGGCGTTGGCCCGCGAGGGGCTCAGATGGGACTGACGGTCCTGTCGGTCGCCTATCCTTTCGCGGCGGTCAGCAGCGATGCCAGCGGCGGCTCGGAGCAGGTGCTCACCCATCTCGATCGGGCACTGGTCGAGGCCGGTCATCGATCGCTGGTCATCGCACCGGAAGGCTCGAGCGTCATGGGCGAGCTCATCGCGCTCAAAGCGACGCCCGGCCCGCTCGATGATCAGGCGATGCGCCAGGGCCGGGCGCTCTGTCGGCAGGCGCTGACGCGCACGCTCAAGCAGCAGGCGATCGATCTCGTGCATTTTCACGGGCTCGACTTCTATTTCTACCTGCCGGCGCCGGGGCTGCCGATTCTGACGACGCTGCATCTGCCGATCGTCTGGTATCCGCAATCGGCGCTCTGGCCGTCGCGGCCGTCGAGCTGGTTCAACTGCGTGTCGACAAGCCAGCACGGCGCCGTCGCCGACAATCCGCATATGCTCAAGCCGATCGGCAATGGCGTCGACGTCGAGCGGCTCGATGTCGTGCGACGTCCGCAAGGCTTCGCCCTGGTGCTCACCCGCATCTGCCCCGAGAAGGGCATTCATCTCGCCATCGCCGCGGCCAGACAGGCGAAGATGCCGATCGTCATTGCCGGCGAGATCTTTCCCTATGCGGCGCATCAGGACTATTTCGCGAGGAAGATCGCACCGGCGCTTGGTGCCGATTGCCGTTTCATCGGGCCAGCCAATTTCGCGCAGAAGCGCCAGTTGCTGGCGGAAGCTCAGTGCCTGCTCGTGCCGAGCCTGGTCGAGGAGACGAGCTCGCTGGTGGCGCGGGAGGCGGCGGCGACGGGCACGCCGGTGATTGCCTTCGCGCGCGGCGCCTTGCCGGAGACGGTGGTGCATGGGGTCACCGGCTATCTCGTCGAGACGGTCGAGGAGATGGCGGCGGCAATCACGTCGGCATCAGCGATCGATCCGCAGGCGTGCCGTCTCGTCGCGCGCCAACGCTTCAGCCACAAGGCGATGGTCCAAGCCTATTTCGCTCATTGGCGGATGCTGGCGAGTGGCAGCCACGAGCGCCGCCGGGGAGTGGCCTGAGGATGGCGCTCGAGGTGGGCGTCGTCAGCGACATCGCCGGTCTCGAGGCCCTGGAACCGCCGTGGTGGACGCTGTTCGACGCCTGTCCCGAAGCGACTCCATTCCAGTCGCCGGCCTGGCTCATCGCGTGGTGGCGGGCCTTTCGCCCGGGCGATCTCAGCACCATCGCGATTCGAGATGGCGATCGGCTGGTCGGGCTTGCACCCTTCTATATCGAGCGGGCGATCGCCGGGGGTCGCCTCCTGGCCGTAGGGATCGGGCTCAGCGACTATCTCGATGTGCTGGTCGCGCCCGACTGCCGCGATGCGGTTCTCGCGGCGATCGGTGCAGCGGTCGAGACGCTTGCCGGGTGGCAGGAATGGGAGCTGACCGATATGGCGCCGTTCGCGGCCGGGCGGGCCCTGCCGCATTTGAGCAGCTGCGCTTGCGAAGAGACTCCGGCAGCGGCGCGCTACGGGCTGGCGCTCGACGGTGAGCCGGGGAGGCTCATGCCAGGCACGAAGGCACGCAAGCTCCGCATGGCTGAACATCGGGCGCGCCGGGATGGGGGATTCGCCATCTCGAAGGCCGATGCAGCTTCGCTCGACCGGCTGCTGACCCGACTCATCGATCTCCATCATGCGCGCTGGGCGGCGCGCGGCGAGACCGGGGTGTTCGCCGATTCACGGGTCGAGCGCTGCCATCGCGAGGCACTGCCTTCGCTGCTCGAGCGCGGCATGCTGCGGCTCTACGGGATCGAACGCCATGGCAGGATCACGGCGGTCCAACTCGGCTTCCTGCATCGCCGACGCGCTTTCGCCTATGCCGGCGGTTTCGATCCCGAGGATGCGCAAGTCAGCCCGGGCACGCTGCTGACGGCGCATGCCATCATGGAGGCGCAGCGCGAGGGCTGCCGCTGGTTCGACTTCCTCAAGGGCGACGAAGCCCACAAGCTCAGCTGGGGAGCGAAGCGCCAAGAGGCGTTCCGGCGGGTGTGGCGGCGGCGCGGCGAGGATGTGGTCGCGCTGCTCAAGGGCGGTCGGCTCCCGGCCAATGTGGCGGTGATGCGGCTCGCCTATCGGGCGCGGTCGGCGGCGGAGGTCGAGACGGCGCTGGCAGCGGCGGAGGCTGCCGCACATGACGCGGTCGCCGGGCAGCGGCTCAAGGCAGCGGGCGCGTTGTGGCGGGAAAGCCCGGGGGCGTTTGCGCTGGTGCAGGCGGTGCGCGGCGCGGTCGAGTTGCAGGGCGACGGCGGCGATGGCGGCGATGCGGTCATCGCTTGCGCCCAGCTGTTCGACCGCGCGGCTCGCCATGGCGCCGACGGGGCGGCGGCGCTCTATGCGCTCGGCCGCGACGATATTCTCGCCGAGGCGACCGGGGAGATCGTGATGCTGCTTGCGGCTCGTGGGCTGCTCGACGGGCGAAGGCGGATCCTCGATCTCGGCTGCGGCGCAGGGCGGGTGACGGCGGCGCTGGCGGGCAGGGCGGCGCAGGTGATCGGCGTCGACATCTCGCCGGGCATGCTGGCGGCAGCGCGGCGTCGCCTCCTCGATCGCGCCAATGTCATGCTGATCCAAGGATCAGGGCGCGATCTCGCCTGGCTCGAGGACGATGCAATGGACCTGGCGCTGGCAGTCGATGTCTTCCCTTATCTCGCCGATTCGGGTCCGACGCTGATCGGCGCGATGATGGGCGAGGTGCGACGGGTGCTTCGCCCCGGCGGATCGCTGATGGTGCTCAACTGGTCCTATCGCGGCGACCCGGAAGGCGACCGACGACAGGCGGCGCGCGAAGCGATGCGCAGCGGTCTCACGCTGCGGGAGGGCGGTCCTGCCGGGCTCCGCCTGTGGGATGCGTCGCTGTTTCATTTTGTGAGGCAGTAGGCAGTAGGGAAGCGCACCGGACAGTGCCTACTGGCTAACGCCTACTGCCGCTCCTCAGGCCGGGACCATCCCCAACGCCTGGAGATAGAGCGCCAGCACCGCGTCCTCCTCCTCGCGCTCGGCGTGGTCCTTCTTGCGGATGGCGATGACCTTGCGCAGGATCTTGGTATCGAAGCCATTGGCTTTGGCCTCGGCATAAATCTCCTTGATGTCGCCGGCAATCGCCTGCTTCTCCTCCTCGAGATGTTCGATGCGCTCGACGAGCGACTTCAGCTGGCCGTTCGCAAAGCTGGTCTTGGCGTCCATGCGTCTCCCCGATGAGATCCCCGTTCAGTCCTTCTGATGGCGCGCCTTCCACTCCTCATAGGGCATGCCGTAGACATGCCGGCGCGCCGAATCGCGATCGAAAGCAACGCCGGAATCGGCGGCCGCCTCCTGCATCCAGTTGGACAGGCAATTGCGACAGAAGCCGGCGAGGTTCATCAGATCGATGTTCTGAACATCGCTGCGCTGGCGCAAATGCTCGATGAGCCGCCGGAACGCCGCGGCCTCCAACTCCGTCCGTGTCCTGTCGTCGAGCTCGGTCATCGTCACATACTCCCTGATCGAGCAGCGGCGGGGTTCTGCTCTAAAGTGGAGAACCGGCGCGCGCAACTGCCTTGGCAAGGATATGCGCAAGCCGTTCACCCCATTCAACAGCATCGCTGGCGACGGCGATCAGATCCTGGCGGATCTCGATCAGGGCGTGGCGCAAGCCGCGCCTCAGCGCATGGGTGTCCATGGTGTCGCCGGGGAGCCCACCGGCATAGGGTTCATTGTCGCCGACCACCAGGGCCGGATCGGCGGCGAGCTCGGCGATCACCGCGGCCGGCAACCTGCGGTCGCCCTCCCACAGGATGCCGACATGCCAGGGCCGGGGCACCGTCTTCCAAAAGGGGGTGAAGCTGTGGATGGAGATGAGATCGGGCGGGCGGCCAAGCGCCAGGGCGCGATCGATCCGGTCAGCGATCGCCTGGTGATAGGGACGGTAATAGCGATCGATCCGCAAGGCGCGCTCGCCGGCATCCATGGCGGAATTTCCGGGTACCACCGCGCCGTCCGACAGTTTCATGATCAAAGTGGGATCATCGAGACCGCGATTGGGGTCGATCAGCAGCCGCGAACAGGGTGCGAGGACGGCCGGGGCGCCGAGCACGCCGGCCAGGGTGCGGGCGACTGTCGCGGCCCCGATGTCATAGGCGATATGGCGCTCGAGCTCGGCTGCGGGTAAGCCGAGGGTACCGTAGGATTGCGGGAGGGCGTTGCTGGCATGATCGCAAAGAATGAGAAATCCTGAGGCCGGATCGCCGTCCACGAGGCTGTCGGGCCCAAGAGCAATGGTTGTGGAATGCCCAGTCATGATCCTGCCAGATTCCACAATCCATCTTGCAGAGCGACAGCTCCAAGGTGAAAAATCATCAGGTTCACCCCTCGTCGGTGGCGGCGCGGGAAGGTGGAGAGGAAGGGCCATGGTTTATTCCTATCGAAACGGCCGGATTGTGATGCCGGTCAGACACTTGGCCGCCATGGCGCTGGTGCTGGCAGTGCTCTCGCTGTGGGGCAGCCTGCCGGCCCATGCGGATCTCAAGCTCTGCAACCAGACGCCGAGCCGGGTGGGGGTGGCGCTGGGCTACAAGGATCAGCAGGGGTGGGCCAGCGAGGGATGGTGGAACATCGGTCCGAATTCCTGCGAGACCCTGCTGAAAGGGGCGCTGATCGCCCGCTACTACTACATTTTCGCCGTCGACTATGACAAGGGCGGGTCGTGGGGCGGCAAGTCCATCATGTGCACCCAGAACAAGCTGTTCACCATCCGCGGCATCACCGGCTGCGCCGAGCGCGGTTATCAGAAGACCGGTTTCTTCGAGGTCGATACCGGCGAGGAACTCGATTGGACGATCGAGCTTTCCGGTGCAAAGACCTCGGAGTCCACCAACCAGTGAGGCGCATTCGCAACGTCAAGATCGTCGCGACTCTCGGACCGGCGTCGGCCGGGCCCGAGATGGTCGAGGCGTTGTTCGTGGCCGGCGTCGACGTGTTCCGGGTGAATATGAGCCATTCGAGCCACGAGGCGCTGGCGCGCTATCACGAGATCATCCGCGGCATCGAGGCGCGGCGCGGCCGGCCGATCGGCATATTGGCGGATCTGCAGGGGCCGAAGCTGCGCATCGGCAGCTTCAAGGAGGAGAAGGTCGAGCTCAAGGCCGGCGACAGCTTCGTGCTCGACAATGATTCCCGGCCCGGCGACGAGAGCCGGGTCGAGCTGCCGCATCCCGAGATCTTCGCTGCAGCGATGCCGGGCGAGCACCTTTTGCTCAATGACGGGCGGGTGCGCGTCGAGATCATCGAGGTGCAACCCGAGCGGCTGATCACCAAGGTCATCTTCGGCGGCACGCTGTCGGCGCGAAAGGGCGTCAATGTTCCCGATGCGGTGCTGCCGCTGGCGCCGCTGACCGAGAAGGACCATGCCGATCTCGAATTCGCCGCAGCGCTCGGCGTCGACTGGATCGCCCAGTCCTTCGTGCAGCGGGCACAGGACGTGATCGAGGCGCGGCGGCTCATCGCCGGGCGGGCCGGCATCATGGTGAAGGTCGAGAAGCCGGCGGCGCTCAAGGAGATCGACGAGATCATCGAGGCGTCCGACAGCATCATGGTGGCGCGCGGCGATCTCGGCGTCGAGCTGCCGCTGGAAGAGGTCCCGGGCTGGCAGAAGCGGTTGACGCGCGGGGCGCGATTGTCCGGCAAGCCGGTGGTGGTGGCGACCCAGATGCTGGAATCGATGATCGTCGAGCCGGTGCCGACGCGCGCCGAGGTCTCGGACGTCGCAACCGCGGTGTTCGAAGGGGCCGATGCGGTGATGCTGTCGGCGGAATCGGCGACCGGCGCCTGGCCGGTCAAGGCGGTCGAGACGATGGACCGCATCGCCCATGCGGTGGAGAACGATCCGCTCTATCGGGGCTTGAGCCGGGCGCGCCGCACCGAGCCGCAGCCGACCTCGGCCGACGCCATCGCCAACGCGGCCCGCACGGTTGCCGAGACGATCGGCGCCTCGGCCATCGTCTGCTACACCGGATCGGGCTCGACGGGCCTCAGGGTGGCGCGCGAGCGGCCGGAAGTGCCGATCATCGCGCTGACGCCGAGCGTCGCGACCGGCCGCCGCCTGTCGGTGGTGTGGGGGCTCCATTGCGTGCTGACCGAGGATGCCGCCAGCCTCGACGACATGGTGTCGCGGGCAACCCGGATCGCCCGGGACGAGGGGTTCGCCAAGCCGGAGGAGCGGGTGGTGATCACCGCCGGCGTGCCGCTGAGGACGCCGGGGAAAACCAATCTGCTCAGGGTGGCGCGGATCGGCGTGCCCGGCAGCGAGACGGTGTAGTTAAGGCAGACCTCGCGACGTCACTGCTTGTCGACGAGACCCCGCTGCTTGATGGGTCGAAGCTGGCCAACGAGATCGACGATATTGTCGAGTCTCCGGTCAATTCCCTCGAAGCGCTTATCGATGCGCTCATCCATGACATCAAGGCGCTTATCCATCGCATCCAGGCGCTTGTCGATACCGTCAAAGCGCTTGTCCATCGCATCCAGGCGCTTATCGACCCCATTGAAGCGTTCGCTTACAGCAGCAAAGCGCATGTCCACAACATCGAAGCGCCTTTCAACTTGGCCCAAGGCGACCGACATCTGGCTTGTGGCGACGAACAAATAGCCGACACAGGCAATCGTCAGAACCGCTGCGCCGGTGAATACCCGCTGCATAATATCGAAGCGGCTCGTGTTGGCCTGCTGCATCTGGTCGAAGCGGCGATCCATGGCCTGCTGCATCTGGTCGAAGCGACCATTGGTGGCCTGCTGCATCTGGTCGAAGCGATCATTGGTGGCCTGCTGCATCTGGTCGAAGCGATCAATGGTGGCCTGCTGCATCTTGTCGAAGCGATCATTGGTGGCCTGCTGCATCTGGTCGAGCTTCACGCTGATTCCATGAAGCTCCTTGTCGAGCTCATGACAGGTCGCCGCCGCCTGCGTCTGATCGGTTTGCGAAGAGCGCAGCAACGCGATGAGGCGATCGTAATCCGACCGCGTGAGCTCGGGACGTTCGCTGCCCCCAAGATCGCTCATGATAAAACGCCGCCTCCGGCCGCTCCTGAGACAACCACAAGATACATCACTATCGTATAGGTTGAGGACGGTTCGGCGTCAATGCGAGCGTCAGATCTTTTGCTCGGTCTCCGGCTCGATCTGCTGCAGCGCCTTCTTGGCGCCGTCGAGGAAGGGGTGGATCGACAGCGCCCGGCGGAAGGCCTTGAGCGCCTCGGCCTTCTTGCCGCGATCGTTCAGGATGGTGCCGAGGCCGGTCAGCGCTCCGAAATGGCGCGGTTCGAGCTCGAGGACATGGTCGATGTCGGCAAGCGAGCGATCGTAATCGCCCATCATGTAGAACAGGGTGGCGCGCTTGTTCCAGGCCTCGGCGAAGGTCGGCTGATCGTCGATGATGGTGTCGAGGATGCGGAGCGCGATCTGGCGCTGGCCGGCCTCCATCGCGCGCACCGCCTGGACGATCAGGGCATCGGCGGTCGGGCTGCCGGAACGCGCCCAGAGCTTCCAGATCGCATCCTCGATCACCTTGGCCGAGGTTTCGTCCTTGGCGCCATGAAGCTGGCCGAAGAGCCGGTCGAGAAGGTCCTGCGCCACCTGCTGGTCGCTCGGCGGGCCGGCGCCCGCCGGCGGGTCGAGCCTGGTGTCGGCCGGCGCCTCAGGAGCGGGCGGCAGCGGCGCCTGCTGGGCCAAGGCGGCGGTTGCCATCGCGATGGTCAGCAAAGCAGGCAGAATCGGTCGCGGGCGGTTCACCATGGCGCCAAAATAGGTCGATCCTGCCCACCAGAAAAGGCAACGCCCCCGCGAAGGCAGGGGCGAGGTCATCACGGTCCTGTGAGGGTAAGTTCAGCCCTGGCGCGCCTTGTAGCGCGGATTCTGCTTGTTGATGATGTAGACGCGACCCTTACGGCGCACCATGCGGTTGGCACGGTGACGCC
>Ga0209382_10004637_pt1 | contig 18271 bp, 17 predicted proteins | sample SoiMetdeltSBSDD5_FD_187599 | JGI IMG/M metagenome (GOLD analysis project Ga0209382, IMG submission 187599) | Bulk soil microbial communities from a Populus tree surrounding site in Tennessee, USA - Soil MetaG P. deltoides SBSDD5 (SPAdes) (version 2) | ecosystem: Environmental > Terrestrial >...
CGCGCGCCTTCGATTCCGATCGTGGTCCGGGGCTGGGGCCTGGGCGCACGCTTCACCATTGCGCTCCGGGACCCCGTTCGTCGTCGAGATAGAAGAACGCCAGTTCCTGGACGTCGACGTTGCTTTTGCGGGTCAGCCGCGTCGTGACCGCGGCCTTGCCGATCCGGCCCTGGTCGGCCATATACTCACACGCCGTTGTCACGCCCTCGATCCCGAAGTTGCGCCTGAAGTGGTTCTCGATCTCGGTGCAGCCGCGCGCTTCGCCGATCTCCCGCAGGTAGTCGAGCACCGGTGCAAAGACCCGCTCGGCCCGTTCGGCGATGTAGCCGTCCACCGCGTCGAGCGCGGCCTCGATCTGATCGCGCTGTTTCGGTGTGTTCAAGAGATCGACGTAGACGGTCTGAAAGAACGCGGGATTCAGCCGGAGGGCCTGCGGGATCACCTCGCGATCGGCGATCTGATGCGCGCCGATCACCTCCATTTTCGCCAGCGGCGTCGCCGCGTAAAGGATCCACAAGGCGGTGTAGTCGAGGTCGTCGCGTGTCAGCAGCCACTTGTGTGCCTTGTAAATCGCCGGCAGCGCCTCGGTCGCCGCCGAGAGCAGCTGCAGCCGCGTATCGCGCTCACCGACCTCGCTGAGCCGGGCGCACAGGTCGGCGATGGTCTCGTCGTGGGTATAGAGCAGCCGGCCCTTGGCGAGCAGCGCGTGCATGAACGAGTTGTGCATCGCCCCGTCGACGACCTTCCGGAACTCGGTCCTGGGCATCAGGAATCCGTGGACGTTGACGCCGTCGGCGTGCAGCGCCACGCACGTGGCTGGCACCATCCTGTCGTCGATGGTGACGAGCGCGAGATCGATGTCGGACCGGGACCAGACCGTGTCGTGGGACAGGCTGCCGCAGAGGATCGCGGCGAGAATCGAACGATCGCGCTTCAGATCCGCGACCAGCGCGTCGAGCGCGGCGCTGAACTGCCGGCGGACCGCGTCATTCTTCATCAGAGGACGGTAGCGCACCTCGAATCGCCGGGGCAAGAGGCGGGCTGGTGACTTGCACTATGATAGTCACTCACGGTCGATCGGGGTCCGGGGTCCGGGGTCCGCGGTCCGCAGGAGCCGGTGCTACCCAGAGGCAACCAGCCGCTCAGATCGGTACCGGTTGCCTCTGAGTGCCACCGGCTCCGCGGACCCCGGACCCCGGATCCCGGGCCCCGGGACAAGTGAGCGAGCGAGTAATGCAGCGAACGAGCTTCAAGGAATCGAGATGTCCGATCGCGCGCAGCCTGGAGCGCGTGGGGGAGTGGTGGAGCATTCTGATCCTCCGCGAAGCGCTGCTCGGATCAACCCGGTTCGATGAATTCCACCAGACCTTGAAAATCGCGCCGAATACCCTGACCCGCCGGCTGAACGCGCTGGTTGACGCCGGGCTTCTCGAGCGGCGGCTCTATCAGGAACACCCGCCCCGACACGCCTACGTGCTCACCCAGGCCGGCCGCGACTTCCACCCGGTCCTGGTGGCGCTGATGACCTGGGGCAACCGGTATTTCGCGCCCGAGGGGGCGAGCGTGGTGCTGGCCGACGCGGTCACGGGCCGCCGCGCTCAGCCGGTGCTGGTCGATCGGCGCAGCGGCCGTCCCATCACCGCACGGACCTTCGCGCTTGCCCCGGGACCTGCCGCTGATCGCCGCCTGCGCGCCCGGCTCGGCGGGCGCCGCCGGCCCCGGCCCGCTTCGCGGGACTCCCATGACTGAGACCAGCTCGAAACCGTCAGGCCCGGTCTCGTTTCACTACGCCTGGATCGTCGCGGGGGTCACCTTTCTCGTCTTGATCGTGACCGCCGGCGTCCGCGCGACGCCGGGCGTGCTCATGGTGCCGCTCGAAGCCGAGTTCGGCTGGAGCCGCGCGGCGATTTCCGCGGCCGTGGCCTGCGTGCTGGCAGGCACGGCATTCCTGACCGTCGGGCGGCGATCGTTTTCGGGGATGCCAGCTGGAGAAGCGGTTGCCACGGCTCCGGCGTAGAGGCAATCAGAGCAGGAACATTGCCAAGATTGCCAAAATTGCCAAGATTGCCAAAATTCAAAACCCCGTTGGCCGCGAACAGCGCCCAACGTTGCTAAGCAGCGATTGCATTTTCAATCTTGGCACTTTTTGGCAATCTTGGTCCGCCTCCGCTTGCCGCTGTTCATCTCAAGCGGCAAGCTACGGCGAGATCGCGCCATAGCGCCGACTGTTTCTCCGGCGCGAAGGCGGACACTTTTGGCAATGCCCAGAGGGTGAATGCGCAGACGAGTTGTCGTGACTGGAATCGGGCTGGTGTCCCCGCTCGGGGTCGGGACCGCCGCCACATGGGCCGGAGTCGTGGCCGGTCGATCCGGGATTGGCCCGATCACCGCGTTCGATGCGTCGCGGCACTCGACCCGCTTCGCCGGTGAAGTGCCCGGGTTCGACCCGCTGGTCTGGATCGATCGCAAGGACGTGAAGAAGTGCGCCCGCTTCGTGCAGTTCGCGATCGCCGCCACCGAGATGGCGATGGAGCAGAGCCGGCTCCGGATCGATGCCGCCAACGCCGCGCGCGTCGGCGTGGTGATCGGCAGCGGCATCGGCGGCTTCGAGGTGATCGAGCGGGAACATCGCACGCTGCTCGAGCGGGGTCCCGATCGCGTCTCGCCCTTCTTCATCCTCTCGTCGATCATCAATCTCGCGGCAGGCAACGTGTCCGTGCGCCTCGGCGCCAAGGGCCCCAACTCGGCGGTCGCGACCGCCTGCACCACGGGCGCGCACGCGATCGGGGACGCATTCCGGCTGATCCAGGGCGGCTACGCGGATGCGATGATCTGCGGCGGCGCCGAAGCGAGCATCACGCCGCTCGGCGTCGCCGGGTTCGCGGCGATGCGCGCGCTCTCGCAGCGCAACGACGATCCGGCCCACGCCAGCCGTCCATGGGATAACGGCCGCGATGGATTCGTCGTGGGAGAGGGCGCCGGCATCCTGGTGCTCGAGGAGATCGGGCAGGCGGACGCGCGCGGCGCGCACATCCTGGCCGAGCTGGTCGGCTACGGGATGAGCGCGGATGCCCACCATCTCACCGCGCCGCCCGAAGACGGGGACGGCGTCAAGCGGGTCATGCGGGCGGCCCTGGACGACGCGGCAGTCGACGAGTCGAGGATTCAGTACCTCAACGCGCATGCGACGTCGACGCCGCTCGGCGACCTGGCCGAGGCGCGCGCGATCGAGCACGTCTTCGGCTCCGGCTCGTCGCGCCTCGCGGTCAGCTCGACCAAGTCGATGACCGGACACCTCCTCGGCGGCGCCGGCGCGCTCGAAGCCGGCCTCACGGTGCTGGCGATGATCGAAAAGACCGCGCCACCGACCATCAACCTCGACGAGCCCGATCCCGGCGTGTGCCTCGATCTCGTGCCGCACCAGGCGCGGCCCATCGAGATCGAGTACGCGATGACCAATTCATTCGGATTCGGCGGTACGAACGCTTCGCTGATCTTCAAGCGAATCTGAGGTCCCGAGTGTCACTGATGATGAGACGCGTCTCGATCTGCCTCGCCGCCTCGCTCGCGCCGTTCGTGCTGCAGGCGCAGACAGCGCCCCGGCCGGATGGCGTCGCGGTGATCGTCCGGCCGGCTCGCGTCTTCGATGGCGTGGCGTTGCACGAAGGCTGGGCGGTCAGGATCCGGGGCGAACGGATCGAAGCTGCCGGTCCGGCAGCGAAGATTGCCGCGGATGGCGCGGACGCGATCGATCTGCCGGGAGCGACGGTGCTGCCGGGCCTGATCGAGGGACACTCGCACGTCCTGCTCCATCCGTACAACGAGACGTCCTGGGACGATCAAGTCCTGAAGGAGTCCCAGGGGGTTCGCATCGCGCGCGCGGTCAATCACTTGCGCGCGACGCTGATGGCCGGCTTCACCACGATTCGCGACCTCGGGACCGAGGGGGCGGGTTACGCCGACGCGGAGCTGAAACAGGCCGTCACCACGGGCATCGTCCCCGGACCCCGCATGCTCGTCACCACGAGAGCCATCGTCGCGACCGGGAGCTATGGACCCAAAGGGTTCAGCCTCGAATGGCGTGTTCCCCAGGGCGCGGAGGAGGCGGACGGCGAATCGCTGACCCGGGTCGTCCGCGATCAGATCGGACACGGTGCCGACTGGATCAAGGTCTACGCGGATTACCGATGGGGTGCGCGCGGTGAAGCGGCGCCGACGTTCTCCCAGGGCGAGCTGGAGTTGATCGTGAACACGGCCCGCAGCAGCGGCCGCCCCGTGGTCGCGCATGCGACGACTGCCGAGGGGATGCGGCGGGCCGCGATGGCCGGCGTCGAAACGATCGAACATGGCGACGACGGCACGCCGGACGTGTTCAAGCTGATGGCCGAGCGGCGCGTGGCGTTGTGCCCGACCCTTGCAGCCGGCGACGCGATCGCGCAGTACGGCGGCTGGAAGAAAGGAGACGGCACCGAGCCTCCGAGGATCACCCGTAAGCGCGCGAGCTTCAAAGCGGCGCTCGCGGCCGGCGTCACGATCCTGAGCGGCAGCGATGTCGGCGTGTTCAGCCACGGCGACAACGCGCGCGAGCTCGAGTTGATGGTGAACGACGGCATGGAGCCGATGGCCGTCCTGAAGAGCGCGACATCAACCGGGGCACGAGTGCTGCACATGGAGGATCGGATCGGTCAGATCAAGGAAGGCCTGCTCGCGGATCTCGTAGCCGTCGATGGCGATCCTACGCGCGACATCTCAGCGCTGAGAAAGGTCAAACTTGTGATGAAAGGTGGGGTCGTCGTCCGGCGGGGAGAATAGAAAGAGGCCGAAGGCCGTGTCAACGTAGCGCAGGCCTTTAGGCCTGCCGGCTCGGGTAGGCCTGCCTGCTCCGGGAGGCTGACAGCCTCGACGACAGGAACGGCAGGGCCTAAAGGCCCTGCCCTCACAATTGCAAGTACTGCTCGCGATACCGCCGCGAAAACCCGTTGTTCCGATCGCGGCCGCGCTCGAACTGCATCGCGTCGCAATCGTACTCGAGCGTGTCGGACGGGTGATGGAGGGCGATTGTGCCGAGGAGCACGGCCTCGGTGACCAGCGCGGCGTAGTCCATGTTGGCCGAGCACTTCGTGCCCGGGCCCTTCAACACCGCGTCCAGAAACTCATGATAGTGGTTTCGGGAAACGCCTTTCTGGATCTCTCGATCGACGAACTTCGCCTGCGGGTGCAGTGACGGGTAGTCGATGTGGGGCAGCAGGATCGCGCCTTCCGTGCCGATCATCACCGAGCCCGAGCTGGGGAGCTTGCCGCCGACGGCGTCGATGACGGTCTGCGGCGGCCGCTCGGACCCGTCGTACCACCAGAAATCCATCGTGTCGCTCGCCGTATACGGGGTGCCACCGAAGACGAAGTGGATCTTCGACTGCACCGGCCAATTGCCATACACAGGCGCGGGCCCGTGCGACGTGACTTTCAACGGCAGCGTGAGCCCGACACCCCGGAGCGGCGTCGAGAAGATGTGGCACCCCATGTCGCCGAGCGTGCCGGTCCCGTAGCCCTGACGTTTCCGCCAATTCCCCGGGTGATAGACCGTTGCCTTGAACGGGCGCGGCTCGCTGACGCCAATCCAGCCATCCCAGTCGAGCCCTGCCGGGACCGGGTCGGAGCCGTCCGGAATCGGATTGGTGTCCCCCCAGGCCTTGTCGCAGAAGGTATGAACCTCGCGGATCTTGCCGACGGCGCCGTCGCGAATCAGCTGCTCGGTGACGAGCTGCGTCTCGTGTGACGAGATCTGTATCCCCATCTGCGTGACCAGGTTGGCCTGGCGCGCCTTCAATGCGAGGATCCGCGTTTCCCGGATCGTGAGGGCCAGCGGCTTCTGCACGTAGACCGCCTTGCCCATCGACATGGCCGCCATCGCGATCGGCGCGTGCATGTGATCAGGCGTCGACACGTTGACTGAATCGAGGTTGTCCTGTTCCTTGCGGAACATCTCGCGCCAGTCCTGGTAGACGCGGGCCTCGGGAAAGAGCTTCTTGACCTGCTCGGTCCGCGACTGGTCCACGTCGGCAACCGCCGTCAGCGTGAACGCCGGGTGGTTCGAGAAGGCCCGGAGATCAGACAGCGCCTGCCCGGCGGCCCCAACGCTCGCATGCCGGACCTTGCGCTCCTGGCCGAGCAGGTGCGAGCGGCCGAACGGCCCCCCGATTGAAGCAGTGCCCGCGACGCCGGCCATACCCTGCAGGAACGCACGACGCGTGACTGACCATGACATGAGAAGCCTCCTGAACAGGGTCAATTGTAAATCGACGACAATAGATTGTGATGCGCGACGTCCTGATCATCGGTGCCGGCCCCGTGGGGCTGGCGTGTGCCATAGACGCGAAGCGGGAGGGGCTCGACGCGTGCGTGATCGAGAAAGGCGCGCTCGTGAACTCGCTGGTGGGCTATCCGTCGAACATGGAATTCTTCTCGACCCCCGAGCTCATCGAAATCGGCGGATATCCTTTTCCGGTCCAGGGCTACAAGCCGACCCGGGAAGAGGCGATCGAGTACTACCGCGGCGTCGCCCAGCGCGAAGCGATCGACATCCGGTTGTACGAACGGGTGCTCGAGGTGCGGGGCAGTCGCGGCGACTTCGCCGTCGTGACCAGCCGCGACGCCCACGCGGCGCGCAATGTCGTCGTGTCGACCGGGTTCTTCGATCAGCCCAACCTGATGAACGTTCCCGGCGAGAACCTGCCGAAGGTGACCCACTACTACCGGGAGCCCTATCCCTACGTCCGCCAGAAGGTCGCCATCATCGGGGCGAAGAACTCGGCGGCGAAGGCCGCGCTCGACTGCTACCGCCACGGCGCCCAGGTGACGATGATCGTCCGTTCCGACGCCCTGTCCGACAAGATCAAATACTGGATCAAGCCGGACCTCGAGAACCGGATCAAAGACGGCAGTATCAAGGTCCTCTTCAACACTGCAGTCCGGGAGATCCGCGAGTCTTCCATCGTCCTGGCGGCGCCCGACGGCATCCGCGAGATCGAAAACGACTGGGTGATCGCGGCCACCGGCTATCAGCCAGATTTCGAGTTCCTGGAAGCCATCGGCCTCGAGTTCAAGGACGACGGGTTCCGGACGCCGTCATATGACGAGGCCACGTTCGAGACGACCCGGCCGGGGATCTATATCGCGGGCACGGTCTGCGGCGGGTATCAGACGAGCCGCTGGTTCATCGAGAACGGCCGCTTCCATGCGCGCCAGATCGCCAAGCACATCGCGAGCGGCCGGGCCGAGCGGGTCCAGTTCGAGGCGATTCATTGGAAGACCGAGGAGTAAAGGGCGGCAAGGCAAAGGCAGAAGGCAGAAGGAAACCTTCAGCCCTTGGAAATCCAGTCGCCGGCGTTAGTCGAAGCCGGGAGATTCTTTCCGCCTTCGTACGGTGTTTCGAGTTCGCCGCGCCGCCAGCGTCGCAGCCGATAGAGCGTCGCAAACGAAAAGTCCGGCGCCGCGCCCCCCTGCCCACCCACCAGCTCACCGCCGCGGCGCACGTTGTCCTGCATCCAGGCGGGCACCAGCAAGTGATATGGATTCCGCTGCACCTCGCCGACGTGGAAGGAAAGGGCCGCCATCATGTCGCCGACATCCTGGGGCGTGGACTCGACCATCAAGTTGGGCGTGGCCATCGCCCCCCAGAACTCGGTTTCGATGATCGTGCAGGTGAACGCCTGATCCTGGCGGGCCAGGGCGTCGGCGAGCAGGTAGTGCGTGCCGATGTGCGTGCTGTTCCAATCGGACTCGTGCGGAAAGAAGATGACCTCGGGCCGCCGCTCGCGAAGAATCCGCGCGGTGACATCGACGGCAGTTTGCCAGTGCGCCTGGTCATTCTGTCGTGTTGCGGCGGTGATTCTCTCCAGCCCGCCGGGAACCGTCTGGACGAGCTCGAATCCCAGGTAGTCGCATGCCGCACTGAGCTCGGCCCAGCGCCCGGCTTGACGCGCCTTGTTGCTCCCCTGCGTGACCGCGACATTGACGACCCGATAGCGGCCCTCGCGCTGGAGACGCACCGCGAGGGCCCCGATGATGCACTCGTCGTCCGGGTGCGGGGAAAAGATCAGCGCGGATGGCGCGCCTGCCGCCGGGGCGGCGCGATCCGGCGTGGGAAACGTTCCGAGCGGGAGATTCTTGCCGTCGCGAACCAATCCCGCGAGTGCGGCAACGAAGTCATGATAAGGAGTCATCGCCCTTCGACTTTAGTCCGTTATGCGATCCGCAACGTGAATTTTTGCGAGCGAACCGCGTGAGCGAGCCACGCGAACGGAGCGAGCCGACGAAGCGGCTCGCGAGAGAGCGTGTAGGGGAGTCCGAGGGGCGAAGCCCCTCGGATCTAGAACGGAGCGAGCCGACGAAGCGGCTCGCGAGAGAGCGTGTAGGGGAGTCCGAGGGGCGAAGCCCCTCGGATCTAGATTGCCGGCAGGCTGGCCGCGGCGATCGCCTGGCCGTGCCGCTTTTCGTGCTCGTCCGGAACGTGAAACGCGATGCGCGCCGCGAGCTCCGGGAATTCGACCTCCAGGACGTGGCGGGCGCCGGTCACGATGTCGTCGCCGCCCGGGCCCGAGGTCACACGGCCGAGCACGAGCACGTGCCGGAGATCGTAGAACGACGCGAAGTGGGCGACGCCGTACCCGAGGTAGACGCCGAGGGTCTGATAGATCCGGGTTGCGCGCTCGTCTCCCTGGCTCCGCAGCGCCTGAACGATCTTCAGCCGTTCGGGCAGGCCTGGCTCCGGCCCTGGCGGCAGCTCGATTCCTGCCCGCGGGATCAGATGGCCGACTGCCTGCTGCGAAAAGTACTGGGAACCGACACCGTAGTCGCCCGACCATTCATCGACCGGCGCACCCGGGTCGTAGTCGATCGGCACGAAGGCCAGTTCGTCGAGCCACGAGGTGATGTTGCCGTCGCGCGTGACATAGCCGGCCGCGGTGCTCGTCCCGAGCGCGATCCCCAGAATCGCGTTTTGATTGAGCGACATCGAGCCTGCGAGCGCGGTGACTTCGCCATCGTTCACGACCTCGAACGGCACGTCGTTCCAGGCGTGCTTGATCGCGAAGAACAGATCTTTCACGCGCGCTTCGAACACGTCGGGTGCGACACCCCGAAAGAGCGAGCCGGCCTTGACGCGATTGTTGACGTAGACGCCGGCAGCGCTGCCGCCGATCGCGTCGACCCGAGGCAGGTGGGCGGCCGCCTTGGCCAGCGAGTCCATGATGCCGTCGTAGTGATACTGCGGATCCGGCTTGTGATACGGATCCCAGACCGTTTCCTCGCTGAAGACGACGCGCCCGTCGATGACCGAGGCGACCTTGCGATCGCTGCCGCCGAGGTCGAACCCGATCCGGCAGCCGTCGAGGTGACGCCCGAGCGGCCGCGTCGTGGAGCGCTCCAGCGGGAGGTCGGTTGTGTGAACGACTGTGATGGGGTGATCGAATATCCGCTCGCCGACGAAGTTGGAGTCGAAGCGCCCGGTTGCTGTCTCCCGGTAGTGCGCGGCGAGCTGCGCTGCGGCATCAGCCGGACCGTCGAGATAGATGCGCCAGCCGCCGCGCGACCAGAGAATGAACTTCACGAAGCGTTCGAGATGGGTGACGTTCGCCGCCGCCTGCGGATGATCCGCCGGCAACAGCCGTGTGTCGAAATGAAAGACCGATCCGTCGGACTGTTCGAGTGCGATTCGCACAGGGACCGGCCGGCCGCTCCGGCTCACGAGATCGTCGAAGGCACGCACCGCCAGCACGGCAGGCCGGAACTCAGGATGAAGCGGCGCGGCGACGCGGGGCGCCACGAGCGGGAATGCGTTGGTGATTGCCATGTCTGCGCTTATAGTCTCGCACTTAATGATGCTCTCCCGCTTCGTCCCGATTGCCATCCTCGCCGCGCTTCCGCTCGGGCTCGCCGCCCAGTCGCCTGCGCTCCAGTTCGTGGACCTGTTCAACGGTCGTGATCTCACGGGCTGGGACAACATCAACACTGCCGAGGACACCTGGAAATTCAAGGACGGCCTGCTGGTCTGCTCCGGGCGGCCGATTGGCGTCCTCTGCAGCAAGAAGCAGTACGAGAACTTCGTGCTGCACATCGAGTGGATGCATATGGAGCCGGGCGGCAATTCCGGCGTGTTCGTGTGGAGCGCGGCACGCCCGAACGAGTCGAGCCGCCTCCCCGACGGCGTCGAGGTCCAGATGCTCGAGCTCGACTGGCCCAAGCTGAATACCCGGAACGGCGTCGAGCCGCCGGTCGCCTACGTGCACGGCGAATTGTTCGGCGTGGGCGGCGTGAAGATCGTTCCCGACAACCCGCGCGGCGAACGCAGCATGTCGATCGAGAACCGGGCCCTCGGCCGCGGTCAGTGGAACACCTACGACGTCGTCGCGGTGGACGGAACGATCAAGCTGTCGGTGAACGGCAAGTTCGTCAACGGCATCAGCCGATCGACGCGCCGGAAGGGCTATTTCTGCATGGAGTCGGAAGGCGCCGAGATCCACTTCCGCAACGCGCGAGTCATGGAATTGCCGCCGGGGGTGACGACACCGGAGCAGGTGGCGCCTGAGCGCTGACAATCTCGCGGGTTCGCGGGTTCGCGGGTTTGCGGGTTCGGAAAGCCGGTCGTACTCAGAGGCAACTAGCCGCTTGAACTTGCCACTGTTGCATCTGGGTGCTTCCGGCTCTTCGAACCCGCGAACCCGCGAGCCGCGAACCTGCGAACCCCCGGCTGCTAGCGCGCCCCGAATACGCGCGCGAGCTCGTACGGCGCCGTGACCTCCAGCTGGTCATACCGGCACTCCGCCGGGCTCTTGTCCGGCCGCCACCGCAGGAACGTCGTTCCGTGGCGGAATCGATCGCCCTGCAGGTGGTCGTACTTCACTTCACACACCCGCTCGATCCGCAATGGCTCCCAGGAGAGATCCTTGCCGGCGCTCCAGCGGCTCTGACCGCCCGGCATCCGGGCCATTGTCTTATCCTCGCGGCCGGCCTGATCGGGGCCAGCGGGCCATCGTGCGGCAGCGTCTCCCATTGAGGCCCACTCCCGCCAGGGGTGCGCGGTCAGCGCGTTCTCTCGCAGTGGCGCGAGTTCCGTGACGAGTTCGCGGCGTCTCACCATTGTGAACGACGAGGTGACCCCGACGTGATGGAGCTTGCCGGCGTGGTCATAGAGCCCAAGCAGGAGAGAGCCGACCGCGTCGCGGCCGCTCTTGTGCCAGCGGAAGCCCGCGACGACGCAATCGGCCGTGCGTTCGTGTTTGATCTTGAACATCACGCGCTTGCCGGGCTGATAGGCCGCGGACGCGGCCTTGGCGATGACGCCGTCGAGGCCGGCCCCTTCGAAGCGCTTCAGCCATTCCGCGGCTTCGGCCGGATCGCGGGTCAGGGGCGTCAGGTGAATCGGAGGCTCGACGCCCGAGAGGAGCCGTTCCAGCCGCGCGCGCCGTTCGACCTGCGGGGTCTCGCGCAGATCGATGCCGTCGGCTGCCAGCAGATCGAACGCGACGAAGGACGCGGGGGTCGCCTTCGCGAGCTTCGCGATCCGGGATGCGGCCGGGTGCAGCCGCATCTGCAGCGCATCGAAGTCGAGGCCGCGGCTGCTGGCAATGACGATCTCGCCGTCGAGCACGCACCGCGGCGGGAGCTGGGCCAGGGCGGCCTCCTGGACCTCGGGGAAGTATCGATCGAGCGGCTTCAGCTCGCGGCTCTGGATGTAGACCTCGTCCTCACCGCGAAACACGATCGCGCGGAACCCGTCCCATTTGGGCTCGTACAAGACCCCATCGCCCTCGGGGAGCGTGCTCGCGATCTTCGCGAGCATCGGCTCCACCGGTGGATCGATGGGGAACGTTCCGGGTTTCAGGGCTATGCCTTCGGCTGTGGCACGATCCGCAGGTAGGGCCGCGGCGCCTTCCAGCCCTCGGGGTACTTGGCCTTCGCCTCATCGTCGGAGACCGATCCGGCGATGATCACGTCCTCACCCTGCTTCCATTGGGCAGGGGTCGAGACCTTGTGCTTGGCCGTCAACTGAAGCGAGTCGATCACCCGGATGACTTCGTCGAAATTGCGCCCGGTGGTCATCGGGTAGATCAAAACGAGTTTGATCTTCTTGTCCGGACCGACCACGAACACGTTGCGAACCGTCTGATTGTCCGCGGCCGTGCGGCCTTCGCATGTGCCTTCGAGCGCCGCCGGCAGCATGCCGTACTTCTTCGAGATGCTCAGGTCGGTGTCGCCAATCATCGGGTAATTCGGCGCCGTGCCCTGAGTCTCGGCGATGTCGGTCGACCACCGCTTGTGGTTCTCCACCGGGTCGACGCTGAGTCCGATGATCTTGACGTTCCGGCGATCGAACTCCGGCTTGATCCGGGCCATGTAGCCGAGCTCGGTCGTGCATACCGGGGTGAAGTCCTTCGGGTGCGAGAACAGTACCGCCCAGGAATCGCCGATCCAGTCATGAAATCGAATCCGTCCTTCCGTCGTCTCCGCCTCGAAATCCGGAGCAACGTCGCCAATCTGCAGACCCATGGAAATCCTCCTTATGCGCTGTCTCTTGAATGACGCAGGATAACCCAGGCGGGGTTCCAGGCACCGGGAACCTGAAGAGGGTCATTTTTCGATCGCCACCTTCGTGGCATTCAGCGCCGACCGCATCGCATCACGGCTGCGGCCCTGAACGGCCGAACGCGCGAAACGGCGCAGGAGACCGCTCAGTGACCGGGTCCGGGCCCGGCTCGCCGAAATCATGTAGAAGTCGCGGCCAGCGTCGAGGCCGAGCGTGACCGTGAGCGACGCGTCGAGATAGTGATCGGCGTAGACCTGGTTGATCGCGATGAGCGTGACCGGCGTGGCCGGCGGGGTCGTGCTGAAAATCACCTGGTGCGAGATGCGGACGATCGGACGGATTCCGAAGTCTTCCCGGGTCCAGTACAGCGTCTGTTCGGCCCCGGGCGGAATCCGGGAGCCGAACTCTTTCAGGTAGGCAGAGAATTCAGGCGAATAGCCGCTCACGAAGTCGTAGTCACGAGCGAGATCGGCGACTTCGGAGGCGACACTGAGCGGGTCGCGCCTGTTGACGTAGTCAGGCAGGGCCGATCGGCCGTTGGCGAGATAGGCGCGGGCATAGTTGGCCAGCACGGCTCGCCAGAGAGTCATCGACTGGTCGCGCCAGTCGGGGCTGGACCAGTTCACCTCGCGCTGAAAGCGGGCAACATCCGCGGCGCTGAGCCGGACGGGGCAGTTGCCCGGTTGACAGGTGCGGAGATCGAGGCTGCGCTCGTCGAGCGTCACCCGCTGGAGGTCGGACGGATCGGGCACGGCGCTGAACCGGCCGACGTCGAACACGACCGAGCCCTTCAGCGTCTGCAGATCGCGCGACCGCGCGACGAGCTGGTCGCGGCGGCCCGTGATCCGCACGGCACCCACCACCGCAATCTCGCGGGCGTCCGTCTCGAGCAGCTTGGAGACGGCCTCGCCCCGCTCGACGGCCCCCCAGTCCGCGTCCGTGAACCCGGCGATGGTGCGGAGCAGATCCTTCGGCGGCATCGCGCCGGCCGCGAAGGATCCCGACGCCGTCAGGAGCACCGGAGCAAGGCAGAACGCGAGGGCGCGCACAGACGTGGATGTCGGTATCGGTTTTTACAGGAGGGCAGGAGTTGATCTCCTGTCCTCCTGTTAAGAAAAAAAACGGCTGTCGCCCGAAACAGGTCCGACTGGCTACTGGCCGCCGCGACTGCCGCGTCCGCCGCGCCCGCCGCGACCCGTGGGCTTTATGGTCATCAACTCGTCGGCCGGACGCTTCCCGGCCCATGCGATCCCACGCAGCAGCATCGTCTGGATGTTGGGGAGCGCGAAGTTCGCGTAGTTGTGCCCCTGCATCCAGACGAATGCGCGGTACGGCAGGCCGGTCGGGGCCGGGGCCAGCGATTTCTCGTAAGTCCAGACCTGCGGCACCACTTCGCCCTCATGTCCCTTGGCGCTCGGGGTCGCGGCCATGGTGGCGGTGGCGAGCACCTTGATTTCCGGCGCTTTCGACCACGTCATGTTGAAGAACGCTTCATCCTTGATCGTGAAGGCGGTCATTCCCTGCATGATCGGATGCGAGGCGTCGACGATCGTGTAAGGGACGTCGGCTTCGAGCGTGAAATTGGTCTCGCCGTGCTTCTTCGCACCGCCAACGATGTTGGCGAAGGCCTCCGGCTCGGGGCCGCAGAGCGCGTCGTGGATGCTCACGAGGCCGCCGCCACGCCGCATGAAGCTGTCGAGGGCGGCACGATCCTCAGCGCCGAGGTAGCCGGCGTCCCCTTTGTAGATCACCATGACGTCGGCGCTCGAGAGCTCGCGGGCGGACGGAAACTGCAGGCCGCCGGTGACGTAGGCGCCGCGCTCGGTGAGAATCTTGCTCCAGTCGGCGAGGAACTGCGGGTAGTCGTGCTGACCGACGGCGTGGGTCTTCAGTCCCGCATAAATGAGGACGCGAAGCGGCGCGGCGGCCGCGGCGGGCGGGGCAGCAGGGGCACCCGGGGCAGGTTGCGGCGGTGCGGGCTGCTGCGCCAGCACGCTCGTGCAAAGCGCGGCGGCCGCCAGAGGCAGCGCCGCACCAAGAATCTTCATACGCGTCTCCTCGAGAGCGTTACTGTGCCTGCGCCTGCTTCGCGTCTCGGACGATGAAGAGCATCTCGCCGGGCTTGATCAGGCCGAGCTCCTGGCGGGCGAGGGCTTCGATGGTCGCCGGGTCGGAGCGGAGGCGCCGGGCTTCGTCGCGGAGCCGGGCATTCTCGGTCCGCAGGCGCTCGATCGCGGTGACGAGCTCCTGATGCTTCTTGCGTGCCCGCAGCGTTTCGGTGAGCCCGCGCTCGCCGACGAGGGCGTTGATAATCAGCACCAGGGTCACGAAGACCAGGAGCACCTGCAGGGTGCGCCGGCGCGTTGCGGGAGGGACCGATGAGGTCGACGCCTGAAATTTGCGTCGTGACGGGGGAGCGACGGCGTCCTCGGCAGCAGAAGGCATCGAGCGGCAGTCCTTTGTACAATACTTTCGACCGGCTGCACCTCCGAAATTAGCGTTCCATCAAAAAAAGAAGCGAGCCGTATGAACGCGGATTACGTGATTGTCCTGACCACCCTGCCCGGCGACTTCGAGATTCGCACGTTCGCGAAGACCCTCGTCGAGGAGCGCCTGGCCGCCTGCGTGAACCTGCTGCCGCCGATGGAGTCGGTCTACCGATGGGAAGGTCAGGTCGAGCAGGAGACCGAGCGGCAGGTGATCATCAAGACCTCGCGCAGCCGCGTGATCGGACTCTGGGATCGAATCCGCGAGCTGCATCCCTACGAGACGCCGGAATTCGTGGTGCTGTCGATCCAGGACGGAAGCGACGCCTACTTGCGGTGGATCGGCGAATCTACGAGCTGAATTCGTGTCAAATCCCAAGCTCCAAATCTCAAGCTCCAAGGCACTCCCAACCTCCAAATCCCAACCAATTCCCAAATCAACTCCCAACCGATTGGGAATTGGATTGGGAGTTGGCTTGGGATTTCGCGTTTGGGAGTACGTTGGAGCTTGGGATTTGGAGCTTGGGATTTAGTCGAGAGCCTGCTTGAGATCCGCAATCAGATCCTCAGCGTCCTCGATCCCGACCGAAATCCTGATCAGACTGTCCGTGAGGCCAATCTCAGCCCGGCGCTCCGGCGGCACCGAGGCGTGCGTCATCGAGGCCGGGTGCCCGATCAGCGTCTCGACGCCGCCGAGGCTCTCGGCGAGCGCCATGAGGCGCACCTTGTTCAGCACCTGGCGAGCCGCCTCGAAGCTCCCCACTTCGAACGACAGCATGCCGCCGAAGCCGTTCATCTGCCGCTTCGCCAGCTCGTATTGCGGGTGAGACGGCAGCCCCGGGTACATCACCTCCTGAACCTTCGGATGACCCTCCAGGAACTCGGCAATCGCCAGGCCGTTGCGGTTGTGCTGGGCCATGCGGACCGCCAGAGTCTTGGTGCCGCGCAGCACCAGCCAGGAGTCCATCGGGCTCAGGATCGCCCCCTCGGTGTTCTGGATGAACCGGAGCCATTCGATGTCGTCGTCGCGAACCGCCACCACGATGCCGCCGATGCTGTCGCTGTGGCCGTTCAGGTACTTGGTCGTCGAATGCACCACGAGGTCGGCGCCGAGCTCGAGCGGACGCTGCACGTAGGGGCTGGCGAAGGTGTTGTCCACTACGATCTTCACGCCGCGCGCGTGGGCGATCTCGGCGGCACGGCGGAGATCGGTCAGCTTCATGACCGGGTTGGTCGGGGTCTCCACGAAGAGCAGCTTCGTGTTCGGCTGGATGGCCTGCTCGATCAGCTCGGGCCGGGACGTGTCCACGTAGCTGAACTCGAGCTGATACCGGGTGAGGACCTTGTCGAAGAGCCGGAAGGTGCCGCCGTAGGTATTGGCAGTCACGACGACGTGGTCCCCCGACTTGAGCAGCGTCGCGACTGCGCCGATCGCCGCCATGCCCGAGGCGAACGCGAACCCGGCCTTGCCGTTTTCGATGGCGGCGATATTCCGTTCGAGCGCGAACCGCGTCGGGTTCTGGGTCCGCGCGTACTCGAAGCCCTTGTGCCGGCCGAGTTCGTCCTGGACGTAGGTCGAGGTCTGGAACAGCGGCGTGATGATGGCGCCGGTCGACGGATCGGGCTCCTGGCCCGCGTGAATACAGATGGTGGAGAAGTGGGCGGCGTCGGGAAGCTTCACAATCGGCGATGTTATCATTCGGCCCGTAGCCCTCATGCCGCGCTCCCGACTCCCTGCTCCACCGCGAACGAGTCGACCCACGCCCCCTGAGCTGCCCGGCTACGTTCCGCCGCCCGACGATCCCACCCCGTCACCGCGCGATCTGCTGCTCACCACCTGGCCCGGCCGGCTCTTTCTGATCGCCGCGGGTCTCAAGGTCGTGGTGGCGGTGCTGCGGCGCGCCACCGGCCTTCCCGACGCGCTGGAGATCGTCAGCAGCGCGGCGACGATCGGGTTGATTCTCTCGGTCGGCTACTTCGTGTGGCGGCTGTTCCGGCTGCTCAAGCGGCGGCTGCTGTGGCGGGTCCGGCGCAAGCTGATCCTCTCCTATATCTTCATTGGCGTCGTCCCGGCGCTGCTGATCATCGCGTTTTTCATCCTCGGCGCTTTCGTGGTGTCTATAAACGTCAGCGCCTACCTTTTCAGGGACGGGTACGACGACATCGTCAGCTATGCGTCGCTGGCAGCGAATGCGGCGGCGAACGAGATTGCGAGGAATCCGGCCGGCACGGTGGAGACGGTGGCCCGGGTGCAACGAAACGCCAGCCTATCCGAGCGCCGCTATCGGGCGCTGTCGATCGTCTTCGTTCCCACGGACGAGAAAGCCCCACGGCCCGCGAGCGCCGGCGAGTGGGGACACACGCCGGCTCCGGACCGCATCCCGCCCTGGCTGCGGGTGGGCCGCGAGTTCGTGGGCACGGTTGCCGGCGACCCGAACGAACAGGGAGACACCCTGCTGATTGCGCGGGCCGCGGTGCCGGTGATGCAGAGCGCCAATCGGCTCGGGTTCGTCATCGTCGACATCCCAGTCGACGGCCAGATGCTGGACAGCCTGTACGAGTTGACGCGCATCAAGGCAGGCCCGATTCGGCTCGGCGGCGACCAGGCCAACGCGATCTCCGGCATCGCGGACGGGACCGCCACGAGCGATCGCTTCACGCTCTTCGGGCGCAGTGTCACCATGCTCGACGCCAGGAACTGGGAGACCGGCGCGCTGCACCGCGCGACGATCGCGAACACGTACTCGCTGCGCGGGCTCTACGAAAAGCTCGCTGCCGCGCAATCGGCGCAGGTCAGCGGGATGTCGATGGGCCAGGCGATTCTCTTCATCCTGATCATCGTCGCCGTCCTGTTTCTGATCATCCAGCTCGTGGCGCTGGTGATGGGGCTGGCACTGGCCCGGTCGATTACGAGCTCGATCCACCAGCTCTTCATGGGCACCGAGCGGGTGCGGCACGGCGACTTCACCCACCGCATCAACATCATGAGCAACGACCAGCTCGGGGAGCTGGCCGGTTCGTTCAACCAGATGATCGGGAGCATCGAGAACCTGCTCCAGACCGCGGCCGACAAGAAACGGCTCGAAGAGGAACTGCGCATCGCCCGGCAGATCCAGATGTCGCTGCTGCCACGCGGGCCGCTCGACGTGCCCGGCCTCGCCGTCTCGGGACTGTGCGTGCCCGCGCGCGAGGTCGGCGGGGA
>Ga0209382_10004640_pt1 | contig 18253 bp, 18 predicted proteins | sample SoiMetdeltSBSDD5_FD_187599 | JGI IMG/M metagenome (GOLD analysis project Ga0209382, IMG submission 187599) | Bulk soil microbial communities from a Populus tree surrounding site in Tennessee, USA - Soil MetaG P. deltoides SBSDD5 (SPAdes) (version 2) | ecosystem: Environmental > Terrestrial >...
TGTTGGCCGGTCCACTGCCGGCCGGTCCGGTGTTGGCCGGTCCACTGCCGGCCGGTCCGGTGTTGGCCCGTCCGGTGCCGGCCGGCGGGTCATGGCCGCACCCGCGCCGGCCGGGCGGCGAACGCGGCGGAACCGGCGCCGTCGCTCGCAGCGGCCTCGCCGGCCGTGTAATGCCGCAGGAACAGCTCCTCCAGCGTGGGCGGCTGGCAGCTCAGGCTCAGCACGCCCGCGGCGGTGAGCACCCTGAGCAGCCCGTCCAGCTCGCCGGTGTCCACCTGGCAACGCACCCGGCGGCCCAGCGGCGCGACCACGCTGCCGTCGATGTGCAGATCGTGCACGCCAGGCAGGCCGGCCAGCCCCTGCGGGACGCCGGCGAGCTCGGCGACCACGCTGGTGCGGGTGAGGTGGCGCAGCTGCGCCAGCGTGCCGGACTCGACCGTGCGGCCGGCCCGGATGATGCTCACCCGGTCGCACAGCGCCTCCACCTCGGCCAGGATGTGGCTGGACAGCAGCACCGTCCGGCCGGCAAGGCGCTCCTCGTCGATGCAGTCCCGGAAGGTCTCCTCCATCAGCGGGTCGAGCCCGGAGGTCGGCTCGTCAAGCAGCAGCAGCTCCACATCGGAGGCCAGCGCCGCGATCAGCGCCACCTTCTGCCGGTTGCCCTTGGAGTACGCGCGGCCCTTCTTGGTCGGATCCAGGTCGAAGCGTTGCAGCAGGTCCGCCCGCCGCCTGGGGTCCAGGCCGCCGCGCAGCCGGCCGAGCAGGTCGATCACCTCGCCGCCGGACAGGGTGGGCCACAGGGTCACGTCGCCCGGCACGTAGGCCAGCCGCCGGTGCAGCGCCGTGCTGTCCCGCCACGGGTCGCCCCCGAGCAGGGTGACGGTGCCGGCGTCGGCCCGCAGCAGGCCGAGCAGGATGCGCAGGGTCGTGGACTTGCCGGCGCCGTTCGGGCCGAGAAAGCCGTGCACCTCGCCGGTCTCGACGGACAGGTCGAGGCCGTCCAAGGCGCGCGTCCTGCCGAACGTCTTGACCAGACCGGACACCGAGATCGCGGTCGCCATGGCCACGACGCTACTCGCGCTCCCGATGACCTTATCGTGATTGCATGGCTACGCAGGGCGACCGCGCGGTGCGGGTCTTCCTGCTGGACGATCACGACGATCACGAGGTCGTGCGGCAGGGCGTGGCGTCGCTGCTCGGCCTCGCGGAGCAGATCGTGAAGCATGCGGCGGCCGGGCTGCTGGCCAGGGCTTAGGCCGAACGGCGGCTGGCACACCCACCGAGGTCGCATGAACGGCCAACTGATGTTTGCTGTCCGCGGTAGTCTCCCGGGCGCATACTGTGGGTGGTTGCAACGGTTCCGACAGCACACGGCAGCAGGCGCGGGGTATCACGATGAGTAGCGTGGGGCGCGAGTCCACCGCCGCCGAACACCCGGCGATTCCCAAGGGTCGCCGCCTGGTGGCGGTCGATCCGGATGCGGACGCCTACACCGCGCTCACCATCATGCGGCGGAACGAGGTGCGCCACCTGCCGGTGGTCTTGGACGGCCGGTGCATCGGGCTGTTGACGGAGACCGACCTGCTGCGCGGCCTGGCGAGCCCGGTCAGCGCCGCCGAGCTGACCGCCGGCATGCTGTGCCACCGGCCGGCACCGGCCGTGCCCGCCGGGTCGAGCCTGCCCGCCATGGCCGCGACGATGATCGAAGCCGGCGCCGACGCCGCCATCGTGGTCAGCAACGGCGCCATGGTCGGCATGGTGACCAGCAGCGACGTGCTCGGCGCCGTGACCGGAAAGTGGCGCGCGAACGGCGGCCTCGGTGCCGGCAACCAGCGCCCCGCGGTGGTACGGTCCAACGATCTTGGTACCGCACCGTGAGGAGGGCGTGGTGTCGAGCACCTCGGAGAGCGGGTCGGGATTCCCGGACCGCCGCCACATCGACCTGTCCCGCGACCCCACGCCCGGGGTGCCGGACCACGCGCTGCCGGACGACGCCACCGGGCCGCACCCGCTGGTGGATCTCTCCCGCGACCCCACCCCGGGGGTACCGGACCACGCCATGCCCGAGGAGACCGGCGACGGAGGCTGACCGGGCCGCAGAACCGCGTCAGCGCAGCGGGCGCGGCGCTCCGTAGCCCCGCCGGCTGAGTTCCGCGGCGACTGCGGCCAGTTCGCCATCGCCGAGGAGCCGCGGCGTGCCGATGGCCGCGGCACGGCAGTACACCTCGGCCAGCCACTCCAGCAGCTCCAGGCGCTCGCACGCGTGGCCGACGGTGTCCCCGCAGGCCAGCGAGCCGTGGTTGCGCATGAGCGCGGCGTGCCGGCCGGACAGCGCGGCCATGACGTTGGCGGCCAGCTCGGCAGAGCCGAACGTGGCGTAGCCGGCCACCCGCACGACGCCACCGAGCAGGACGGTGTTGTAGTGCACCGGCGGCAGCTCGTCCAGCGTGCAGCCGACCGCGATCGACGCCGGGGCGTGCGCGTGCGCCACCGCGCCAGCGCCGGTGGCCCGGTACACCGCCAGGTGCAGCGGCAGCTCCGACGTCGGCTCCAGCTCGCCAGCGCGCACGGCGCCGCTGGCCAGATCGACGACGGTGATCATCTCCGCGGTCAGCCTGCCGAGGTCGCCGCCGGTCGGGGTCACCAGCACGCGGTCACCCATCCGCACCGACAGGTTGCCCGCGGTGCCGACGACCAGCCGGCGTTCGGCAAGCCGCCGCCCCGCGGCCACCAGCTCGGCCCGCTCCCGCTCATCCTCCACCCGGCAAACCTACGGCGCGCGCCGCCCGCCCAGCCCGCGCCCGCGGCGCGGGCACCGCCGGCCGCCCCGCGCCGATGGACCATTCGCACGGACCTACCGGGCAAACGGTCCATCCGCCCGAACCCGGGCGGCGCGGGCACCGCCGGCCGCGCCTGCGCCCGCGCCGATGGACCATTCGCACGGACCTACCGGGCAAACGGTCCATCGGCGTCATGCGCCGCGAGCGCGCGGGCGCGGGCGAGGCGGCGTCAGCTGGTGCCGCGGCGGCGGCGCTGCAGCACTAGAGCGCCGATGCCGGCGCCGAGCAGCACCAGGGCGAGAGCGAGCGCCGGCAGCACGGAGGCACCGGTCTCCGGCAGCGGGCCACCCTGCGCCGGCGGCACGGGGGTGGTCGTGGCGGCCGGGGTGGTCGCCGGCGGGCCGGCGGTCACCCACATCGCACTGGCCCTGGCCTTCGCCTTGGCCTTGCTGCTGGCCGCCACGATCAGCGTCTGCGTCGGGTTGGCCTCGTTGTCCACGCCGACGAACAGCCGGCCCTTGTGCACGTCGGCCCGTGCCGCGGCCTTGACGGTCGCCTCGCCGGTGCCACCGCCGGCCGGCGCGGACAGCCAGAACTGGGTGCCGTCGCTGGCCACGGTCAGCGGCGCGCCGTTGCCGTCCACGGTGCCTACCCCGTCTGGCCCCTCGGTGGTCAGCCTGACCTCGTCGGCCGTCGTGTCCACGGTGAACGGCCCGGCCGGCTGGCCGGCCTTCGCCTCGGCACCCTCCGGGGTGATCCCCAGCGACACCTCGGGCTGCTCCCGCACGCCGATGTTGTCCGGGCCCGTCAGGTAGGTGTACAGGGCGATGATGTTTGCCGGGTTGCCGGTGCCGTCCAGGTCGGCTCCGTTGCTGAAGTGCCAGATCGCGGCCTGGGTGCCGGCTATCGCCGCGGCCATGTCCAGCTCGGTGCCGGCCGCCTCGCTGAGCGGGCCGACGGCTACGTTCGGATACGAGTTGTGCAAGATCCAAAGCACCTTCTCGGGGTGCGCGTTGAACTGCTCACCGGCGTCCGGGTACTCCGACCAGGGCGATTCGACCATTCTCGCCTGATTTTGCGCCTGGACGTCCAACTCGACACAATAGGTCTTGAGCAGCGTGCCGTCCTCGAGCCGCAGGCCGAGCAGAGCGGTCACAGTCGAGTGCCCGCCGATTCGAACCGTGGTGCCGTCGTCGGTGTGTCCGAGAAACACGCCGGTCGTCGCTGCCACCGCCGGTGGGGCCGTGACCAGCAACACAACCGCTGCGGCCGCGGCGAACGCGCCGAACCGTGCGGCATGGTGCCGCAATATCATATCTATTCCTCCCCGCCGATCGACGGTATTGGTCCAACGAAAGTACTAGGCCGAGCGGAGCAATTCCGGAGAACGTGCACCACCCTCATTTCACCCACTTGTGTCGTGGGATAGCGCACCGTACTAGCTCGCTGGCAGGCCCTTTTCACCGGGGGTCCCAACGCCATTACGCACCGCTGTCGGCAGGGAGTGGCTGGTCGAGCCGCCCCGGACGGTGTGTACTGGCGGCGTTGGAAACCATGATCTGGAGGGACGATGATCTGGAGGTGGACATGACCGGCATGGCGGCGCTGGCGGCGCTGGACGCGGAGACCCAGCAGGAGGCCGAGGCCGAGCTGCTGGCGTGCTGCGCCTCGCCGCGCTGGGCCGCCGAAGTCGCGGCCAGGCGCCCCTACTCAGACCTGGACACCCTGCAGCGGGTGGGCGACGCGGCGCTGGCCGCGCTGGGCTGGACCGACGTGCTGCAGGCACTGGCCGCGCACCCGCGCATCGGGCAACGGCCACCGAGTGGCGGCCGGGAGGCCGGCTGGTCACGCTCCGAGCAGGCGGCGGCCGCCGGCCAGATCGGCGAGGACGAGCGGCTGGGCGCCGAGCTGGCCGCCGGCAACGCCGAGTACGAGCGGCGGTTCGGGCATGTGTTCCTCATCTGCGCCACCGGCCGCGGCGCCGCGGAGGTGCTGGCCGCGCTTCGCGAGCGGCTGGGCAACGACGAGGCGAGCGAGCGGGCCGTGGTCCGCGAGGAGCTGCGCCAGATCGTGCGGTTGCGGCTGGCCCGGCTGGTGACGCCGTGAGCGTCTCCACCCACGTGCTGGACGCCGGGCGGGGACGGCCGGCAGCCGCGGTCTCCGTCCGGCTGGAACGCCGCACCGATCTCGGCTGGCAGCCCGTCGCCGGCGGCAGCACCGACGCCGACGGCCGGATCGCCCGGCTGGGCGCCACCGCCGGCACCGGGCCGCACCGGCTGATCTTCGACACCGCCGCGCACTCGCCGTTCTACCCCGAGGTCGTGATCACGTTCGAGGTGGCCGACCCGGCCGAGCATTACCACGTGCCGCTGCTGCTGAGCCCGTTCGCCTACTCCACCTACCGGGGCAGCTGATGAGCATCGTCCTTGGCGACAACCGCTACGGAAAGGCCGAGACCCGGCTGGTGCACGTCGACCGCGGCGGGCAGCGGCACCGGATCAGCGATCTCACCGTGACCACCACGCTGGCCGGCGAGCTGGACGCGACGCACCTGCACGGCGACAACACCGGGGTGCTGCCGACCGACACGCAGCGCAACACCGTGTACGCCTTCGCCCGCGACGGGGTGGGCGAGCCAGAGGACTTCGCGCTGCGGCTGGCCAGGCACTTCGTCGACTCCCAGCCCACCATCCACCTGTCCAGGGTGAGCATCGAGAGCCACCGGTGGGACGAGCTGGACGGCGGCGACGGCCGCTCCTTCACTCGCGGCGCCGGCGCCAGGACCGCGACGGCCACCTACGACGGTGGCAAGGCGTGGGTCGTCTCCGGGGTGTCCGGCCTGACCGTCCTGAACACCACCGGTTCGCAGTTCGGCGGCTTTGTCCGGGACCGCTACACGACCCTGGCGGAGACCACCGAACGCATCCTGGCCACCGCGGTCACCGCCAGCTGGCGGCACGGCAGCGCCGAACCCACCGACTGGTCGGCCTCGCACGAGCGGGCCGTACGGGGCATGCTCGACGCGTTCGCCCGGACGCCGTCGCTGTCCCTGCAACAGACCCTGTACGCCATGGGCCGCCGGGTGCTCGAGCACGGGCCCGAGCTGGTCGAGGTGCGGCTGGTGCTGCCGAACAAACACCACTTCCTCGTCGACCTGCAGCCGTTCGGGCTGGATAACCCGGACGCGGTGTACTACGCGGCGGACCGCCCGTACGGGCTGATCGAGGGCACGGTGCTGCGCGAGGACGCGCCGCCGGCCGGGGCGGCCTGGTGGTGACGCCAATGCCCGCGCCGCCCCCGTCCTCGACCCCGTCGCCGGCATCGCCGCTGTCCACAATGGACTTCCTAGCCCCGTCGTCGCTGTCCGAGGCGCTGGCCGCGAAGGCGCAGCGGCCGGATGCGCTGCCGATCGCCGGCGGCACCGACGTGATGGTCGAGCTCAACTTCGACCACCGCCGGCCCGCCGCGCTGCTGGACCTGACCGCCGTGCCCGAGCTGACCACCCTGACCGTGCCGGTGCGCGGCGACAGTGCGGGCGGCGACAGCGCGGGGCGCTACGGTGCGGGCAGCGACCGTTCGGGTGGCGCCGGCCGGGTCGGCGCCGTGCGGATCGGCGCCGGCGTGCCATACACCCGGATCATCGAGGAGCTCGGCGACGTGCTACCCGGGCTCGCCATGGCCTCGCGCACCGTCGGCTCGCCGCAGATCCGAAACCGCGGCACCGTCGGCGGCAACCTCGGCTCGGCCTCCCCGGCCGGCGACGCCCTCCCCCCGCTGCTGGCCAGCGACGCGGTCGTCGAGGTCGCCTCGGTGCGCGGCCGCCGTGAGATCCCGATCGGCGAGTTCTTCCTCGGCGTCAAGCGCAACGCCCTTGAGCCGGACGAGCTGATCACCGCCGTCCTGGTGCCGCCGGCCACCGGGCCCCAGCAGTTTGCCAAGGTCGGCACCCGCAACGCCATGGTCATCGCGGTGTGCTCGTTCGCGCTGGCGCTGCACCTCGACCGGCGCGCGGTCGGCACCGGCATCGGCTCCGCGGCACCCACCCCGGTCCGAGCCACGGCCGCCGAGGAGTTCCTCGCCGGCGCGCTGGACTGGTCCGGCCGCGGCCCGCTGGCCGGCGGCGTCGCCACCCGCTTCGGTGAGCTGGTCGCCGCGGCCGCCGCCCCGATCGACGACGTCCGCGGCAGCGCCGCCTACCGCCGCCACGCGCTGGCCGTCCTCGCCCGCCGCACCCTGTCCTGGGCCTGGGGTGCGTACCGCCTGTGAGTGGCGATTGGTGCCAGAGCACCAATTACCACTCACGACTTATCCACAGGGCGCGCCGGCACCGGGCTGGCAGCCGGCCGGCAGAGCAGACAGGATGCGCAGATGCGAGTGAGCGTGACGGTCAACGGCGAACAGCGGGACGCCGAGGACGTGTGGCCGGGTGAGAGCCTGCTGTACGTGCTGCGCGAGCGGCTCGGGCTGCCGGGCTCGAAGAACGCCTGCGAGCAGGGCGAGTGCGGCTCGTGCACGGTGTACCTGGACGACACGGTGGTGTGCGCGTGCCTGGTCGCGGCCGGGCAGGCCAACGGCCGCCGGGTGCGGACCGTGGAGGGGCTCGGCGGCGACGCCGAGCTCGATCCCGTGCAGCGGGCGTTCCTGGCCGCCGGCGCGGTGCAGTGCGGGTTCTGCACGCCGGGCCTGGTGGTGGCCGCGCACGACCTGCTGCGCCGCACGCCGAACCCGTCGGACGTGGAGATCAGGGAGGCGCTGGCCGGCAACCTGTGCCGCTGCACGGGGTACGAGATGATCCTCGACGCGGTCCGCAACGCGGCGGCGGAGCTGGCCCGATGAGCCGCATCGTGATCGAGAACGCGGCCGTCGCCACGGTGGACACCGCCGACTGGCACGGCGGCGCCGGCACCGAGCACGCCCGCGGCCACGTGGTAGTCGAGCGGGGCGTGATCACCGCGGTCGGCGCCGGCCCGGCACCGAGGCTCGCGCCAGGCCCCGACACCCGGCGGGTCGACGGGCAGGGCGCGCTGCTGGTGACGCCCGGGCTGGTGAACGCCCACCACCACCTGTACCAGTGGGCCAGCCGCGGGCTCGCCCAGCAGGCGACCCTGTTCGAGTGGCTGGTCGAGCTGTACCCGGTGTGGACCGGGTTGGACGACCGGATCGAGCATGCCGCGGCCACCGCCGGCCTGGTCGCGCTGGCCCGTTCCGGCTGCACCACCGCCGCCGACCACCACTACGTGTACCCCGCGGGCGGCGGTGACCTGGACGCCGCGCTGGTCGCCGCGGCCAGCCGGGTCGGCCTGCGGCTACAGCTCGTGCGGGGCTCGATGGACCTTGGCCGCTCGGCCGGCGGGCTGCCGCCGGACAGCATTGTCGTGGACACCGAGCGGGCGTTGCTGGACACCGAGGCGAGCATCGCGGCACACCACGACCCCGAGCCGGGCGCCGCGGTGCGGGTGTCGGTCGGCCCCTGCTCGCCGTTCTCGGCCAGCCAGCGGCTGATGCGGGAGGCCGCGGTGCTGGCCCGCCGGCACGGCGTGCGGCTGCACACCCACCTCGCCGAGACCATGGACGAGCAGGAGATGTGCCTGGCCCAGTACGGCCGCACCCCGCTGGAGTACGCCGACGAGCTGGACTGGCTCGGCCCCGACGTGTGGCTGGCGCACGGCATCCACTTCACCGACGAGGCGATCAAGCGCCTCGGGGCGAGCGGCACCGGGGTCGCGCACTGCCCCAGCTCGAACGCGCGGCTCGGCGCGGGGATCGCCCCGGTGCGGGCGCTGCTGGAGGCTGGCTCGCCGGTGGGCCTGGGCGTGGACGGTGCGGCGTCCAACGAGCACGGCGGCATCGGCGCGGAGCTTCGCCAGTCGATGCTGCTGGCCCGGCTGCGCCCCGGCGACCCGGGCACTGCGGGACACCCGCACCCGGGCACTGCGGGACACCCGCACCCGGGCACTGCGGGACACCCGCACCCGGGCACTGCGGGACACCCACGCCCGGGTCCGGAAGCGCTGACCGCACGGCACGCGCTCTGGCTGGGCACCATGGGCGGCGCGCGCTGTCTCGGGCGCCAGGACGAGATCGGCTCGATCGAGGTCGGCAAGCAGGCCGACCTGGCGGTGTGGCGCCTGGACGGGCTCGGCCAGGCCGGCATCGCCGACCCGCTCGCCGCTCTCGTCTTCGGGCAGCTGCCCGAGCTGGAGCTGCTGCTGGTCGGCGGCCGCGCCATCGTCGAGCGGGGCCACCTGTCCACCGTCGATGAGTCCCTCGTCACCGCGGAGCTGGTGACCGCAAGCCGCCGGCTGCAGCAGCGTGCCGAGCACCACGGCCGCTGACCGCGGCCGACTGGACGGCACCTACCCTGGGCCGGCAGCCAGACCCACCCGCGGGAGGCAAGGATGAGCACGAGCGAGCGGACCCTGGCGACGCCCGTGAAACCGGTGACGGGCGGCGTCGGCGAGAGCCCGCAGCGGCCGGACGGGGTGCGCAAGGTGCGCGGCGAGTTCGCGTACTCCTCCGACCTGTGGGCCGACGACCTGCTGTGGGGCACCACGCTGCGCAGCCCGCACCCCTACGCCCGGATCCGCTCGATAGACCTGACCCAGGCGCTCGCGGTTCCCGGCGTGCACGCCGTGCTGACCAGCGACGACGTGCCGGGCAGGCGGATGTTCGGGCTGGAACACGCCGACCAGCCGGTGCTCGCCGCCGGAGTGGTGCGCTACCAGGGCGAGCCGGTGGCGGTGGTCGCGGCCGACCACCCGGAGACGGCGCGGCGGGCCGCTGGCCGGATCGCCGTCGACTACGAGGTGCTCACCCCGGTCACCGACGCCGAGACCGCGGTGTCGGAGGCCGGCGCGACGCCGCGGCTGCACCCGGACAACCCGGCGGGCGGCAACCTCGTGCGGCACGTGCGGATCCGGCGCGGCGACGAGCACGCCACCGCGCCGGTCGTGGTCACCGGCCGGTACGAGGTCGGCATGCAGGACCAGGCGTTCCTCGGCCCGGAGTCGGGGCTTGCGGTGCCGGCCGAGGACGGCGGCGTACAGCTGTACATCGCCACCCAGTGGCTGCACGTGGACCGCGCGCAGATCGCCACGGCGCTCGGGCTGCCGGCCGAGAAGGTGCGGCTCACCCTCGCCGGGGTCGGCGGCGCGTTCGGCGCCCGCGAGGACCTGTCTATGCAGATCCACTCCTGCCTGCTGGCGCTGCACACCGGCAGGCCGGTGAAGATGGTCTACAACCGCGAGGAGTCGTTCTTCGGGCACGTGCACCGCCACCCCGCCACGCTCTACTACGAGCACGGCGCGGACACCGACGGGCGCCTGGTGTACGTGCGGACCCGGATCTACCTCGACGGCGGCGCCTACGCCTCCACCACCGCGGCCGTCGCCGGCAACGCCGCGACCCTCGGCGTCGGCCCCTACGACGTGCCGAACGTCTCGGTGGACTGCTGGGGCGCATACACCAATAACCCGCCGTGCGGGGCGATGCGCGGCTTCGGCGCCGTGCAGGCGTGCTTCGGGTACGAATCGCAGATGGACAGGCTGGCCGCGGCGCTGGGCATGGACCCGGTCGAGCTGCGGGTGCGCAACGCGATGAGCGAGGGCACCGTGATGCCGACCGGCCAGGTGGTCGACTCGGCGGCCCCGGTGGCCGAGCTGCTGCGCCGGGTGCTGGCCAAGCCGCTGCCGCCGCCGGCCGGCGACGACCTGCGCGAGAAGCCCGGCGGGGTGTCCAACACCACGCACGGCGAGGGCGTGCGGCGCGGCGTCGGCTACGCGGTCGGCATCAAGAACGTGTGCTTCTCCGAGGGCTTCGACGACTACTCCACGGCCAGGGTCCGGCTGGAGGCGATCGGCGGCGAACCGGTCGCGCTCGTGCACACCGCCGCGGCGGAGGTCGGGCAGGGCCTGGTGACCCTGCAGGGCCAGATCGCCCGCACCGAGCTCGGCGTGCAGCGGGTGGTCGTCGCGCCGGCCGACACCATGGTCGGCAGCGCGGGCTCCAGCTCGGCGTCGCGGCAGAGCTACGTCACCGGCGGCGCGGTGCGGGCCGCGTGCGAGGCGGTGCGCGCCCGGGTGTTCGAGCGAGTCATCGAGCGGTTCGGTGGCACGGCCGGCGACCTGTCCCTGGCCGGCGGCAAGATCATCTCGGTGGGCCGCGGCGTGCTCGCCGACCTGGTGGACGTGCTCGGGCCGGACGTCGTCGAGGAGACCGTCGAGTGGCGGCACCGGCCGACCACCCCGCTGGACCCGGTCACCGGGCAGGGCGACGCGCACGTGCAGTACGCCTTCGCGGCGCACCGCGCTGTGGTCGATGTCGACACCGAGCTGGGGCTGGTGCGGGTCGTCGAGCTGGCCTGCGCGCAGGACGTCGGCAAGGCCATGAACCCGCAGGCCGTGCTCGGCCAGATCCAGGGCGGCTCTGCGCAGGGCCTCGGCCTCGCCGTCATGGAGGAGATCCAGGTGGCCGGCGGCAAGATCCGCAACCCGTCCTTCACCGACTACCTGATCCCGACCATCCTCGACATGCCGCCGATGACCATCGACGTGCTTGAGCTGGCCGATCCGCACGCGCCGTACGGGCTGCGCGGCGTCGGCGAGCCGCCCACCATCTCCTCGACGCCCGCGATCGTCGCCGCCATCCGCGCCGCCACCGGGCTGCCGCTGACCCGCGTCCCGGTCCGCCCCGAGCACCTCACCGGCACCTAGCTAGCCCTAGCCGAGTGCCTGGACGTCCCGAGGCTCCCGAGGTGGGGTCAGCCCAGCCGGGCCAGCTCCTCGGTCACCTCGTCTGCGTCGAACTCGTCCGGGTCGAAGTCGGCGCCGTCTTGCAGCGAAAGCCACTCGAGACGGTCCTCGTGCTCCGGGTCGTCGGGGTCGGCCAGGACGCGCAGCAGGTCGGCGTATCCCCACACCCCGCCGCAGTCCTCCGGTGGGGCGGCCCGCCGGCCACCGGTGCAGCGTGGGTAGCGCACCGCGGCGTCCCGGTCGAGCACCTTCTCCACGACGATCTCGTGCTCCCAGTCGTCGCCGAAGTCGTAGGTGTAGCGGATCCTGCTGCGCTCGCCGGGAGCGACCTGCTCCAGCGTGACCGGTGCCTCGGCCCGGTGGCCGAGCTGGCCGTCGGGAGTGCCGAACTCGCCGTAGGGCGTCTCGAAGACGTGCAGGTGGCAGTCGTACCAGCCGAACGCGACCTGGATGACGTCGTGCAGCCGGGCGAGGCTGGTGTCGGCCGGCACCTCCAGGCGCCGCCAGATCGGGGGTTTCGCGCCGAGCAGGCTCACCTTGACCCGGTACACCGGCGCCGGGCCCGCCGACTTCCTCCGCTTGGCGGGCAGCTTCGCGGGCAACCCGGCCGGCTGCGCACGGCCACCGGGACCGCGCCGGCCCCGCAGCAGGCCCGACAGCACGTCCGGCAGGTCGTCCGCCGGCCCATAGTCGGCGCGATGCAGCGGTGTCACCGGCTCGCTCGGCTCCGGGAAGCCGCGCAGCCGGGCCCGTAGCAGCATGGCCACCGCCGCGTACTCGGCGGCGTCTTCGCCATTCAGGATCCTCGGCGGCATGCCCGGCAGGGGCGCGTCGTGAACGGCGCGAGCCTCCAGCGCGCTCTCCGCATGCCACCGGAACTCCGCCGGATGCAGCGTGTGCTGCGCGACCTCCACCCCGGTGTCGGCGCCGCGGATCAGCTCAAGCGCACCGGGCACCAGCTCGCCGTCGATCACCTGGATCGTGTCGGCGGCCCCGCAGTCGAGGTGGTTGACGCTCACCACCATGCCGTGCGACCGCCCGGCGCGATCGAGCGAGCACACCAGCATCGAGGCGGTGTCCGCCGGGTCGCTGAAACGCCAGCAGCCGGTGGCCGTCACCGGCTCCTCGAGCTCGCCGGCCCAGGCCGGGCGGGCCACGCCGGCACCGGCGAGCCGGTCGGCGGCCGCGGTCGCGGCCTTGGCCGCCCGGCCGGTGGCGACCGACCCGATCCCCAGCAGCAGCGCCAGGGCGCCCGCCGTGGCCTTGGCCTCGAACTCCGGGATGAGCTCGTGGACCAGCGCCTCCTCGAACCCTTCACCGGCGGCCCCACCGATCGCGAGGAACACGGCGGCCGCGATCTCGGCATCGATCGGGTCGGCGGACTCCCCGAGATCGGCGGTCATCACCTCGTCGAACAGCGCCAATGGGTCGAGCACCTCCCCGCCGTCACCCGAGCATGACGGGCAGGTGCACTCGCCAAAGCCCAGCTGGCCGGCACCGGAGGGGCGCGTGGCCGACCTGCGAGGCTTCTTTCCCTTACGTCCACGGCTCACCGGACTCATCCGGCAAGTCTGCCGCCGCGTGACGTTGGCCACCGCCAGCGGGCTCGGCGTGTCGCCGATTCGCATACTCAGCCGCCGCGTGAGCGTCGCCTCGGCGCGCGACCCCTGCCACGTGGGCGTCCCACCACTCGCCGCCTGCGACCTGGGCGTCCCACCACTCACCAAGCCGCCGGCCACCCCCGCAACACCCCGCGACATCCCCGCGACGCGGGCGTCCCACCGCTCAGGGCGTGAATCGTGGGACGCCCGCTCTCCGGCGAGCCAAGGGCGCCGGCACCGGTTGCTACCGTGGCCATCTTGCTGTCCATGATGTGCCGGGAGCCTGCCGATGGCCCTGATGTTCCTCAACGGCGGGGGGATGCGCGGCGGGTCGCTGCATCACCACCTGCAGGGCGCGCCGCTGGTGCGGGCCGCGCGCACCGCGCCGAAGTACCGGTTCTGGGCCGGCCGCGGCGACTTCCCGGCGATGGAGCCGGTGCAGACCGGCGGTCGCAGCGTGGCCGGCGAGGTGTACGACGTGCCGCTGGAGGTGCTGATGCGCCACCTGCTGCCGGCCGAGCCGCGTGAGCTGGAGCTGGGGATCATCGAGCTGGAGGATGGCACCGCCTGCCTCGGCATGGTGCTGCGCCGGCCGTTCGATGGCGCCGAGGGGCTGGTGGAGATCTCCGAGCTCGGCGACTGGCGCGCGTACCAGGCGTACCAGGCCGGGCGGTGAGCGAGTACGAGCTGGCGGTGCGCTCGCGGGCCGCGCAGCTGCCGAGCGGTCCGGCGCCGGCCACCGTGTGCGTGCAAGACGGCAGGATCGCCGCGGTGCTGGCCTACGGCGTGCGGGTGGCGGCCGCCGTGGACATCGATCTCGCCGAGGTGGCGCTGTTGCCGGGTCTGGTGGACACCCACGTGCACGTCAACGAGCCGGGCCGCACGGAGTGGGAGGGCTTCGCCACGGCGACCGCGGCGGCCGCGGCCGGCGGGGTGACCACGGTGCTCGATATGCCGCTGAACTCGGTCCCGCCGACGGTGGACGCGGCCGCGCTGGCGGCCAAGCGGGAAGCCGCCAGCGGCGCCTGCCACGTGGACGTCGGGTTCTGGGGCGGCGCGGTGCCCGGCAACCTCGACCGGCTGGCCGAGCTGCACGCCGCCGGGGTGTTCGGGTTCAAGTGCTTCACGGTGCCGTCCGGGGTCGACGAGTTCCCCCCGTTGGGGTGGCCAGAGCTGCCGGCCGTGCTGCACGAGCTCGCCCGGTTGGGCGCCCTGCTGGCCGTGCACGCGGAGGACCCCGGCGAGCTGGACGCCGCCGCGGCGCCCGCGCCCGGTGGCCTGCGGTTCGCGGACTTCCTGTCCTCCCGGCCACCGGCGGTCGAGGACACCGCGGTGGCGCGGCTTGCCGGCCTGGCCGCCAGCACGGGCGCGCGGGTGCACGTGGTGCACCTGTCGTCGGCCGGCGCGGTGCCGATGGTGGCGGCCGCGCGGCTGGCCGGCACCAGGATCAGCGCCGAGACCTGCCCGCATTACCTCGCGCTGGCGGCCGAGGACGTGCCGGATGGGGCGACGGAGTTCAAGTGCTGCCCGCCGATCCGGGAGCGGGCCAATGCCGAGCTGCTGTGGCGTGGGCTGGCCGATGGCACGCTGACCGCCGTGGTGAGCGACCACTCCCCCTGCCCGCCGCAGCTCAAGCGCGGCGACTTCACCCAGGCCTGGGGCGGCATCGCATCGGTCCAGCTCGGGCTGCCGGTGGTGTGGACGCACGCCAGCCGGCGCGGGCACGAGCTGGCCGACGTCGTCCGCTGGATGGCGGCCGGGCCGGCGCGGTTGGCCGGCCTGGACGGCTGCAAGGGCGCCATCGCGGCCGGCGCGGACGCCGACCTGGTCGCCTTCGACGCCGGGGCGGAGTTCACCGTCGACCCGGCGGCGCTGCGCCAGCGGCACCCGGTGACGCCGTACACCGGCGCCAGGCTGCGCGGCGTGGTGCGGCAGACCTGGCTGCGGGGGCGTCCCGTCGACCCGGCCGGCTCGCCGGCCGGCGTGCTGCTACGCCGCGCCGCGCCGGCCCGGGCGCGGCGGTGACCGGCACGGAGCTGCCCGATCTCGCGCTGCGCACCCTCGGCGGCTCGGTGGTCGCCGCCAGCGACGAGTTCTTCGCCGACAAGGAGAACCTCATCCTGCCGTCGGCCCCGGCGTTCTCGGCGCAGACCTGGAGCGCCAAAGGTCAGGTGTACGACGGCTGGGAGACCCGGCGCCGCCGCACCCCCGGCCACGACTGGGCGCTGGTGCGGCTCGGCCTGCCCGGCGTGCCGCGCACCATCGTGGTGGACACCGCGCATTTCACCGGCAACTACCCGCCGCGGTGCTCGGTCGAGGCGACCGCGGTGGACGGCTACCCGAGCCCCGAGGAGCTGGCCGGCACCGCGGACTGGGTGCCGCTGGTGCCGCCCAGCACGCTGCGCGGCGGCGCGCGCCACGAATTCCCGGTGTCCGCCGGCCAGCGGTTCACCCACGTGCGGCTGTGCATCTACCCGGACGGCGGGGTGGCCCGGCTGCGGGTGCACGGCGAGCCGCTGCCCGACCCGCGGGACCTGCCCGACCGCAGCGAGCCGGCCGGGCTGCCGCTGGACCTCGCCGCGCTGCGCAGCGGCGGCCGCGCGGTGGCGTGCAGCGACAGGTTCTTCTCCAGCCCGGACAACATGCTGCAGCCCGGCGAGTCCCGGTTCATGGGCGACGGCTGGGAGACCGCGCGCCGCCGCGACGACGGCAACGACTGGGCGATCATCGCGCTGGCCGGGCAGGCGCTGCCCGCCGTGGTCGAGCTGGCCACCACGCACTACAAGGGCAACTCGCCGGACCGCGCCGCGCTGTCCGGCATCGATGCGCGGACCGCCGCGCTCGACGACCCCGCCGCCTGGTTCCCGCTGCTCGAACCGACCCGCCTGCAGCCGGACACCACGCACCGGTTCCGGCTCCTCGGCGGCCCCGGCGGGCGGCGGGCGGTGACCCACGTGCGGCTGGACATCCACCCCGACGGCGGCATGGGCCGGCTGCGCCTCTACGGCGAGCTCACCCCCGACGGGCGGCGCTGCCTGACCCTGCGGTGGTTCAACTCCCTGCCGCCGGCGCACGCCGCCGCCGTCCTGGCCGCCGCCGGCGTACCCCTCGCCCACGCCGGCGACCTCGCCGCCGCCCGCCCGCTGACCGCGCTGCCACCCCGGCTGGACCCCTGGCCCGCTCCCCCGCCACCTGTGGACAGGTCGTGAGTGGCGATTGGTGCTCCGGCACCAAAGGCCACTCACGGGTCCTGGTCGTCGAGGATGATCGGCGGCTGGCGGCGTCGGTGCGGCGCGCGCTGGAGTACGAGTCGCTGGATGTGACGGTGGCGCACGACGGGGCGGCCGCGCTGGTGATCGCCGCCAGGGACCGGCCGGACCTGGTGATCCTGGACGTGATGCTGCCCGGGCTGGACGGGCTGGGGGTGTGCCGCGCGCTGCGCGCCGGGCTCGACGCGGCGCAGCCGATGGTGCTGATGCTCACCGCACGGGATGCCACCGCCGACCGGGTCACCGGCCTGGACGCCGGCGCCGACGACTACCTGGTCAAGCCGTTCGAGTACGACGAGCTGCTGGCCAGGGTGCGGGCGCTGCTGCGCCGCCGGGTCGGGCCCGAGCCGGCGGCCGCGGTGCTGGCCTTGGCGGATCTGACGCTGGATCCGGCGACCAGGCAGGTGCGCCGCGGCACGCGCGAGATCGAGCTCACCGCGCTGCAGTTCGAGCTGCTGGCGTGCCTGCTGCGGCACCAGCGGCAGGTGCTCACCCGCCAGCAGCTGCTGGACGGCGTGTGGGGCGGCGGCAGCGCCGCGACCAGCAACGTGGTGGACGTGTCCGTCGGCGCGCTGCGGGCCAAGCTGGAGGCCGGCGGCGAGCCGCGGCTGCTGCACACCGTGCGCGGCGTCGGCTACGTGCTGCGGGCGTGAACGTCCATGTCGCTGCGCAGCCGGATCACCCTCTACGGCATCGGGATCGTCGCGCTGGTGCTGGCCGCGATCTCCGCGGTGTGGATCCTGCTGATCGCCGGCAGCGTGCCGCAGAACCAGGACAAGGAGCTCGCCAGCCGGGCAGCTGCCGCGGTCGCCAGCCTGGACACGGCGACCGCCGGCGAGCTCACCGCGCGCCCCCCGCTGGCCGCGACCGACGTGACGGACGCCACCGGCAGCCGGGAGATCGTGCTGCTGGTGCTCGACGACGCCGGCGCGGTGCTGAGCAGCACCGGGGTGGTTGGCCGGGCACCGCCGCGGATCCCGCCCGACCTGCTGGCCACGGCCCGCGCCGACGGCTCAGCGACCGGCACGCTGCCGGCCGGCCCGGTGTCGCTTCGCGTGCACGCGCGCCCGTGGCAGCGGCCGGACCTGGGCCGCGCCGGCTTCGTGGTGGCCGCGCAGGCCAGCACGAGGGTGCAGACCGACCGCGCGGTGGTGGTGATCGTGCTGCTGCTGTCCGCGCTCGGCTCGCTGGTCGCGGCCGCGATCGGCATCTGGCTGGTGGCCGGCCGGGCGCTGCGGCCGCTGCGGCAGCTCACCGCGATGGCCGACGAGGTGGGGCGCTCCGGTGACCTGAGCCGCCGGCTGCCGCTGGTGCCGCGGCGCGACGACGTCGGGCGGCTGACCGCGAGCTTCAACGCGATGATGGCGCGGCTGCAGGAGGCCTACCGGCGGATCGCCGAGGCGCTGGCCGCCCAGCAGCGGTTCGCCGCGGACGCCTCGCACGAGCTGCGCACCCCGCTGACGACGGTCCGCAGCAGCGCGGGTTTCCTGCGCACGCACACCGACGCGGCGCAGGCCGACCGCGCGGCGGCGCTTGCCGATATCGAGGCGGAGGCCGCGCGGATGAGCCGGCTGGTGGACGATCTGCTCACCCTGGCCAGGGCGGACGGCGGGCAGCCGCTGCGGCTGGCCCCGGTGGATCTCGGCGAGCTGGCCACGCAGGTGTGCCGGCAGGCCGGCGCCCAGCATCCCCGGCGCACGCTGCTGTGCGCGGTCGCGCCGGCGGCGGGCGCCGGGTGGGTGCTCGGCGAGGAGGACACGCTGCGCCGGCTGCTGTGGATCCTGCTGGACAACGCGATGGCGCACACCGCCGACGGCGCCACCGCCTGGGTCACGGTCGCCGGCACGGCCGGC
>Ga0209382_10004641_pt1 | contig 18248 bp, 15 predicted proteins | sample SoiMetdeltSBSDD5_FD_187599 | JGI IMG/M metagenome (GOLD analysis project Ga0209382, IMG submission 187599) | Bulk soil microbial communities from a Populus tree surrounding site in Tennessee, USA - Soil MetaG P. deltoides SBSDD5 (SPAdes) (version 2) | ecosystem: Environmental > Terrestrial >...
TTACGTGTCGCCCTACCTCGCCGCAGGAAGAACCGACATGCGCGCGCACGATCCTCTCCTCGCTCGCGCGCCGCGCGTATAGGGGACCGGTCAGCGACGCGGACATGACTCGGCTGCTCGACTTCTACGCGAAGGAGCGGGCGAGTGGCGGCGACTTCGACGCCGGTATCGAAGGGGCGCTGCGCTTCCTGCTCGTTCACCCGCGATTCGTCTACCGCGTCGAGCAGGATCCTGCCAACGCCGCTGCGGGCTCGACGTACCGCATCACCGATCTCGAGCTCGCATCGCGGCTGTCGTTCTTCATCTGGAGCAGCATCCCGGACGAGGACCTTCTCGCCGCCGCCACGGCGGGCCGACTGAAGAATCCCGCCGTCCTCGAACAGCAGGTCCGCCGGATGCTCAAGGACGAACGGGCACGGGCGCTCGGCAGCAGCTTCGCCGGACAGTGGCTATATCTGCGCAACCTGCGCGGACTCCAGCCGGACGCCGACGTCTTCCCTGACTTCGATCACAACCTGCGCGATGCGCTGCAGCGTGAGACCGAGCTGCTCTTCGAAAGCATCGTGCTCGAAGACAAACCGGTGACCACGTTGATCGACGCCGACTACACGTTCCTCAACGAACGCCTGGCGCGGCATTACGGGGTTCCGAACGTGTATGGCACGCAGTTCCGCCGAGTCGCGATAACGAACGCCGCCCGCAAGGGCCTGCTCGGACACGGCAGCGTCCTGGCGCTGACGTCGCAGAACAACCGCACCTCGCCGGTGCTGCGTGGCAAGTACGTGCTGACGAACATTCTCGGAACCCCGCCGCCGCCGCCGCCGGCCGTGGTGCCGCCGCTCGACGAAAACCCGGGAAAAGCGAAATCCATGCGCGATCGCATGGAAGAGCACCGCAAGAGCCCAGCCTGCTCCGGGTGCCACAAACTCATGGATCCCATCGGGTTAGCACTCGAGAACTTCGACGGAATCGGCCGTTGGCGAACGACCGACAACGGGGCGATAATCGACCCGGCCTCGCAATTGGCCGACGGCACACGCATCGACGGTCCGGTCGCGCTCCGTCAGGCCATCCTGCGGAACCCGGACATGTTCGCGCGGAACATGACCGAGATGCTGCTGTCGTATGCCCTGGGGCACGGCATCGAGTACTACGACATGCCGTTCGTACGCGCGATCGTCAAAGACGCACAGCGCTCCGGGTACACGTTCTCGTCGCTGGTGCTGGGCATCGTGAAGAGTGCGCCATTCCAGAGTCGGAGGTCCGAGTCATGATCGTGACGAAGAAGGCCATCCCCCGCCGCACCGTCCTGCGAGGACTGGGCGTCACCCTCGCGCTGCCGCTTCTCGACAGCATGGTCCCGGCGGCAAAGGCCCTGGCGCAGACGCCGGCCGCGCCGCTCTCGCGGTTTGGCTTCGTCTACGTGCCGCACGGCTCGATCATGCGAGAGTGGACGCCGGCACAGGAGGGCGCGAACTTCGAGTTCTCGCAGATCCTCCGGCCGCTCGAACCGTTCCGCAAGAACCTGACCATCCTCAGCAACCTGTCGAACTACGGCGAGAACGGACACTCGGTCAGCTCCGCGATGTGGCTCAGCGGAACGTTTCCAGCGAAGGGCAGCGTGATCAAGCTGGGAACGACCGTCGATCAGTACGTCGCCAAGAAGATCGGACAGGAATCGACGTTCCCGTCGATGGAGTTCGCTACCGAAGATCACTCGAGCCACCTTGGCAGCTGCGCCGGCGATTTCCTGTGCTCGTACATGAGCACCATCAGCTGGGCATCGGCCTCGCAGCCGCTGCCGATGGAAATCAACCCGCGCGTGGTGTTCGAACGAATGTTCGGTGGCGACCGGGCGACACCGGCCGAGCGTCGCGCTCGTCTGGAACGCAACACCAGCATCCTCGACGCGGTGATGCAGAGTGCGAACGAATTGAAACTGCAGCTCGGACCGCGCGACCAGACACGCGTCACCGAATACATGGACAACGTGCGCGAGATCGAGCGGCGTATCGTCCAGGCCGAGAAGCAGCGCAACGAGACGGGCGTCGAGGCGCCGCCAACGCCGGTCGGCATTCCCGAGAACTGGGAAGAGCACGTGATGCTGATGTTCGACCTGATGCACCTGGCTTTCCAGGGCAACCTGACGCGTGTCACGTCGTTCATGATGGCGCGCGAGCTGAGCACGCTCAGCTACCCGCAGATTGGCGTGGCCGACGGCCATCATCCGGTCTCGCACAACAACAACATTCCCGAGCAGGTTGCGAAGAAGATCAAGATCGACATCTATCACCTCGACCTGTTCGCGCAGTTCCTCGACAAGCTCAAGGCGACACCGGACGGCGACGGCAACCTGCTCGATCACTCGCTGTTCCTGTATGGCAGCGGCATGACGAACGGGAACGCGCACGACCACGAGAATCTGCCGACGCTGCTCGTCGGCGGCGGGGCCGGCACGCACAAAGGCAATCGCCACCTGCGGATGGCGAAGAGCACGCCACTGTCGAACCTGATGATCTCGTTGATGGACAAGGCCGGCTACAACACCGACAAATTCGGCCAGAGCTCGGGCCGGATCGAGGTCTAGCGTTTTCGATGCGACGCGGGTGGATCACGGCGATTGGCGCGGTCATCGTGGCCGCGAGCGCTTCGACGGCAGGCGCGCAAGCCGACGTCCGCCTGGTCACAGCGCTCAAGAATCAGAACCTCACGACGGCGCGTGCGCTGATCCGGCAGCGGGCCGATGTGAATGCCGCCGATGTCGATGGGTCCACGGCGCTGCAGTGGGCGGTGCACTGGAACGATGTCGAGACCGTCAAGGCGTTGCTCGCTGCCGGCGCGAAGCCGAACGTCGCCAACCGGTACGGGGTCACTCCTCTTCACGAAGCCGCCACCATCGGCAGCGCGCCAATCGTCAGCGCGTTGCTTCGCGCCGGAGCGAAGGCCGACGCCGCCTACGGCGAGGGCGAGACCGCGCTGATGCTGGCCGCCCGTTCGGGCAATCTCGAATCGGTCAAGCTGCTCCTCGAAGCGAACGCCGACGTCAACGTCGCGGAGACGTTTCGCGGGCAGACCGCGCTGATGCTGGCGGCCAACGAGAATCACGCCGCCGTGGTGAAGACGCTCCTCGCGGCCGGGGCACAGCCCAACACCCGCTCGACCGAATACACGTTCCAGAAGCTCACCGGCGGCGCCGGCGGGATCATCCACGATCGTCCGCAGGGCGGCATCACGGCGTTGATGCTCGCGGCGCGTCAAGGCGCGATCGCCGCCGGTATCGAGCTCGTGGCCGGCGGCGCCGACCTCACGCTGGAGGAACCGCAGTACGGCTTCACCGCGATGCAGACCGCGATTTTCAACGGCCACTACGCCTTCGCGAAGATGCTGATCGAGAAGGGCGCGCCGGTCAACGACGGCTCGCTGTACATCGTCGTGGAGATGCGGAACCTCGCGAAGTACACCAATCGACCGAACCCGCCCGAGTCCGAAAACGGCGTGAGCCATCTGGACGTCGCGAAGCTGCTCGTCGAGAAGGGCGCTGACGTCAACGCCCGATACGCGAAAACGATCCCGCCGCGGCAGGCGCAAGGCAATATCAACGTCTCGCCGGGATCGACGGCGCTCTATCGCGCGGTCCGCGCTATCGACCTGGCATCGGTAAAGCTGCTCATCGACGCGGGCGCCAATCCATCGCTTGCCCTTACAGATGGCTCGACGCCGCTCATGGCCGCGGCAGGACTGGGCGCGCCACGTGGCGGCGACGAGGAAGTCACCGAAGCGGGGGACCGCAACGATCCGGTCGATGTGATGAAACTGCTGGTGGAGAAGGGCGCCGACGTCAACGCAGTCAACGATCTCGGCATGACGCCGATGCACTACGCCGTACAGCGCGGCGTCGATCGCGTCATCGAGTATCTGGCCAGCAAGGGCGCGCGGTTCGACGTGAAGAACAAGCAGGGCCGCTCACCCGCGGATCTTGCTCGAGGACGCACGGCGACGCTCGTCAAGCAACTCTCGCAGCAGTAGGGCGGGTCTTGTTCTTTAGACCCGCTGTCGCTACCCGACGTTCAACAGAACTTTAAGAACTGATTTCGCTTGGGCGCGTTCGAGGGCTTCGATCCCTCTAGCGAGGTCGAAGCGCTCTGAGATCAGCGGCTGCACTGTGACCTCGCCGCGCTCGAGCGCCGTGAGCGCGCGATCGAACGGCCCGCACCGCGATCCGACCAGTGTCACCTCGTCGATCACGAACGGCGCCCAGGCGAGCGTCTGCGTACCCGCGACCGTGGTCTTCAGCACGATCGTTCCGCGCGGCCGAACCAGTTTCAGCGCCGTAGGCAGACCCGTCTCGGATCCGGTGCAGTCCACGACGATGTCGGCCGAGCGCTGGTCGATGGGATCTGACACCAATGCCGTGCTGATGCCGAGCGCGTTCAACAGCGCGAGTTTCTGCGGATGCTTACCGACGACCGTCAGGTGACTCGACAGCCGCGCGAGGACCTGCGCACACAGATTTCCAAGGCGGCCGTCGCCGAGCACGATGACGCGGTCAGTGTTGCGGATTGAGATCTGGGCAGGGATCTGAAACGCCGCGGCCACTGGCTCGGTGAAGACCGCTATGTCGTCTGGCAGCGCGTCGGGTACGGCGTGCAGGTTGCGCTGCGGCACGGCAATCAGATCCGCAAAAGCACCGTCGTGATTCAGGATGCCGATGACCGTGCGATTCGGGCAGTGCGTGTTCAGGCCCTTGCGGCAGGTCTCACAGGTCCAGCACGCGCAGTTGATCTCGCCAACCACTCTGCGGCCAGCGAGCGGACCGGATTCCGCGACGCCGACGAACTCGTGACCGAGCACGCCGCGGAATCCCATGTAGCCCTTAACGAGCTGGAGATCGGTCTCACAGATGCCCGCGCAATTCACCCGCACGAGCACTTCGCCGTCGCGAGGACTTGGAGCAGGTCTGGAGTCCTGAAGGGTGACTCGATCGTCGAGCACAATCGCGCGCATCGACGTCCTGACCCGCGCCTCTAGTGAGAGGGTTCCTTTGCGCCTTCGGCGCCACTCTCGTGCGATTCGCCCTCGTCAACCTTGAGCACGGCAGGGGGCCGTGGTTGACGCACCGAGTATCCGGCGCCACCGGCGCCCCCAGGATACGTGTCGAGCCCGCGCGAGAAGTAATCGGTCATCGTCAGCCCGAGCAGGATGCTGAGGAAGAAGAACGCCGTGCCGACGAACAGCTTCGTCAGTTTGCTGCTGTACTTCGCGTGCATGAAGAACAGGATGACGAGCGTGGCCTTGGTGATGGCGATGCCGATAGCCACCGGAAAGTTCAAGGAGCCGAAGTTGTGTGTCGCGACTTCGACAGTGGCGATGGTGAGCACCATCAACGCGCCGAAAATCGTGTAGTACAGGCTCTTGGGTGCGACGTGTCCGGCCATGATTGCTCTATCCGACTGGTACGTGGGCCCTGTCCACCAGGTAGAGCAGCGGGAACAGGAAAATCCACACAATGTCAACGAAGTGCCAATAGAGACCGCTCATCTCGACCGGCGTGTACCACGCGGGCGAGAAGCGCCCCTTGTGCGCCATCCAGGCGATCACGCTCAGCAGCCCGAAGCCGATGACCATGTGCGTCGCATGCAGACCGGTCATCAAGAAGTAGAGCGAGAAGTAAATCTGCACCTGCGGCGCGTGGGGACCCGGGAACTGGAAATTGAAGCCGGGCACGTGATGGTGCGTGATCTTCTCCGCGTACTCAAAGTACTTGATGATCAAGAAGACCAGGCCGAGCAGCATCGTCAGAATGAGCCAGACGACCGTCTGTCGCCGAAAACCGGTTTGCGCACCGCGTACTGCCAGCGCCATCGTCAAGCTGCTGCCGATCAGCACGACCGTGTTGACCGTCCCGAGGGTGAGGTTCAGCTGATAGCTGCCCTCGGCCCACGCCTCCGGGTACCACACGCGGTACAGCATGTACGCGAGAAACAAGCCGCCGAAGAACAGCACTTCGGTAATGAGGAACATCCACATCCCGAGGGTGGCGGCCTCGTGCTGCTGTTCCAGCGTGTCGAAGTGGTGCTGGAGCGCCGGATGGTGGTGCGCGTGTTCCCCGTGATCGCCGTGCGCGATGAGTGCTGCCTCAGCCAACTTTGACCTCCCGCAGGGCATACTCGTACGCGTCTTCAGTGACCACTGGCTGCACCTCGAAGTTGTGTGGCAACGGCGGCGACTGTGTGGTCCATTCGAGGCCCGTCGCATACCACGGATTGGCACCTACGCGCTCGCCCTTGAACAACGAGGCCACGAGATAGATCGCGATCAGCACGTAGCCGACTGCCAGAATCGACGCGCCCGCCGACGACAGCACGTTCAGCACCTGGTACTCCTCGGGGTACACGTGATAGCGCCGCGGCATGCCGAGATAGCCGAGGATGAACTGCGGACCGAACGTGAGATTGAATCCCGCAAAGACGATAATCGCCGCCACCTTAGCCCAGATGTCCGAATACATGCGCCCGGTCATCTTCGGCCACCAGTAGTGCAGGCCGGCGAAGTAGCCCATGATCGCGCCGCCGACCATGATGAAGTGGAAGTGGGCGACGACGAAGTAGGTGTCGTGCAGGTGGACATCAACGCCGAGCGCCGCGGTGAAGAGTCCCGTGAGTCCGCCGACGAGGAATAGACCCAGGAACGCAATCGCCCAGATCATCGGCGCCTTCAGCCAGATCGCCGCGCGATACATCGTCGCTGCCCAGTTGAAGGTCTTCACCGCCGAGGGGATGGCGACCGCGTAGGTGAGGAACGAGAACACCAGAGCCGAGTAGACCGAGATCCCCGACACGAACATGTGGTGTGCCCACACCAGGAACCCGAAGATCGCGATCGCCAGGCTCGAGAAGGCGACGAAGGAGTATCCGAAGATGCTCTTCCGCGAGAAGGCGGCGATCACTTCGCTGATCGCGCCCATCGGCGGCAGGATCATGATGTAGACCGCCGGGTGCGAGTAGAACCAGAACATGTGCTGGAACAGCACCGGGTCGCCGCCGAGCGCCGGATCGAAGATGCCGAACCCCAGGCCACGCTCGATCGCCAGCGCCAGCACGGTGATGGCGATCACCGGTGTGCCGAGGACCTGCACGAGGCTCGTCGCGTACACCGCCCAGACGAACAGCGGCAGCCTGAACCAGGTCAAGCCCGGCGCACGCATCCGGTGAATGGTGACCATGAAGTTCAGACCGGTCAGGATCGACGAGAACCCGGTGATGAACACGCCGATGCCGGTCATCATCACGTTCGAGTTCGAGGCACGGCTGCTGTATGGCGTATAGAACGTCCAGCCAGTGTCGACCCCCCCCGCAACCATCGCATAGACGGTGAACAGGAATCCGATAGTGAAAACGTACCAGCTGAGAAGATTCAGCTTCGGGAAGGCGACGTCCTTGGCACCGAGCATCAACGGCAGTACGAAATTGCCGAGAATGGTTGGCACGGCCGGAATCAGCACGAAGAACACCATCGCCACGCCGTGCATGGTGAAGAGCTTGTTGTAGGTGTCGGACGACACCAGGTCGCCCGCGGGCGTGGCCAGTTCGAGCCGGATGCCGGAGGCGAAGATGCCGCCGAGGAAGAAGGCGAACGACACCACGACGAGATACATGATGCCGATGCGCTTGTGGTCCTTAGTCAGCAGCCATGAGGCGACGCTGGTCTCGTGATTCAGAAACGTGACCGCCGGAGCAGCGACGAGCGGAGCAGCTTGGGTTGCCATGGTCTTACCTGTTCTCCTGCGCTGGAGCGGCCGCGGACACGGTTCCAGCCGGCGCTTTCAGCGTCTTCACGTACTCGACGAGCGCCATGACGTTCTCCTCGCTCAGCAGGCCTTGGAAGGTCGGCATCAACGGGTTGAATCCAGCCGCCACCTTCACATACGGAGTGAGGATGGATTCCCGGACGTAGGACTCATCCACCGTCACGGTCGAACCGTCGGCCAGCTGTTGAGGCTGGCCGAATTTGTTGACGAGCGACGGCCCACGGCCGCTCCCGTCGTTACGATGGCAGGTGTTGCACGACAGATCGTTGAAGAGCTGTTCGCCGCGTTTCGAGAGGGAGCCGCCGACCACCCCTCCCGTCAACCAGGCCTGATACGCCGCGGGCTCCATCACGACGACGCGACCGACCATACCGGAGTGACGCGTGCCGCAGTATTCCGCGCAGAACAGGTGGAAGTCACCGAGCTTGGTGGGCGTGAACCAGACGGAGCTGTAGCGCCCGGGAATCGCATCGGCCTTGGTGCGGAACGCCGGGAAGAACAGCGAGTGCAGCACGTCCTCGGACGTGAACGTCACCTTCACCGCACGGCCGAGCGGAACGTGGAGCTCGTTGATTTCGTTCTGCCCGTCGATGTGCTGGAACTTCCACATCCACCGCTTTCCGGTGGCGTAGATCTCGAGGGTCTGGTTAGGCGGACGCTGCAGATCGAAGAACACGTCTGCGGCCCATCCGAAGATCACGATGGAGATGATGAACGGGATGATCGACCAGGCCAGCTCCAGCGGGATCGAACCGTGGATCCGCGCACCGACAGCGAGCGGGTCGTCGGTTCGATACTTGACCGCGAAAACAATCACCACGACGGTGACGAGCAGCGCAAAGAACGCCGTCACCGCAACGATGAAGAAATACAGGTTGTCCACGCGGGGTGCGAGCGTGGACGCCTGTTCAGGAAAGAGCGGAATCCCAGAAAACATACAGGCTCAGGCGTGCCTCTCCGCAGCCGTCCGCATCTCGCGGCGCCGCATCAGCACGATGAATCCCACGATGAAACCAACCGTCAGTATCCCCCCGAGACGCAGGATATTCATGAACACCGCGCCATAACGGCCGTGGGACGGGTCGTACTGGAAACAGTAGAGAAACAGCTCGTCGATGACCGATCCCACCTTGCCCTGGCCGGAATCGACGATCGCGAGACGCAGATCACGCGGCGAGAACTCAACGCCGTAGAAGTAGCGGGACAGCGTCCCGTCGGGGTTGGCCACCAGCACGCCGCTCACGTGGGCAAACTGTTGTGACTCGGCATCCCACTCATAGGTGAATCCGGCCGCCGACGTCACCCGGCGGATTGTCGCTTCATCGCCAGTGAGGAAGTGCCAGCCGTCCGACGTGTCGCGCACCGACCAGTGATCGAGGTGGGCGCGCTTCTTCGCATTCGCTGCCTCGGGCGTGTCGCGGGGGTCGAAGCTCACCAGCACGACGTCGAATTCCTTGCCTGCGGTGAACGGTACCACCTTGAGTGCCGACGAGATGCCGTTCATCACCTGCGTGCACAGCATCGGGCACTGGTAGTACACGAACGAGAGCACGACGGGCTTCTTCCCGAAGTATTCACCCAGCGTTACGTCACGGCCGGCTTCATCCTTGAAGCGCGCATCGAGCGGCAACCGGTCGCCAAGCCGCTGCTTGAACGTCACGTCTTTGAATTGCGGCGGGACGTTGGAGGCCACGATGCCGCCAGTGAAGCCCATAGAGCCCGGCATGCCTGGCTGTTGCTGAGCACTCACGGTCGTCATGCACAATGCGAAAAGCAAAATGCACAACGACAGGAGCGCCCGCGCGCCCAATTGCCGCACGCCGGTCCCCGTTTGCCTTTTGCCTTTTGCGTGTTGCATTGCTTGCTTACCTTCTTCTTTCCATCGTCCGGCCGGCGCTCGAGTCTGCCGGCATCAGAATCGTCGCCCCCGCGCCGCTGGTGCCGTTCACTGGTGCGCGCGACGGCAGACCTCGCTGCAGCAGCAGTTGCTTCGCCTGCTCAATCGGTATGTGGACTGTGCCAGCGTTGCGATCGACCCATCCATACTCGCTGAGCTCGGCGTTCTCGCGCTGACGGAACTCGAAAATCTCGTTGGCTGGAATCGGCTGCAGCCGAGGCCCGGCGGGCAGCCGCCGCTCCTGCTGGGCCGCCAGCGGGAACTCGACGACCACCGCGTCATTGCGGCTCTTCACGAACCACTCGAACATGCCCCACATCAGGCCATGCGTGATGAGCGCTGACGCCGCCAACCAGATCGCGAACTGAACGATCAGCCAGACGTTCGCATCCGTGTGTTCGTGCCCCGACGTTTCGCTCGTGTTGAGGTACTCGTCCTCGGCCGTCGCGTGTGCAGCGTGATGTTGCTCGGCCATCAGTGGCCTCCCCCGCTTTCGAGCGCTTGCCGCAGGTAGGGATCCGCGGCGGCGAAGAGTGGCCGCTGCCGGAGCTCGGTGAAGAACATCCAGACCCACAGTCCACCAATGGCGAGCGGCGCGGCGAGATCCAGCCAGTGCACGAAGAGATGGCTGACATGCTCGCCAGTGAGCAGGTGCAGGTTCTGACCTTCAGCCGCGAACTCGGGCGACACCAACATGTAGATGTCGGCATAGCGCATGAAGATCATCCACAGCGCCACGACGACGAGCCGATGCGGGTTGCGCTTCAGATCACGAGAGAGGAGCAGCAGCCAGGGCACCGCGAAATGGAAGATGGTCAGGAACAGGGCCAGATACTGCCACCCGTTCTCGATGCGCACGGTCATGTACGGAATCTCTTCCGCCAGATTCGCCGCGAACGTCAGCATGTACTGCGAGAAGTTGAAGTACGCCCACAGCATGATGAAAGCGAACAGCAGCTTGCCGAGATCGTGAAAGTGGTGCGGCTTGAGCAGCCGCGACATCGGCTCCCTCTTGAAGAGGAAGAACGACACCGCAATCGTGAAGGCCAGCGCCGTAATGCCCTGCCCGCCCATGATCAGGAACCCGAACATCGTCGAGTACCAGTGCGGATTGAGCGACATGATCCAGTCGATGCCGGCCGCCGTCACGGCCAGCGCGTAGAACACGATGCCGGCACCGCTCAGACGTTGCAGCCGCAGATTGACGGCGACGTCGCCAGCGTCTTGCTGCAGTGACCACTTGTTGAGGAAATACGACAGGGCCCACCAGCCGGCGAAATAGATCACCGCTCGACTGACGAAGAACCACACGTTGAGATAGGGCTCCTTATGCTCGAGGATGTGATCGGTCGCGACCAGGCCGTGATCGGTCCACGGGTAGAGGTGGTTCATCCCGAGCAGCACGGGCACGAACAGGAGCATCAGCAGCGGCAGCGTTCGGCTCGACGCTTCGAAGACGCGGCGGAACACACCCCACGCGCCGCCTGACAGGTGCTGGATCATCATCAGCGCCAATGATCCAAGCGCGATGCCGAGGAAGAGCATGTAGGCGATCAGCCACGACCTGAAGAAGTGGTCGCGATCGAACAAGAATCCGATCGCGCATCCGGCGAGACCAACGCCTGCAACGATCAGCGCCCGGAAGCGCGGACGCTCGAGGTCAGCAACGGGCGGGGCGAAGGTCGTGTTCACGGTTGCCGGTTCTCCTGTGCGGGTGGCGCCTGCGTCTCCGCCGGCCGATCGAGATCGCCGCGGCGATCCGCCGGCACGTCATCAACGGTGGCGTGGCGACTGAGCTGCAGCGCGCGGATGTACGCCGCGATTGCCCACCGATCGGTCACGCTCACCTGCGCCGAATAGTCCTGCATCGCGCCGAAGCCGTTGGTCATGACATCGAACAAGTATCCGACCGGCACGTTGCGAAGACGATCCTCGTGGTACGAGGGCGGCGCACGGAAGCCGCGCTGCACGATTATCCCGTTGCCTTCGCCGGTGCGGCCGTGGCACGGCGAGCAGTAGACGTTGAAGCGCTCCTGACCGCGGTCAAGCACGTCTTTGGTCACCGGCATTGGAAATTCCGTCGCCGCCTGTCCGTTTACCTTTCCCAAGTAGAGATGGTCGTCCTCGCGCAGTTGGCCGCGCGCGACCGTATTGGGGACGAGCGGCCGCGACGCGGCGCCATCAGCGAAGAAGTTCGTCTGCTGCAGCGGGTCGTAGCTCGGCGCGTCGTGCATATCCTGACGGCAGCCTAAAAGCGCCAGGCACGCCACTGCGATCGCAACCGCACGCGCGCTGGAACGCCCAACTCCCAACGCCCAACTCCCAAAGCTAGGAAGCAACTTCGGACACTCCTATCGGATGGGTGGACTCGAGGAAGTTCCACGTCGACGTCCGATCGAATCGGGGATCGACGGTCTCGATCACCAGGAAGAACCGATCGGTGGACGCGCGCGAGAACGCATCGACGTTGAAGACGGGGTGATACGGCTGCGGCAGCTTGTTGAGCGCCCACATCCCCACGAACGCCGTCAGCGCGGCGCCGAGCACCGTAGTCTCGAACATCACCGGAATGAAGTGCGGCCAGCTGATGAGCGGACGGCCGCCGACGTTCATGGGATAGGCGACGGCCGACACCCACACCTCGAGCGAGAATCCGCCAAGACCGCCGAGAATGCCGCCCAGCAGCACGAGCATCGGCAGCCGCGTCCGGCGCAGACCCAACGCCTCATCGAGCTCTTCAACCGGGATCGGTGAATAGGCGTCCATCTTGCGGTAGCCGGCAAGCCGCGCCTTGGTCGCCGCGTCGACGAGCGCCCCCGGGGTATCGAACTCAGCCATCAGGCCGTGCAGCGTGGGTGCTGGTGCGTGTGCCATCACATCACCCGTGGTGTTCGGTCTTCAGCTTGGCCTCCGGCACGAGCGTCCGCATCTCGAAGATCGCGATCGCCGGCAGGAAGCGGATGAAGAGGAAGAAGAGCGCCAGGAACAAGCCGATCGTGCCGATGAACATCCCGAAGTCCCATCGCGTCGGCGCGTACATATCCCACGACGAGGGCAGGAAGTCGCGGTGCAGACTGGTGACGATGATGATGAACCGCTCGAGCCACATACCGACGTTCACGAGCAGCGACAGGAGGAAGAGCAGGGGGATGTTGTCGCGCACGCTGCGGAACCAGAACAACTGGATCATCACCGCATTGATCGCAATGAGCGACCAGTAGAACACCGCATACGGACCCGTCATGCGGTTGGCCATCATGAACTGTTCGTAGAAGCTCGCCGAGTACCAGGCAAAGAACGCCTCGTTGGCGTACCCGTAGGCCACGATCATCCCCGTCACGAGCATGACCTTCGTCATGTTGTGGATGTGACGCATGGTGATGAAATCTTCGAGGCCGTAGAACTTCCGTAGCGGAATCGCCAGCGTCATCACCATGGCGAAGCCCGAGTAAATGGCGCCGGCAACGAAGTACGGCGGGAAAATCGTCGCGTGCCAGCCGGGCAGCATCGAGACCGCGAAGTCGAAGCTCACCACCGAGTGGACGGAGAGCACGAGCGGCGTCGAGATCCCGGCGAGCAGCAGGTAGGCCATCTCGTACCGCTGCCAGTGCTTCGCCGAGCCGCGCCAGCCGAGCGCGAGCGCCCCGTAGATGCGCTGGGCAATCGGCGACTTCGCCCGATCACGGAGCGTCGCCAGATCGGGGACGAGCCCCGCGAACCAGAACAGCGCCGACACCGTGCCGTAGGTCGATACCGCGAACACGTCCCAGATCAGCGGGCTCCGGAACTGCGGCCACACACCCATCGTGCTCGGATACGGGAACAGCCAGTAGATCGCCAGCCAGGGCCGGCCAGTATGGAGCAGCGGAAACATCGCGGCACAGGCCACCGCGAACAGCGTCATCGCTTCCGCGAACCGATTGATCGACGTCCGCCACTGCTGACGGAAGAGGAGCAGAATCGCCGAGATGAGCGTCCCGGCGTGGCCAATACCGATCCACCAGACGAAGTTGATGATGTCGAACGCCCAGCCGACCGGAACGTTGTTGCCCCAGATCCCGATGCCGGTCAGCAAGAGGTTGCCGATGGTCATGTTCAGGATCATCAGCAGCACGAAGGCGATGAAGAACCCGAGGAACCATCCGAGCGGCGTCCGCTTCGTCAGGACGACGTGGCTGATGACATCGGTGACTGAATTGAAGCTGTGACCGGGCGTGATGACCGGGGGCGTGCGCGAGAGCAGCGCCGCCTCCGCCGTCGAGGTGCTGGTCAGATGTTCCCGCTGCTCCATGGTCTAGTGCCCTTCCCCCCCACCCGCACTCACGCCTAGTTCGTCCGGGAGCTCGGCGTTCGGGTTACGCACCACGGCGATATAGGTCGTGCGCGGACGCGCGTTCAGCTCGGCCAGGAGCGGATAGTTCAGCGGGCTCGCCTTGCGCTTGGACACCTCGCTGTTCGCGTCGTTGATGTTGCCGAAGACGATGGCGTTGGTCGGACAGGCCGACTGACACGCGGTGACGATCTCGCCATCGCGAATCTCGCGATCCTCGAGCTTGGCCGCGGCCCGCGCCTGATTGATCCGCTGCACGCAATACGTGCACTTCTCCATGACGCCGCGGCTGCGCACCGTCACGTCCGGGTTCCGCATCAACTTCAGACTGGGCGTCTCGAAGTCGGCGTACAGCAGGAAGTTGAAACGACGGACCTTGTACGGACAGTTGTTCGAGCAGTAGCGCGTACCGACGCAGCGGTTGTAAACCATGTCGTTCAGGCCTTCCGCGCTGTGCGAAGTGGCGCCCACCGGGCACACAACTTCGCACGGCGCCGATTCGCACTGCTGACACGGCATCGGCTGATGATACGTACCGGGATTATCGAGTTGTCCGGTGTAATAGCGGTCCACTCGCAGCCAATGCATCTCGCGGCCATTGAGGACTTGCGACTTGCCGACAACCGGCACGTTGTTCTCGGCCTGACAGGCGACCACGCAGGAGTTGCAGCCAGTGCAGACGTTCTGGTCGATCGCCATGCCCCACTGGTAACCCCTGCTGTAGTCGTAATTCGGATACATCGTCAGACCGGTGATCGGGACGTGCTCCTCTTTCTTGGCGAACGCTGGATCCTTCTGGAACTCCTCGACCGTGGCTTCGCGAATGATGTTGCGGCCTTCGATCGACCAGTGATCCTGCGTTGAGGCGAGCAGGACGGTGTCGCCGGTGTCGACGATTTCGACGCCACTCACCGTATCGGGCGTCGCCGCTGCCCGCAGCGGATTGACGTCAACGCCGATTCCGTTGGCGACCTGACCGGCGCGCGTGCGGCCATACCCGACGTGCAGAGTCAGCGTGTCGGGCGCGTGGCCAGGCGAGAGCCATACCGGGGTCTTGATTGTGCGACCGGAGTGGCGAAGCTCGACGACCGACACACGGCCGGAGACATCGTTGCTCCTTCCTATCGTCACGAGCCCCAACCGCTCTGCGGTGGCCGGCGCAATCAGCGCGGCGTTATCCCATGTCAGTTTGCTGAGCGAGTTGGGCAGCTCCTGCAGCCACGCGTTGTTGGCGAAACGCCCGTCGTGGACGCTCGGGTCGGGACGGAACACGAGCTCGACTCCGGCTGTCGTCGTGGGGGCGGTCGTCGCCGGAATGGCGGTCTGCAGCGTCACCGTCTTCGCCGCGAAGGCAGTGCCGGGAATCACTCCGTCATGGAGCCACCGTCGCCACCGCTGATCGAAAGGCTGCGCCCCTTCATCCTGGGCACCGCCACCAGCCGGGACTGGCGCCGATGTCGATCCCCAGAACGAACGCACGATGTCGTAGCTCGAACGTGCGCCGCCCTCGCTGAACGCCGACATCACTTCATGCGCCGAGCGACCGCCGTACAACGGCGCAATCAACGGCTGAATGATCGACACGGTGCCGTCGTCGCCGCGGACGTCGCTCCAAGTTTCGAGAAAGTGGGCCTCCGGAATGTGCCAGTGACTCTGCGCGGCGGTTTCGTCGTGGTAGAGACCGAGGTGGACACGCAATGCGACCTTCTGCATCGCGTCGACGAACCGCAGATCGGCAGGAGCGGAGTACACCGGATTGGCGCCGAGGATCAGCAGCAGGCTGACCGTGCCCGCGTTCATCTCGCCAACGAGTTCCTGGAGCGCAGCGCGCTGGTCGATCGGCCGCAATTCAGCGGTTGGCGTGTAGACGACGGTCGCGCCGACGTTGCCCAGGGCAGCGTTCATTGCGTGCGCGAGCGCATGCACCGCCGGCGGCTGACCTTCGCCGGCAATCACCAGGCTCCGCCCCCGCGCCGATTGCAGATCCTTGACCAGTGGCGCGATCCATCGCTGCGCTTCCTGCGGCGGCGTGGCACTTCCCGAACCAGCCACGCCCACGGCGGACGCGAGCGCTCGCGCGAAGGCCTCGATCTGCGACGGCCGCAGCGGCAGCCGATGGTCGGCCTTGGATCCTGTGTTCGTCGGGGAGCACTCAACGGCGTACAGCCGATTGAGCTGTGCAGCGTTCCCCTCGATTCGGCGGCGCGAGGCGAACGCGCGCGCGTGCCTCAGTCCACCGTTGCCGGCGCAGAGGAAGTCGGCGTCCAGCGAGAGGATGACATCGGCCTTTTCGATCGAGTACTGCGCGTCGGCGTACTCGCCAAACGCCAGGCGGCTGCCTTCACGGACGTTGTGACGGCCAAACGGCTCCCACTGCACCCACTTGGCCTGCGGAAAGCGGCTCAAGAGATCCTGGAGTTGCGCGCCGAGCGTTGGCGACGCCACGGTCTCGCTCAAGATCCTGATACCGGCGCCCTTGCTGGCCTGCTGCGCAGAGACCACCGTCTGCATCGACGCGACGAACGATTCGAATGACCGAATCTCGCCCAGGTGCGTGATCGTCTGCGAGCGATCGGGATCGTAGAGACCGAGAATCGCGGCTTGCGCGAAATGGTCCGTGGCGCCGAGACTCGACGGGTGATCCGGGTTGCCTTCGATCTTCGTCGGCCGGCCCTCGTGACTCTCGACGAGCAGACCGACGCCTGAGCCCCCGAAGGGCATCGCGGTGGCGTAGAAGAGCGGCTTTCCGAGGACCAATTCCTCCGGCTGACGCACGTACGGGACGATGGTCTCGTCCGGCTGTCGTGTACAAGCGGTGACGCCAGCCAATGCCAGCGACGCGCTCATCAACTTCAGGAAGCCTCGGCGCCCGACTGGGTCGAGCCATTCCGAGGCGTTCTGCGGGAACTCGCGGTGGAGGTATTCCTTGAACTCGGGCGTCTCGGCGACCGCTTCGAGGCTGCGCCAATATTCACGCCCGCGCGTGCCGTGCAGTTTGGCGCGGAGCGCCTGGATGTCGGTACTCATGAGCGGGTCACCGATGACACGTCGAACAGTCGGTGCTGGGCTTGATGTTGTACGCGGCCACGAGTTTTGGACCCAAGGTCGACTGATCCTCGATCGGCCGGTAACCCATCGTGAAGACCTCTTCGCGCGGCCGCACGTAGTTCTGCGGATTGCGATGACAGTTGAGGCACCATTCCATTTGGAGCGTGTTCTGCTGCTTCGTCAGCGGCATCTGGTCGATGCGCCCGTGGCAGGTCTCGCACCCCATCCCCTTCTTCACGTGGATGCTGTGGTTGAAGTACACGAAGTCAGGCAGGTCGTGGACGCGGATCCACGTCATCGGCTTGTCTTCACGGAAACTGGCACGGACCGGCTCGAGAATCGGCGCCGACTGCCAAATCTGCGAGTGGCAGTTCATGCACGTCTTCGTGGGCGGGATCCCGGCGAACGACGAGGTTTCGACCGACGTGTGACAGTACCGGCAGTCAATGCCATCGTCGAGGACGTGATGGAGGTGGCTGAACTGCACCGGCTGTTCGACGTATTCCTGCGCGCGCGTCACGTAGGACGAGCGGCCAAGGAGCATCGCGAGCCCAATCAAGCCCCCGACCAGCAAAAGAATGCCGGCGAGACTGACTTTGGACAGTGTGTTGGCGCTACGATGGAAGATCTGCGGCATCGGCGGCTAGTGGAGTGGCTGGCGAGGCGGACTCGGCGTAAGGCCAGCCGTACGACTTGTACCATGTTGTGAAAAAAGGATCAAGCAACGGATCGCTGAGTGTGAACCCCCGCGCAATCGCGCGATTTTATAGGCAAACCGTCCGCCGCTTCTACGGTTCCGTTGGGGCCGGGAGGGCCGGGAAACGCTTTTGTGCACGATAGGCGGCTCGCGCGCGCCGGTATACAATCGCGCTCGCTACCGCAACCTGATGAGCGACAGGAAGTACCGCCAACGCGGCTACCAGGACGAGGACCGGGCCCGACCGACGGCCCCGAAACCTCAACGGCCCGCACCTGAGCCGGGTGCGCCGGCAGGGGCTCGCCGGATCTCGCAGGACGGCCCGCGCAACATCAACATGCCGGGCTATCGCGAGGTGGTCCGGTGTTCTCAGTGCGGCACCGTCGTCTCCAGCGAGGTCGGCCTCGACAGCCGCTGCCCCCGCTGTGGCGTCGATCTCCACGCCTGCTCCCAGTGCACCTCGTTCGAT
>Ga0209382_10004643_pt1 | contig 18245 bp, 16 predicted proteins | sample SoiMetdeltSBSDD5_FD_187599 | JGI IMG/M metagenome (GOLD analysis project Ga0209382, IMG submission 187599) | Bulk soil microbial communities from a Populus tree surrounding site in Tennessee, USA - Soil MetaG P. deltoides SBSDD5 (SPAdes) (version 2) | ecosystem: Environmental > Terrestrial >...
AGGGCGTGGAGTTCCTCGACGAGCCGACCGAGCAGCCCTACGGCATCGATTGCGGCTTCCGCGACCCGTTCGGCAACCAGGGCCGCATCTCGCAGCCGGCGGCCGAGCTGGGGGAGATCACCGACGAGGTGAAGGCCCGGTGGGCCGAAGAGCGGCCCGACGCGGCCGGCTAGCGGCGCTGCGCTGCTCGGCCTGCTCGGCCCTGCTCGGCCAGAGAGGTCCGGACGGCGTCGATGACCGTCCGGACGGCCCGCCGCAGCCGGTCCTCGCTGAGGTGCCCGTAGCCGAGCACGAGACCCGGACCGCCGGGCACGTGGCGGTGGGGCGCCAGACCCGCGACCAGCACGCCGCGCCGGGCAGCTTCGGCCTCCACCGCTGCCTCGTCCACCACCGGGGGCAGCGTGACCAGGAGATGGAGGCCGGCTGACGTGCCGAGGACCTCGGCCTCGGGGAGGCCGTCGGCGATCAGCTCGACGACCAGATCGCGGCGGTTGCGGTAGCGGCTCCGGTTGCGCCGGATGTGGCGCTCGTAGCTCCCGGAGGTGATGAGCTCGGCCAGCGCCGCCTGCTCCAGCACCGGGGTCATCAGGTCGATGGCTCCCTTGTGGCGGGCCGCGTCGGCGGCGAGCGCGGCGGGCACGGCGAGCCAGCCCAGGCGCAGACCGGGCGCGAGCGTCTTGGAGGTCGACCCTCCGAGCACCACGCGGTCGGGGACCATGCCCTGGACGACGCCCGTGGGATGGTGGTCGTAGCGGTACTCGGCGTCGTAGTCGTCCTCGATCACCAGCCCGTCGCACCGCTCGACCCACTCGACCAGCCGCAGCCGGCGGCGGGGGCTCAGCACGGCGCCGGTCGGGAACTGGTGGGCCGGCGTGACCATCACCGCCCGCAGCGGCCCGCCATTGCCGGGGGGCCCGGCGTCGATGTCGACGCCCTCGTCGTCCACCGGCAGGGCCACGGGCTCGATGCCCTGGGCCGCCAGGTGGTCGGTGGTGTGGACGCTGCCGGGGTCCTCCACTCCGGCGCTGGTGATGCCCTGGTCGCGCAGCAGCCGGGCCGCGACGACCAGCCCTTGGGCGAAGCCGTTCACCACGACCAGGTCGCCGGGATCGACGACGGCGCCACGTACCCGCCCCAGGTAGTCGGCGAGTGCCTCGCGCAGCCGGGGGAGCCCGCGGCTGTCCCCGTAGCCGAGCTCGGCGTCGGTCAGGGTGGCCAGAGCCCTGCGGACCGCCCGCCCCCATTCGCTGCGGGGCAGCCGGGCCAGGTCCGGGCTCCCGGGCCGCAGGTCGACGTGCCCGTCGGTCCGGGCTGCCGCAGCGGCGCCGGCAGTCGGGATGCTGCGGTCCGTGTGGTCCGTGTGGTCCGTGCGGTCCGGGCGCCGGCCGGGGGCGGCGCCGACCTCGCTGACCCGGGCCACGGCTCCCGGACGGGTCGTGAGGTAGCCCTCCGCCGCGAGCTGCTCGTAGGCCTGCACGACCACGCTCCGCGACACGCCGAGATCGGCCGCCAGAGCCCGGGTGGACGGCAGGCGCGCCCCCGGGCGCAGCCGCCCCCCGCGGATGGCCGTCCGCAGCGTGCGCTCCAACTCGGCACCCCAGCGCCCCCGGGCGACCCCGCCGAGGTCGGCCAGGAGCTCGCGCGAACTGGTCTGGTCAGAAGCTGTCCGACTGGCCTTCTGCACCGGACCAGCCTCGCCTTACCGTCCGACGGATGCAAAGCGATCGACACGCCATGGCCTCCGCCGCCATCGGCATCAGCATCGTCGGGGCGGGAGTCGCGCTGTCCGATCACCTCACCGACTACCCGGTCCTCGGGGCCCAGGCGGTCCGCTACGCGATCGGTGCCGGCCTGCTCTACCTGGTGGGCAGGGCCGGCCGCCGGGGCAGCGAGCCAGGGCTGGGTGCGGGCGACTGGGTGCGGCTGGTCGCCATGACCCTGACCGGGATGGTGCTGTTCAACGTCGCGGTGGTGCGAGCCGTGACGACCGGCGAGCCTGCCGTCGTCGGCACGATCGTGGGCCTGGCCCCGGTCGGTGTCGCGCTCGCGGTCCCCCTGCTGGAGCGGCGGCGACCGCATGCCAACATCGTGGTCGGGGCGGCGCTCGCCGCCGCCGGGGCCGCGGTGGTCGAGGGCTACGGCGCGGCCGACCTCCCGTCGTTGGCCTGGTCGTTCGCTGCGCTCGGCTGCGAGGTGGCCTTCACCGTCCTCGCCGCACCGTTGCTGCGGACGCTCAGCCCCCTGGGCCTCGCGGTCCGGGCGTGTGTGCTGGCATCGCTGATGATGTCGGCCGCCGCGGCGCTCCTCGAGGGGACCGACGGGTTCGCCCGGCCCGATGCGGGCGAGGCGCTGACCATCGTCTACCTGGCGGTCGGGTCGACCGCCGTCGCCTTCGTCCTCTGGTACCGGGCACTGGCCCACCTGGGGCCGGAGCGGACCGGCCTGTTCGCCGGCCTCATGCCGGTGAGCGCGACGCTGGTCGGCGCCGCCGCCACCGCAGCCCCACTCAGCGCAGGCACGCTGGTCGGCGCGATCCTCGCCGGGACCGGTCTCGCCGTAGGTCTCGGATCCCGGTCCGCACGGTCCGCACCTCCGGCACCGCCTCGACCGGAACCGGAACCGGAACCGGTCACGGTCAGGGTCACGGGGGCGGGGCTACCGCCCGGGAGAGTCGGGAGGTGGCGTCCGCTCGCGGCGGTAGGCGAACGGCACGACGAACCACACCACGAAGAATGCGCCGGCCAGGCACGCGGCGACGACCGCGGGCACGGTCCCTGAGTACAGCTGGCCGGTGACCACATAGGTGACCGCGGACATGGCGACGGCCACCAGGACCAGCCCCACTGCGGCGAAGACGTTCGCCACCCGGAGCAGCTGCTCCTTGACGCCGGAACGGAAGCGGACCCGGTGGTGCGCGCTCGGCGCGATGAGGAGCACCGTGGCCAGCGCGGTCGCGATGACAGCGGTGAAGTAGACCCGGCGGTCCGTCGCGTCGAGCTCGCCGAAGCGCTGCGAGAAGGGCACGGTCAGCAGGAACGCGAACAGGACCTGCACGCCCGGCAGCGCAACGCGGAGCTCGTTGAGCAGCTCGATCAGCTCGCGGTCCGCCCGCTCGGCCGGGCTCTCCTCACCGTCCTTGGCGTCCACCGTCGCTCCCTTCGCACGCCTCACCGGCCGAGAGGTGGCGGTCTCCGACCAGGGTTGGCGTACCCGTCTCGGCGCCGCGCCATTCTCCGCTGCTCTCGCCCGAGGCTAGGGGGCGTCGCTCGCAATACGGGGTGCCGACGAGTGGCAGGCGGCCGAACCGGGAAGCTTTACGCCCCGAGTACATACATACGAGGGGGACTCACGATGTTGACCGGACGAACCCGCCGCTTCGCGGCACTAGCACTGCTCCTCCCGGTGGCCGCGTTCGTGGCGTGCGGGGATGACGACGACACCGGAGGGGGTACCGGGACTGCCGCCGAGGAGAGCGGCTCGGGAGGCGGGAGCGACCTGACCTTCGCCGTGGTGACCCACGGCGCATCCGGCGACGCGTTCTGGGACGTCGTCAAGCAGGGCGCCGAGGACGCCGGGGACGAGCTCGGCGTGACCGTCGACTACCAGAGCGACGGCGATCCCGAGGCGCAGGCCCAGCTGATCGACGCCGCGGTCGAGCAGGACGTCGACGGGCTGGTGGTCTCGATGGCCAACCCCGACGCGCTGGAGGACTCGATCCGCGCCGCCATCGATGCCGACATCCCGGTGATCACCATCAACTCCGGCAGCGACCGCTCGGCGGAGTTCGGGGCGCTCACCCACGTCGGCCAGGAGGAGCGCATCGCCGGCGAGGGTGCGGGCGAGCAGCTGGCCGAGGCCGGGGTCACGAACCTGATCTGCGTGGTCCACGAAGCCGGCAACGTCGGCCTGGAGGATCGCTGCGGCGGAGCCGAGGACACCCTGGGCGGCCAGGTGGAGCCGCTCCAAGTCGACGGCAACGATCTGGCCGAGGCGGTGGCGACCATCCGCGACCGGCTCGAGTCCGACCCGTCGATCGACGGTGTGTTGACGCTCAACCCGGCGGTGGCCATCTCGGCCCGCGACGCGATCGCCGAGGCCGGGTCCGATGCCACCCTCGCGACCTTCGACCTCAACGGTGACGTGGTCGACGCGATCGAGGCCGGCGAGATCGTCTTCGCCATCGACCAGCAGCAGTACCTCCAGGGCTACCTGCCGATCTCGTTCCTCAAGCTCTACAGCGAGAACCTGAACGTCGTGGGCGGAGGTCGCCCGGTGCTCACCGGTCCGGGCTTCGTCACGGCGGACAACGCAGCCGAGGTCGCCGACCTGGCCGACGCCGGGACGCGGTAGCGGAGCGGAGCGGAGCGCAGGGATGGCTGACGTCCCGACCGTCACCCGCGACCCGGCCGAGCGGCCGACGGACGCGGGCCAGGACGGCCCGGGATCGGGTCAGGGTCAGGGGCTGGTGCGCCGGCTCCTGACCCGTCCCGAGCTGGGCTCGGTCATCGGTGCGGTCGCCGTGTTCGTGTTCTTCGCCTGGCAGGCCGACCGGTTCGCGACCGTGGGTGGTGCGGCCAACTTCCTGGACCCGGCGTCGACCCTCGGCATCATGGCCGTCGCCGTGGGCCTGCTGATGATCGGCGGCGAGTTCGACCTGTCGGCCGGCGTCATGACCGGCTCCACCGGGCTCATCACCGCGATGCTGGCCACCGAGGCCGGCTGGAACCTCTGGCTGGCGATGCTGGTCGCCCTGCTGTTCGCGCTGGCCGTCGGCCTGCTGAACGGCGTGCTCGTGATCCGCACCGGGCTGCCCAGCTTCATCGTCACCCTCGGCACCTTCCTCGCGCTGCAGGGCGCCAACCTCGGCGTCACCAAGCTGGTCACCGACACGGTGCAGGTGCGCGGGATCGCCGACGCCGCGGGCTACGGCTCGGCTCGGGCCGTGCTCGCCTCGACCGTCGAGGTCGGCGGGGCGGCGTTCCGGGTGTCGATCCTGTGGTGGGTGGGCATCACCGCCGTCGCCACCTGGGTTCTCCTGCGCACCCGGCCCGGGAACTGGATCTTCGCCGTCGGCGGCAGCGCCCCGGCTGCCCGCAACGTCGGCGTCCCGGTCGCCCGCACGAAGATCGCCCTGTTCATGGCCACGGCCACCGCCGCGTGGCTGGTCGGCTGCATGACCGCGCTGCGGTTGCGGTCGGTGCAGGCCAACGCCGGCATCGGCGAGGAGTTCCAGTACATCATCGCCGCCGTGATCGGCGGCTGCCTGCTCACCGGAGGCTACGGCTCGGCGGTGGGTGCCGCGGTCGGCGCGCTGATCTTCGGGATGACCCGCCAGGGGATCGTCTTCGCCGGCTGGGACAGCGACTGGTTCCAGCTGTTCCTCGGCGTGATGCTGCTGCTGGCGGCACTGCTGAACCGGTTCGTGCGCGTGCGCGCCGAGGAGGCCCGGCGATGAGCACCGTGACGACAGCGGCCGTGCCCACCGACACGCCGACCGAGCCGCTGCTGGAGGTCCGCGACGTGGCCAAGCACTACGGCCACGTCGTGGCGCTGACCGGCGTGTCGATGGAGGTGCGGCCCCACGAGGTGACCTGCGTGCTGGGCGACAACGGCGCCGGGAAGTCGACGCTGATCAAGATCCTCTCGGGGGCCTTGCAAGCGGACGCGGGGGAGTACCGGGTGGACGGCGAGCCCGTGTCCTTCGACTCGCCCCGTGACGCGCTCGACCGCGGCATCGCCACCGTCTACCAGGACCTGGCCATGATCCCCCTGATGGCGGTGTGGCGGAACTTCTTCCTCGGCGCCGAGCCGACCCGGGGATGGGGACCATTGCGACGCTTCGATGTCGAGCGGGCGAAGCGGACGACCCGTGACGAGCTGGCCAAGATGGGCATCGACCTCCGTGACGTGGACCAGCCGGTCGGCACCCTGTCGGGTGGCGAGCGCCAGTCGGTGGCCATCGCCCGGGCGGTGTACTTCGGGGCGCGGGTCCTGGTCCTCGACGAGCCGACCTCGGCGCTGGGCGTCAAGCAGGCCGGGGTCGTGCTCCGCTACATCGTCGCGGCGCGGGACCGCGGCCTCGGCGTGGTGTTCATCACCCACAACCCCCACCACGCCTACCCGGTCGGCGACCGGTTCCTGATCCTCAACCGGGGCCGGAGCCAGGGCTGCTTCGAGAAGGGTGAGATCAGCCGGGAGGAGCTGACGCAGCAGATGGCGGGGGGCGCGGAGCTGGAGGCCCTCAGCCACGAGCTGGAGGCGGCCGCGGCGGTCGCCGCCGACCCGGAGGTGGCCCGGGATCTGGAGGAGAGCGCAGCCCGCCTGACCGGAGGCGACGGGACGGCGTGAGATCCGACGAGACCCGACCCGGCCGGGCTGGGGCTCAGGGGGCGGGGCGTGGATCCCGGGGGAGGCCGAGGACCCGTTCCGCGACGATGTTCTTGTTCACCTCGGTGGTGCCGCCGGCGATGGTGAGCGAGCAGGAGGCGAGCAGCCCGCGGGCCCACGGGCCGTCGAGGGCGTCGAGGCCCAGCACCTCGACGGCGGTGCGGGCCAGCGCCTGGTCGGTGGTCGACCAGGCCAGCTTGATCAGGCTGCTCTCGGGGCCGGGGGGACGGCCCTGGAGCATGGCCCCGAGCGCCCGCTTGGCCAACAGCTCGACGTTGCGCACGTCGATGTAGCGGCGGGCGAGCGCCTGGCGGGCCACCCGCGAGGCTGGGTCGGCCGTCGCCCGCACCGCAGCGAGGAGGTGGTCGAGCCGGGCCCGGACGGCGAGGTGGAGGCTGGCCACCCCGGCCCGTTCGTGGCTAAGGGTGTCGGTCGCGACGCTCCAGCCGTCGTCGATCTGGCCGAGCACCGCGCCGACCGGCACCCGCACGTCGCTGAAGAACAGCTCGCTGAACGCCGTCTCGCCGACCATGGTCCGGATCGGCTGGGCGGCGATGCCCGGTGTCCGCAGGTCGACCAGCAGCGCGGTGATCCCGTGGTGCTTGGGACCGTCCTGCGAGGTGCGCACGAACAGCTGGCACCAGTCGGCCCGGTGGCCGTTGGAGTTCCAGGTCTTCTGGCCGTTGACCACGAAGTCGTCGCCGTCCCGGTCCGCCCGGCAGCGCAACCCGGCCAGGTCGGAGCCGGCGTCGGGCTCGGACATCCCCTGGCTCCAGATCTCGTCGCCCCGCAGCAGCGGCCGGAGGAACCGTGCCTTCTGGTGCGCCGTGCCGTGGGCCATGATCGCTGGCGCGATGTTGGCGACGCCGATCGCGTTGACCGGACCGGGGGCGCCGACGCGGGCCATCTCCTCGGTGTAGACGAGCTGCTCGACCAGCCCGGCGTCGCGGCCACCGTGCTCCACGGGCCAGGCGATCGCGCCGTAGCCGGCGTCGACCAGGATGGCGTTCCAGCGGCGCCGGGCCTCGAAGGCCTGGTCGCGGTCGTCGTGCGGCGGGCCGATGGCCGCGGCGATGGCGGGGGTGAAGTTGGTCTCCAGCCACTGCCGCAGCTCGTGCCGGAACGCCTCCCCGTCCGCCAGCTCCGACGCGGCGGTGGACGCGGCGGCGATCCCGGCCGCGGCCACGGTCACCGGGCCGGTTCCCCGCTGAGCAGGTTGCGCTTGAGCAGCTTGCCGGTGGGCAGGCGGGGCAGCTGGTCGACGAAGCGGACCTCGGTCGGGCACTTGTAGTGCGTGAGCCGGTCGCGGCACCACGCCACCAGCTCGTCGGCCAGACCCTCGCGGTCCTCGGTCGCCGGGGAGGCCAGCTGCACGTAGGCCACCACCCGCTCGCCCATCTCGGCGTCGGGGACCCCGATCACGCCCACGTCGAGGACGGCCGGGTGCCCGATCAGGACATCCTCGGCTTCGCGGGGGTAGATGTTGACGCCGCCCGAGATGATCGTGTTGGCGACGCGGTCGGTGAGGTAGAGGTAGCCCTCGGCGTCCACGCGGCCGATGTCCCCCAAGGTGCTCCAGCCCTTGTCGTTCCAGGCCGCGGCGGTCTTCGCCGGGTCGCCGTGGTACTCGAAGCGCGTGGCGCTCTCGAACCACACCTGCCCCTCCTCGCCGGTCCCGAGCTCCGTGCCGTCCTCGCCGAGGATGTGCACCGCCCCCATCAGCGACCGCCCGACCGAGCCGGGGTGCGCCAGCCACTCCTCGGGCTCGATGGCGCAGAAGCCGGCGCCCTCGCTGCCGGAGTAGAACTCGTGGACGATGGGGCCGAGCCAGTCGATGACCGCCCGCTTGACGTCGGGCGGGCAGGGGGCGGCCGCGTGCACGAGCAGCTCGAGGCTCGACAGGTCGTAGCGGTCGCGGACCTCGGGCGGCAGCTTCAGCAGCCGCACCATGTGGGTCGGCACCAGCTGGGTGTGGGTCACCCGGTGGCGCTCGATCAGCGCCAGCAGCGCCTCGGCGTCGAAGTGCTCCATGACGACGGCGGTGCCACCGAAACGTTGGACCATGGTCGTCCAGCCCGCCGGCCCGGCGTGGTAGAGCGGAGCCGGGCTGAGGTACACGGTGTCGGGGGTGATGCGGTACAGGCCGGACAGGAGCGCGCCGAACGGCGTCGGCGCACCCAGCGGGCCCTTCGGCAGCGGCGGTTCGATGCCCTTGGGCCGGCCGGTGGTGCCCGACGAGTAGAACATCCACCCGCCCTCGCTCTGGTCGTCGATCGGCATGGCGGGATGGGCGGCGAGGGCCGCCTCGTAGCCCTCGAAGCCCTCGAGGCCGGGCCGGTCGTCCGGGCCTCGGCCGGTACTCCCGACCGCCAGGCAGGTGATCATGGCGGCGAGGTCCGGCAGGTCGGCGAGGTCCGGCCCCATCGCGGCCACGGTCGCCGCCAGGTCGGCGTCGACGACCAGGGCCCGCGCCCCGCAGTCGGCGACGATGTAGCCGGCTTCGGCCGCGGTGAGGTGGAAGTTGACCGGGGTGACGTACAGACCCGCCCGCAGCGCCCCCCACACGACCTCGTACCACTCCGGCCGGTTGGCGAGCAGGACGGCGATGTGGTCGCCCCGGCGCAGGCCGGCGGCGCGCAGCAGCCGGGCGACGCGGTTCGACCGGTCGTCGAGCTGCCGGTAGGTGAGGACCGCACCGCTGGCGCCCATGACGAGCGCCGGCTGGTCGCCATGGTCCGCGACGTGGGCCGACGGGTGCTGCACGGTCCGACCGTAGCTGACTGACCTGTTAGACGGCGGACCCGACGGCAGCTACGTTCGCCCGATGACCGGAGACACCGGGGTGGTTCGCGTCCCCATCGAGGCCGGCTACTTCACCATCCCCGAGGATCCCGCCGAGACGCCCCGGCTCCTCGGCAGCCGCTGTCCGGCGTGCGGGGAGCACTTCTTCCCCCGCCGGCTGGTGTGCGCCCGGTGTCTGGCCGAGGGGTGCGAGGACGTGCTGCTCGGGCCGCGGGGTCGGCTGTGGACCTGGACCTACGTGCACGTCCCCCTGTTCGCCAAGAAGGACCGCAGCGTCGACGCCTACGGCGTCGGCCAGGTCGATCTGCCCGAGGGACCGCGGGTGCAGGCCATCCTGGTCGGCGGACCCGACGACTTCCGCATCGGCATGGAGCTGGAGCTCGACCTCGAGGTGCTGCGCACCGACGACGCCGGCGCCGAGGTCGTGATCTTCCGCTTCGGCCCCGTCGGCGACCCGGTCGAGGAGCCGGCATGAGGATCGAGGGCGCCGCCATCGCCGGCTCGGGCGTCGTGCGCTTCGGCTTGTATCCCGAACGCAGCACCGCCGAGCTGGCCCGGGACGCCGGCCTGGCGGCGCTGCACGATGCCGGCATGACCTTGGCCGACGTGGACGAGGCGTTCGTCGGCTACCTGCAGCCCGCCACGCTGGTCGGCGTCAAGGCCATGAAGGAGCTGGGCCTCACCGGGTTGCCGGTGACCCACGTCGAGAACGCCTCGGCCACCGGGCTGGTCGCGCTGCGGGAGGCAGCCTGGGCCGTGGCGTCGGGCCGGGCCCGGGTGGCCATGGCCATCGCCTTCGACAAGATGACCGACATGGCCGGGGGCGGCCGTCGCGGCGGTTCGCAGCGCGGTACGGGTCGCGACCAGCTCGATGCCACCATCCTGCCGGCGGCCTACTTCGCCCTGTGGGCCCAGCGGCGCATGCACGACCGGGGCACGACGCCCAGCCACTTCGCCGCCATCGCCGCCAAGAACTGGAACCACGGCGCCGGCTGCCCGTGGAGCCACCGCCAGACCGACCACGTCGTCACGGCGGAGGAGGTGCTGGCGTCGCGCGTCGTCGCCGAGCCGCTCACGGCGATGATGGCCTGCCCGGCCGACGACGGCGCCGCCTGTGTGATCGTCGCCACCGAGGACCTCGTCCGGGCTCGTCAGCCGGGGCGGCGCCTGGTGCGGCCGGTGGCGTCGGCGCTGCGCAGCGAGACCTATTCGCCCGGGCACACGTTCCTCGGGCCCGTGGTCGGCCCGGCGACGATGACCCGGGACACGGCGCTGGCTGCCTACGACGACGCCGGTTTCGGCCCCGGCGACATCGACCTCGCCCTCTGCCACGATGCCTTCGCCAACGAGGAGCTCGAGTACTACGAGCTGCTCGGGTTCTGCCCCGAGGGCGATGGCGAGCGGCTGGTCGAGGAGGGCGAGACCGCGCTGGGAGGGTCGATCCCCTTCAACACCGACGGAGGCCTCATCGCCCGTGGTCACCCCGGCGGTCCGACCGGTCTCGCGATGGTGCACGAGGTGGTACAGCAGCTGCGCGGGGAGGCGGGGGAGCGACAGGTGGAGGGGGCCCGGCGGGCGTTGGCCCACCTCGTCGGGGGCGGCAGCGTCTGTACGGTCAACCTGTTCGAGGCGAGTCAGTAGTCGTCAGTAGTAGATCGTGGTCTGCTCGCCGACCCGGACGAGCTCGCCGTCCTGGTTCTCCCAGCGCATCTCGCTGGTGAAGAACACCATCGGCCCCCGCTTCGTCTGGTGCTCGACCACGTCGACGAAGCGTCGGGTCACGGAGATGACGTCGCCGGGCCGGATCGGGGCGCCGTACCGGTTGTGCTGGCCACCGTTGAGGACCCGGGTCCCCGGCTCCGTCCCCATGCCGTAGAGCCAGTCGCCCGACCAGGGTCGGTCGGGCATCCAGGCGAAGGGGTCGAAGTCCCGGGGAGCGACGATGCCGCCCCAGGGACCCTTCTCCGCCACGGCGGGGTCGAGGAACTCGGCGGGCGGTCGCTCGGGCCAGTACGTCGCCACCGCCCACCGGGCGATGTCGTTGGCCCCGACGGGCGGAGCGCTGACCGGGGGGAGGACCCGGCCGATCTTGGCGACGGTGGCGGCGTCGAGGAACGTCCCCGGGGCCGCGGCGCCCGACGGCTGGGTCGGCGGGGGCAGCGGTGGCATCGCCGCGGTCCCCGCGAAGCGCACGGCCGTCGCGGCGCCAGGCGTGGTCTCCGCGCCGTCCTGGTTGCGCACGCCGATGTCCAGGTCGACCAGCCGGTGCCCGTCGACCTCGCGCTCGCCGGTCGTCTCGGCGTGGCAGGACAGGGTGTCGCCCCGCAGGTTCAACCCCCGGAACTCGCAGCGGAGCTCGACGATGTCGCCCTCGCCGCCGACCCAGTCGTGCAGCAGGTTGTGCAGGTAGGCGAGGCGGAGGTTGCCCATGCCGATGGCGTCCGGCAGCCCCGCGGCCCGGGCCGCGTCGGCGTCCATGTGGATGTCGATGAACTCGTCGTTGACCGCCGCGTACCGGTTCCAGTTGGCGAAGGTCGTCCTGCGGACGAACGGGGGGAGCGCAGACATGACACGGATGTTAGGTTTCCGGGCGTGTCGGGCTCGCTCCGGGACCACGTGATCGCCGACAGCGACCTGCATGTCATGGAGCCGGCCGACCTGTGGCAGCGCTACATCGACCCGGTGTACGCCCATGCCGCGCCCATCGGGCTGACCGAGCTGCCCCGCGACATGCGGGTGCGGGTGAAGAACCACACGCTGCTTCGCCTCGGCCGGGTCCGGCCGCTGCGGATCGGCGGCCGGAAGACGGGATGGCGCGAGGAGCACGACTCCGTGTACGCCGATCCCGAGGCCCGCGGCTGGGACGCTGCCTCGCAGGTCGACGCCATGAACATCGAGGGGCTCGACCTGGCGGTGCTCTACCCGTCGCGGGGGTTGTTCGTGCTCGGCCTGGACTCGGTGGACAGCATCGGGCCTGACGGCCTCGAGCCGGAGTACGCCTCGGCCATCGCCCGGGCCTACAACGACTGGCTGGCCGACTTCTGCGCCCACGCGCCCGACCGCATGTTCGGCGCCGGGATGGTGGCGCCCCACGACGTCGAGGGCGCGGTCGTCGAGGCCCGGCGGTGCGTGGAGGAGCTCGGCTTCAAGGCGGTGTTCCTCGCACCGGGCTGCGTGAACCGGCGGCCCTGGCACCATCCGGCCTACGACCCGCTCTGGGCCGAGGTGCAGCGCCTCGACGTGCCGCTGGCATTCCACGGCGGCGGACAGGCCTACCTCCGGCCCGACTTCTCGCTGGAGGTGCTCGATCGGCTGATGATGTGGCACACCTTCAACCAGCCGCTCGGCATCCAGTTCGTCACGGTGTGCCTCTGCGCCGGGGGCGTGCTCGAACGGTTCCCGGACCTGCGGGTCGCCCTGCTGGAGGGCAACTGCTCGTGGGCGCCGTGGCTCCTGCACCGGCTGGACGAGCACCACGAGTGGACCGGCTGGTGGGAGGCCACCGACCTGACGATGAAGCCGTCGGAGTACTTCGCCCGGAACTGCTTCCTGTCGGTGGAGGCCGACGAGGCGACCGCGATCCACTACGTCGACTGGTTCGGCGCCGACAACCTCGTGTTCTCGACCGACTACCCCCACGGCGACTCGGCCTACCCCCATGCCGTGGACGGGTTCGAGAAGCTGGGCATCCCGTTCGACGCCAAGGTCCGGATCGTGGGCGAGAACTGGTCCCGCCTCTACAAGATCCCCCTGACCAAACGGGCTGCGGGCTCGACCTAGACCCCGTGGTCAGGGGACGGCGAAGCGGGTCGGGTCGTCCCGGCCGTCGAGATCGGCGTTGGGGCGGGCGGCGGCCAGGAGCTCGGTGATGACCGGGCCGACCCCGGCAGGCGTGCCCGGGTTCGGCGCCTCCGGCCCCCGGTGCCAGCCCTCGGCGACCACGATGCGATCGCCGCGCACGTCGAAGACCCGGCCGGTCACGTCGCGGGCGGCCGGGCTGGCGAGCCAGACCGCCACCGCGGCGACCCAGCGGGGCGACAGCGCTTCCTTGGTGGCGTCGGGGATGTTGTCCTCGCCGCCCATGACCGGAGCCACCAGCCGGGTGACGGCCGTCGGCGCCAGGCAGTTCGCGGTCACGCCGTAGCGACCGAGCTCGAGCGCCTCGACCATGGTCAGGGCCGCGATGCCGGCCTTGGCGGCGCCGTAGTTGGTCTGGCCGGCGTTGCCGTAGAGGCCCGACGGCGACGCGGTGTTGATGATGCGGGCGTCGACCTCGTCGCCAGCCTTCGACCGCTCCCGCCAGTGGGCAGCGGCGTGGCGGGTCGCGCAGAAGTGGCCCTTCAGGTGGACCGCGACGACCGCGTCCCACTCGGCCTCCGACATCGAGAAGATCATCCGGTCGCGGAGGATCCCCGCGTTGTTGACCAGCACGTCGAGCCGGCCGAAGGTCTCGACCGTCTGGGCGACGAGCCGGCCGGCGGCCTCGAAGTCGGTGACGTCCGAGCCGTCGACGACGGCCTCGCCGCCCTGCGTCTCGATCTCGGCCACCACCTCCTTGGCGGGCCCGAGGTCCGACCCGGTGCCATCGGTCGCTCCGCCGAGGTCGTTGACGACGACCTTGGCCCCCTCCGACGCGAGCATCAGCGCGTGCTCCCGGCCGATGCCCCGGCCCGCGCCGGTCACGATCGCGACCCGGCCCTCGCACAGTCCAGCCATCGACTCGCCCTCCTCCGCCGTTACCCGTCTGCCGTGCGCCTCCGCTGCGACTCTAGGGCCGCGGCCCGTCCCCGTCAGCGGGCCCCTACCTTGCCTGGGTTGTGGGAGCGCACTCGGTCGATGCGCCGCAACGGTCCACGACGCAGCTGGCGGCGAACGCACTGGTCGTCACGGGTCTCGCGGTCATAGCGGTGTCCCTGGTCCTTCCGTTCGCCTCGAACGAAGCCGACTGCCTCGACCACTGCGCCGACGCGCACCGCTACTTCGTCTGGAATCCGTTGGACAACATCGGCGCACCGCTCTCGATCATCGGTGTCGTCGCATCGCTGGCGCTGTGGCGCTCGGCCAGACGGCGACGCCGGGCGATCACGTGGGTGGGGTCGTTCTGCGGATGGATCGGCATCGTCGTGCTCTCCCAGTACACACCCGAGATCATCGAGGAGCTCTACCTCTACGGGGGACCCGCACTCGAGATGACGAACACCACATGGATCCTCTTCATCGGCTGGACGCTGCTCTGGATAGGCGCCCTGATCTCCTCGCCCCGGCCAGAACCACCGGCCGCTGCCTCGCACGAGCCTGGGACGGTCCAACCAGGCGGATGAGGGTCGCCTGGAGTCCGTTCAGGACAAGGCCAGGAGGACCAGGATCGCCAGCAGCACCGCCCCGATCACTGCGGCCACCGCCAGCGCGCTGGCGACCAGCGTGTGCAGGAGGACGCCCGCCACGGCCAGGCTGCCGAGGACGAGGGCGCCGAGTCCGATCTTGTGCCGTCGCGCGTCGGGGGTGTCGAGCCAACGGCGGCGGGGCCGGCGGGGTATCGGCCGCGGGGCCGGGGCCGGCGACCCCGGATGGCGGAGGGTCCGGGGCTCGGGCGGTCGGGGCGGCGTGGCCAGGTCCTGCCGGGTCGGGGTCTCGGCCTCGGCCTGGCCGGCGTGGCCGGACGCTCGCGGGTCGAGCGGCCCGGCCAGGTACTCGGTGGGTGCCGCTGCGAGGGTTCCCGCCTGCCGGCGCAGCTGGTCGCGCAGCTCGGCGGCGGAGCGGGGGCCGTGACGGCCGATGAGCGCCTCGATGAGGCTGCGCCACTGCGGATCCAACCGGGGTGAGACGGTGGGTGGCGTGTCCAGGATGAGCTTGACGTACGCGCTGTCGGCCATCCCTTCGGGGCGGGGATGGAGCCGCAGGCCGCACAGCGCCTCGTGCACCGTGACGCCGAGGGCGTACAGGTCGGCCGCGAAGTCCTGGCGGCCACGGTGAGCCTCGGCCGACATGTAGGGCGAGGTCCCCACCACGCCCGTGTGCGGATGCGCGCCGCCGGCACTGCCCTGGGGGACCAGGCGGGCCGTCCCGAAGTCGCACAGCTTCCACGCGCCGGAGGCGTGGAGCAGGATGTTCGCCGGCTTGACGTCGCGGTGGACGCAGCCGCCCCCGTGGGCCGCGGCCAGGGCGCCGAGCATCTCGTCGAGGAGTCGCAATGCCTCGGGCGCGGTGAGGACGTGACCCGGCCGGTCCCGCAGCACGTCGGCCAGGGAGCGCTCGCACAGCTCGGTCGCGATCCACGCGCAGTCGCGGTAGGGGCCGTCCTCGACGACGATGTCGGCGTCGTAGAACCGGACGACGTTGGGGTGGGACAGGCCCTCGAGGCGGCCGATCTCGTGGCGCCAGCTCGCGAACGCCGCCTCGCTCGACACGGGCATCAGCTTCAGCGCCCGGTAGAGATCGACGTGACGGCGTCGGGCCCGCCAGACCTCCCCGAAGCCGCCCGACCCCAGGCGCTCGTGGAGGATCCAGCCCGCCACGACGCGGTGAGTGACATCCATCCACCCCAGACGCTACTTCCGCACCGGCGGATGACTCGGCCGGCCGGTGGTGTGCTGGGATAGGCCGGATGATCAGCGCCACGACGCTCGACGAGGCAGTGAGCGCATTCGTCGACGAGCTCGTCCCCGCCATCGAGGAGCTGGCCGCGACGGTGCCCGCCGTCGACGTCGCCCGGCTGCGGTCGGACGTCGTGGTCGACGCCTACAACCTGGCCTGCGGCTTCATCGATGCCGACCAGCGCCACACCGACGACGAGCTGTGGGCGCTGATCTCGAGCTTCGGTCACCGCATGCCCACCCAGCTCGGCCGGTCCACGCCGGCTGACGTCCGCCGAGCCGGGCTGCTGGTCGGGCGGTGTGCCGCCCTCGATGACCCCTCGCCGCTGCTCGAGGTACTCGTCCGGGCCGACGGCCGCGACGGCGGCGACCGGGCCGTCCGCTACGCCCGGCTCGGGGCGCAGATCGGCCACATCGTGGCCGCCATCGACCTCGTGCCGACCCAGAACGAGCTGGAGGCCATCGACGGCTTCCGGGCCATGGTCCACCGGACGATCGGTACCGTGCCGGCGGTCCGCGCTGGCGGTGGGGATCCGTCCGCCGGCGGGGGCCTCGATCAGGACGTGGCCATCGACCCGGCGGTGGCCCCGTTGCCGCCGGCCCGTGATCTCGACGACCTGCTGGACGAGCTCGACGCGCTGGTCGGTCTGGCCGAGGTCAAGCGCGAGGTGCGCCTGGTCGCCAACCTGCTGCGGGTGGAGCAGATCCGCCGGGAGCGGAACCTCCCCATCGTCGATCAGAGCCGCCACCTGATCTTCACCGGGAACCCCGGCACCGGGAAGACGACGGTCGCCCGGCTGCTGGCCCAGATCTACCGGACCCTGGGTGTGGTCGAGCGCGGCCATCTGGTCGAGGCCGACCGGGCCGGGCTGGTGGCGGGGTTCGTCGGCCAGACCGCCAAACGGGTCGTCGACGCCTTCGACCAGGCCGACCAGGGCGTTCTGCTGATCGACGAGGCCTACAGCCTGGCCCGGGGCGGCGAGAACGACTTCGGGCGGGAGGCGATCGACACGGTCGTCAAGCTGGTGGAGGACCGGCGGGACCGGGTGGTGGTCATCCTCGCCGGCTATCCCGAAGAGATGGCGACCCTGGTCGACGCGAACCCCGGCATGGAGTCCCGCTTCCCGCGCACCGTCCACTTCCCCGACTACAGCGACGACGAGCTGGTGGCGATCGTCGAATCGCTGGGGCAGAAGGGCCGCTACCGCCTCGACGAGCAGGCCCGTGCCGCGGTCCGGGCCTGGCTGGTCACCCAGGCGCGCGACCGGGGGTTCGGCAACGGCCGCCTCGCCCGCAACCTGTTCGAGCAGGCCGTCGCCAATCAGGCCAGCCGCCTCGTGGCTCTCGACAACCCCACCGACGATCAGCTCACCACGCTGACGTCCGCCGACATCCCTGTCCCCGACGCCGCCCCCTCCTGACCCCGGTCGGTTCCACCTGCGGCTGCGACTGCACCCCGACGCCGCCGTGTCCTGACCCCCGGGTCGGTTGCGGCTGCGCTCGATGCCGCTGCGTCCTGACCGGCTGGCTGCGGCGGGCGACTGCCGCGCCGGGAGCCCGGAGGCGGCGGAGGGTCGTGCTTTGGGCTTCCGGCTGGTCCCGGCTGGTCCCGGCGGGCTGAAGGGCCTTCTTTGCTTTTCAGGAAGCCCTGGCAGGGCTTCCTTGTCCATTGTTGGCTCCGGTGGTGTCCGGCCCGTCAAGGCTTCCCCTTCGGGCGGCCTGCGGCCGGCCTTGACCGGCCTCGTCGGGCGGGCTGCCGGTCTGGCTTCGCCACGTCGGCCGGTCCTGCCGTCCCCCGGGGCCCCTGCGTCGGCCGGCGCCCTGGCGGGTCACCGTCTTCTTTGAAGACAAACGGCCCCTATGGGGCCACTCGGCTTCAAAGACGGCCAGGGTGGCGGGGCGGGCGGTGGGCCGTCACGGTGGAAGACGGCCTGGGCAAGGACTTGGTCGTCGGCCGGCCTAGGGGTGGCGCCTTGGCAGGTCACCGTCTTCTTTGAAGCTGGAAGGCCCCTATGGGGCCATTCGGCTTCAAAGATGGCGGAGGTGGCGGGGGCGGACGGCCGGGGGCGGGGGGCGGCGACGGGTGGGCGTGGGTTAGCTGGTGTCGTGGGTGTGGGGTTGGTCGAGGTAGTCGGGGGGTCTGGTGCCTTTGTGGCGGTTGTGACGGGCGCAGCGACAGGCGCCGTTGTTCTGATCGGTGCAGCCGCCGTTGGCCCAGGCGATGGTGTCGTGATCGACGTGGCAGTCATCGGACGGAATTGTGCAGCCGGGGTTGACGCAACACCGGTCGCGTAGCTGGATCGCCCGCCGCAACGCCTTACAGAAGAACCGGTTCTTGCGGCCCAGATCGACGACCTTGCGGGACGGGCCCTCGTAGACGATGCGCTCGATCTCCGCCTCGCTGAGCAGAGGGATCAACTGGCCGGGAGCGATCACCGTCCCCGACGCCAGCTCACACAACCG
>Ga0209382_10004644_pt1 | contig 18243 bp, 19 predicted proteins | sample SoiMetdeltSBSDD5_FD_187599 | JGI IMG/M metagenome (GOLD analysis project Ga0209382, IMG submission 187599) | Bulk soil microbial communities from a Populus tree surrounding site in Tennessee, USA - Soil MetaG P. deltoides SBSDD5 (SPAdes) (version 2) | ecosystem: Environmental > Terrestrial >...
CATCTGGGTCGATGCGGTCACCCATGCGGGTCCTTTGCATCTATCTATCGGCTGCTCGTGTGGAGGGCAGTCTGGCTGGTATGGCGAGTCTGCTCGGTGTCGGTCAGGTGCCGGAGGTCCCAGCAGCCGTGGCGACTATGGAACCTCGACCATCAGGCGCCGCCAGTTTGCGGCAGGATCCGCAGTCGCAGTCGCGGTCTCGGTCGCTTCAGAACTCGGCGCGACAGCGTTGATTACGAAGCGCTGCCCCGTCCGGCGTTGGATGAACCAGCCTCCGACGGCGGGCGGCGTCTGGGACATATTGGACGTAGTGGTTGCCTCGTGCTCGGTCTGGGGTTGGGTGTACCAGCCCTCGACGGCGTCGGCCGTCTGCGGCAGGGACGCCGTTTGGAAGGAGAGCACGGCGTCGCTGGCCGGGTCGCCCGTGCCGGCCGCAGGATTGGCTGCCGCGAGGACCGCAACGGCGGCGGCCGCGAGGGAGCCGGCGGCGAGCCGGCCGGAAGTACCAGAGTTTGTGGTCATTTCTGTCTCCTTGGTCGGTGCCGGCGATCGCCGACACCACCACGCTCGGGCTAAGGCGCTGCCATGGAATCTGGCGAACCTCTTATCTGCACCTGGATCGACTTAGTCAGTCGGGCGGTCACTTATGAGTCCGGCGCGGCCCGGATCGGCAAGAGCCGGCGCTGGGCGCCCGCCCAGACCTGTCAGACGAGACCGCCAGCGCCGACTTCAGGGGAGTCGCGGTGCCGGCCTTGGCGACGTTGACCACGTCGTTGTCGACGGGTGCCTGGAATCCGGTGAAGCCGTAGAGGACCTGATAATCGCAGCTTGCGGTCGCGGTACGTCCGGCGAGATCGGCACCGGTCACGGGTGCGGCTGCGGAACCCTCCGAGGAGGTGTCGGCCTCGGCGGTCACGAGCGGTGCCGCCGGCCCGGACACGGCGTCCGCAACGGTCGCGGAGACCTGTCCCGTCTGGCCGAGCACGAACGTCGGTTCGGGCTGCTACTTGTTACCGCCGACCTCGTCACCTTCGCCCGTACCGTCGTCGAGTACGACTCTCACGGAGATGTAGTCGACGTCCACGCACTCTAGGTGCCCACCCGGGGTGGCAGGTCTGGACGGGATCGGGCGCGTCCGCGTACGTTCAACGAGCGGCGATTGTCGTCATGGGGCTGGCGGAGAGCGCCGGGACAGAGCAGTCTCGGGAGGTCACAAATGGCCGGTTCCGCCCGGTTGTTGGGGGCCCGGAAGGGACTGTTGCGGCGCAAGGCCGCGTTGATCGCGGGGGTCACAACATTGCTGTCGGTGGCGGCTGTGCTGACCGCCGTCCGGTTGGTGAGCGACGCTCGAGCATCTCTGAATTATCCCCTGGTCGTGGGTGTGGGCCTGGTCGAGGGTTTGGTGCTGGGTGTGGTCATCGCGTACGTGTGGGATCGCCTCGCGGGACGGCTGGGGCGCACCTCGGATGTTGAGGCGGCGACCGGGCTGAAGGTGTTGGGTGTGGTCCCGGCCATGCGGCTGGACGGCGCGGACCGGGCGGCAGCTACTGCGGATTATCCGGTTGTGGGCGCGCGGGCCTACGGCATTGTGGCCGCCGAACTCGCCGACACTGTCGGGATCCTGCGAGAGCACGAGTCACGGCGACAGACCGCCGCGGAAGAGCTCGGAGTCGAGGTGCCGAGGACGGCGTACGTCTTCTCGAATGAACCCGACGGCAGCCTGTTCCTCATACCCGACTCCGTATCGCAGCGCTACGAACGCATGGCAACACATCTGGGAGTCGACACGACTCTGCACAAGCTGCGGCATTACTCCGCGACCGAACTCATCAACGCCGGCGTGGACATCCGCACCGTCGCCGGCCGACTCGGCCACGGCGGCGGCGGTGCCACCACCCTCCGCGTCTACGCTGCCTGGCTGTCGGAGGCAGACCAGCGTGCAGCCGATCATCTTGCGGGCCGGATGCCTCCTCGCCAACCTGCCAACGCTGGCGCCCTGGCGAGCACCCGCGGGTCGGTCAACGCTGAGGCCACGAGGCCGTCAGGTCCTTACGTTGAGATTGCGGACGACCTGCGCGGCGCAGTCCGCGTCGGTGCCCTCAAGTCCGGCGACCGCCTACCGACGATCTCGGATCTTTGTAGCCGCTACAAGGTCGGATCGGGGACCGCACACCGGGCCGTCCAGCTCCTAAAGGACGAAGGGCTCGTCGAAGCCTCGCGAGGCCGACGGGCAATCGTTAATTGATCCTGTCCGCCGCGTCCCCGACGTGACCTAATACGGCGCGTTGATAGCGGCGGATCACGTCGATGGGAGTGACCCATACGCGACGAAATGACCCAGGTTCGTGGATCCGATCACCGAACGGCCAGGCCCAATCGCGCCAAAACGCTTGCCGCTGGGGTCAAGACCATCGGTCCAATTCGGCATCGACCGTCGGAGCGTCCTTGGCGAGTGGGCTCGCCACGTCACTGCCACTGATCTCTCGTAGTCCCGACCTCGAGGAGTTGCATCTCGGGGGTTCGTAATCGAGGTTCGTCATCGCCGACCGGGACGGACGTGTTTGCCCGACCGGTCACGTTCGGGTCCACCGGCGATGCCGCCAAGCGCAGCGGCAACGGCAACCTGGGTTCCGTCGCTACTGCGGTTATGGCGGCGGCTCCATGAGCTCATCGTCGCGCGGCAGCCGGATCGATGGTCGCTGCCGGTCGTCTTCGGCCGGCCACAAGGCGTCGAGCAGGCGTCTGGTGCCGAGGTGGTCGATCGCTTCGAGCCGCTGGATGGCTCGGGCCCGGTCGCGGTCATCGAAAACAGAAGAAGCAACTTCGCTAGGAATCACGGCGTTCACACTCTCGAAGCCGGAATGGCGACACCCAGAACCAGGTGGAGATCAGCCGGATACCACCAGCTTATATCGGAAGCACGTCCAAACCCAGCCGGGTTCACCGCCAGGCCTGAGGTCGCATCCTCAGCCCTGCGGGCGCCTCGGCACCGGCGGTGAGGGTCGCCACCGCTCCGAGCCGCTCACCCTCAATGAGTTACTCGGAGCGGCCTGAAGGCATGATCGAACGGCCGGACCTACCGACAGGTGAGGTCGTGCGCGAGCCGAGCCGTGAGATCGCTCGCCGACAGCCGCGGCAGTGGATGGCCAACCGACGACGGTGAGTCACGGGCACCGTCAGTCGGCGCCGCCGGTGCGGCCGGCGGACTCGCCTTCCTGCTCGACGGTGCTTCCCGAGATGGTACGGCTAGCGCCGCTCGCACCGGTGATCTCGACCCGGCGGGGCTGGCTTCGCGGCGACGCGGGGAGGGTCACGTGCAGGACACCATCGGCGTAGGCGGCGGTGAGATTCTCCGAGTCCACGCCCTCGCCGAGGGAGAGTTGCCGGGTGAACGACCCCTGGGATCGCTCGGCGACGATGACCTGCTGGCTCTCGCGGTACGGAGGGGTGCGCTCGGCCTGGATGGTCAAGGCGCCGGAGTCGACGATCACCTCGATGCTGTCGGGGTCGACGCCGGGCAGGTCGGCTTCCACGTGGTAGCTGCCGTCCTCGCCGCGGTAGACATCCAGCGGCATCGCGAGAGGGGCGCGGGTCCCGCTCGCGGCCATCGACATGAGCCGGTCGAGCTCCCGAACAGGGTCACGGAAGGGCTCAAACCTGAACACTGACATCGCTGCCTCCTCGCGAGCCATCGGCTCGAGGACCACGGACCGCCTCGGGCGACGCTGGCTTCTCAGGACATGGTAGTTCTCCTTCATGCCTCTCAGCCCCGGATGTGATGAACGGCGAGGCCGCCAGGCCAAGCATCAGCGGATGCACCAGACACACCGCGGTCAGTCATATGACGCGCCGTTCCCTATGGCTGGATCAGGTCGAGGCGGCCTGCGACCACTTCGCCGGCGAGGTCTGCCAGCCGGCGGTTGGATGACCGCGCTGCGCGGCGAAGCCGGTCGAAGGCGGTGCCCATGTCAATCCCGTCTCGCTCGGCGAGGACGCCTTTGGCCTGTTCGATGACGATCCGGCTGTTGAGGGCGCTCTGTAGCTGGGTGGCCAGCGTCTCGCGGCTGCTGGAGACTCGTTCCTGAAGGATCGCGATGGTCGAGACGTCGGCCAGTGCCTGGGCCACGCGCAGGTCGTCGTCCAGGACGTCGGCGGGCTGGGCCCAGAAGAGATTGAGCGCGCCGATGGTGTTGTCCCGCCAACGCAAGGGGAGGGCGTGCACCGTCTCGTAGCCAGCGGCCCCGGCCGCGGCGGCGAACCGCGGCCAGCGCTCGCTGCCGGCACTGAGCCGGTCGGCGCGGGTGGGCCGGCCCTCGACATAGCAGTCGTGACACGGCCCTTCGTCGGTTTGCAGCTCGAACAGCTCGAGCAACCGGACCTGCTCGTTGGACGACGCGGCGAGGTGGAGCCGTCCGCGTGGATCGCCGAGCACGATGCCAGCCGCGTCGACCTGGAGTAGTTCGACGCACCGCTCGGTCAGCAGGTGGAGCAGATCGATCACGTCATAGTCGTCGACGAGCGAATCCGCGAGCTCGACGAACGTCGTCGCGAGGCGCTCGGTATCCATGTCGCCTATTTTCCACGCGGAAGCGGCCCGGCGCACTCAGTCGTCGAGCCGGATTCGGCAAGTGACGATGTCGTGGGGTTCCGTCGTCTCGAACCAGGGCGGGGCCGCTGTCCGAACCGCCACGACAGCCCGCGCATCAGCGGGAAGCTCCCGCCGGCGCGGGAGTTGAGCCGCAGCCGGCGACCGACCCGCCGGGACGCCGAGACGGCGCTCTTGGTCACATTGACGTCGGTGTCGCCGACCCGCTTCGTGCGGCGGAAGATGAGGCCGATCTCAGTCGTCGTCCCTCTCGCGGTCGTCGTCGGCGCCGTTTACCACGTCGCGGACCAGCTGATCGAGGAGTTCCTCGACGTTGTCGCTCGTCACATCGGCGTACCTCGTGACGAGCGTCGCGGCCAGCCCGGAGAGTGCGTAGACGACGAGTTCGAGGTCGGCGCGGGAGAGGTCGACCACGAGCGTGTGCTGGTCGCGCAGCGCGTCGACAAGCCGTTGCCTGGTGGCGGCGGTGTATGTCCTCCGGGCGGTTCGGACCAGCCCGAGGACGGCGAGGACCCGGTCCTGGTCGCTGAGATCGGTCATGATGATTCGCCTCCGCCGCCATCATGGTCGTCCTGGCGGCCGGCGGCCATGATGGCGACCCAAGCCGACGCGGTCGCCATCGCGCTTTGGGCCCCGTCGAGGTGGCCCCTGGCATCGGTGACCAGCTTGCCGAGATAGGCCAGGTCTGCGCGTTCCTCGCCGGTCATGGCGCGTCCTCGACGACGTCTATCGCGTCCTGCAGTGCCTTGATGACGTCGCTGGCCTGCTCGGTCGTCAGTGTGGCGGTGCCTTCGATGAGCTCGCCGACCGACAGACCGACGATCGGCGCGGCCCGGTAGCCGTCCTGGGTGACGTCGACGCCGACCGGGGTGCCCCTGGCATTCAGGCTCAAGATGCCGCATCAACTCGGTCCAGCAGAGCGGTGCGGTGGCCTATCCTTACCTCACCGCTCTCGAGATCGTGGCATGGGCCAGCACGATCGCTGTCGTGGCCGGCAAGCGGCGTTCGACCGCGTTGGCGTCTGCCTGCCGGTGAGCACCTAGCGGAACGGATCTTCTTCTCAGCACCAAGCAGGCGATGCCGATGGCGGGCGTACCACTTGAACCTTCTGAGGGCTCCTCTGCCGCCGAGTCGGGCATCGTGCCGGCGGCACCAGTCCCGGAGCTGCGGTTGGCGCGCGTTGGTGTCGTGCTCGCCGCAGGACGGTCCGAGCGGCTCCGCGAGTTGACCGGTGACGGCTCCAAGGCGCTGGTGCGCATCGGTGGCCTGCCGCTGGTGGAGCGGGCGGTCCGGACTCTCCTTGCAGCGGGTGTTCCTCGGGTGCTGGTCGTCGTCGGTCATGACGCGGGTCCGGTTGCGGCAGCGGTCGCCCGGATCGAGTCTCCACGGGTCCGTACGGTGCTGGCCGAGAACTGGGTACTGGGCAATGGGGCATCGCTGGCCGCGGCAGAGGCGGTCCTGCCAACCGGTCCATTCGTGGTTGTCACCGCCGATCACGTCTTCAGCGAGGGGGCACTCGACGGCCTCTTGGCAAGCCGCGAGCCCGCGGTGCTCGTTGATTCCGAGCCGATCCCGTCGGTATGGGCCGAGGGAACCAAGGTGCGAATCCAGGACGGGCAGGCGACGGCCTTCGGAAAGCACCTCGACGAACCCGCCGTCGACTGCGGAGCCTTCGTACTTTCCCCAGACGTCTTCGGCTGTGCCCGGCAGGCGGCGGCAGAAGGAGACCACACACTGGCTGGTGCGGTGACGCGGCTCGCAGCCGTGCGACCGCTGCGCGCTGTTCCCCTATCAGCCGACGCCTGGTGGCAAGACGTCGATACCCCCGACGACCTGCGCCAGGCCAGGGGCCTGCTACGGCGGTCGTTGACCAAGGCCGCCGACGGTCCCGTCGCACGGTTACTCAACCGGCCGATCTCCACCCGTGTGTCCATGGCTCTGGCACCGCTGCGGCTGTCCCCGGATCTCGTTTCATTGGCGGCATTCCTGCTCGGAGTCATTGCTGCGGGCCTGCTTGCCGGTGGCGCCGGCATCGTCGGGGCCATCCTCGTGCTGGCAGCGTCGATCCTGGACGGCACCGACGGGGAGTTGGCCCGCCTCCAGATCCGCGCCGGACCGCGAGGAGCCATGCTAGACGGAGTCCTCGACCGGCTCGCTGACGCGGCCATCCTCGCCGGGCTTGGCGTGTGGGCACTGGACGTGGTCCCCTTGAGCCCCGCCGCGGTACTCGTACTGACCGCTACGGCCATCTGTGGGGCCATGCTCTCCATGGCCACCAAGGACCGTGCCGCGGTACTCGGACTGCGGCCCGCACCGGAACGTGCGCTCGGCCACCTCCTCGGCGGCCGCGATGGCCGCCTGCTGCTGGTTGCCCTGGCCGCGATAGCCGGCGAGCCCGGCGTCGGCCTCGGCGCGGTGGCCGCAACGTCGCTTGGAAGCTCGCTCGCGCGTCTCGCCCTCGTCCTGCGCTGAATCACCCCACCTTCGCGGACAAATGAAACGAACGCCCCCGACCGGACACTCCTGCACGGCTGGCCGGCAGGAGGGCGATTCGAGATAGGCCCGCTCACGACCGACTCCGTGCGGTCCGGGCTCGCGGCGCCGGTGCGTCGGCAACCGTTGCGACCCGGCTAATGACCCCCTGACGCCTCCGTCCTCGACTCCAAGGTGGGGGCACCGGCAGGCCACCGGAGACAAGACCACGCCGCTGACCGGGCGAGTGGCGTTGCGTCCTAGTGGGCGGGCTGACGCGGCTGGCATAGAAGAATCCGTGGCCGTCGAGGGCGGCGCTGTCATTCGTCGCGAGCGATCGACCCCAACAACCGCCCGCCGCCATCTGCTGCGACGGTGAACGCGATGCCGACCAGGTAGGGCTGGCAGCCCAGGTTGGACCGCGGGCATCTTCATTCGACCGGGGCTGCTGTCGGGGCGGGTCGGCGAGAGGCATCGCCTGGGCACCGGCGCCGCTCGTCGGGGAAGCCTTGATCGGACGGCTTGGCGGTGGTCCAAGCCGGGCCGCTTTGGGAGGTACATTTCTGCTCGCGGCGCTATCGGAGGAGGCGCGCGAGATGGGCGATCGCGCAGGCGGGGCTGGTCCACCCATGACGCTGGGCGCCGGGCTGCGCCGCTGGTTTCTGCGCCCGCCTCGGCCTCACGGCGAGGTGATCGAGGATCGGACGGTCAGTTTCCTAGAGCTCTTCTACGACCTCGTCTACGTCGTGCTCATCGCCCAGATTGCGCATACGCTGGCCGAGGACGTCTCATGGTCCGGCGTACGCGACTTCGCCGTCGTGTTTGGGCTGATCTGGATCGGCTGGTTCAACGGGACCCAATTTCATGAGCTGCACGGCCGCCAGGACGGTCGCAATCGCTCGTTCATCTTCCTGCAGATGGCCATCCTCACTGTGCTGGCGGTCTTCGCTGGCCACGCGGCGACCACCGACGGGGCACAGTTCGCACTCATCTACGCGGTGCTGCTGGCGGTTCTAGTCTGGCAATGGGTCTCGGTGTACCGGACCGACGCACCGGAATACCGTTCGGGGGCGCTTCGTTACCTCATCGGCCTGTTGGTGTCGATCGGGGCCGTGCTTGCCAGTTCGAGCCTGGCGGACACCGGCCGCGTGGTTGTCTGGGCAGCCGTCGTCGTCGGCTCGATCGCGCTGGTTGTCTACTACATGTTGCGTACGTCCGACGGCTCGCTGGGGATCCGAGCCACGGCCTCGATGGCCGAGCGCTATGGGCTGTTCATCATCATCGTCCTTGGCGAGGTCGTTGTCGGCGTGGTCGACGGGCTGGTAGGGGTCCAGGATCTCGATTTCCGGACCGCCGCGACGGGTGTTCTCGGGCTCAGCATTGCCTTCGGCTTCTGGTGGACCTACTTCGACTACGTTGGCCGGCGACTGCCGCGGCAGGACGGAGGCTCGCTCGTGCTGTGGCTCTACGGCCAACTCCCGATCGCGCTCGCGGTGGCCGCAGCGGGTGCCGGCATGGTGAGCCTGGTAGAGCACGCCGCCGACGCCCGCGCACCCGCGCCCTCAGCGTGGCTGCTCGCCGGCTCGGTCTCGGCGCTGCTGATCGCGATGGTGCCGATGATGCTCGCACTCGCCGACTACCGTCGGCTCGCTGCTCTCTATCGCCCGCTCACGGTGGCGTTGCTGCTTGGTGCGGCGGCCGCGCTGGCGATCGGCTGGGCCCGCCCGGCGCCGTGGCTGCTCGCGACGCTGCTCGACGTGATCCTGATCGTGATCTGGATCTATGCGTTCGCCCGAAGCCTGCGAACGATGCGGGTCACGCCCGAACCCGCTTCATAGCGCCCGGCCGCGCCGCAGGATGCTCCCCCGTCGGCTCAGCGATGACCTCGCGTCTACAAAGTGCTGCACATTCATGCAGACCGGGTCAGCGCTCGAAACGCGTCTTCGTCCCGCTGGTCATGCCGAAACGGGCTACTCCGTAGTGGGCGTGCTGACCCGGCGAAGTGACGCACCTTGGGCGGGGCCGGTTCTTGGCCCCTTGGCTGGGCGCGGATGGTGTAGTCGTCCGCGCCGTGTGCGGGGCGCCGGGGTCGTCGTGGGATGGTGTGCCGCCGCCGGGCACGGGATCGCGACCGGCGCTGTTTGACGGCCTCGCCGTAACCGCAGGGGCAGGGTGGGCCGCCCGACGGCGGACGCTGGGTCGCGGCCGCGATCACGCCCGGTACTGAATCTCCCCGCAGGTCCGGCAGGTCCGGGTGAACCGGCGTGCCAGTGGCGCACCGGGGCGGCCTTCCGCGGGGATATCCTGCTCGCCGGTGTCTTGCCAGTCGTGCTCGTGGCGGTCCCAGACGCGAGCCGCGAGCGTGATGTAGTCGACCTCGCTGTCGGGCGCGTCCGGGTCGTCGGCCCGGAGAACCTCGGCCACATATTCGTCGGGGCCGAGCACAAACCCGTGGGTGTCCTTGTCCAGGTGGTCCGCGATGGTCGCGAGCGCCTCGGCCGCCGTCATGGCCTGGTCGTCCGGGCGGTTGGTATCTGTCATCTCGTTTCCTCTTTGTCTCCAGCCTCCGGGACCTCGGCGAAAACACCCGCGTGCCCGGCGCATCGTCGGTACCCCGGCGGTCGCCCTGCCATGCTGCTTGGTCCGCCACCGCCGGTGGACCCGTGCCGCCGCGACCGACTGCACGGTGGACTCGTGGAGACTGGGGTCGCGGGACACCCGCTTAAGGTCGGCGGTCATGTCGGCTCGCCTCCCTCGTCGGTGTCGAGGTCGTCGGCGGCTAGGGCCAGGATGCGAGAGGCTGCCGCCGCCAGGTTGCGGACGCGTCGCCCCTGAGCGGCCGAGCGCCGGAGTCGGCTCCCCGCACGGAGCCTTGAAGCGACCGACAGGTGGCGGGGCGCCGACCTCCCGTTTGTGCCCCGGCCGCCACCATTCAACCCATTGGCCCCCGCAGAGCATGGCGGGGACGGCCCCCGGCTGTTTCGGATCCACCAACCGAGGGTCGCCATGATCTGATACCGGTCGTAGGGGGCCCAGGTGTTACTCAGCAGCGCCGTCCGAAACGGCCGGACAGGCAGCGCATGAAGACGACCCCGGTCAGGTGTGCTCGTCCTTCGCGACCGGGGTCGTCTCCGTTGTCCATTTACATCGCCGGCACCGCCGGCGTCGTTACCTAGCGGCGTCTCCCGAAATCGTCACGACAGGCCGCGCATGATCCTGAACGACCAGCCGCCGCGACAGTTGAGCCTCAGCCGACAGCCGCTTCGACGCGGCCGAACCGTTAGGCATGCGGCTCAGCGCGCTTCGGACTGGCCAACGCTCGGTGCCGCAGAACTTTTGCTCTGGCCGAAACGAGGGTATCCGGAGATGCCGCCGGCCCCCCGCGCACGGCTCTTCAGGCCTGGTCCTGGCCGGTGCCGCCTCTGCGTCGCTGCCACCACAGCCTGATCTTGGTGTACCAGCGTCTAAGCATCTTCGCCTCCCTTCACAAGGGTCGGGTGTATTTGCCGTCGTCGTCGTACTCGCCGCCGACCCACCAGTCGCCCGGCTCGCGAGACTGCCAGATGTCGCCTTGTCGCCGCTGTCGCTGACGCATCATCCTGACAGCCTCATGGGCCGTTGTCAGGACCGGTCCTGACCGGGGCCCGCAGACCGTTGTCAGGACTGCCGATTGACTGGCCGACGGCGGGGATGGCCTGGTCGCGGCCGCTCGCCGCCTGCCGGGCCGCGGCCACGCCGGTCACGTCGCCGGTGACCACCTGAATGCGCGCGTCGTTCGGGTCGACCCCCAGCAGCGCAAGGCTTTCACGCGCAGCTTCTCAGGTCTCCTCAACCAAAGCGTGAACCTGATCCCCCTGGTCGAGCAGGCGTTGGAGGCTGTGGAGACCGAGGAACCCGGACGCACCCGTAAGCATGACAACGGTCATGGACCAACAGTCTGTAGCCAGCGCACGTACGCAGCCAGTGCGCGTCCGGTCAGTCTTCCGAGGTTCCCCTCCGGGTCCATCGTGGCCCGGCATACCCGAACCACACCGCGCCGGCAGCCCAACGACATAAGCTCATGCGGCGATAGGACGCAGCCATGGACCGTGCGGTGCATTCGCGGGGCAGGACGGGATGACGGTGTCTGGCGACCCCAGACGGGGACTGCTGGGACGCGTTGGGGACGGTTAGGGGGCGGGCGGCACTGGTGCAGGTCGGGCGAACGCAGACGAGATGTGCCGGTTGGGCTCGGTTGCGGCGCGGTTTCCACGATGGTGATCCTTGACCAGTTCCGGCGGCGATCTGTCTCCCTACCGCGTACCGTCGGTATCGATCGTCATCCCTGAGGCAATCCGCGACTGGCTCGGTGGTCGGTCAGACGTTTGACAACGGTCGGGTCGTTCATCACACCTCGTCCGACGATGGCCTCGAAGTCGATGCCGGCGTGCAGTGGCCGCTCTGCGCTGGCCACCACGCCACGTCGGTCGGCGATCAGGGCGGGCTGTGGCTGATCGGCGATCTCCTGAGCGACTTCACGCGCGCGGTTGAGAGCCTGGCCGGTGGGGACGAGCTCTTGGACCAGGCCCATTTGTAGCGCCCGGTCGGCGCCGACCCGACATCCGGTGGTGATCATCCACATCGCATTGCCGTAGCCGACGATCCTGGGCAGACGCTGCGTCCCACCATCGATGAGTGTGACGCCCCACTGTCGATTCAAGGCCCCGAACTGGGCGTTTTCCGCGGCGATCCTGAAGTCACACCACAACGCCAACTCCATCCCCCCACCGAAGCAGTAGCCATTGACCGCGGCGATCGTCGGCTTGCCGGGATCCAGACGAGCAAATCCCAGCGGCCCGGCACGGTCAGCCTGCGGATGTGAGGTGATATCGAGCAGCTCGGCGACATCGCCACCCGCGCAGAACGAACGTTCCCCCGCCCCCGTGACCACAAGCACCCGGGCATCTTCATCGGCGGTGAACCCATCGACCGCCTCGGCGATGTCGATCGCCATCTGGACGCCAACCGCGTTGGCGGCCTCCGGCCGATCCAGCGTCAACTGCATCACACGGCCGAAGCGCTCAACCGTTATCGACATCGTGACTCCGATCCTCCGCCTCTGACCCCGGATTGCTTGGACTCAGGATCAGGTGAACCGGCGACTGCCGGTGGTGATGGCAGTCTGCCAGCGTGCAGTCGCCGAACAGATACCACGGCCCATTTTCGTGCTGTCGGCTCGCGGCCATCGGCAGGAGAGCAACCGATAGCGGCAGATCCGCGCGTATCGCGCTGCCGGTGTGGGAGGCTGCGGACGGTCTTTGAGTCGCCCAAGTGAGGGAGTTTCACGTGCCGGTGCTGGTATTGACTGGCGTCCAGGCCTCTGGCAAGTCGACCGTCGCCGAAGCCCTGGCCGGAAGGTTCGCCGAGTCGGTGCATGTGCGAGGCGACATCTTTCGGCGGATGGTCGTCAACGGTCGAGTGGACATGGGGTCGGCTGACCCACCGGCAGAAGCGGTCCGGCAACTACGGCTTCGTTACGACCTCGCATGCCTGGTCGCGGACCGATACGCGCAGGCTGGGTTTGTGGTGATCCTCCAAGATATCGTGCTTGGACAGCACCTGAGTGAGATGGCTGATCGGATCCACACCCGGCCGCTCTATGTTGTGGTGTTGGCCCCCAGCGTCGACGTAGTCAAGGCGCGCGAAGCAGCCCGCCGAGCGGCGCGGGGAAAGGTTGCCTACAAGCCGGGCGATCTTGGGATCGCCGAGCTGGATCGGGCCCTTCGCGAGGACACACCACACATCGGACTATGGATCGACACCTCCGAGCAGACCGTTGAGCACACCGTCGAAGAAATCTTGGCCCGGCTATCCACGGACGCCGTCGTGAACCCATAGCCCTCGCTCGCTGCCACATCAGCCAGATCCGGGCTGGTGGCCGAGCCGGCTCGCGGCAGTATGACGCAGGTGCTATGCGCACGATCTCGCGGCAGATCTGGGTGTTGGATCGGGACTGACCGGTTGGCGGGAGCCGGCCACGATCCCCGATGTGCGCGACGTGTGGCTACCCCGCCGCCACGGCAGTCGCGGTCGCATATTCGGTGGCGGTGATCCGAACCACGCCGATGTCGAAGTCGGCCTTGGCATTCTCCGCGGGGTCGATGTGCGGTAGCACGGTCTTCATCGGCACGCGTGGGTGCCATTGCTGGATCTGAGTCAGCAACACGCCCGCGGCCGAGTTACCCGGGTATAGCTGCGCTTCAGACGGTGTCCACTCATGGACGGCCGAACCCAGCTCGGCGCGGCCAACAAACATCCGGTCCGGGGCGCCTAGATAGATGAGGACGAGGTCGCCGGGCGCCAGCGCGTCACGATGCGGCTCGTCGGCACCCACACCCCACATCCCGACTCGCAGGAACTCAGTGGCCACCTCGCGGGGCGCTGACCCATTCGCTGCGTACCCCTCCACGCGGTTGAACAGGCAGTGCGTCACTGTGGGAGCCCACCGCGGAGGTCGCAGTGCAACATCGACAGATCCACACGTTCACGACGCCAGTGCCCCAGGCGGCGACATGACGCGTTCTTCGAGACGAGGGGCCGACGACGAGGTGCGGCATACCGGACCGAGCTGACGTCGAGGGGCAGCGCGGCCGCGCTTTGGGTGGGCGCCGAGTGTGGGCGAGCGCGTCGAGGGAGGGTCAGCGCAGTCGGTGTGTTGCCGTCGCGAGCGCATGGATCCGGGTTGCAAGGTGGTGGTCGAAGGCGCCGGCCGGCGCCTGCCAGTGCCAGTTGCCTTGGTCTGTGCCTGGCGTGTTCATTCGGCTGGCGCTGTCCAGTCCGAGCAGGTCCTGAGCCGAGACGACGGCCAGGCGGGCCGTCGACTCCAGCGCGAGGCGGATCAGCGCCCAGGGCATCGCCTCGTCGGGGTCGACGAGGTAGAGCGGACCTGGTCGCGGGTGCGGTCGTCTAGTTTGTGCCACCATCCCACGGTGGTGTCGTTGTCATGGGTGCCGGTGTAGACGACGCCCAGGTCTGTGTAGTGGTGGGGGAGGTGGGTGTTGTCGGGGTCGCCGTCGAAGGCGAACTGCAGGACCCTCATCCCGGGAGGGCCGGACCGGGTCCGCAGCTTCTCGACGTCTGCGGTGATCACTCCGAGATCTTCTGCGACCAGCGTCCCGGGCCCGCGGTCTCGACCAGGACGGACAGGATCTCGGGCCCGGGCCCGGCGACCCATCGGCCCTGGCGAGCCGTGGCCGCGTCGACGGGCACGTGTCAGGCAGCCGCGAAGCCGCGGAAGTGGTCGATGCGGACGAGGTCACATGCAGCAGCACCCCGGCCCGACGAAAGTCGAACGGTCCGCCGTGGTCGCCCATCTCCCTCCCTCGCCGCCAAATGGCGAGCGTAACCCCAACTGTGGTGCCAAGCAGAGCAGCACACAGCCGGCCTACTGGTCGGAATGGAGGGGCGCCGACTCATCGCGTCGTAGGTCGTAAAGGCCCACTTGCGACAGATCCGGTTGTGCGTTGGTGACTGCGGACTGCGACAGCTGTCGTGGCTATAGCGCGCCGTGGTGGGCTGCCTGGTACATGGTGGGGACGGCGGGCCGGTAGCCCAGCTCGCGGGCCCGGGAGCCGTTTAGGTGTGGGCGGGGTGCCAGTTCCAGGAGCCGAGCAGCTCAGGCGCGGTCTGCAGGCGGCCGTTCTGGTCGCCGTAGACGAACCCGAGGCGGAGGATTGTCCAGGTCAGGCCACACTCGTGCAGCGCTTGTTCCGCCGCGACCTTGCTCGCCGGGTAGGGCCGCTGCGGGTTGGTCGGGTCGTCCTCGCCGCCGGCCGAGGCAGGTCTCGTACGTAGACCAGCCCGGTGCTCGTGATCGGCCACCGGCGCGATCAGGTTTCGGATCCCGTCGACGTTGACCCGCCAGATCTGGCCCGGATCAGGCCTACGCAGGACCGCGGCCCGCTATCTCGCGTCGCCACACTCGTGCAATCATCCGATGAGGGACCGTGGCGGGCGTTCGGAGCGATCTGCGGGTGCCCGCCCGCATGGAAGCCCAGGTTCCCTGCGTGGCCGGTCCGGACGCCGCCGCTGAGGAGCGCCGCATGCCTAAGAGCCGAAATTTGAAGGAGCGCCTCGATGCTGGACCGGTCATCTGCGCCGAGGGCTTCTTGTTCGAACTGGAGCGACGGGGCTACTTGAGTGCCGGTGAGTTCGTCCCGGAGGTGGCGTTGGAGTACCCCGATGCGCTCAGGACCCTTCACGTCGATCACCAACGAGCCGGTTCGGACATCGTGGAGGCGTTCACGTACAACGGTCATCGGGAGAAGATGCGAGTCATCGGTAAGGAGCACCTGCTCGAGCCGTTGAACCGCGCTGCACTGGAGATCGCTCGCGAGGTGGCCGACGAGCGGCCCGGCGACCTGATGGCAGGCAATATCTCGAACACCAACATCTGGGACCCCGAGGACCCCGGGCGCCAGGCCGAGGTGCGGCGCATGTTCGAGGAAATGGTGACCTGGGCCGTGGACTGCGGTGCCGACCTGATCATCGGCGAGACCTTCTATTACGCCGGTGAGGCACTGCTGGCCCTCGAGGTGGCCAAGGCCGCTGAGGTGCCCGTCGTCCTCACCATCGCTCCGATGGCAATGGATGAGATGGCCGACGCCGTCGGCATTGTCGAGACCTGCCAACGCCTGGAGCAGGCAGGCGCTGACGTCGTTGGCATGAACTGTTTCCGGGGCCCCCAGACCATGATGCCCTGGCTGCGCCGAATCCGCGCCGCCGTGTCCTGCCACGTCGGGGCGCTGCCGGTCCCGTACCGGACGACGACCAAGGAACCGACCTTCTTCAACCTCAGCGACGACCGCGCGGTCGTGCCCTCGCCCCACGGTCGAACCTTCCCGACCGCGTTGGATCCGCTGTACGCCAACCGCTACGAGATCGGCGCATTCGCGCACGAGGCTGCGGAGCTGGGTGTCGGCTATCTGGGGGTCTGCTGCGGGGCCTCGCCGATGTTGATCCGACAAGTATCCGAGGCAGTCGGACGGACAACCGAGGCGAGCCGGTTCGCCGAGAACATGCACAACCATTTCTTGTACGGCGACAACGATCGACTGCCCGACCACATCGTTTCCCTGGGAGACCGGGCCTAGCCACAACAAGTCACCCCCGTCTCCGCCTCCAGCCGATCGGGCCACAACGACCCGGCCGACTTCACGCCTGCAAATGCTGCTGCATAGTCGTGCAGGCCGGGAGCAACCGCCAACCGCACCCTCATGCAATTGATCCCGCGGCACGGGCCACGCCCATAGTGGGCGTGCTGACGCGGCGATGTGACGCATCCGCGGGCGGGCTTTTGTGGCCGGCGTGGCGCAGGGATCATGATGGATCGTGCGCGAACTCTGGCTACGCAGGCTCGGCCGCGAGTTGACCCTGCTGCGAAGTGGATGGCGGGTGGGTGTCTCGTGGTCGATGCGGATCACGGTGGCGGCGGTTGCGGGCTATGTTGTGGGGAGGCTGCTTTTCCCGGACACCCAGCCATTGGTCGCGTCGTTGACCGCGATGCTCGTGGTGCAGGTCACTCCGGTTTCGCTGCTTGCGAGCGGCCTGGACAGGGTGGTGGCGGTAGTGACCGGTGTCGCCCTGGCGGTGTTCTTCGCTTCGGTGGTGCCGCTGGAGTGGTGGAGCCTGGGTCTGCTCATCTTCGTCTCGATGGCGGTTGGGCAGGCGTTGCGCCTGCGCGACAACCTTGTCGAGGTGCCGATCAGTGCGATGCTCGTGCTTGGGGTGGGAGCGCTCGGGGCGGGGTCGGCGGCCTGGGAGCGGATCGTGGAGACGCTGGTGGGGGCCGCGGTTGGGGTGGCGACGAACCTGCTCTTCCCTCCCAAGGTCGCCACCGCTTCGGCGGCCAAGGCCATCGATGGGCTGGCCGCTTCCATCAGTGAGCTGGTCAATCAGGCCGCGGCGGAACTCTCGGAGCTGGTTGAGGAGGGTGGCGAAATCGAACCGGCGGCGCGGCGGTGGCTGGAAGAGGCGCGTCGGATCACCCACCAGGAGGTACCTCGGGCTGGCTCTGCCCTGGTCCACGCCGAGGAGGGTCGCCGGCTCAATGTGCGCGCCGTTGGCACGGCGGACCTCGGGCCGGGTCTGCGCCAGGGGCTCGAGGCGCTGGAGCACTGCGCGGTCGCCATTCGGTCGATGTTCCGCGCCCTGGTGGACGCCATTTCCGAACAGGCTCCCAGCCCACACGGGGCCGTCACCGACTTGTTCCTCGGACTCGCCCAAACGTTCCGTGAGGTGGCCGCCGGTATCGACGCGTTCGGACAACTCGTCCGCAACGACGCCAGTCCGGCGGCGCAGTTGAGTGCCGACGACGTCCTCGCCGTTCAGGCGGCTCTCGAAGGACTCCAGGAGGCGCGGGCTCGGCTCGAGGACCTGCTCACGGTCGAGCCGACTCCTGAGCTGCGCGAGCTCGACGCCGTCGTGCTCTCGACGGTCCGGCGGCTCCTTCGTGAGATGGACCTGGAACAGCGGGTACGGCGCCAGCTCCAGCTCCGGCGTCCAACACACCCCCGGGCGCCGCACCTCGGCCGCCCCGCCGGCCCGGGAGCTCCGCAACCCACATCCACTCCAACCCCCACCACACCGTCCCGCTCCCCATCCACCCCGCCACCCACCTCGCCGCCGGAAGTCTCGCCCGACGCCCAGACCCAGCGGCTCCCGGCCCAGCCGCGCCAGCGTCGCGAGAAGCCATCGACCTGACCGAGCGCCTCGCACCCCCAACAGGCGGTACTCGCTGAGCCGCCGATCGGTGACCGCCAGATGCTGTCGTGCTTCGCGCCCGAACGCGGCGGTAAAGACGCACGCGTCAATGCTGCGACAGACCCGCACGTCTGCCCAGCGGGCTTGCCGTTCGGCGTCGACGTTCACGAGACGACCTTGCGCGTGAACGTGAGGTGGGTGACGCCGCTAGGGGCCGAGACGGCCTCCACGTCGTAGGCATCCTCGAGGGCCTCAAGACCGTCCCAGATGCGGACGCCGCGGCCGAGCACGATCGGGACCTGGACGAGATGCATGTGGTCGACGAGCCCGGCGGCGAGGAAGTTGCGTACGACGGTGGGGCCGCCTCCGATCCGGACGTCCTGGCCATCGGCTGCTTCGCGAGCAGTCTCAAGCGCCTCGGCCGG
>Ga0209382_10004645_pt1 | contig 18241 bp, 13 predicted proteins | sample SoiMetdeltSBSDD5_FD_187599 | JGI IMG/M metagenome (GOLD analysis project Ga0209382, IMG submission 187599) | Bulk soil microbial communities from a Populus tree surrounding site in Tennessee, USA - Soil MetaG P. deltoides SBSDD5 (SPAdes) (version 2) | ecosystem: Environmental > Terrestrial >...
CAGGTCATGCGATCAAATCCAGCACAGGCTTCGCGCCGGTCACAGTGACGTCGGACGGTGTTTCCAGGCGTCCGCCGTGCGGATACTGAATTCGACTGTGGTCCAAGCCCAACTGGCGAAGCAAGGTCGCGTTCAAATCCGGCACGGGTACGCGATTCACAACTGCCTTATAGCCGAACTCATCTGTCTCGCCATAGATGAGGCCCTTGCGGAAGCCTCCACCCGCCAACCACAGGGTGAATGCGTTGCGGTTGTGGTCGCGGCCGTCGCCATTCTGCGTCGTCGGAAGACGGCCGAATTCGCCTGCCCACATCACGATCGTGCTGTCGAGCAGGCCCCGGCTCTTTAGATCCTGAATGAGCGCTGCTGAACCCTGGTCCACCTCCGTCGCGATCTTTTTCATGTCCTGCTTGATTTTGCTGTGGTGATCCCAGGGCTGGCCCGGACTTGTTGTGACTTGAACGAACCGGACTCCGCGCTCGACCAGGCGGCGCGCCATCAAACAGCGCAATCCGTAAGGGCCGGCTTGTGGATGATCGATGCCGTACAACTTCTTAGTCGCCTCCGACTCCTTCGACGTATCGAGCGCTTCGCCTGCCTCCAATTGCATGCGTGCCGCTAATTCGAAGTTGCGGATCCTTGCCTCGAGTTCCGACTCGCCAGGATGCGCGTTCAGATGTGCCTGATTGATCTTGGCCAGCAGATCAAGCGTCGCGCGCTGCGAACCGGGCGGCGCGGATTGCGGCGGATTCAAGTGATGCACCGGCGCGCCCTTCATGCTGAACTCCACACCCTGATAGAGAGCGGGCAGATAGCCATTCGCCCAAAGCTGTCTACCTCCGATTGTGTAACCGGCCGGGTCGCGCAGCACTACATACGCTGGCAAATTTTGATTTTCGGTTCCCAGTGCATAGCTGACCCATGCGCCGAGAACAGGCCGGCCGGGAAAGATTTTGCACGTGAGGAGCATATTCAACCCTTCCAGGTGGTTGTTGTGCTCGGTATGCATGCTGCGAATGAAGCAGAGATCATCCACGATGCCAGCAGTGTGTGGCAGCATCTCGGATACGTCCATGCCGCATTGACCGTACTTCTTGAATTCGAACGGTGTTGGGAGAAGCGTGTTGACGTTGTTAGGCTGGTGAATCTCCACGCCACCCGGCAGCGGTTGACCGGCAAGACGTGTCAATTCAGGTTTCGGATCGAATAGATCCATCTGGCTCGGACCGCCATTCTGCACGAGTTGAATGACTGCCTTAGCCTTGGCCGGGAAGTGTGGCCGGCGGGATCTCAGATCATTGAAGACTGGAATGGAAGTGCCTGGATTCGCCCCCAATAGGTCCGCGAGGACGAGACTCCCGAAACCCAGGCAGCTGCGCTCCAAGAGTTGACGTCGTGTGGTGATCGGCACGGTTTTGTCGATAGCGTATCAAGGTTCGGAAGCGATATCACTTGCGGTACTGGCTGAAGACCGAGTCCCGGTCCGTTTGCTTTCCGTGGCAGGCAAAGCACGCCGCCTTTCCCTCGGCGTTCAGCGTGGGGGCGGATTCGTCACCCTTGAAAATCTCGAATCCCCAGCCGCCCGTGTCGCGATATCGCGCGGCGTCCTTGACCATGACTGCAACGCGCCGCCGCGCGCCTTCGGAAGTGACCCCGCCTTGCTCCTTGATCTCGAGCAGGTCATCAATCAGGACAGAACCGTTGGGGAACTTGCCCGTCCTATATCCTTCCAGGGCTTTCTCGTTTGCGTAAAAGTGATGGATGCCGCCATTGGCCGCGAATCGCGGATTCTGGGGGCCGACCAGGGTGCTCTTGACGTGGACCCATTTGCGATATTCGTCAGGGTACGACACCGAAGTGCTGCCGTCGGCGGCGCCGAGCGCCCAGGCGCCAACGACGAGTCCGATGCTGATGAGGAAAGCCTTCACGATTGCCCCTCCTGGCGGCTATGAAACATTGAAGCACAGCCGCGCAGCGCTTAGCCGAACCAAAGTTTTCCTCGTACGCGTACCGTTTCGCCTGACGGGCAATCGGGAAGCACAGGGTCGGAGTGCATGCAAGGGCACTGCGCATTCCCCCATGTACGGCCACAGCGCTCCCATTGCGTCAAGATCGACCGTTGACTCCGGGAGTCGCGCACGCTTGCCATCTCTTTGCTATATGTCTTGTTGTCGTTGGTTGTCTCGTTGAATCCCGCCGCCTCCTTGAGCAACACGCAAATCTGCGTGCGGAGCTTGGAGAGCGTCTCAGCCGTCCCGTTTCGCAGCCACAGCTCCATTTCAACGCGATCCTCAATCGGTTGAACGATCGCGCCGAAAGCAACACCATTGGGCAGTTCCCACTTCGATTCCAAGCCGGAATTGGTAACCGTCCAATCGGAGTTTTCGATAATAACGTTACGCTCGTTCCAGATTGTCGGTACATGCGTGTGCGCGAGAAATAGCAATCCGAGATTGCTGAATATGGCTTCCGGCAGGTCGATTACAGCGTAACTCGATGGATCCCATGGGAGAAAAACCGACACCTTCGTTCCTCTCATCGGATCGATCGCACCGTCGCGAAATCCCACTCGTAGCGGCCGGCCGCCAGGGTAGGGACGGAGTCTCGCGCGTGTTGCCGGGCGCGGGATAGCAGCGATTTGCTTCTCCACTTCGGCTGCCGAGATACCAGCGACATCGGTGGCTTCGGCCGCGGAGTATTTGTGATCGTGGATCATGTTAGGCAGCCATGAGGACAGGTGCGCTCGGGTTGACTCCATCTCCACGGGCAGGGCTAATTCCGCTTTTGGCGCTGGAGAGCGCGTGTGGACGAGGGGGTCGTCCGGATCCTTCCCTGGAAGATAAGATTCAAGATCACGGAGAGCAATTACACGGTAGTTTTCCTGCTTGAGATGCCGCATGTACCGTTCAAATTGCTCCGGCGGCGTGTGAACCCAGGGATGGGAAATGTCAGGCACACCGTGAAATTGGAGGACGACGAGTTGACCGGTGCGCGCGTGAGAAATCACCTCTTGGAAGTGCTCGAACGTCCAGTCCGGGTAGGCGTCGCCCGTTGTTGGGATGAGCAGGCGGTGATGCTTCCGTGGATCGTATGTTGCTCCAACGGCCAACTTCCCGTATGGCGCTTCTGGCATTCCGCCGCGGCGTGCAAACCTGTAGCCCAACTTCAGTAGCGATTGGACCGCCTCAGGCCCGAAGCCGTTCCCGCTATAGGCGAAGCTGACGGGCCGCGGTACTTGGACGCGCTTCAACTCATTCTCCACAAGCGCCAGTTCACCCGCCATCCTCGCGGCAACTCGCGGAATTGAGAAGTTTGGATGTGTCCAACTGTGGTTGCCAATTTCAAATCCCATGCGATGCAATTCGCCGACATCCTGCCAGCTCATGAAGTTTGCCGTGTCCGCCATGAACCTGTGCGTCACAAAGAACGTGGCGCTGTGGCCGAGTCCCTTCAGCAGCGGCCCGGCGAACGTTCGATGGGATTTGACCGCGTCGTCCAATGTGAGAACCACCGTTTTCTCCTGTACTTGAGCGCCCAGGATAGAGGCTGAGAGCGCACCTCCGATCACGGAGCGGCGCGTGAGTGGTGCTGATAATTCGTATCTCATCTGCTGTTTACCTTCCGGATATCTCGCCTCGAAGTTGGTGTTCCGAACTCACCACCAGGCCACGGTCATCGAACAGATTGAAGTACCAGGCTGTCGCGTTCGGCGGCACTGCCGCGGAGACTCTTTTCGACTTGGCATCAATCGAAGCCGGAATGCTTTCCCATTTCCGGTCCTGCCATCGGCCGCCGTCATTTGTGAAGTTCAGCTCCGCACTTTTGACTGGGAGCGTGGTTCTGTAGTCCAGACCGTTCGCCTCGGATTTGACAATTCGCGCCAATGGTTTTCCTCCGTTGAGAAGTGCTTCTGCAAAGGCAGCGATTTCCTCCGGAGCCGCACCATCGACGTGGCTATGCCTCATGCGTACGCGGATCGACAAAGTTCGGTCGCCTTTAGCCAACCGGTACGATTTGCGGAGCGAAGGGAATGGATAGGCGAAATCGTTCGTGCCCGTCACCCACAGCATCGGCATCTTGGAGTCGGCGAGGTACACGGAGGGATCCCACAGTGAGAGCCATTTTGCCGCTCTGGCCGGGCCGAGTTCGGCGAAGTTCTTGAGCCATGCCGAATCTTCACCCAGAAACCCACAGCCATAGACCGGTGCGGCAAACCTGAACCGTGAATCCACGCCGGAAACAATGCTCGTGAGATACCCGCCCCAGGAGATGCCGGTAACGCCGATCCGCTTCCGGTCCACTTCGGGGAACGAACGTATGAGCGAGTGGGCCAGAATTGCAGCGGAAATGGCGTGATAGCTCCACTGATCGGTGACGGGCTCGTCGACATGAGCGAAGTCCCCCCAGCCCGCCGGGCCGCCAAACTCGTGACGCTTTCTGGCTGGCGCCCACCTTTTGCCTTCTTCCGCTTTGTCGGGAACGGTACCGACCGTATCCATGGCGATGGCCGCATAGCCGCGCTTATTCCACATGCGTACCCACTCGGCATAAGCCGTCCCCCCGCCGCCATGAATTAACACCATCGCCGGCAGCTTCCCTTTGCCCGCCGGCGCGCCGTAGTAGGCAAATACGCGCGTCAATTTTCCCTTCCAGGGAACAGACTCGTAGTAAAGAGCTCGAACACCCTGCTCTTCCGTTTGGGCTTCATGAACCTTGGGAACATGCGAGAGTGCCTGTATATCCCACGGACCTTTCGCGAAAGCAATGAGCGGAATGAGGAACAGCAGAAGCCGGGTCATCTGCATGATAGTATCCATATCCATGCGTCTCCTGTCGGTCGCGGCAATATCGTTCCTTATCTCGTGCGTCACAAAGCAGCCAGCCGAACAAACGCAGGCCGCGCCAGCGCAGCCCGAAGCCTCCGTGGCGACGATCGTGGCCTTCACCGAAGGCCCAGCGCAGGGGCCGGACGGCATGGTGTATTTCACCGACGTCACTAATAACCGCATCCTGCGTTTCAATCCCAGCACACGCAAGCATGAGGTCTTTCGCGCCGATTCCAATCGCGCCAACGGTCTACTCTTCGACAGCCAGGGCAGGCTCGTCGCGTGCGAAGGTTCCGACGCCGAGCACGCCACTCCCCGTGTGACACGGACGGATCTGAAGACGGGCAAGGTAGAGGTGGTTGCATCGCAATTCGAAGGAAAGAGCTTCAATGGTCCTAACGATGTGACGATCGATTCGAAGGGCCGCCTGTACTTTACCGATCCCGCACCAGATGCAACGTCAGTGGCTGCCGCGAAGACGTCGAATGCAACGGGCGTCCCCGGCGTCTATCGCCTCGATCCCGACGGGAAGATCACTCGGCTGCTTGCCGGGCTCGACACTGAGTGGCCGAATGGTTTGGTGATCTCGCCGGATGACAAGACGTTTTATCTCATCGAAGCACATAAGACTGACGGTGGTACCCGGGCGATTCGCGCCTACGACCTGTCCCCGGAAGGGACGCTCTCCAATCGCCGCGTCCACTACAACTTCTATCCTGGCCGCAGCGCCGACGGAATGGCGATCGACGCCGAAGGCAACATCTACGCCGCCGCCGGGCTGCACCGCCGCCGTGGGACGCATGAAACGCTCGATACAAAGTGCGGCGTCCATGTCATATCTCCGAGCGGCAAATTGCTGCGCATGATTCCCATTCCCGAAGACACGATCACCAACACTGCCTTCGGAGGCCCTGACAACAAGACGCTGTACATCACGGCCGGGAAGACGCTCTTTCAGGTCCGGAACGAAATTGCCGGTTTGAATCGTTAGCCGCCTTGTTCGCGCGGCGTTACGTTATTCGGAAGGATGGCGATGTCGTAGAACGGCATCACATAGCTTAGACGAGTTTTATCGGGAAGTCTGCCTGCGCCTAGACGCTTAGCACGGGGCAGGGAGCCGACCGGACAATGCCATAGGCTTGGGCACGGAGGCGTCCCATTGTGCTCGTTGCAGTACCGCGGCCGATGATCACCAGGTCCGCGTGAAACTCTTCGGCAGTAGCGGCAACCACTTTGTGAGGTTCTCCGTCAGCGACCAACGACGCCGCATCGAGCCCAGCGCCCGCTATCGCGTCGGCCAAACTTTTCGAAGCGTTGGGGTCAGATGCGACGTGAACCACCGTTACCTTGGCCCGAAACTCTTTGGCCAGCGCCGCGCCCCATCCCATGACATGATCGGTGCGAGTGCCGAGATCCACGGCGCAAAGTATGTGGCGGACATGCCAGTCGGAAAGTTCGTCCTCCGGCTCAAGGTGAGTGCCTGTTAATACCGGACGTTCGGATTCGTCCAGCACCTTTGCCGTTACCGATCCAATCAAAAGATTCCGAAGCCGGCTGTGCCCTTGCGTCGGCATCACGACAAGATCCGCACTATTCTGCCTGGCGCACTCAAGGATTTGACTAGCCGCATCGCCTTCGGCAAGCAACCGAGTGACCTTTACTCCCTCCAGCATAGGAGCAGCGAAGGCATCCAACTCGGCCTGCTTTCTCTGCCGGTGGGCTTGCGCTAATTCCGATAGCGAGGACTCAAACGGTTCCACCATGGCGTAGTCCAAGTGGAAAGGTTCGACCACATGTAACAAGATGATCTCTGCATGGAAGTGAACTGCCAATCTTTGTGCGGAACGGGCCGCGCCCTCAGCCCGGCGCGAGAAATCGACGGGCACCAAAATCTTGGAGATCGAAATGTTCTGCATGTGGCGGAATCAGTGCGAAGCCGCGCTCACGGCGATGTCGGCGCGTTGGTAAGAACCAAGGGGATTCTTGTCTTTATACAGGCGCAGGGCCTCGGTCCATTCGATGACGATTACCATTCCCTTTTGCGTCCGTTGGTGCTGCCACGTGGAGAGCGCTTCGAGACAAGCATCATCCACGTAATCGAGGTCCCGCAGATGAATGTGGGTTTCGAATTCGCTGGGGACCGACTCCAATGCGTCGGCGAATTTGGGAAGCCGCAGGAACGTCGCGGCGCCAATCAGGTATACGTCCATGCGTCGTGCGTCGGTGTGCGGCTGCATGCGAACGGCAAAGTGCGTTCTCGCGTAGATCACGTTGAGTATGGACAGCGTCAGGCCGACGAGGATACCCTTTAGCAAGTCAGTCGCTACGATTCCGATCACCGTAGCAGCATAAATGACCACTGGCGCACCCCCGTATCGAAGCAGGCGCCTTACATTCTGCACATTAACCAACTTGTATCCCGTATATACGAGGACCGCCGCCAAGCTGGCGGTCGGTACCATTCGCAAGAGTCCGGGAACGGCCGCGACCAAGGCCAGCAACCAGAAACCGTGGATCATGGCCGACATTCGTGTCTTTGCACCGGCGGCAACATTGGTTGCGCTTCGAACGATGACCCCAGTCATGGGAAGGCCGCCCAACAAACCACAGAGGGAATTGCCAATACCCTGAGACAGCAGTTCCTTGTTGTAGTTTGCCTTGGGGCCGTCATGCATCTTGTCCACGGCGGCGGCCGAGAGAAGCGTTTCCGCGCTGGCGACAAAGGCGACCGTCACGGCCAGCAGGAAGACGTCGGCGCTGAGCAGTTTTGGCAATTCGGTAATGTTGAAAATCGAAATGCTACTGAGGAAGTCATCGCTCAATTCCACATATCGGATGGGAAGCGACAAAATCGAGGATACGGCCGTGGCCGCGGCAACCGCGATCAACGCCCCTGGAATCCATTTGAGCTTTTTCGGCGCGAATTGCGCCCATAGAACAAGAATGGCGATCGTACCCACGCCCACATAGGCTGCCAAATGGTGCACGCTCCCGTCGACTGGAAAGAGTCCCTTCGCAATCGATTCGGGGATGGTAAATAGATTTTTCAGTCCGTCGGCGCGTGGCTTGTCATCCACCATGACGTGAAACTGCGCCCCAAAAATCAGCACTCCGATTCCAGCCAGCATGCCAAAAATCACCGAAGGCGAGATGGCACGGAAAACCTGCCCGGCCTTCAATAACCCAGCCGCAATCTGAAACAGCCCGGCTATCAAAACCACTATGCCAAGGGTTTCCAATCCATGTTTTTGCACAATTTCATAGACGAGAACAGCAAGGCCCGCGGCCGGTCCACTTACCTGCAGCGGACAGCCTGAGAACGCTCCTACAACAATGCCGCCAACAATCCCCGTGATTAGTCCTGCCGCGGGAGGCGCACCGGAAGCAATCGCGATTCCCATGCAGAGAGGGAGGGCGACGAGGAAAACAACGATGGAGGCGAGCAGGTCTTGCCGGATTGTTACTGAATTCATTCTTGGTCGTGTTACAGGGAAACGAACCCGGATACCAGAATGGACGCATTCTTACCAAATAGGCGAGTGGCTACCAGTTATTTGTACCGATCTGTAGCCTTGTTCTGTACATACGTACGCTTTTGCTTGCTTCTCCCCGCCACCAAAGGGTTTACTGCAAGTTAAGGAAACGTATCTTCATACGTTCCAGGCCGCACCTCGCTCGCTAAAAACGCAGATGACGACTACGGCTCCCTCTATTCCCCTGCAACACGAAGACCGCCGGCGGCGCATTCACCATGCCGTGGAGCATGCCGCTCACCTAGTTCCCGCTCAGGGCCCGATCGGCGTCTTCATTCACCACAATACGTTGCATGCATTCCAAAATCTGCCGTTTGAAAAGGCGGTTTGCGAGGCATCCGAACTCTACCGGACGGAGCCCTTTCTGAAGGAGGATGCTTACCGCGACCACCTGCGCGAAAAGCGCATTCGAATAGAGGACATCGAAGCCGTTCTAGACCGAGAGAGTACGGAACCGATCCTCCCAGGCCGATTGGACCGGCGGACGCTACGCAAGAAGCTCTTGGTTGTGGGACAACGGCGATTCGAACCCGCCACGATCCAGTGGCAGATGGAGGAGACTGATCTGCTCCGGATTCCGCGGGCCGGTGCGGCCCCGGCTGAGCTACAGGAGTTGTTTAAGGTATGCCAGGGGTTGGTAGAAGTTCCGCAGTGTACTCCCTGTCCCGCGCTACGTCCCCGGGACGTCCTACTCGCCGCGAGAGGTATCGACCTTGACGAGGTCGTCCATCCGATTCTGATCCGTCTGTGCGGTGCGTTTCTCGACCAAGGCATGGCCTATTGGCCAATGCCGAACCGGGAACAGGGATTTCTGAAGTGTGTGCGCTCTCTGCTCTCTCAAGGGCCTGTGGTTTTTCCAGAGTATCTACAAAACCTGGGAAAGGAGTTTCGTCAGCAAGCAGAGGCCGCATTGGAAGCCGATGGAGTAGTCCTTTCGATGCTTGAGCGGTTCGGTGTATCGGAAGCCGATTGGGATCGGACGATCCAAGCTGAACTGCTGGCGCTGCCCGGTTGGGCGGGCATGATGTATCGCTTAGAGGTAGAGCCCGAGTTGGCCCCTCATGTGCCGGTGCCGTGCTCGTTGATGGACTATCTCGCCGTTCGCTTGACGATGGAGGCAGTGGCGACGGCGCGCATCATGGGGACGAGGGGACTTTCCGGACTGATGCGTTCGCCTACTCTCGCCGAGCGCCCTGCGCAATTGGCAGGTGAACAGCTGGCGATTGCTGCAAGTCTCTTCGACGCCTTCCAGATACTGGGCCTCACCTCCGCCGACATAAACGCCCTGGGTTCGATATTGCGTCAGCGCCTGGTCGACGAACTGGTATCCTTCGACGATCTGGAGCGGCGGCGCATATTGCATTTAGCCTATGAGCTTCGACATGAGTTGGACGTGCTCGGACCGTTGGCGCGCTACCGCCAAGAGAAGCCGCCCGTGCCCCGTGCTTCGAGACCACGCGCCCAAGTATTTTTCTGCATCGATGAACGTGAGGAATCGATGCGACGAAATCTGGAGGAAATTGCCCCCGACGTCGAAACTCTTAGCGCCGCCGGATTCTATGGCGTAGCCATGGATTACGCGGGCATCGACGACGCCCACGGCGTTCCGCTTTGCCCTGTTGTGGTCAAGCCGCAACATGCGGTGCGGGAGCGCGCCCTGGACGAACACGAGCATATCCGCGAAGTGCGCCGCCGCCGGCGTAAATTGATGGCAAGGACGGCTCGCGCAACCTTCGTCTCTTCTCGAACGTTGTTGCGCGGATGGGCGAGTACGGCGGGGCTGGGGCTGCTGTCGTTATTTCCATTGGCGGTACGAGTGCTGGCTCCTCGAAGTTATGGACGCTTGTGGCGAACGATTCAAGATCGCCTGATCCCGCGTCCAGCAACGGAACTCAATTTCATACGCAGCAGCGCTCAGGCCTGTGTGCCGGACGAAAAACTCTTCCAAGGGTTCACAACCGCGGAGAAAATCGCACGAGTTGCGGGCGTTCTCGGCCCCGCAGGCTTGCGTGAAAATTTCGCACGCTTGGTAGTAATGCTCGGCCACGGTTCCACAAGTTTGAACAATCCGCACGAATCGGCACACGATTGTGGCGCTTGCGGAGGCCGGAGGGGAGGCCCCAACGGCCGCATATTTGCCGCGATGGCGAATCGACCTGAAGTCCGTGAGGGGCTTGCCGAGAGAGGCATCCACATTCCGGACGACACATGGTTTGTCGGCGGCTATCACGATACTTGCAATGACGAGGTCGATCTTTACGACGTGGAGTGCGTGCCCGAATGTCATCGCGAAGAACTGGACAGGGTTCGCCACTCGTTGAATCGTGCCAGAGCCTTGGATGCACTGGAACGAGCACGTCGCTTCGAGGCCGCGCGTTGGGATGTCGGTCCGGATGAGGCTCTAAGGCACGTCCAGGAACGGGCGGAGCATCTGGCGGAGCCAAGGCCGGAGTATGGCCATGCAACCAATGCGGTTTGCATCGTGGGACGGCGTGAGGTCACTCGCGGGCTTTTTCTGGATCGCCGCGCATTTCTCATTTCCTACGATGCAGAGCTCGATCCCAAAGACGAGGGATTGGCACAACTGCTGGGCGCTGCGGTGCCGGTTTGCGCGGGGATCAGTCTCGAGTACTACTTCTCATATGTCGACAATGAGGGATATGGCTGTGGCACCAAGCTGCCGCATAACATCACTGGCTTGCTTGGTGTGATGAACGGCCATGCGAGCGATTTGCGTACGGGATTGCCGCTGCAGATGGTGGAAGTGCATGAACCTGTCCGCATTCTGTTTGTGGTCGAAAGCACTCCGGAACGAGTGATGGAAGTCATCTCGGCGAACCCCGGCTTGTCGGAATTGGTCGAGAACCGCTGGGTCCGTTTGGCTATTCTCGATCCAGATACAGGAGAAGTGCAGGTGAAGCGCGGAACCGGGTTTGAGCCGCTCCGCGAGAGCACGGATCCGTTGCCGTCTGTTCCGGCTTCGCCTGAATGGTTTCGAGGGAAGCTTCACCATCTTCCGATCGCTCGGATCATGGGCCACTTGCAGGCATGAGGAATTAGCTGTTGCCGCAATTACTCACACCGCAGGTCTTACTGGTCTTTACTGTACTAACCCCAGGTCTCATTTTCCTGGCCCTGGCATTGGGCTGGCTGTTAGGTTGGACGCCACGGGAAACGGTCATTGTCAGGACCGCGAAACTTGCCTACGGATTTGCCACCTTGACCGTTCTGGGATTGATTGGGTCCATGTGGTCTGCCGGTCTATATTCGATCAGCGCCGGAGAAGGAAGCTGGTACGCGGTCCACCAATTTGAAATACCTCTGGCGCTCTCCGTTGACCGCCTTTCGCTACCACTTGTCACGCTAACTGTCGTGTTGGTCGGATTGGTGGCCGTCTTCTCCAAAAGGTACCTGCACCGCGATCCGGGCTTTCACCGCTTCTTTATTCTTCTCCATCTATTTGCGTTTGGGTCATTGCTCGTCTTCACGGCGGGTTCCTTCGACCTGTTGATCGGCGGATGGGAACTGATCTGTGTCTCTTCCGCATTGCTCATCGCATTTTTCCAAGAACGACCTGAGCCAGCGCGAAGCGCGATCCGCGTCTTCTTGACATATCGAGTGTGCGATGTCGGACTTATGATTGGAGCATTCGTGCTGCACCATTTGGCAGGCTCCACGTTGCAGACGAAGGTGTTCAGCGGTTCATGGCCCGAGCAGGCATCTGTCATGACCGGCGGCAACGCTACACTCATTGCTCTCCTGTTCCTTTTGGCCGCGATGGGCAAGTCGGCCCAAGTTCCCTTTTCCGGCTGGATGCCACGCGCCATGGAAGGGCCTACGCCATCGAGCGCCATATTCTACGGAGCCATATCGGTACATGTGGGCGCGTATCTGCTCTTGCGGGCGCAACCTTTACTGGCGGCATCACCCATCGCCTCGGCTGCGGTCATCGCCATTGGCTCTATCACCGCAGTGCATGGAACGATGGTGGCGCGAGTCTGCACTGATGCGAAGACGTCGCTCGCCTACTCCTCCATTTCGCAGCTTGGTTTAATATTTGTCGAGATTGGTTGCGGGTTGTCATGGCTTGCGCTGGTCCACATCGCCGGGCACGCCATTGTAAGAACGTTGCAGTTTCTGAAGGCGCCCTCGGCTTTACATGAATTCCACGAAATCCACGCGGCCGCGGGGGGACACCTTGCGAGAACCGGCGTGCTTTACGACGCGATCATTCCCGCCCGCATGCAGCTTTGGCTGTATCGCTTGGCGCTTGATCGTGGCCATCACGACACGATCCTCGACCGCTTTGCGGCAGCACCATTGCAACGGTTTGCCCTCAGAATGACTACTCTCGAAGAGCGCTTTGGACGAGGTTGAGATGGCTGAGCTTCTTGCAGTCTGTATCACTCTGCCGTTGATTGCGGCGATTACTGCATCGCGTTCACGCGCGAGAAGCATTGCCATTGGAGCACTCGGTATTACGCTGGCGCTCCTATTGGGAGTGTTGCGAAGCGTGTTGGCGGGAACAGCCGGGGCAAGTGGCGCATGGTTAATCGCAGATGAATTGAACGCCGTTCCGATGGTCCTGTTTGCCGCCATTGCGCTCGTCACGGTAATTGCCGCTCCCCGCCGCGATATGAACCGCCGTTTCCTCGAGAGCGTGTTGATACTGACTTCCTCGACTTTGACTGCTTACGCCGCCGCCAACCATCTGGTGTTCCTTGGAGGCTGGATTGCATCAGTTCTTCCATTTATCTTTACCAACAGGAGCGCATTCATCCGGGTCCCTCTGGTGGGCAGCGTGCTGGCGCTTATAACCGCCGTGATTCTAATTGGTCCGGCCACCGGATTCGGTGTGTCGAGCGCCGGACCGTGGGCCTTCGGACTCCTGGTACTGGCAGTGATCTTGCGGGAGCACATCGTTCCCTTTCATCGGGCCACTGTGGAACTGTTCGATGACAGCCCGATGCTGCTTGCAACGCTGCTGGTGAATTCGCATCTCGGCGTGTTTCTGATTGCCCGCATGGTGATACCCGCGTTCCCCGGAACTGCTGGCGTAGCGTTGCCATGGCTCGGAGGCGTGGCGCTTTTCGCGTCCCTCTATACGGCGGTGCTTGGAATTGCGGAGCGGGCGCCACGGCGCATACTAGCAATGTTGATCGCGAGCCAGAGTTCCGCTATTCTCGCCGGGCTCGCCACAACCAGTCATGAAGGAATCGCCGGCGCACTGATCCAATGGATCGTTCTGGCGGTATCCTCGACGATGCTCATCGTCGTATATCGAAGTCTGGAGGTGCGGATTGACAGGCCATTTCTCGGCCGAGGCTTCATGGGACTGGCCTCATGCATGCCGAGGCTGGCCGTATTTTTTGCGATTAGCGGACTTACGTTGGTGGGGCTGCCGGGCACACTCGGGTTCGCGGGCGAAGATTTGCTCCTCCACGGTGTTCTCGCACAATATCCATGGTGGGGAGCGGCCCTTCCGGTAGCGATCGCCTTAAATGCCTATCATGCGTTCCGGCTATTCGCCCATCTCTTCCTTGGGAAAGACGAGATCACGCACAACACCTCCGCGGATGCCTTGCCTCGTGAGCGGTGGGCGTTGTCGGCCTGCCTAGCGTTCCTGGTCTGGGGCGGACTGGTGCCTCGAATGGTGGTTGCTCTGCAGGCCCCGGCCACAGCCGAACTCGTTCGAATGACCGGCTACAATTCCCCTTCCCATCCTTAATCCGGGCGAGCGTGGCACTCTAGACGAATGGAGTTTGGAAACCAACGCGGGATGCCACTGCTTCCCGTACTGATTGCGGGCCTTTCCCTGCTCATTCTCGTGCTGGCCGCATCCGTATACATCGAAGTCGATGCGATTCGCTCCACGGAGTCTGGCGCCGCCCGGCTCGTCGAGGGTCAACGCTCCACGCTGCGATTGATCGATGAGATCCAGCGCGAAGAGGATAGTCTCAGCGCCGTTTTCTATGAGTTGGCGGCAAAGACCAATCCAGAAAACCGCGTGGAGCTGCTCAAAAAACTGGAAACGCTTGAGCAGGCCATCCGCCACACCATGGAAGCAGGACTCCAGTCGGGCGATGTTAGATTGTGGACCGAAGTGAAGAATGCCGTCGAGAAATTCATCTCGGAAGGACGCGCCGTCCTGCGGTCCCGCCAAGCTCCTCCCGTAACGTTCTTCCGAAGTCACGAGGAATTGATCAGCACGCTCGGCGCGTTGGCGGCCGATAGCTTTGATGCGGCCGCAAGGGCGCAGGCGAGGGAACGCGAGGGTACGCGCGAGCGTGTGCGCTATTCGCTCATATTGCTGGGACTAGCCTTGGCGACTGCGCTTATCGGAGCGGTTCTCACGCTGCGGATTGTCAGCCAGTTGTTCCGCAAGCAGCAGTGGCAGACTCTGGAATTGTCGCGCCTTTCTTCCAGAACGATGGCCGACCAGGAAGAAACCGCGCGCCGGTTTTCACGAGAGTTGCACGATGAATTCGGACAGGCACTGAGTGCAATCGAAGCGAACCTGGTGATCATGCAAAACTCGCCGGAGCATCAACCCGTTCGCATCGAGGATTGCCTGGCTCTAGTAAAGAACGCCATCGAGAATACCCGCGATCTCTCGCAGTTGCTGCGGCCCAGTATCCTCGACGATTTTGGCCTGGACGCCGGACTCCGGTGGCTGGCCGATGTCTATTCGCAGCGGACCGGTATCCAAGTGGAATACTCGTCTTCGCTCGGCGACCGGTTGGATGAGGAGACAGAAACCCAGCTGTTCCGTATTGCGCAAGAGGCCCTGACAAACGTGGCGCGGCACGCAAACGCAACCTCTGTGCGAATGCTGCTGGACTCTAACGTCGGACACGTCACGTTGACAGTGTCGGACAATGGAACAGGAATGCGGAACGATAGTCAACGGCAGGGACTGGGACTGGTTGGAATGCGAGCCCGCGCGAGGGCCGCTGGGGGAAAGTTAAATTTGGAAACGGCACCCGGCAAGGGCGTCACCATTACCGTAAGTCTGCCGCTCGTCCTGAAGTCACATGCCTCGTAAACTACGAATCGTACTGGCTGACGACCATGCCGTGGTTCGCAAAGGATTCCGGCTCATTCTGAACCAGGAGCCCGACATCGAGGTGATCGCAGAGGCGGGCAATGGCTCCGAAGCTATCAAGTTGGCGCTGGAGTTGCGGCCCGACGTCCTGATTATGGATATCGCAATGCCGGAGATGACGGGCGTAGAGGCCACGCGCCGCATCCACGAAAATTTCCCCGATTGCCGGATCCTGATCTTGAGCATGCACAAGGATCCCGTGTACGTGCGGGAATCTCTACGCGCCGGGGCACGAGGATACCTGTTGAAGGAGCCCATCGACGAGGACCTGCTGCGCGCGGTTCGCGCATTGGCAGGCGGCGACGGTTTCCTGAGCCCTGAAGTTTCGCGGACTGTTCTGGACGATTATCAGCAGACGACGGACCCATTCGATTCGTTGACGGCGCGCGAGCGCGAGGTTTTGCAGTTGTTAGCGGATGGCAAAGTGGCCAAAGAGGTAGCCACCGCACTCGACGTAAGCGTCTATACCGTGGACGCGCATCGCGGCCGGATTATGAAAAAACTGGGACTGCGCAGTTCCACCGAACTGGTGAAGTTCGCGATGAGAAAGGGATTGATTCAGTAGTTCCCAGTCTAGGGAAGCTGTTCCGGCGCCTGCCCGTCATTGAACTGGAACTTCGGGCAAAATAAAGCCCAAAAGAACTTTTTATGGCTTGTGACTGGCTTTTGGTCTTTTCAAAGGCGTGAAGTTTCGCTACACTGCAATTGACCGCTAGCAAAACGAACGGGTTTTCGGCGCGAGTAGTAGGGACCCCGTTCGCACTCCCTCCTTCCGGCTCTGAGCTGAGCCCTCTCAACAGAAGATCAGGCACACCCGAGGTGTACGTACCCCTCCGCCTGCTCAAATCTTTTGCTAAGGAGCCCGTGTGGTTCAGAAGGCTAAAGTGTATCTGGTGGGTGCCGGTCCCGGCGATCCAGACTTGCTCACCCGCAAAGCATTGCGAGTGATGGCAAATGCGGATTGCGTCATCTATGACCGGCTGGTAAGCGATGAAGTTCTCGCCCTCGCTAATCCCTTCGCTGCCTTTATTTATGCGGGCAAGGAACAAGGTCAACAAGAGAAGACGCAGCACGAAATCTTCGATTGCTTTCTCCGTACGGGAGAATTGGTCCAATCCATTGTCCGCCTGAAGAGTGGCGATCCCATGGTTTATGGCCGCGGCGGTGAGGAGTTGGAATTCCTCGTGCGGCATGGGTTTGATGTTGAGGTTGTACCAGGAGTTTCGTCGGCGGTTGCCGCGCCAGCCCTCGCGGGAATTCCCCTTACCTTGCGCGGTGTAGCGGCCTCATTCGCCGTCATCGCCGGTCACCGCCAAAGCGTCTCCACCATCGACTGGCCCGCCTACCGGCACATCGACACCCTGGTCGTCCTCATGGGAGTGGAGTATCGCGACATCATCGCCGGCAGCCTGATCGGCAGCGGCCGGCCCGCCTCGCAGCCTGTCGCCTTCATTCAACACGCCTCGACTCCCAACGAACGCATCGTGGAAACGACGCTCGGTGCCGTGGCGCGGCGTGAAGTTGAGGTCGAAGCGCCGGCAGTCATCGTCATCGGCGAAGTCGTCGCGCACGGCAGGCAAGCTCTCAAGCGGCGCTCTGCCGAGGTATTCGCATGACCACGCTGCCGCTGCTCGAAAGCGAACTCCTCTACCGCCCTGCGTCGCGCAAACGGCAGGCGCTCGTGCAGATCGGCGAGTCGCCGCTGATGCCCGCGCGCGCCCTTGCCCCCGGCGAACAGTACCGCTTCCACTTCGACATGACGAAGTGCATCGGCTGCAAGTGCTGCGTCGTGGCATGCAATGAGCAGAACGGCAATCCGGCCGCCATCAACTGGCGGCGAGTCGGTGAAATCGAAGGCGGCTATTTCCCCAACACGCAACGCCACTACCTTTCCATGGGCTGCAATCATTGCGTCGAGCCCTCGTGCATGATCGGCTGTCCCGTCGAGGCCTATCACAAAGATCCCGTCACGGGCGTCGTCGTGCACGATCCGGACGCCTGCATCGGTTGCCAGTACTGCACCTGGAATTGCTCCTACGGAGTTCCGCAATACAACCCTGAGCGCGGCGTCGTCGGCAAGTGCGACATGTGCCACAACAGGCTCTCCGACGGCATGGCGCCCGCTTGCGTGAGCGCCTGCCCAGAAGGCGCGATCGCCATTGAAATCGTCAACGTCGAAGAGTGGCGCACCGACTACCTCGCTGCCAATGCTCCCGGAATGCCGTCCGCCTCCGACAGTATCTCTACCACGCGGGTCACTATGCCGGAAGGCATCGACCCCAATATCGGCCGCGTCGACACACAGCGCATCGAACCCGAGCATCCGCACTGGCCGCTCGTGTTCATGCTCGTGCTCACGCAACTCTCCGCCGGAGCGTTCGTTGTCATTTGGCTTCTCGACAGTTTGGGCGCCGGCGCCAAGCTTTGGTTGTCCGCGCTCGGATCTCTTGGAATCGCCGGGGTGAGTCTGGCGGCATCGCCGCTGCACTTGGGACGTCCCGTTTACGCCTATCGCGCGTTGCGCGGCCTGCGCCGGTCCTGGCTCAGCCGCGAAGTGTTGAGCCTGTCATTGTTCGCGGGGGTGGCTTCCTTGTTCGCGGGCATGCTGGCACTCGATCTTGCGGGACGTCCGGTGGTGGGTTTGCTCACGGCTCTCTGTGCCGCCGCCGGAGTCACCAGTTCGGCTCGCATCTACATGGTTCGTGCGCGCCCCGCATGGGACACGCAATACACGCTTGCCTCCTACTTCGCCACCGGCGTGCTTCTCGGTCCTCTGT
>Ga0209382_10004646_pt1 | contig 18241 bp, 32 predicted proteins | sample SoiMetdeltSBSDD5_FD_187599 | JGI IMG/M metagenome (GOLD analysis project Ga0209382, IMG submission 187599) | Bulk soil microbial communities from a Populus tree surrounding site in Tennessee, USA - Soil MetaG P. deltoides SBSDD5 (SPAdes) (version 2) | ecosystem: Environmental > Terrestrial >...
GGGGGGCCACAGACGGAGGCCGCCGCAAGCGGCGTCCTCCGCTGCACGGAGAGTGGGATCGGGGGCTTATTTACTGCAAATCGCTAGTGGTAATAGAGGAATTCGTCGTCGATATCGAGATCCTCATACTCGGAAACATCCCACTCGACGTCGATCCCATTCCGGTAATCACGTCGGGATTGCTCCCGTTCCACAAGCATCTTTGCGAATTTGATTGGGGACTTCCCGGCTGCTTTGAGATCCCGAAGCGTGTCGTAGACCTTCGACCGTGAGATCTCCTGGCGCTCTGCTCTCTCCCGGATCCGGCGAGCCTTCCCGTAGCTCGTCCCGAATTCGGCTCTGGCTCGGGCCTGCCGAGCGGCGTATTCGGCCTTGTAGTCCCGACGCCGAGCCATCGTCAGAGGTTCCCGAAGATCTCACGCACGAGGACGGCGTAGGGAGCCTCCGGCATGAGCGGCCCGTCGACTTCGGCTCGGGTCTCTTCCGGAGGCGTGTCCTCTAGGCCGAAGTGCTTGTCGTAGGGAGTGCTCTCGATTCCGTCGTCGCTCGGGCCGGTCGGCCACGGTCGGGACCGGATGAGACCGTCGTCCGCTCGCGGGTCATCGGGCCGCACTGGCAAGCGTTTGGCGTGTGGCGCCGCCGACTGTCGGACGCTCTTCGCCCGCTCGACGACGGCGACCAGGTTCCACTTCCCACGGCGGAGCGCTTGTCTCGGTGAGATCATGGCGAAGGGAGGTGTGAGGTTCACGCTCGGCCAGCGCTCGACGTCTTCCTTCGCCGTGAGGCCGGGTGGCCGGGTCGGGTCGAAGCTCTTCCACAGTCGGTCGATCTGGTGGACTTCCCGAGCTAAGGCTCGTTCGTTCACGCCTCGGGACTTGAGGCCGAGCTTCCCTCCCGAAGCGACCGCTTCCCGGGCCTGGTCGTCCCAATAGACCCCGGGTTTCAGTAGCGACAGGTTGGTCTTCATGGCCTCGGACCAAGCGCCGAGGCGCTCGGGATCGACGTCTAGTGAGGGATGTCGGGTGCGGAAGTACACGCCGTCGGTTGCGATCATGACGACGGCGGCCGACCGATCCGGATGCGAGGCGATCGCTTCGAGGATCATCGTTCGGCACCCGGCCGTGATTAGCGAGGCGTAGACCGGATTCCCGAAGAGCGGGTCTCCAATCGACTGTGCCATCTTCCCGTAAACGGAGTTGTAAACGAGGCGAAGCGCTCGGCCGTGTGGCGACTTCTTCCCGACTCGGATCCGTGTCGAGTAGAGACCGGCGACCGCGGCGAACGGCGGCGCACAGTCGCACGGGTCGTAGATCCACCATCGCCGGTAGCGCACCCGATCGACGAGGCCCGCTCGCCGGGCCGCCTCTAGCTCGTGGCGCCAGTACCAACCGGCCGTCTTGTGAGGCCGTAGGACACGGCCCGTGGGGGTCCGGTGGGTCATCGCACCGAGGAAGGGGTCGGAGCCGCTCACAGAGGCTTCCACGAGGCAATAACGGCCTCCCTTCGGCGGCCGTCCCTCGCCCGAGCGCCACGAGCCGTGGAGCAGACAGGGAAGCGTGGCGATGATCGCCGGATACGCCGAATTCACGTCGTCTTCGTAGGTCTCGCCCGGCACCAGGCCGTGAACGGGGATCTCGAACCACCCACCGAAGTACGAGCGCCGAGCGGCGTCGAAGGCTTCCCGGTCTCCGGCGTCGAAGCACGCTTCGCCGGAGTGATCGGGAGCCGTCGACTTGAGCCACGCTTGCGCCGCCTGTCCCGGTCCGTGCCATTGCGGCCGGGTGAGCTTCACTCCCATTTCGACCAGGCCGAGATTCACCCGATCCATGAGCCGGGAGAGGATGACGTTCTCCGTCACGTTGTAGGCGATCATCGTCGGCTCGATCGGCGTCCCGTAGGCGACGACTTCGGCGCCGCGGTCCGCCTTTCCGGCCTTCACGGTCTCGAATTCCTCCGGCGAGCAGATCGGCTCCCGCCAGTCCCCCGGGTCGATCGCTTTGAGGAAGCTCGTCTGAAACATGCTCCCGGCGTCGCACACGTAGAGCCAGGGGTGACGATTGACGACCTTCGCTGAGCCATCGCAAGTGCGGCCGCACTCGGCGCAACGGCCTCGGAAGACGTGGGTCGGACGGAGCTTGAACCGCTTCCCGTTCGGCAGGAGATCAAACTCCCAACGGCCCCAGCGCACCGGGAACGGCGTCGGGTTCAAGCGCCGGGCGCCACGAGCCGGCCTTCGAGCTTCGATCCCTTCGGGAAGTAGAAGCTGGCGCGCCCGCTCTTCGGGGAGATCTCGGATCCAATGAGCGAAGTCGTAGCCGAGGAAGAAGCCGACGAAGACCGAGGCCGGTTGATCGAGGAAGCACTCGTAGAGGAAGTCGAAGATCTCGTCAGTCGTGAGCTTGCGCCCGTTGTCGTGGAAGAGCGACCGCTCCCCCACTGAGAGCAAGACGTACTCGTGAGCGCCGTCGGGCCGCTCTACGCCTTCGCCGTCGACTCCGGCGAAGACGATCTCGTGTCGTTCCCGAGCTTCACTTCGAGCGTTGTTCCGGCTGTCGCTCGTGCGTTGTCGACGATGAGCCGGACAGTGCTTCATGCGAGCATTCTCCGCCACAAAGGCGGTCCCGCACGGACAGGTCTTGAGGTAGCGCAACGTGGGTTCTCCCGGTCTTGTTCGTGCAAATGTCGGATCGGACCCCTAGCCGTAGGTAGTCTGCCTCTCGGGTAGTAGCGCACCCGAGACCGCTCCTGGTCACGACGGCGCCCCCGGGATCCGCACTTCGATCGGTCGTGCGACACCCGGGGGCGCTTCGTCGTAGAGGCCCCTAGAAGCCGTTCTAAGCGCCTCGGAGCGATTCCGGGTGTTACCACCCATCCTGACGGCTCGGAGACGCACACGGCGTGAGCTAGGCCCCAGGGGGGAACGGTTGGCTCGTGACCGTTGCTCGGTCGGCGAGCATCCATTCCGACGAGACCGGGGCGTCGTCGTGCCAGACGATCTCCGGCGACAGGTCTCGGGTAGCCCGAGCTTCGAGCCGGTCGGCCGCAGTGTCGAGAGCGTCGGCCACGGCGTCGACGTAATGGAGCGTGGCTTCGTGGAGTAGCGCCATAGAGGGTCCTTCCTGGTTTGGTTCGCCGTGTAGGTCACGACGCGAGACCGCCCGGCCTCGAAAGGCCGGACGGCTCGGTAGGTGATCTACTCCCGTTCCTCCGAAGTGATCCGGAGGTTGTCGATCGGCACGAAGTCGCCTCCGTCGGTCTCGACGAGACATCCGGCGTTCCACGAGTAGCGCCAGTCTCGGCCGAGAGCGTCGGCCTTCGTGTTGCACTCGTTCGTCTCAGTCGCGGCGATGCCGACGCCGATCGACATGATGACGAAGCACACGCCTCCGCCGATCAAGAGCACTTCGCCGACGACGGAGTAGGTCCACACGACCAGGCCGAGGCCGACGAGTGCGACGATCCCGGCGAAGAGCCAGAGGTACGTCCCGGCGTGCATGTCAGAACGGCTCTTCGCCGGGATCGGCCGGGCCGGAGTCGCCGTTGTTGACGACGGCGGCCGGGGTCGCGGTCCGACGAGGGACGCCGAGCGTGTCGGAGGCGACGGCCTGGCCGACGTTCTCCGGCGCCTTGTGGACGACGACGCGCCAGTCGTCGTAGTCCCCCTGGCCGGTCCCGCCGCTCTTCTTCGTGAGCCGGACGGCGCACTCGTCGAGGCGGGTCGGCCGATGGCGCTTGTAGGCGTTGAGCAGAACAACTCCCATCCACACGAAGCGGACGAAGGGAAGCTCCGGGTTCGCCGGGTTCACGTCGAAGATCGAGACCGGCAGGTCGGTAACGACCGTCTCACCGGTGTCCTTGTCGACGAAGCTTGTCGTGATGATCTCATCGCCGACGATGACTCCGGCGAGCGTGTCGCCTTCACGCTCCGGGATCCACCCGACGACGTCGCGTGCGACCTCGTCGAGAAGGTTCGAGAAGATCCCGGCCGTCGTCGTGATCGCCGACGCCTCCGGGGTCTCGGTGGTCTTGGGCTTGGTAGGCACTCTGAGCCTCCTGGTTGGTTCCTCGTCGCTCTGGCGAGGGAGCCGCACCGGGACCGGGGCGCGAGATCCGGCCCCGGTGCGGGTCTCTTGCAAGAGCGGGCCTAGCCTTCCTCGCCTTCGCAATCGTGCTGGCTCATGATCGCCGGGTCGTTTCCGCCTTTCACGTAGGCGCCACAGGCGTTGCACACGTCATCGGCGGGAGCGTCGGGAGCGTCGCCGAGCACGGATCCGACGATCGTCGAGATCCGGCCGGAGAAGTCGTCGAGGATCTTCACGACGCCTTCGGCGTTGTCCATCACGAGACTGGTGACGATCGCGGTCCGAGCCGTTGCAACGGCGACGTTGACGGGACAGTTGAACGAGTGTGCGAGCACTCGCTCGAAGAGGCCGTTGAGGCTGATTTGCGGGCCGAGCGGATCGAGGTGCCCACACAGGTTGCACTTGAGCCACGAGCACCATTGGGCGGCGTCGGCGTGGATCTCGAAGGTCTCGTCGCTGACGTTCACTTCGCGCCGCCTTGCTTGCGGAAGAAGCGTCGCCGGGTGGTACGGGAAGGGGTGTTCCCGAAGACGGTCCCGAGGATCCCGGACCGGGCCGGGGAGTGGCTCGCTCGCCGGTTCCGTGCCCGCTGTTGGCGTTTGGTGGTCATGTAGCGCTCTCCTGGTTGGTTCCCTGCCGATCTGGCAAGGGGAAGCGGCCGGACGGCGGGGAGGCCGCCCGGCCGCTTGCTCCTGTCAGATCGGCCGAGTGTGGACGTCGGTCACGAGACGACCGGTCTCTCGTGCCCACGGGAGGATGTCACGGCGCCAGTCCCACACTGGCACCCGGCCGCCCACAGTCCATCGGGCCGGAGGGAACGGGTGAGCGCCTCCGGCTCCGATCGTCGCCGCGTGGCGGATGTTGGTCACGGTCTGGTGCGAGAGACCGAGCATTTGAGCGATCTCGACGACTCCGACCGGCTCACACACGGTGAGACCACTTCGGCTCGTAGCTGGCGATCCTGGCGCCGTTGAGCAGCGCGTGCGAGCCGTCCTCGTGATCGACGTAGAACCAACCGTCGACGTCGAGAGATCCGGCCCGGATCGTCCCCCACTTGCAGTCGTAGTAGTTGAACACCCGGTCGCCCGGCTCCACCCGACGACCGTCTTCCGTCGTGATGCTTGGCATGTAGCGCACTCCTGGTTGGTAGGACTTCGGTACTGCGGGAGTCAGGCTACCACGTTTAGGTGCGGGGGGCCTGTGGGGTCCATCCCCCCGCTGCACGCCGCTCCGATGCCCCGGGGGACTTGCCGTGCCGAGTTGGAAGCGTAGCTACTCGGGCGCGGGCCCCTTTCGTGGAGCTGGCGCGCGTCACCAGTCGTGCCGACGGTTCGGATCCTCACGGATCGCTCGATCGGCCTTCTCCCCGGCCTTCCGGTCGGCCTCCCGCTTCTCGGCCGCCTTCGACTTCTCGGCTCGGCGCCGGTCTTGCTCCCGGGCCTTCGAGCCTCGGTCTCCGCCTCGATCCTTGCTCTTGCTCATCGTCGCCTCGCTTGGTTGGTCACCCCGGCGCCGCCGACCTCCCCGGCCTACCAAGACAGGAAGACCGGACGGCGCCGGAGTGGATCGGTAGCGCCGCCCGATCGCGAGCTACGCCCCGAGATCTCGGCTAGGTCTTCGACCCCCACCAGCGACCGGAGAAACCCCAATCCGAAGCGACCGGCGTCCCTTCGCCCGAGCCTTCGCCCGAGCCTTCGCCCGAGCCTCCGCCTTCGCCCGAGCCTCCGCCTTCGCCTTCCTTCGGCGTCGGCGCCGGGATCACGTTCCCGAGCGCATCCTTCACGCCGTCCCGGATGGCTTTGGCGAGATCTTCGAGATCTCCGACGGTTGCGGCGTCTTCACGCTTCCGTGTCATCGGCGCCGTTCCTTTCGGTGCTGGCCGGGTACGCCCCGGCGATGGTCATGACCTCATCGCGCTTGATATGCCCCACGAGCACAGACGACGGAGCAGAGCGCCGCACCGCGGCGGCGCCGTTCCCGAAGAGGTATCCGGCGATGAGCGTGAGGAACGGTGCGGCGTCCTCGAAGGTGATCGTGTTGAAAGCGATCAAGCCGAAGAGGCCGACCGTGAAGACCACGATCAATGCGAGCTTGCCTACGTCGCCGACGACCATCACGACTCGATCAACCCTCGCCACGTCTGCGGTCCGACGATCCCGTCGACGGCCAGGCCGTGCGATGACTGGAAGGATCGCACGGTGCCGTCAGTCTGCGGGCCGAAGTCGCCGTCAAGCGAGAGCGAGTAGCCGTGAGCCAGCAGTAGGCCCTGGCACTTGCGGACGGTGGATCCCTTGGATCCCTGTCGGATGGTCTCGGGAATCACGTAGCCGACCTCCCCGGTAGGCGTAGGCGGAGGCGGAGTCTTTCCGCCTTGTGCAGCGAAGAAAGCCCGCAAGTCCGTGGCTTTCTGACGAGCTTGGTCGGTCGTGCCCATCCACTCGAAGTGCATCGGATCCGGCCACGAGTACTCGCCTCCCCAGCGGAAGCCGACCCCCTTCCAGAAATCGACCACTACTCGAGGGATGTCGGACACGAAGCGCCGGTCGGCTCGCCGTGGGTTCGTCGTGGCGTTGACGTCGATCGCCGTTCCCCACGAATGGTTAGACGCCGTTGACGTCCCGGCGATCGGTCGGCACGAGTAACCCCACGAGTCGTCGGGCCGGACGTCGTAGCCGAGCGCCTCGGTCACGTCGATACAGATAGCGATGAGATCGGCTACGGCCTTGTGGAAGGCGCGAGCGAAGCCGTCGGAGCGCTTGAGTACGACCATGTTCCCCGGCTGGCAATTGGGCCACCCGGTGCCGAACGAGCTATGTGCCATCGTCGGCCGCCTGGTTGTCCTCGTCGGTCGACTCCGGGTGCTCCGGGTGATCCGGGTAGTTGGCCGGGTCGGCCGGGTCGTAAGGCTCGGTCGTCCACCGCGGCTCTTCGGTAGGCGTTGTCATGACGATCGAGTCTAAGTGATCGTGTCGTAAACGGGGATGAATCCGATCGAAGCTCCCGCCGTGTCGAAAATCTCTAGCTTCCCGACGACGGCTCCGACCGGCCCGGCCGCCGCTTGCACCGTGTCGGTCAAGATGTGGGCGTCTTTGATCGTCAATTCTTCGGCGCCACCTGCCGAGAAGTGCTGTAGCTGAGCCTTCCCACTCGCGTTGACCTTCGAGAGTGCGACTTGCGAGCCGTCGGTCCCGAAGACATAGATCCCGGGAATCCCGCCAGTCACGGTCAACGTCATGAACAAGAAGTTGCTTGAGTCGAAGAAGTTGATAGTGGCGTTCGTCCCGTCGAAGACGATCCGGCGCCCGCTCGTGGCGCCGAAGGGGAGCACGAAGCCACGGAGGAACACGGCGAAGGCGGAGCGCATCAGTACTGCGCCGGTCGGTAGAACATGATTGCTTTCCCTTGTGCGTTCGGCGTTGCGCCGGTCCATCGGATCGTGACGACATCGCCCGGGTACATGGGTAGCGGCGGATCTCCGGCCGCGGCGTCACCACTCGGGATCAACGGAGTCACGAGCGAGTCGTTAACTCGAAGCTCGGCCACACAACCGACGGGAGCGTTCGCCATCTCGATCGTGATTTGCGACGCTTCCCATGCGACTTGTCCGGTCGCCCGAAACGTAATCAGACATACCCCGGCCGCGTTCGTGATGCCGGTTTGAGTGATGCGTTTCGGAAGGTCGGCGGCCCGGAGGCTCATGTCGGAAGAGCGCCGATCGGGATGGCGACGATCCGGGGAGCGGAGAGCGCCTCAAACACGATGTCGAGTGCGGCTCCCGAGTCTTGGAAGCACTCGATCCGGAGGTACTGGCCGGGCGCGGGGTTAAAGGCCGGCTGTTCGCCTGACTGAATGTGATGGACCTGTGTGGCGCAAGCGCGCTCGGTCTTCGTCCCGGCCGGGAAGTTGAAGAGACCATCGATGAAGCGGAAGCGGATCCCTCGGTCGTTCGTGGCGTTCGCGGCGAAGGCAACTTCGGCGACGGCCGATGCGACGCTTCCGGGTGGCGCTTGCCATGCCACCTGTCCCTTCGTCACGGCGTCGCCGGTCGACATGGTTCCAGTGCCCCCGGCGCAACCGGTGATCGTCTTCGCTCCGACATTGATCCCGGTATAGGAAACGACCGTGTGTTTCCCACCGATCGTGATGGCGACGTACTCGGGAAGTGTGGCGGAAGCTGGCACGTCGAGAGCGTCGACCGAAGCGAGAAAGATCGTCGGTTGCGGGAGGACGGCGAGGTGCGATCCCGCAGCGATGGTCGTGCTTCCCGGCGTGGACAAGCTCCAATTGCCTCGCACGGTCGTCAACGTGCCGAAATGGACCGGCTCCCATGTCGCGTTGCGGACTACCTCCGACAGGGGCGACTGAATGAAGAGCACGTCACGCGCGGTTGCTCCGAGATAGACGCCACGACCCATCAGAGCGCCCAATTCTCCACGATGACGGTCACGGTGCGAGAAGCGCCGACCCCGGCCGCCCAAAGCTCGTCGGACGACGAGTAGAGCAACGGGACGCCGTTCGGCCAGATCCCTCCCGCTCCGTCCGAAGCGGCCTCGGCTTGTGTTGAGCCGAGCCGGATGTCTCCACCGATCGGGACGATCGTTGCGAGCTTCCGTTTCGGGTCGGCGCCGAGAAGAGATCGGTTCGGGAGCGTGGCGACCGTGCGCGTGAAGATCCCGCCCGTTCGGCAGGGAAGCTCATCGGTGCGCACGACGCCTTGCACGTCGACCGGGATCGGTTGATCCGGGCCGCCGTAGGTGGCGCCACCTTCCACCTGGTGAAGCTCGGCGACCGTCGGAGTGTCGTGCTCCCCGGCGCCGTGGATCTCCGTCGGTCGGGACAGGTCGGCGGCTTCGAGATCGACTTCGTTCGGCCCCTGGCCGAGACCGCGAGCTCTACGTCGTGCCATCGTTGCTACCTCCGGTCGTGGCGCCTCGTGTGGCGACCGCTTCGACAGTCTCGCCGACCTCCGTCCCTCTGGCGACGATCGCCACTCCAACGAGCACGATCCCGCCTCCGGCGAGCACGAGAGCGATCCGGCGCCATGTGTTCGGATCCGTGATCCACTCGAAGAATCCGGCGATCGACTCGCCGACGTTGACGATCGCTCCCGCTACGTCATCCACGGCGTCGAGAGGGTTCGGGATCGAGTCGAGGCCGCCGCTCCCGCTCACGTTGTCTCGGGCCGTCTTCGCACGATCGAGGTAGGCCCGGTAGGCGCCGTTGCGGTAGGTCGTCCACGGCCGCCAATTGGTCCCGTTGGAAGAGACCGCAGACATCGCCTCAGCGTTGGTCTTCGGGTCTTTCAACTGCTCGGCTGTCCACTGTGGATGCGCACGCTGGTTGATCTGCCAAATGCCGACGTCGCCGGTCGCACTCACGGCGGAAGGGTCGACGGTCCCGCCTCCGTGCTCGGCGATCGCCACGGCGACCGCGGTCGTCGGATCGGCCATCGCGTAGAGACCGGCGTACTTCGCTACCTCGTCGTCGTCCATGCTCAGACGCCGAGGCGCTCCCGCACGAGCGACCAGAGCACCCGGATTCGGCCCCAGATGTCCGCCAGAGCTTCCCGGAGGGTCTCGACGGCTCTGTGATAGCCGGGAGCGTTCTGCGGCGTTCCTGGCGCCTCTGGTGCGGTCATGGGAGTACCGCGATTTCGTTCGCCGGGTCGTGGGCCATCGTCAAGTGCTCGGAGCAGAGATCAAGCACCATCGGCGTAGGCCCGTAGGCCGGGTGCGGATAGACGAGGCCGACGGCGAGCCGCTCGGCCGGTCGATCGATGAGATCGATCAAGCACACGTCGCACTTACCGTCCACGACTAGACCGCTTCGAGCCGGGCGGCGCCATAGTCGCCGGGGGCGTCGGCCTGTGTCGGGATCGACTGTTCCCGTGCGCTCGTGCCCATCGCCGACCCGGTGAAGGGGTTCACCCAAATCGCGTGGCGGGTCGTCCAGTCCATCGCGATCGTGAGGCCGTAGCCGGTGACGGCGATCGTCGGATCCTTCGTGAGAAGCGAGATCACGGAGACGATGCCGACCGACGTCCAGAGCGCTTGTTTCCGGGCGGCCTCGGCGTCCTCGTCTCCGGCTTCGAGCGTGCGGAGATCGCCGTTCGGCGGAAGCGAGCGCGCGTAGACGGCGAGCACCAGGCCGCCGATCGCCAGAGATCCGGCGAGTGAAAGCTCGGGTCGGAGTGCCATGTTCGGTCTTCCTTTCGTCGACTAGCGGAGGATCCACACGTCATTTGACATCGTGGGCGGCCCGTATCCACCCGGGCCGCCCGCTCGCACGGCGTAGGCGTAGTGGGTGTCGACGTCCACGTCTTGCGGCCACACGAGTTGCGTCGTGTTCCCGACGTTGGTCCACGGCGTGTCGAGAGAGCTTCCGGCGATGCGAACGAATTCGTACCAGGTGGCGCCCGAAGCGGCTCCCCAATGAAGCTCGATCGCGTCCTTGTGGCCGATGGCGGAGACCCACGGCGGAGCCGACGGAGCGCCCGGTCCGGCCGGAGGCGGTGGCTGGTTGGGCGGAGGCGGTTGGTTGGGCGGAGGCGGCGGAGGCGGCTCTTCGTGCGGGGGCGGAGGCGGAGGGATCTCTTCCGTGATCGGGAAGGGTCCGTTGTTGGGAGGCGGCCCGAGCACGTTCACGACGGCTCGGATCATGCTCGCCTCGGTCGCTGTAACCGGGAGCTTCGCTAAGTACTTCGTCAGGCCGGTGGCGATGACGGTGACGGCGAAGCCGAGACCGGCCGCGGTTTCCCGAGCCATTGAGAGCCACTCGGCGTTGTTCTCGGCGAGGCCCGGGGTCGGCGTGGCGCCGCCGACGGAGATCCCGGAGTCGACGACGGTCGGCGGCTTGTAGTCGGTCACAGGAAGCTCGACGGCGAAGCCCTGGTCTTCCTCGGCTCGGCTACCGGCCGTCCACCAGGCGTAGCCGACGATCCCGGCGACGGCGGCGCCTCCGGCGTAGAGCCAGGGCTTCGGGACGCTTCCGACGACGGGGACTTTCACGACCTCGGCCATCACCCGGCCACCCATTCGCCCGAGATCAACCGAGGCGCTTGCGGCGTCTCGGATCCATCCGTCATGACGGCCTGGTCGAAGCGCTCCGGGATGCGGCGCATTTGCGGCCGAGCGTTGACCGTGCGACGCACCCGAGCGAGCGACGAGAAGGGGGAGTTGTACGGCGATGCCGGGACCGGAGTCGGAGCGTCGCCGATCGCCGTAACGACGTTGAGCGCCGCTACGCGCTGGTCGTGGATCCGGAACGGCGGCGCCATCTTCCGCCAGAGGTTCCACTGTCGGTAGTGACCCGGCCGGAAACCGAGGCCGCCGTAGCTTGCGTCGCCGGGGTTGTTCTGCGGCTCGGCGTTGAGACCACGGCGGAGAGCTACGTCATCGATCCGGGAGGCGTCGCCTCCGAGGCCGTCGAAGGCGTCGGTTTCGTAGCTCTCGTCCGAGTGCTGTGCTCGGACGCCGGGGGAACGGCCGACCGGCCCGGCGTCGGCTGTCGAATGTCCCGGATCCCACTCGTGGCCGTCTTCCCACGGAGCTTCGGGAACGACGACGCCGGGGGAGCGGGTAACCCACTCCAAGCCGACCACAAGAGGCCCGGGGGCGACTTCCTGATACGGCTCGGCTTGCCACGTCGGCACGTAGTCGACGGAGCCAGGCTCGAAGTGCTCGGGCGCGGCCTGGTGAAGCGGCGCCTGGTTGGGATCCGGCGCCCGCTTGGCTCGCATGAGAGAGCCGGACAGAGGCATCGGGTTACCGACCCATCGCGGTACGGAGGCCGCCTGAGAAGACGTCTCCGGCCGCCCGGAAGACCTCCGGAGTCTGCCGACCCGGCAGGATCAACGTCGTGATCATGCCGACGGAGACGATCGCCAGTGCGATCTTCTGGATCCCTTCCATTACGAGCCTCCCTCCCACCAATGTAGGAGATTGTCGATCGGGGATTTGCGGTCCCGATACCGGGTGAACAGTGCTGTCACGAGCGCTATGTAGGCGATGCCTCGTGCGAGTGGCGGTGACCCCTTCTCGACGAGTGCGAGACCGGCCGCCGCGATGCCGGTCCCGACGGCGACTCGCACGGAGAACTTGAACGTGTCGTCGACGGTCTCGGATTGCAGTAGGGCGCCGTTAGCCCACGAGATCACTCCGAGAGCGAGGATCGGCCCGGTGCTACTTGCCATTCGTGCTCCAATGCCACGGCTCGGAGGGAAGGTTCTGTAGGCCGAGGCCGGGGGCGTGAGCCTGTAGGTACAGGAATCCCGGCGACTTGCGAGACCGGATGAGTTGGGCGTTCCACGAGAAGTCGACCGCGAGGCCCTTCTCGTGCATGGATTCTCCGACCGGCGCCGTCGGCGGCCCGCATGAGCACGTCGACGAGTTGGGGTTGTTGCAGCAGTGCTCCCGGCGAAGCCGAGCCTGGTCTTCCCGAGTGCGGTAGCCGCTCCCGGTGAGCAGATTCGGCCGAGCGCCGGTGACGAGCTGGCTCACGGCGTCGGCGATCGACTCGTCGACACGGATCCCGGCGACCGATGTCAGACGACCGGCCGCGTTTGCGGCCTTTCCGATCCCGGCGAGACCGCTCGTCCCCCGGAAGCTCTGTGTCGTCGCACGGCCGCTCGGGACGTTCCCCCGGAGAAGCTCCCTCAAGCCTTCGACCGGAGGAACGTCCCTCACGCCAACGAACATGAGCCACGCGCCGGCCGCCGTGATCAAGAGCGCTACGCCGGAGATCCCGGCCGTTCTCTTCGCCACGACGACCGCCGACGACTACGCGCCCGCTGAGCCGATCTTGCTACGCACGATCGGCCAGAGCAGCACCCCGGCCAGAGCGCCGACGGCGAACGTCGAGTAGGGGCGGAAGAAGCGCATCGGATCACGACTCCTTGTCGTCGTTGTCGGCCTGGTGCTCGTCGTCGTCGACGTCGATCACCAGTCCCTTCGCCCGCTCGCCGAGGCGCTCGGCGAGCGTGCTGCGGGTCTTGTCGGAGAGCCGACCGAGACGGTCGATCTCCAAGAGCGCGGCCGCGGTGGTCGTGGCAAGGCTCTCGTCGCTCTCGTGCTCGTCGGAGCGCTTCGAGCGAGTGCTCGCCGTCGACTTCTCGGCGGCCGCCTTCGTGGGGGTTGCCATCGGTTACATGCCTCCCGTGAGTTGCAGGGGATCGCCTCCGGCCGGAACGACTTTGTTCACGAGCAGCGCGTAGTTGTTGGCGCCCGTGCCGCCGATCGTGCCGCTCATGACGAGGTTGGTCGCCGATGAGACCGGCAGGTAGCCGAGGCGGGTCTCGGCTCCCGGCTTGAGGCCGAAGTCGAGGTTGAACGGGAGCGGGTAGACGCCGTTGTCTCGGCCCCCGGCCGCCTCGGCTGCCGCCGTGTAGCCGAAGTGCGTCGCAATGAAGTGACGCCAGAGCGTGCGGCCTCGGTTGACGATTTGGCTCGTCTCGTAGAGCAGCGTGAACGGGTCGGGAAACTCCGTGTCCCCCTGCGCTCGGGCGTTGTTCTCGTCCCGAGCAACGATGATGAGGTTCCGGACGAGCGAGTCGATCCCGAGCAGTCGCTGATTGAGCGAGCCGCTCGCCAGCGTGTAGTTCTGCTTGTGCCAGTACTGCGTTGTCTGGACACCGGGAGGGTTCGGCGAGACCTGGTTGCCTCGGATGTCGGCGACGTTGGGGTCTTGCCAGCCTTCGAGCAGCACCCGGACACGGACCGTCGGGAGGACGTTGGGAGGCGTCGAGTAGACGGTCGTCGACGGCGCCAGCCGCATGTTGAGCGAGAACGTCGACGAGGCGCTCTTGTTCGGGAGCGTGCCCATCGCATCGCGACGCACAAGCTCGGCCGGGACGTAGAGAGCGAAGGTGAACGAGCCGCCGTCGGCGCCGGACGTGTCCTGTAGGAAGATCGGCGAAGCCTTGGCGTCCCCTTGGAAGTGGTAGCCGCCGTACTTGTCGACGAGGTACAGGTCGTAGCCCGTCATCGGGCCGACAAGAGGCTGGCTATTCGTGTCCTGGAAGTTGACGAGATCCAAGACGTTGAAGGGGGCGTCGGCGTTGTAGACGACGGTCGCCACGGTCTGTCCGGCGACGGTCCCTTCGACCAGGATCCACAGACCGGCGAGGAAGCCGTTCGGGTCGACTTCGAGGCTCGGCAGGTCGACGGCCGAGGCGCCGAGCACGGCCGAGGCGTCGTAGATCGGCTCGTCGATCCGGCGAGTACCGGCGACGAAGGGACGGAGAGCGACCGGTGCGGCCTGTCCCTGTCGGGCCTGTCCGGCGGGAGCGGCGGCGCCATTGGCGCGCTGCCGGTCCATCACTGAGCTACGTCGTGCCACGGATCAAACCTCCGAGATCGGGTTAGGTCCGTGGTAGGCGCCGGACGACTCCTGTCGGTCGGGATGCTAGCTCACCGGTCGATAATCGCCATCACATGCTCTTCTCGGCCGAGATAGAGGAATTGGTGATTCCCGAGGACGCCGGTCGCCGGGTCGACGATCGACTCGATCAAGTCGGAGTCGAAACCGCCGATCTCGCCGAGCCGTTGACGGTTGCGCTTGTCCGGCTCCTTCGCAATGAAGAGGTGTTCAGGTGCCTGGTAGGCGAGTAGGGGAGCGTGGAACGGCCGTTGAGTAGCCGCCCACAAGCCGATCCCGAGCGAGCGGCCTCGCATCCATAGCCGGTTGAGCGAGGCTTCGAGCCGTAGCTCTTTGGCGACGCCGACCACTTCGTCGACGAACAGGGCCCGCGGTTCGCCGTTGCGTCGGGCGGCTTGTACGTAGCTCTCTCGGAAGCACCGGTCGAATTCGGACCGGAGTACTTCGTCGTCTCGGTCGAAGTCGCCGAGCGGCGGCCAGAGCACCCACCCACGAGGCTTGTCGAGTTTGCGGCGCACGATCGGAGGCGGCCAGTGCTTCACACGGCGGAGCTTGTACTTCGTCATGAAGTCCACGACGGTCTTGTCTCGCGGCTTCATGACGAGCACGACGCCGGGCCGTTCCTTCGAGATCGAGGCGTTGAGTAGTTGGAAGCCGAGATAGGTCTTCCCGGCTCCGGTGCGGCCGAGGATGGTCACGTGTTGGCCGTCTTCGTAGCGCCAGTAGCGATCGAGGAAGAGTTGTCTCGGGATCTGAGCGATCCGAGTCGGTCGATCTTCGACCATTCGGCGAGCCATGCTCGGGAAGCGTAGACGTGACTTGCGGCTCTAACGCCGGTATCCGGGTTAACCGGACGATCCTCCCCCGCACGTCTTAGGGGACCGCTTGGCTTTCACAGAGCGGATCGTCCCGACGACGGCCAAGCGTCGGCATCGCGTAGGGCTTCGATCGTTGGGGCCGTTGACTGCCGACGATCAAACGCACGGCGAAGCCTACGGGGAAGGGACCGGCCCGGGAAGCGCAAGCGCTCACGCCGGACGGCGGGAGCCGACGGAGGCTTCTCCCCCTGGCGCTTCCCGAGCCGGTGGGCGGAAGGAACGCTACTCGTGGACCTGTTGGCGGTGAAGCTCTACGGCGTCGGCGACTTCCTCGAAGCTCGGCGACACGACGCCATTGATAGCGCCGCTGATTTCCACGTAGGCGCCGCATCCGCCGCATGAGAGGAATAGCGGCGTCCCGCTTCCGCCTTCGGGGCCGCCCGCTTCGATGCGGATGAGGTAGCCCGATCGCTCGTTCTCCCGATCCCGGAGAAGGTGAGCCGGAGGCGGCTCGGCGACGTTGTAGGTGATGAGCAACCGGAAGGCGTCGGGATACCGCTCTCGTTCCTCATCTGAGAGCGGAAGCGTCACGATCGAAGCGATCGTCGTCTCTTCCGGAATCCCGATCATTTGCCACGACCCCGGCCGACCGTCTCGATCCTTCGAGGCGTTGATAAGTCCACTCACGTCGGCATACATGAGGATGGCGAAGCGTGACCCGATCATGCCGCCATACCGCCCTGTGCGCCCGTCTCCGGCTCTCCGGCGATCTCGGCGAGCAAGACCTCCGGGGAGACCGTCCCGGCCGTCCCTGCGGGCACCAGGCCGTGATTGACGCCGATCTGTAGGACGAGCGGAGCGACCGCGGCGAGGACGAGGCCGTAGGGGCCGACTTCGCCGAGCCGCTCTAGCGCCGCCGCTACAGCCTTGTTCTGTCCGGCGAGCGAGTCGAAGGCGTCGGCGATCGGCTCCGAGCAAACGTTGATAGCGACGAGATCGGCGGCGAAGACGTCCGATCGAGTGGCCGCCATAGCGACCGGGAGCGACACGATTTGGATGAGGCCGAGCATCGCTTCGCGGTGAGCACTCTTCCCCGGGGTCTTCTTCTTCGGCGCCGGACCGGAAGCTCGGCGTTGGTTGGCCGCCCGAGTCTGATAGCGAGCCGGGTCACGCTTGTACGGCGTCCCGTCGGGCTTGAGGCCCCACGGCGCATCTTGAGATCGGGTCTCGGCCTCGATCTTGGCTGTCGGGTCGTCGCCGTTCGTAGGCGACGGGATCTCGACACTCGTCACTTCGTCAGTAGCCATACCAGGATCCCTCCGATCGTGGCGCCGATAACGAGACCGACGCCGAACACTTCGACGAGCATCTTCCACACGAGCGCCGTCATGTAGTCGGATAGCTCGTTCGCTCGCTCTCGGCCCTTCGCTAGCTCTGTGCGCCATCTTCCGTACATGGGTCGCTACGGTAGCTCCTATGCCTACCAATCCGAAGGTTCTCCCGAGTCAAGTCCAGTGTCCGACTTGTCGGAGCCAGCCGGGGTCGCCGTGCGTCGATCTCCGCAAGAGATCTATGGGATCCCTCGTCCACGGCTCCCGCACCCGGAAGGCCGCCCGACTCAACGATAGGAAGGCCCGATGAGCGTCATCCGGTGGTATCGATCATGGCCTACCGAAGCCGCCTTCGTCCGAGTACGAAGGCAAGCTCACGTCGTCGATCATCTTCCCCGGCTTCGGATCCACAGCTACGACTATCTGACAGCCGAGCCGAGGCTTCCGAGCGATCGGCCCGGGTTCTGTCTGCTCGAATGGGACGTTGCCTTCGAGTCGGCCGAGCGCATCCGGTTTGCTCATGCCGCATCGGTCTATCCGAAGGCGGTACTGGTCGCCCCCTACAACCTGTATCCGATCGACGGCGTACCCGAGTGCGCTCACAGAGACCAATACGGCGACCCGGTAGAGCACGGCTCCCTCTCGTGTGCGAGCTTCGGGTTCGGATGCATCTATCTCCCTCACGATCTCGTGTCCGACTTCATGCACGACGCCGGAGATCTCGGGATGACAGACGCAACCTTCTCCCGATACGCACGCGAGACCGGCGCCGAAGTGCGTATCGACTGGTCGTTCCGTCCGCATCACCTATCGGGGGACTAGTCGTGACTGACTGGCACCTGTCCATAACCTCGTGGGCGGGTATCACGGCGGGAGCATCCCACTATTACGGCCGGATCAAAGACGATGACTACGAACAAGAGTCTCATGACGTGCGCCATCCGGAGACCGGATCGGCCCGATTCGAGAGTCGAGACCTACTCGTCATCACGGCCATACGGTATTGGAGAGACGCCGAACTAGGCGGAACGCTCCGTAGAGGCGATCCCATCTATGAGAATCGAGAGGTACTAAGCGACCTCTGTCCCTGGTGCCGACGGTTGCCATTACGACCACTCGGCCACTCCGGCCCCCACCTATTACCCGCAAAGGCTCAACGATGATAGCCGAGACTCTCGAAATGGCCGCTATGGTGCTCGTCGCCTCGGCTCTATTGTTCGGAGCGATAGGCGCCGTCCTCGATCGCCGTCATCCTCCGAGGCCGAGGCCGCCCGATCCCCGGCCGCCGACGCCGTTCCCGTACCCGCATCCGAACCCCCTTCCCCCCGAAGGCCCGTAGGGGGAACTACACTGAGCGATCTGGACGGCGAGCCGGGGTCGGGTTTCCCAGCGCTCGGCGCTCGGCCCGCCGTCCGGTCCCTGGCGCCGCTCGACGCCGGAAGGGGAGCTTGAGGCGCCGAGCCGTTCCAGTCGGCTCGGCGCCCGCTCTCCGGCCGCCTGTCCGCTAGGCGGACTTGACCCATCCGTCGATATAGAGCCTCGATCGATGGCGCCGGCGTCAATAGCACTCTCCGTGATCCCCACTCTCCGTGCAGCGGAGGACGCCGCTTGCGGCGGCCTCCGTCTGTGGCCCCCC